>Ga0302314_10021348_pt1 | contig 10668 bp, 12 predicted proteins | sample III_Palsa_N2_3_FD_200533 | JGI IMG/M metagenome (GOLD analysis project Ga0302314, IMG submission 200533) | Peat permafrost microbial communities from Stordalen Mire near Abisko, Sweden - III_Palsa_N2_3 | ecosystem: Environmental > Terrestrial > Soil > Palsa > Peat permafrost | place: Sweden... | reverse complement strand
CCAACGGCACGCGCCTGGCGCAGTTCGCGCCCGACCTGGCGGCGCTGGGCGTGCGCCGGATCAACGTCTCGCTCGACACCCTGAAGCCCGATCTTTTCGCCCGCCTCACCCGCGGCGGGAACCTGGATCAGGTGCTGGCAGGGATCGACGCGGCTCAGGCCGCCGGGCTGCGGGTGAAGATCAACGCCGTCGCCCTGGCGCACGACAACGCTGCCGAGATCCCGGCGCTGATCCAGTGGGCGCACGGACGGGGCTTGGACGTGACCCTGATCGAGACCATGCCGATGGGCGAGGTCGACGCCGACCGCACCGACCAGTTCCTCTCGCTGGACGCCGTGCGGCGCGAACTCCAAGGCTACTGGACCCTGCGCGACCTGCCGCTCTCCACCGGCGGCCCGGCGCGCTACGTCGAGGTGGCCGAGACCGGCGGGCGGCTTGGCTTCATCACCCCGCTCAGCCACAATTTCTGCGAGGCCTGCAACCGCGTGCGGCTGACCTGCACCGGCACGCTGCATACCTGCCTCGGCCGCGAGGACGCGGCCGATCTGCGCTCGGTGATCCGCGCGGGCGGCAGCGACGACGACCTAGTCGCGGCCATCCGCGTCGCGGTAGACGCCAAGCCGAAGGGCCACGACTTCCATATCGGCCCCGGCCTGCGTCCGGCGGTGGCGCGGCATATGTCGACCACGGGCGGCTGATGCGCGTCCTGCTGTTCGGACGTCTCGGCGACTTGGCGGGCTGGCGCGAGCGCGCCTTCGATCCCGCGCCGGCGAGCCTGGCGGCGCTTAAGGCGCTGCTCGCGGGTGAAGACAACGTGCTCGGCGCGGCGCTGTCCGGTCCCGGCGTCCAGGCGGCGGTCGACAAAACCATCGTTCGTGGCGAGATCGCGCTTGGCGCTGTCACCGAGGTCGCGTTTCTACCGCCGATGAGCGGCGGATGATCCGGCTCTCGACAGAGCCGTTCGAACCGGGCGCGGAGCTGACCGCGTTCTGCGCCGGCCGCACCGAGAGCGGTGCGGTGGCCAGTTTCGTCGGCATCGCCCGCGCCGACGCAGGCCAGACTACCGCGCTGGAGCTGGAGGCCTATCCGGGCTTCACCGAGGTCGAGATCGGCCGGATGGCCGAGGCGGCGACCGCGCGCTTCGCGCTGCACGACGTGCTGATCGTGCATCGCCACGGGCCAATCGCGCCCGGCGAGCCGATCGTGCTGGTGGCGACCGCCGCCGCGCATCGGCGGGAGGCGTTCGAGGCCTGCGACTACCTGATGGACTATCTGAAGAGCCGCGCCCCGTTCTGGAAAAAGGAGCACGGACCTGCCGGCGCCCGCTGGGTCGAGCCGACCGCGCGGGACTTGGACGACATCGCGCGGTGGGACTAAACCTACCCGACACAGCTCGAGAACCTGTCCCATGACCACCCTTCTCGCCCCCGGCGGCAAGCTCGATGAAGCCGCGACCCTGACGCCGGTGCGCATCGCCGTCCTGACCATCTCGGACACCCGCGACGAGGAGAGCGACACCTCCGGCCATGTTCTGGTCGAGCGCCTCACGGGCGCGGGCCATCAGCTCGCCGACAAGGCCATCGTGCGCGACGACGTCGGCGAGATCCGCGCGCAGGTGAAGGCCTGGACCCAGTCCGGCGACATCGACGCCATCCTCACAACCGGCGGCACCGGCATCACGGGCCGCGATGTGACGCCCGAGGCGATCGAGCCGCTGCTGGACAAGCGGATCGAGGGCTTTTCGGTGATCTTCCATCTGGTCAGCTACCAGACCGTCGGGCTCTCGACGCTGCAATCGCGGGCGCTGGCGGGGATCATCGACGGTGTCTTCATTTTCTGCCTGCCGGGCTCGAACGGGGCGGTACGCGACGGCTGGGATAAGGTGATCGCGGCCCAACTCGACAGCCGCCACAAGCCCTGCAACATGGTCGAGCTGATGCCGCGCCTCTTGGAGCGTTGATCGGGCTTCGGCGCTGAGGATGGTGGGGTGTTCAAGAGCACGCTCGGCGGCACGCGCTACGTCTTCGACGACCTGAAGGCCGTGCTCGCGGCCGCGACGCCGGAACGGTCGGGCGATCGGCTGGCGGGGGTGGCGGCGGCCTCGGGCGCAGAGCGCGTGGCGGCGCGCTATGTGCTGGCCGATCTGCCGCTCACGACGTTCCTGAGCGACCTTGTCATTCCCTACGAGGCCGACGAAGTCAGCCGGCTGATCGTCGACGATCACGATACCGCAGCATTTGCGCCGATCTCGCACCTGACCGTCGGCGGCTGGCGCGAGTGGCTGCTGAGCGAGGCGGCCGATACGGCGGCGCTGGCCGGGGTCGCGACGGGGGTGACGCCGGAGATGGCGGCGGCGGTCTGCAAGCTGATGCGCAACCAGGACCTGGTGGCGGTGGCGCGCAAGTGCCGGGTGGTGACCGGCTTTCGCAACACTATCGGTCTGGAGGGCCGGCTCTCGGTCCGCCTGCAGCCCAACCACCCCACCGACTCCCCCGCCGGTATCGCCGCCTCGATCCTCGACGGCCTGCTGATGGGCTGCGGCGACGCGGTAATCGGGATCAATCCGGCTTCGGACAATGTCGAGTCGACCATCCAGCTGCTGCGGCTGATGGACGAGCTGCGGCTGGCGCACGCGATCCCGACCCAGACCTGCGTGCTGACCCACGTCACCAACGCCCTGCAAGCGATCGAGCGCGGCGCGCCGCTCGACCTGATCTTCCAGTCGGTCGCTGGCGCCGAAGGCGCGAACCGCAGCTTCGGCATCGATCTCGCCTTGCTGAAGGAGGGTCATGACGCGGCGCTGTCGCTCGGCCGGCATGTCACCGGGCGCAATGTCACCTATTTCGAGACCGGCCAGGGCTCGGCGCTGTCGGCCGGCGCGCACCATGGCGTCGATCAGCAGACGCTGGAGGCCCGCGCCTACGCCGTGGCGCGCAAGTTCGAGCCGTTGCTGGTCAATTCGGTCGTCGGCTTCATCGGGCCCGAGTACCTATTCGACGGCAAACAGATCCTGCGCGCCGGCCTGGAAGACCACTTCTGCGGCAAGCTGATGGGCCTGCCGATGGGTCTGGACGTCTGCTACACCAGCCACGCCGAGGCCGATCAGGACGACGTCGACACCCTGCTCTCGATGGCCGCGCTGGCCGGCGTCACCTTCATCATGGGCGTGCCGGGCGGCGACGACATCATGCTGCACTACCAGTCGACCAGCTTCCACGACGCTGCCTACGCCCGCAGCGTGCTGAACCTGCGGCCAGCGCCGGAATTCGAACGCTGGCTGATCGACGTGGGCGTGTTCGACGACGCGGGCCGGCTCTCGGCGAAGGCGCTGGCCGGGGAATCGCGCCGGCTGCTTGACCACGCGACGGCCTTGCTGTGACCGTGCCCGCCCGCGCCGACGTCTGGGCAAGGCTACGTGCGGCCACGGACGCGCGGATCGGCCTGGGACCGACCGGCGACGGACTGCCGACCGCCGCCATGCTCGATCTGCAATACGCGCACGCCTTGGCCCGTGACGCGGTGCACACGCCGCTGGCGTCCGAGGCGATCGTCGCGGCGCTCGCGGGGCTCAAGTCGATCCAGATCGAGAGCCAGGCAGGCGACCGGCGCACCTATCTCACCCGCCCCGACCTCGGTCGCCGACTGGCGTGTGCCGACGCCGAACGACTGTCGTCGGCGGACTGGGATCTCGCGATCGTGCTGGCTGACGGCCTGTCCCCCGCCGCCGTCGCGGCCAACGGACCCGGTCTCGTCCGCGCACTGCTGGATGGCCTCCCGGGTTGGCGCGCCGCGCCGATCGTTATCGCCCGCCAGGCCCGCGTGGCGCTCGGCGACGAGATCGGGGCGCTGTTGGGCGCGCCGATCGTGGTCGTGCTGATCGGCGAGCGGCCGGGCCTCAGCGCTGCCGACAGCCTGGGCGCCTATGTGACCTGGAACCCCGTAGCCGGCCGGCTCGATTCAGAACGCAACTGCGTCTCGAACATCCGCCCCGACGGCCTGGCGATCCCCGACGCCGCGGCCCGGATCGTCTGGCTGCTGAACGCCGCGCGCGACGCCAAGCTGACCGGCGTGCGCCTGAAGGAGGCGCATGGGTCGTTGCCGCTACTCGAGGCCGGCCGGCGCGCCTGACAGTCTATTGCTGGCACCCGACCAATTGCCCGCTGGGCAGGGTGGTGCAGCCGCGCATGCGGCCATCGATGAACGCCCGGGCGTTGGCGTGGTTGGTGGCGGAGATGGCCAGGCCGGGCTGGTACGGCATCACCGGCTGACGGATGTTGGGCTGAGTCGGCGCCCGAACACCCATCGTCACGCTGGCCTGAACCCGCTGCTGAAGCAGGTAGGGCGACCGGTCGCGAACCAGCGTCATGCCTTGGGCCCGCATCATGTTGGCGGAGGCGAACTGCATCACCAGCGGCGACTCCGGCGGCGGTCTCACCGCCTGGCAGCGGGCTGCGAAACCCGGGGCCTGCGCGCACATCCGCGTCGGCAGCCACGCCGTGGTGTGCGTGAGGACTTGCACCTGGTTGCCGGACACCTGCGCCGCGCGATAAGTGCCCGAATAGCGCAGCAGTTCACCGTTCGTGAGCTGGCTGACCCGCACGTAGCTGCCGTTGGCGCCGAAGCCGATGGTGTTGTGGTCCATGCCGCCCTGGCCGGGTGAATTCCAGCTCCAGGTCCCGACCAGGGGCAAGCCGCCCGCGGACGCCGCGGTCGCGGCCGCCAGAGCCGCGCCCGCGCACAACGCCGCCGCGATCGTGCGAATTGAAAGCTTGTACGACACCGATGCCCCCTGGCCGCCGCCGGCGGCGCTCCGACTGTGAACCGAGACTCCCCGTAGCCCGCCGGAAACATCGCCGCCAGTTAGCGAAATCGATAGGGCGAGCGCGTGGCGACAAGACCCGGCGAGGAATAAGAAAGATCGGTTGAGTCGCGAGGACGGCAGATGACCCATCTCACTCATCTCGACGCCGATGGCCGCGCGCGGATGGTCGACGTGTCGGGCAAGGCATCGACGGCGCGCGAGGCGGTGGCGGCCGGCCTGGTGCGGATGTCGCCGCAGACCCGCGACCTGGCGCTGTCCGGCGGCGCCCGCAAGGGCGACGTGATCGCGGCGGCGGAGATCGCCGGGGTGATGGCGGCCAAGCAGACCTCCAGCCTGATCCCGCTCTGCCACCCGCTGTCGCTCTCCAAGGCCGAGGTGCGGATCGCGATGGCCGACGAGGGACTGGAAGTCACCGCGACCGTGGCCACGACCGGCCCGACCGGGGTCGAGATGGAGGCGCTGACGGCTGTCTCTGTCGCCTGCCTGACGCTCTACGACATGCTGAAGGGGGTTGAACGCGGCATGACCATCGAGGCGGTGCGGCTGCTTGAAAAGACCGGCGGCGCCTCGGGCGACTGGCGCCGCCCATGACTGGTTTTCGGCCGTGAGCCTGCCATCGGTCGAGGAAGCGCGCGCCGCGATACTGGCGTGGGCGCCGGCGATGTCGGCCAAGACGGTTGCTCTCGCCGATGCGCTTGGCCGCACGCTCGCCGAAGACATCCACGCCCTGCGCGACCAGCCGCCCTATGCGGCCTCGGCGATGGACGGCTGGGCGGTCGCCGCGGCCGATACGCCGGGCCGGCTCAGGATCGCCGGCGAGAGCGCCGCCGGCACGCCGTTCGGGGCGGCGATGGCGCGGGGCGAGGCGGTGCGGATCTTCACCGGCGCGGCGGTCCCGTCCGGCGCCGACACGGTGGTGATCCAGGAGGTCGCGACGCGTGATGGCGAGCTGATCGAGGTTCCCGAGACCCCAAACGGTCAGTACGTGCGCCCGGCCGGCTGCGACTTCCGCGGCGACGAGTTGCTGCTGCGATCCGGCGCGCGGCTCGACGCCTGGCGGCTGTCACTCGCCGCCGCCGGCGGGCGCGGCGAACTGGCGGTGGCGCGGCGCCCGCGCGTAGCCTTCCTCTCCACCGGCGAGGAGATCATCGATCCCGGCCGGGCGCCCGGCCCGTATCAGATCTTCGACGCCGGCACGGTGGCGCTGGTCGCGCTCGCCGGACGCTGGGGCGCGGCGGCCGAGCGGCTGAAGCCGGTGGGCGACGATCTCGACGCGACAGCGCAGGCCGTGCGCGAGGCCGAGTGCGACCTGATCGTCACCGTCGGCGGCGCCTCGGTGGGCGACCATGACCTGGTCAAGCCAGCGCTCGCTAGGCTGGGCCTTGAGCTGGCGGTGGAGAACGTCAACGTCCGCCCCGGCAAGCCGACCTGGTTCGGCCGCCTGGCCGATGGGCGGCGCGTGCTCGGATTGCCCGGCAATCCGTCGTCGTCGCTGGTCTGCGCCGAGCTGTTCCTGCGGCCGCTGCTGATGGCGATGCAGGGCGCGGACCCGGCGCTGCCGATGATCCGCGTCAGAGCCGGCGCGCGCTTTCCGGCCAACGGCTCGCGCGAGCACTGGATGCGGGCGAAGATCACCATCGGATCGGACGGGGTGGTGAGCGCCGAGGCGTTCGCCGATCAGGACTCGTCGTTGGTGTCGGTGTTCGCCAGCGCCGACGCCCTGGTGCGGCGGCCAGCGGGCGCGGCGGGGCTCGATCCGGGGGGTATGGTCGAGGCGCTGCTGCTGGCGCGGGCGTAGCGAACCTGGGTGATCTCGCCCAAGACCGAGATCGCCACCTCCCACGGCGCCTTGCCGCCGATCGAGAGGCCGATCGGGGTGTGCAGGCGCGCCATGTCGGCCTCGCCGACGCCGGCGTTGCGCAACCACGCCAGCCGCTCGGCCGCGCGGCGGCGGGCGCCCAGCGCGCCGACGTAGAACGCCTGTGAGGGAAGGGCGGCGGTCAAGGCGGCGTGATCCGCCTCCGCCTCATGGGTCGCCACCGCGACGGCGGTCCAGGGATCGAGCCCGATCGCGGCCAGCGCCTCGGCCGGCTCGTCGCGACTGTAGGCGACACCGAACGGCGGCGGCGCTTCCGGGCCCTTGGGCCGCACCAGCGTCGTCTCGAAGCCCGCCTGGGCGCCCAGCGAGGCGATCGCCAGCGCGGTGGGATCGCCGCCGAGCACCACGAGGCGCGGGACCGGCTCGAACGTGCGCCGGAACGCGCCGTCCCAAGCTTGCGGGACCTCGCTCGGCAAGGCGCAAAGCCGCCGGCGTCCGTCGCTGATCCAGATCGCCGGCGCGCGGACGTCGCGCAGCGCCAGCAGGCGGCCGACCGCCGGGTCGTCGGGGGCGATACGCTCGACCAACACCTCGATCCGCGCGCCGCAGAGCAGCCGGATGTCAGGCCATGGGCTGCCGGTCCCGTAGACCAGCCGCCGCGGCTCGCCGTCGACGAGGCAGGCCTCGGCATGGCCGATGACATCGGCTTCGAGACAGCCGCCGGAGAGGAAGCCGCTGAGCAACCCGTCGCCGACGACCATCTGCGTTCCGACCGGCCGTGGACCGCCGCCGTCCAACGCAGTGATGGTCGCCGCCGCGCAGGCTTTGCCGGCGCCGCGCGCCGCCTCCAGCATCGGTCGCGCATCGTCGCCGAGGCCGAACACTGGCCAGTCAGGGAGCGTCTCACTCATCCGCCGGCGCTTAACCTCCGATCAACCTGCTCGATACCGCTTCTTAAAGGTCCGGGGCGCATCTTCCACTCAATGTACAACGAGCGCAAAAAGATGGTGGGCGCCGCATGAGACCCTCGCTTCGCAAGCTTGGGGTGGGCGCGTCGCAGTTTCCGACCGGTGTGGCGACGCGTGGCCGCCCCCCCGAAGCGGAGGTGCGCGACATGCTGATCGCCTGTGCGCGGGCCGACCTCGGCTTCCTCGACGCGGGCGGCGCGGCGCCGTCGTGCGAACAGATGGTTGGCTTGAATCTGCCTCGTCCGGTCCCTATGGGCGTGCTGATCCGCTCCGTGCGCGGCGAGCGCGGTCCCGATGTGGTCGAGACCGAAGTGCGCGCCAGCCTCGCGCGGCTGAAGCTGACCAAGGCGCGCGCCGTGGTGGTGCAGAGCGCCAGCGATCTCTTCGCTCCCGCCGGCCAGGCGCTGTGGGACCGGCTGAAGAAACTCCGCGACGAGGACGGCCTGTTCGACCAGGTCGGCGTCTGCGCCTACGCTTCCGACGATCCGGCCGGCGTCGCCCGTCGCTTCAAGCCCGACCTGCTGCAGGCGCCGGCCTCCCTGCTCGACCAGCGCCTGCTGCTCGACGGCAGCTTGGCGCGGGTGCGCGAGATGGGGATCGAGGTGCACCTGCGCTCGATCTTCCTCAACGGTCTGCTGTTCCTACCGCCCGACCGGGTGCCGGCGCAGCTGAAGGGCGCCGCCGGACGGCTGTCGCGCGCCCGCCGCATGATCGCCGAAGGCCGCTCCGACCCGCTTCAGGCGGCGCTGGGTTTCGCCCTGTCGCGGCCGGAAGCCGACGCCGTGATCGTCGGCGCCAGCTCGGCCGCCGAACTCGCCGCGGTGATCGCCGCCGCCTCCAGCCCGCCCCCCGATCTCGATTGGGACGAGATGGCCCTCGACGACCCGATCGCCCTCGACCCCCACCGCTGGGCGGCAGCCTGACTCAAGCCGGCGAAGCCGGGGGTCTGACAGGCGGAAGATTTGAACCACGGAAAACACGAACCGGCGCACGCCGGTGCGGACTGGAGCCGATTATATTCCCGTGTTTTCCGTATTTTCCGTGGCCAAGCCTTACCTATGTCAGCATCGGCCTCATCGTCGGGTCGCCCTTCGCCATGGCGCGCTGGTAGGCAGGCCGGGCGCCGATCCTCTGCAAGTAGGCGAGGATGTTCGGATGCGGCGTCAGGTCGTGCGGGGCGAACACTCGCATGGTGGTGAGCGGAAAGCCCATGATGATGTCGGCGGCGGTGAAGTCGTCGCCGGCGAAATAGGGCGCCTCGCCCAGCCGCTGCTCCACCAGCGCCCAGGTCAGCTCGCCGCGTTCGCGCATGAACCGGGCGCGCGGAGTCTCCTCCGCGCCCGCGGCGGCCTTGGGTCCGATCGTCTGCCGCGGCATCATCGAGGCGTTGGCGAAGTGGAACCAGAACAAATAGGCGGCGAAGTTCGGCGCGGCCGGCTTCACCGCCAGCCGGCCATCACCGTATTTGCCGATTATGTACTCCATGATCGCCCCGGACTCGGGCAGCACCAGGTCGCCATCGGTGATGATCGGCGCGGTGCCGAGCGGGTGCAGCGCCTTGTAGACGGCCGGGGCCAGGCGCGTGACCGGGTCGCGGTCGTAGAGCTTCAGCTCGTAGGGGATCGCCAGCTCTTCGCAGAGCCAGACGATCCGCTCCGATTGCGAGACGCCCAGGTGGTGGACGACCAGCATCAGCCCATCACTCGCTCTTTGTCCTCTGGGAAGAAGATCGTCTCCGCGTTGTCGGCCACGTCCTGGGCGGTCCAGGGCGCGGTGGGCGTGATGCCCTTGGCCATGACCATCTTGATCTCGCGCACGCCGCGAGATGACACGCTCAGCACCTTGCCGGTCTGCTCGCCGGAGAGATCGGAGACCATGTAGAGCACGCCGGGCGCGATGCGTTCGGGCAGGCTCATCGGGTCGGGCTCGCGGTCCTTGCGGCCTGGCAGGTCGGAGGTCATGCGGGTGTAGGCGCCGGGCGCCAGCGCCCAGAGCCGGATGCCGTACTTGCGCCCCTCGATCGAGAGCACGCGCATGAAGCCGTAGAGTCCGGCTTTGGCCGCACCGTAGTTGGACTGGCCGAAGTTGCCGAACAGGCCAGAGCCGGACGAGGTCATCACGATCACGCCGCCGCCGTTGGCCTTCATCCAGTTCCACACCGGCATGGTCACGCAGTAGGCGCCCTTCAGGTGCACCTTCACCACCGCGTCCCAGTCGGCCTCGGAGGTGTTGGAGAAGGTCTTGTCGCGCAGGATGCCAGCGTTGTTGACCAGGATATGGGCGCCGCCGAAATTGTCGATCGCGGTCTGGAAGATGTTCTCGCCACCCTGGACGGTGGAGACGTCGTCGCCGTTGGCCACCGCCTTGCCGCCGGCCGCCGTGATCGCGTTGACCACCGTCTGCGCGGCGCTGAGGCTGCCGCCCGTACCATCTCGTGCGCCGCCGAGGTCGTTCACGACGACCGAAGCGCCCTCCCGGGCGAACAGCTTGCAGTACGCTTCGCCGAGCCCATTTCCGCCGCCGGTGACGATGGCGACCTTCCCATCAAGCAATCCCATCTGAAATCCTCCCATTCTTTATGGGACGATCATCCCGCCGCAGGGCGCTGGCTGCAAGCGCTCAGCGCCGAGCGCGGAAAAACGCTTTCAGCATCGTCGCGCTTTCCTCGCTCAACACACCCCCCTCGACTTCCGGCCGCCAGTGGCAGGTGGGCTGGTCGAAGAAGCGGGGGCCGCTCACCACCGCGCCGCCTTTCTCGTCGGTGGCGCCGAACACCAGGCGGCCGATGCGAGCGTGGCTGATGGCGCCGGCGCACATGGCGCAGGGCTCGAGGGTGACGACCAGCGTCAATCCCGTCAGTCGGTAGTTGCCCAGGCGCTGGGCGGCGGCGCGCAGGGCCAGAATCTCGGCGTGGGCGGTGGGATCGGCAAGGCCGATCGGGCTGTTGCCGGCGCGGGCGACGATCTCGCCGGTGGCCGGATCGATAATCACCGCGCCGATCGGGGCCTCGCCGCGGGCGGCGGCGGCTTGCGCCTCTTCGAGGGCGATGCGCATGGTCT
>Ga0302314_10021346_pt1 | contig 10668 bp, 11 predicted proteins | sample III_Palsa_N2_3_FD_200533 | JGI IMG/M metagenome (GOLD analysis project Ga0302314, IMG submission 200533) | Peat permafrost microbial communities from Stordalen Mire near Abisko, Sweden - III_Palsa_N2_3 | ecosystem: Environmental > Terrestrial > Soil > Palsa > Peat permafrost | place: Sweden... | reverse complement strand
CAGCGCTACGGTCCGCCGCTCCGTGTCGACGCCCACCACCTCGTCCATGATCACGTGCACATTGTCGTGCCGCTTGACGATGGTGCGGATCGGCGCGGCGATGTCGGCTGGCGACAGAGCGGCGGTGGCGACCTGGTAGAGCAGGGGCTGGAACAGGTGGTGGTTCTGGCGGTCGACGATGGTGATGTCGGCGGGTTCGCCGCGCAGACCATGAAGGACGGCCAGGCCGCCGAATCCCCCGCCTACGACCACCAGGCGGGGTCGTTCTCCCCGGCCGCGCATGGCCTTCATCCGGTCGAACGGGCCGGTCTGGTCCGGTTGCGCGTCACGCATGATCGAAGCCCCTGGTCGGCCAGGGCATAGCGTGAAGAGGCCTTGCCGAACATAGGCGGCGGATCAGGTGTTTGTGCAGGCCGCCGAGAGTTCGCCAAAGGCTTGTTGCAGCTCGCCGAGATGGCTCGAAAACTCCGCCGGTGGGTCGATCTCGCCCGAATTGGCTTCGATCCGCGCGCGGGAGAGCTGGAACGCGGGCATCGGGGCGACCAGCTTCATGTGCAGCGCCTCGCACACCTGCCGCAACTGTTCGGCGCACTTGCGGCCACCGTGTCCGCCGTAGGTGACGATCATCGCCGGCTTGCCGGCCCATTCCCGGTAGAGATGGTCGAGCGCGTTCTTCAGCGCCGCCGGATAGCCCCAGTTATACTGGGGCGTGACGAAGACCAGCCCGCCGGCCCCGGCGATCTTGCGGCTCCAGGCGCGCGTGTGCTCGAAATCATGCTCGCCGCCGGCGGCCGGAATGCCCGGCTCGTCGTCCATCGGCAGCGGCCAGTCCTTCAGGTCGATCACGTCGAACACCCCGTTCGTCGCCTCCCGGCCGACCTCGGCCACCCATTCGGCGATCCGGATACAGACGCGCTGGGCTCGCACGCTGCCGGCGATGACCAGAGTTGGAGATGTGTGCATCGCGCACGCATCATGAAGGTGCGTCGCGTCCGTGTAAAGCGTGTATTATGCACGCGATCGATGGGCGGTCACGCGTAGGGCGCGCCGTCCTTATGCACGAACCGGCCGTCGGCGTTGCTGCTCATCAGATCGATGTCGGAACAGGTGGTGAGATCGGCGGGCGAGCGGGACCCGATCTCGAGATAGACGGCGGTCGCGTCCGACCGGTTGATCATGTGATGGCCGTTTCCGGTGTTCTTCGGAAACGCCGCGCAGTCGCCGGTGCGCAACACCGTCTCGCCGCCGTCCTCGACCAGGGTCAGTTCACCTTCGAGCACATGGACGAACTCGTCCTCGTGGGAATGCCAGTGCCGCTGGCCCGACCAGTTCCCCGGCGGCAAGCGCATCAGGTTGACCCCGAAGTCGGTGAGACCGCCCGCATTGCCGAGCCGCTGGCGCACCCGGTCGGCGCAGGGAGCCGCGAACGGCGCCGGATAGCCGACACCTTTGATCTGCGCGACGGCGGCGATGTCGATCTTGGGCATGGGCTTTCTCTGGCGTCATGTGCGCGACAACGGTTCTATCTTCCCCGCTGCGCGGGTGAGGTTGGCGTCTCACCGCCCGGAGGTCTTCATCCCCTCGGCCATCTCGCCCATCACCTTGGCCAGCACCGGGTCGGTCTTGATGGTGCGGACGTAGGCCGACAGGCGTTCGTGGCGCGACATCACCTCCAGCCGGTCGAGCCGGCTGAGGATGGCGTTGAGATAGAAGACGGTCGGTGTGACCTGGCCATCGGCGGTGGTGAATTTCTCGCCGGCGGCGTAGGGGCCCTGGGCCATGAAGGTCTCGAGGTAGCTGATCCCCGACTCCAGCCGCGCCACGGCCGCGTCCACGGCCGCTTCGTCGCGCCTGGCCGGGTCGAGGTGTGGGTAGAGGGCGCTGAGCGGGCTCATCACATAAAGCTCGGCCACGCGCGCGATCAGCCGCACCCGCGCCGCCGCCTCGGGCCCGTGCGGGCGCAGCGACGGATCCGGGAAGGCGTCCTCCAGGTATTCGACGATGGTTTCCGACTCCGGGATCGACACCCCGTCGTCGAGCAGCAGTACCGGGATCTTCCCCATCGGGTTCAGCGCCAGGTATTCGGCCGACTTGATCCCGGCCGCCGGTGGCGCAACGATTTCGATCGGCAGCTTCTTGGCGTAGATGCTGATGCGCACGCGCGCCGCATAGGGCGACAGATCGAGGGAATAGAGTTTCATGACCCGTCCTGATGCTGTCGCCGTTTCACGCCGACCTTGTGCAAGGTCCGGCGCCACGCCGCAACGCGCAAGGGAGTGTGATCGTGGTTGAGCCGATCCGCATCGGCGTCGCCGGCGCCCTCGGGCGCATGGGCCGCGCCGTCATCACCGCGGTCGAGACGCGGCCGGACGTGATCGTCGCCGCCCGTTTCGAGCGCGAGGGGGTGGAAGGCGAGGGCCTGGTCAGCCGCGATCAGGCGATCGGGGCCTGCGACGTGATCATCGACTTCACGATGGCCCATGCCTCGGCCGAGCTGGCCAAGGCCGCGGCCGACCGCGGCGGGCCGGCGCTGGTGATCGGCTCGACCGGCTTCTCGCCGAACGAAGAGCGGGTGGCGCGCGCCGCGGCCAAGCGGCTGGCCATCGTCAAGTCCGGCAATTTCTCGCTCGGGGTCAACATGCTGATCGGCCTGGTCAACCAGGCCGCCCGCGCCCTGCCGGCCGCCGACTACGACATCGAGGTGTTCGAGGCCCACCATAAGCGCAAGCTCGACGCGCCGTCGGGCACGGCGCTGATGCTCGGCCACGCCGCCGCCGCGGGGCGCGGCCAGGACCTGGACGGCGTCCGCGCCCGCCCGCGCGATGGCGTCACCAACGGCCGCCAGCCCGGCGAGATCGGCTTTTCGGTGATGCGCGGCGGCGGGATCATCGGCGAGCACAGCGTGACCTTCGCCGCCGAGGACGAGATCCTGACACTCAGCCATTCCGCCCGCGACCGCGGCCTGTTCGCCCGCGGCGCGGTCGAGGCGGCGGTGTGGGCGGCGGGCCGGCCCGCCGGCCTCTACGACATGCAGGACGTGCTGGGCTTCGTGAAGGAGGAGCCGCCGCATGGCTGATCTCAACGCGCTCGACGCCACGGCCCTGCTGCTGGCGCTCGACGGGCGGCGGATCTCCAGCCTCGAACTGCTCGACGCCGCCGTCGCCCGCAGCCACCAGCTGCACACCCGGGTCAATGCGGTGGTGCGCGAGGATGTGGAGCAGGCCCGTCGCCGCGCCCGCGAGATCGACGAGCGCCGCGCCAACGGCGAGACCTCGGCCCAGATCGGGCTCCTGGCCGGCCTGCCGATGACCATCAAGGACTGCCTCGACGTCGACGACATGCCGGCGACCGCCGGGATGAAGGGGCTGCTCGACCGGGCGGCGGGCGATGCGGCGGCGGTCGGCCTCGTGCGTACCGAAGCGGCGGTGATCTGGGGCAAGACCAATGTGCCGGTGATGGCCGGCGACTGGCAGAGCTACAACGATCTTTACGGGACCACCAACAATCCCTGGGACGTGGAGCGGACGCCGGGCGGCTCGTCCGGCGGCGCGGCGGCGGCCCTGGCCACCGGCGTCACGGCGCTGGAGATCGGCTCCGACATCGGCGGCTCCCTGCGCGTGCCGGCCAGCTTCTGCGGCGTCTACGCCCACAAGCCGACCTACGGCCTCGTGCCCCTGCGCGGACATGTGCCGCCCGCGCCGGGAACGGCGGCGGAGGCCGACCTCGGCGTCGTCGGCCCCATGGCGCGCTCGGCCCGTGATCTCAGGCTGCTGCTGTCGATCCTTGCCGGCGGCACGGTGGCGCCCCGAATGCAGCCGATGGCGCTGGCCGGGGTGAGGATCGGCCTGTGGCTGGAGGACCCGGCCTTCATCCTCGACAGCGAGGTGAAGACGGCGATCGAGGCTTTCGCCACCGACCTGATCACCGATGGGGTGGTGGTCGAGCCGATCGAGAGCCCGGTCGATGGCCAGGCGCTCTACGACGCCTACCTGACCCTGCTGATGCCGCTGATGGCCGTCGACATGCCGGCGTCACAGCGGGCGGCGATGCGCGCCCTGCGGCCGCTGGCGAAGCTCGCGATGGGCATGGGCGCCCCCGGCTGGGCGCAGCTGACGGTGAAGGCCACGGCCACCCACGCCGAATGGCTCGGCGCCAATGAGGTGCGCGCCAAAATGGGCCGGACCATGCGCAGCCTGTTCGAACGCTATGAGGTGATCATCGCCCCTGTATCGCCGGTGGTCGCCTTCCCGCACGACCACAGGCCGATCCCCCGGCGCAAGCTGGTCTGCTCGGACAATCGCAAGATTCCCTACGACGCCATGCTGCGCTGGGCGGCGTTGGCCACGGTCTGCGGCCTGCCGGCGACGGCGATCCCGATCGGCCTGTCCGGCCAGGGCCTGCCGATCGGCGTCCAGCTGATCGGCCCCCGCGGCGGCGACAGCAAGACCCTGGCGGTGGCCGAAGCGATAGAAGCGCGGCTAGGCGGGTTCAGGGCGCCGGAGCTGGGGTAGGGGTGTTCAGCCCGCTTCCTTGACCATGTCCTCCAGCCCCTGTTCGCGCACCTTGCGATAGAGGGTGGAGCGGCCGATGCCGAGGCGGCGGGCGACTTCGGTCATGTGGCCGGCATAGATCTCGATGGCCAGCTGGATCAGGTCGCGCTCGATCTCCTCCAGCGTGCGCAGGTGGCCGCGCGCGTCGAGGATGCGCACCGGTCCGTCGCCGGCCGGGGGCGCGCTTTGAGCGGCGCCGGCGTCGGCCGCGTCAGGAGCCTGTTCGACGGCCACGTCGTGCGCCATCGGCTGGGGCGCCTGGACGCCGGAGATGGCTGGGAAGTCGTGCGCCTGCAGATAGGGCGCGTCGGCCAGCACGATGGCGCGGTAGACCGCGTTCTCCAGCTGGCGGACGTTGCCGGGCCAGTCGTGGGCCTGCAGCATGGCGGTGGTCTCGCCGGTGGCGGCGACCACGCGCTTGCCCTCCTCGGCGTTGAAGCGGCGGATGAAGGCGTCGATCAGGGCCGGCACGTCCTCGCGCCGCTCGCGCAGGGCCGGAGCCTCGATCGGGAACACGTTCAGGCGATAGAACAGGTCCTCGCGGAAGGCGCCTTCCTTCACCCGCTCCTGCAGGTTGCGGTTGGTGGCGGCGATGATGCGCACGTCGACCTTGATCGAGCGCTTGGAGCCGACGGCGTCGACTTCCTTTTCCTGCAGGGCGCGCAGCAGCTTGACCTGCATGTCCAGCGGCAGTTCGCCGACTTCGTCCAGGAACAGGGTGCCGCCGTTGGCCTCCATGAACTTGCCGAGGTGCTTGTCGTGGGCGCCGGTGAAGGCGCCCTTCTCGTGGCCGAACAATATGCTCTCGACCAGGTTCTCCGGCAGGGCGCCGCAGTTGACGGCCACGAACGGCTTGCCGGCGCGCTCGGAGGCGCCGTGCACCGCGCGGGCGATCAGCTCCTTGCCGACGCCGCTTTCGCCGAGGATCAGGATCGGAATCTGGCTCTTGGCCCCGCGCTCGGCCAGGGTCTTGAGCATGCGCATCGGCGCCGACGAGCCGACGATGTCGTCGAAGCCCACATGGCCAGCGGCGCGCTTCTGCAGCCGGTTCACTTCCTTGGTCAGCTGGCCCATCTGCAGGGCGTTGCGGATCGAGACGATGATCCGCTCCGGGCTGGCCGGTTTGATGAAGAAGTCCTGGGCGCCGGCCTGCATGGCCTGCACCACCACGTCGACGCCGCCGGTCGCGGTCAGCACCACCACCGGGGCGGTCAGCCCCTCGGCGCGCATGGCCTTCAGGGTCTCGACGCCGGACATGCGCGGCATGACCATGTCGAGGATCACCACGTCGGGCGTCAGGCCGGTGGCCACGCGGTCCAGCGCGGCCTCGCCCGAGTCCGCCTGGGCGACGGCGAACCCTTCCCGCTCGAGCACGGCCTGCATCAGGCGGCGCTGGGTGGGATCGTCGTCGACGATCAGGACGGTCTTGGACATTGGGCGACACCACTCCATCACGGCCATCCCTCTGCGGGGATGGGCCTGGTTGTGTGTCGTTATGAGCCAGAAGGCTGAAGGTTCGGTTGAGGAGACGTGAGTCGGGGGTTAACCGGCCGCATCCGATCGGCGTTGATCGGCCGGCGACCCCGGGCCATATCGGCAGGATGACCGTGCACCCTTCCGTCTCCTCCGCCGAAGCCCTCCCCGTCTGGAGCTTGACCGACCTCTACACCGGGCGCGATGATCCCAAGCTGGAGGCCGATCTGGCGGAAGCCGAACGGCTGATCGCCGAGCTCGTCCGGTTCAAAGGCCAGTTCCTGGCCAGCCGCGGTCAGGCCGAACGGCTGGGGCTGATCATCGCCCAGGGCATCTCGCTCTATGAGCAGGCGACCAATCTGGTGCTCGCCACCGGCGCCTTCGCCGGCCTCGCCTCGGCCGTCGCGCGCGACGATCCGGCCTGGGCCAAGGCCGAGGCCGACCTTCGGGCCCGCCACGCGGCGATCGGGGCCGAGAGCCTGTTCCTGACGCTGGAGATCAACCAGCTCGATGACTGGGAGCTCGAGAACGCGCTGAAGAGTTCGGAGGCGGCGGCCAAATGGCGGCCGTGGATCCGCCGGGTGCGGCTGACCAAGGCGCATGAGCTGTCGCCCGATTTGGAGCGGCTGCTGATCGACAAGGCCCCGGCCGTGTCGAACTGGGTGCGTCTCTACGACGAGACCTTGGCGCGGATGACGGTGGACATCGACGGGGCCAAGCTCACCCTGTCCGAGACGTTGAACCGGCTGTCGGACTCCGCGCCGGAGAAGCGCAAGCAGGCGGCCGACGCCTTGTCGGCGGCCCTGGCTGGGCAGACGCCGGTGCTGGCCCTGGCGCTGAACACCCTGGCCTTCGAGAAGCAGGTCGAGGATCGCTGGCGCAAATACCCGACCCCGGCAGCCAGTCGGCATATCGCCAACGAGGTCGACGCCGAAGCGGTGGAGGCCCTGGCGGCGGCGGTGGTCGAGGCCTACCCGCGCCTGTCGCACCGCTACTATGCGCTGAAAGCCAAGGCCATGGGGCTGGAGGCGCTCGACTACTGGGACCGCAACGCCCCGCTCGATCAGGCCCCGCCGCGCCGCTATTCCTGGATCGAGGCGCAGGAGGTGGTGCTGGACAGCTTCGCCGCCCTGACGCCGGCCTTCGCCGAGCGCGCCAAGCGGTTCTTCGACAACCCCTGGATCGACGCCCTGCCGCGGCCTGGCAAGCAGTCGGGGGCCTTCTCCCACCCGGTGGCGGCCGACAAGCACCCCTATGTGTTCATGAACTACATGGACGAGCGGCGCGACGTGCTGACCCTGGCTCACGAGCTCGGCCACGCGGTGCACCAGACCCTGGCCGCCCCGCTCGGCACCCTGCTCTCCGATACGCCGCTGACCCTGGCCGAGACCGCCTCGATCTTCGGCGAAGGGCTGGTGTTCGAGCGGCTGCTGGCCGACGCCAAGGGCAAGGCGCGCCGGGCGCTCCTGGCCGGCAAGATCGAGGACGGCCTCAACACGGTGGTGCGCCAGATCGCCTTCCACCAGTTCGAGACCCGCTTCCACGACCTTCGGCGCGAGGGCGAGCTGTCGGCCGAGGACATCGGCAAGCTGTGGCTGGAGGTGCAGGGCGAGAGCCTCGGCCCGGCCATCCGGCTGAACCCGGGCTACGAACACTACTGGAGCTATGTCACCCACTTCGCGCACGCGCCGTTCTATGTGTACGCTTACGCCTTCGGGGACCTTTTGGTCTCAGCCCTGATGGAGAAGCGCCGCGAGGATCCGGCCGCCTTCGCCCCGCTCTACGAACAGCTCCTCGCCGCCGGCGGCTCGAAGACTTACGTCGAAGCCCTGGCCCCGTTCGGCATGGATCCCCGTGAAAAGAGCTTCTGGGCCGCGGGCGTGTCGCGGCTCGAGCGCCTGGTGGACGAGTTCGAAGCGCTGGGGTGAGGGGAGGGGCCCCGGCGCTGCGGCAAGCTCAGCATGCGCGTCAGGCACGCGGCGGTCGCTTCGCGAGCATTACCTCAAGGTCTTGGCTTGCATGCAGCACCCGAGCGACGCCGATGGGCCTGACGGCTGGATCGTAGACGATCAGATATGAGAACACCGGCCAGAACTTCACCGGCTCGTCCGTCAGATCCTCCCGACTGTGCCCGGCGCCGGGGTTTGCCGCCAGGAACAGAAGCTTCTGGCGAATTTCGCCCAGCACATATCGGGCAGGGGCGACGCCGCCCGCATCGAGCAGATATTGCCTGACCTCAGCCAAGTCGCTTTGAGCTTCCGGGGAGAGACGGTAGCGCGTCACTTCGGGTTGAGGCGCTCGAGCTCCGCCAGTTCGGCATCCATCTTGGCGAGGAAGGCGTCTCCATCGACACCTTGCCCCGCTCGCAGCGAAGCCACGCCAGCGGCGACCTTCTTGCGGACCTCGTCCTTGTGCAACGCGTGCAGTTGGTCGCGCTCTTCCATCAGTCGCAGCGCCTCGCGCACGACTTCGCTGGCCGACGTGTAGCGGCCGGTCTGCACTTTGAGATGGACAAGGCGTTCGAGTTCCGGGGTCAGGCTGACATTCATGTCGATCACTCAGCGCCGAGGATTGCGGGTCGCAATGATATGGGATTTAGCAAGAAATGACAAAGTTCGTTATCAGGCTGGCCGGTCAGGCCCTTCGTCGGGCGGCCCCATCTTGCCTTTCCGGCCGCACGGTCTAGGTCAGACCTATGTCCGACGACGTACAAGGGCCGGTGCGGCAGGGGCCGCCGGAGGGGTATGAGCCCCTCGACTGGACGCGCGGGTTCGGGCGGCAGATCGGGCCGCTCTATCGGCGCACTACCGCGGCCGGGACCACCACCGGCTTCCGGGTCGAGGCGCATCACACCAACGGCCTGCAGAACACCCACGGCGGCATGCTGATGACCCTTGCCGACATGGCCTGGGGCAATGTCGTGTCGTTTGAGCGGTCGAGCTTCTGGGTGACGGTGCGGCTGACCTGCGATTTCCTGGCCCCGGCGCAGATGGGCGATTGGGTCGAGGGCGGCGGCGACCTGCTGTCGGCCGAGGACGGGCTCTATGTGGTCCGCGGCCGGCTCTGGTGCGGCGAGCGGACGCTGATGGTCGGCTCGGGTGTGTTCAAGGCGCTTGGCCCGCGCGAGCCGCGGCCGGGCGAGAAACAGTTCCTGACCAAGGAAGGCGCCGCCGCATGAGCGATGCTCCCAAGACCGAGGCCCCCAAGACAGATGGGGCGACCTCGCAGCAGACGGCGTTCAACCTCGACATCCCGCCGATCCTCGAGCCCTACCACGGCGACCGGCCGCCGGCGCCGCTGTGGTTCGAGCACGCGATCGAGCACCGTCCGGAGCGAAGCGTGGTCGAGGTCGACGGGGCCGGGATCGAGCTCCTGACCTGGGGCGAGCGCGGCAAGCCCGGCCTGCTGTTCCTGCACGGCAACGGCGCCCACGCCGACTGGTGGAGCTTCATCGCCCCGTTCTTTGCCGCCGACTATCGCTGCGCCGCCATTTCCTGGTCGGGCATGGGCCGTTCGGACTGGCGCGAGCGCTACTCGATCGAAGGGTTCGGCGAGGAGGCCCTGGCCGGGGCCGAGGCGGCGGGCCTGTTCGCGGCGCGCGAGAAGCCGATCTTCATCGCCCACTCCTTCGGCGGCAGCGTCACCAACGCCCTGGCCGCGGCGCATGGCGAGCGGCTGAAGGCGTCGATCATCGTCGACAGCGGCGCCCGGCCGCCCGAACTGCAATGGCGCGGACCGCCGCGGCGCAGCCAGCCCAACCGGGTCTATCCGACGCTGGAGGCGGCGCTCGCCCGCTTCCGGCTGATGCCGCCGCAGGACTGCCAGAACCACTTCATCGTCGACTATATCGCCCGCGAGGCCCTGCACCCGGCGCCGCTGGACGACGGGTCGGGACAGATGGGTTGGACCTGGCGGTTCGACCCCTTCATCTGGTCCAAGATGGATTTCACCCAGGCGTTCGATTCCGCCGCGGCCCTGGCGGCGGCCAAGTGCCGGCTGGCTTTCGTCTGGGGCGAACAGTCCAAGCTGATGCAGAACGGCGTGGTAGACTATTCGCGCAGCCACGCCGCCTTCGGCACACCCTTCCTGGCCGTACCGGAAGCCGAGCACCACGTGCTGCTCGACCAGCCGCTGGCGCTGGTCGCGGCCCTGCGCGCCGTGATCGCCGGATGGCCGTGACCGACCGGGCGCCGGGTGCAGTTGAGATCATTCCGCCGCGCCGCCCGCTGGTCGGGAAGGCCGCGCCGCCGGGGTCGAAGTCGATCACCAACCGGGCCTTGCTGCTGGCCGCCCTGGGCAAGGGCGAGAGCCGGCTGACCGGTGCGCTGAAAAGCGACGACACCGCGCGCATGGCCGAGGCGCTGGTCGCCATGGGCGTCACGGTCGATGAGCCGGACGCCACCCGTTTCGTGGTCCGCTCCAACGGGCGCCTCCGCGCGCCAGCCCCGCCCCTGATCCTCGGTAACGCCGGGACGGCCACACGTTTCCTGACCGCGGCCGTGGCGCTGGCTGACGGGACGGTGGTGGTCGATGGCGACGCCCACATGCGCAAGCGGCCGATCGCGCCCCTGGTGGCGGCGCTGGCGCAGCTGGGCGTGGAGGCCCGCGCGTCGACCGGCTGTCCGCCGGTGACGGTGCAGGGGCG
>Ga0302314_10021344_pt1 | contig 10669 bp, 9 predicted proteins | sample III_Palsa_N2_3_FD_200533 | JGI IMG/M metagenome (GOLD analysis project Ga0302314, IMG submission 200533) | Peat permafrost microbial communities from Stordalen Mire near Abisko, Sweden - III_Palsa_N2_3 | ecosystem: Environmental > Terrestrial > Soil > Palsa > Peat permafrost | place: Sweden... | reverse complement strand
TGCTCTCGTCGAGCAGCGATGCGTTGGCCGTATCCAGTCCGGTGAGATCGGTCACCATCGTCTGGAAGTTGAGAAGAGCCTCCAGACGACCTTGGCTGATCTCGGGCTGGTACGGGGTGTACGCCGTGTACCAAGCCGGACTCTCGAGCACGTTGCGCCGGATGACGCCCGGCGTGATGGTGCCGGAATAGCCGAGGCCGATCATGGGCTCAGCGATCGCGTTCCCGTCGGCAAGCCGGCGGAGCTCGTCCAGCACCTGGCGCTCGGAGACGGCGGGAGGGAGCTGCAGTGTCCCGAGGCTGCGCACGCTGCCCGGCACCGCGGCGTCGACGAGCGCGTCGAGCGTGTCGTATCCGAGGACCTTGAGCATCGCCTCGTGCTCCTCGGCCGACGGACCGACATGGCGTCGCACGAAGTCCTCGAAGGGTTCGAGTGCCTCGGATCGGTTGCTTGCATGCTGCTCGGTCACGGGGATCTCCTCACGTGTTCCGCGCACGGCGCGGCACTGGTCGGACGTCCTCCCCGCTCTGTCACTGGACCTGAGAGCCTCGCCGTGACCTGCACGACTTCCACCTTCGGTGCGGACGTCGGGCGCCCGCTTTCCAGAGTTGCCTCGCCGGAGCGGTATGTCGGCCTGAGAGTTTCTCGGGGAGAGTTGCTCCTCCGGCGTCCCCCCGACTGCCTACGACGGGGACTCTGGCGCTCCGGTTCAAACGGCGTATTCAGTTGTCAGACGCACACTACCGGACCCGCCGCCGCTGGTCGGTTGCGCAACCAGCGCTAGTCGCTGTCTTCCTCCGGACGGATCGGCCAGAGGGGGGGACGCACAAGACGGGCCGGGATCTCGCGGCCGCGCTGGACGACGGTGATCGGGTCGCCCTCGAGCAGCCGGGCGTCTGCATCCACGAAGCCCAGGCCGATCCCTCGTTCCCGCATGGGAGAGAAATTGCCACTGGTCAAAATGCCGACCTGTTCCTCGCCCTCGCACAGCCGCGAGCCGTCTCGCAGCGGTTGACGTCCGTCAGCGACAATGCCGCGTAGACGCCGGGCCGGACCGCTCGCCTTCTCCTCTTCCAATGCAGCCCGACCGGTGAAGTCCCCTTTGTCCCAGCCCACGACCCAACCCAGGCCGGCCTGGAGTGGCGTGATACCGGGACCCAACTCGTGCCCGTGCAGCGGCAGACCCGCCTCGAGGCGCAGCGTGTCACGCGCCCCGAGGCCCGCTGGGGCAATGCCCTGACCCAGCACCGCCTCCCAGAAATCGAGCGCCACCTCCGCCGCGACCGCACATTCCACGCCCTCCTCGCCGGTGTATCCGGTGCCGGCCACGAGGCACGAGACACCGGCCCATTCGAAGCGCTGCACGGCGAACCGATGGACCGTGGCGGCCTCTGCCGATATCTGCGCCAGACGAGAGCGCGCCTCGGGACCCTGGATCGCGATCACCGCCCTCTCGTCGGTGACGTCGACACCACCGATGGCCTTGATGACATCGGTGGTGTTCGAGGCATTGGGCATCACGTCGAACCGCTCGTCGTCGACCCACCAGACGATGATGTCGTCGACCACGAACCCGTCCTCATCGAGGAGGTGCGTGTACTGGGCCCGACCCGGATGGATCCGGGTCAGATCGTTGCTCAAGGAGCGCTGCAGGTGCTCGAAGGCCTCGGCGCCGCGGACGCGCACCGTGCCCAGATGGCTCACGTCGAAGGCAACCGCGGATGTCCGGCAGGTCCGGTGCTCGGTCACCGTGCCGGACGGGTACGCCAACGGCATTTCCCAGCCCCCGAACGGAACCATCTTGGCGCCGAGCTCCAGGTGCGACGCGTACAGCGGCGAGACCCGGAGTGGGCTCGCGGCGGTGTCGTCGGCCTTCACGCAATCAGACTAGGCCGCTCCGGAGAGCAGCCCGTGGGACGCAACGAGTGAGGCGAAGTCGCGCTGGTACACAATGGAGATGGGAACTTCGGGGTAGAGCTCGCGCATGCGCCGCACCTTGCGGTTCTTGCGCGTCACGAGCCGCTGGTCGGCGGTGGTGAGCTCAATGAACACGCCACGACGAGGCAAGTAGAAGTCGGGGCGGAATCCGGCAATTGGCGAGCCGAGACTGTCCCAGGCCAGCGGGAACTCCACCGGCTCGTATTCCCACCGTTCGCCCGACAGGTCGAGCATGGTGGCGAAGAGACGCTCCGACGGATGGGCGAAACGGACCTGCCCTGCAGGCACGCAAGCCGGATGGTGGAGGCGCCCGACATGCGCTGAGGCCCGGGCGACCTGTACTCGGGCGGCACGCGTCCTGGCCGGCGCGGCCTTGGCGGCGGCGTCCAGGCTGACGATGTCCGCGTCCAATTCCTCGACCACGCCCGCCAGCGGCACGATGTTGAAGACGCCTTGACCGCCCGCCAGCAGATCGACGACCTCGCCGTTGGAGCGCGCCAGCACCGAGCTGGTCCCCGTCAAGACGAGATTGGCCGAGGCCAGGTCCGACCCGAGGTCCTCACGGAGACACTCCACGGCGCGGCGGGCGGACTGCAACGAGACTCCGGCGTCGAGCAGCTGCTTGATCACCTTGAGCTCGAGCACGTCCGAATAGGCGTAGACGCGTCGCGAACCACTGCCCTTGGCCGTCGCCAGCGACGGTTGGAGCAGGCCCGTTCGGGCCCAATAGTCGAGCTGCCGGTACGAGATCCCCACGAGCCCGCATACTTGCGGCCCATGAAACCCCCCGACACGGGGTACGGCATCGTCGACCATCCCACCTCCCGGCAATCCCACTCCTGCGCCTGCCACTCCGAGCCGTCACTCTAGTGCACGCGGGACGACACAGCAGTAGTTACGAGGGCGTTGTTCCGGGGGAATATCCGGCTGTGCCGGCTCCGGCGGCCGGACCTCCACCCTCGGAGCACGGAGAAGCCGGCCCGGTGCCCAGGTTCGAGAGGAACAAGGGCCTCAAGGTGGGGCGAACCCACCCCCGCCCAGGTCGGCCCTGCCCTCGGAGGGGCTCGACGGCTCGGCGTGAAAACGCACCGGGATGCGCCCAGCCCGTCGGGCCTCGGCGCCGGCTTCGACGGCCAGCCGCATGGCCCGGGCCATGGCGACGGGGTCGTGGGCCCGATTGACCGCGGTCGCCACGAGAACGCCGTCGCAACCCAACTCCATGGCCAACGCCGCGTCCGAGGCGGTACCGATGCCTGCGTCCAGGATGACCGGGATGTCGACGGCTTCGCGGAGCAACGCGATGTTGTGCGGGTTGCGGATGCCCAGCCCGCTGCCGATGGGTGAACCGAGCGGCATGACCGCCGCGCAGCCGACCTGCTGAAGTCGGAAGGCCAGGACCGGATCGTCGGTCGTGTACGGCAGCACGACAAACCCGTCCTCGGCCAGCTGCTCGGCCGCGGTCAGCAATTCGACCGCGTCGGGGAGCAGTGTGCGGTCGTCCCCGATCACCTCCAACTTGACCCAGTCAGTGCCAAAAGCCTCACGCGCCAACTTGGCGGTGAGCACGGCCTCTGACGCTGTGGCGCAGCCGGCCGTGTTGGGCAGCACGCGCACGCCCTGGTCATGCAGGAGGGACAACAACGAGCCCTGGCCGGCCGCTTCGACGCGCCGGACGGCGACCGTCGCCATGGAGGTTCCTGACGCGTGCAGTGCGGCACCCAGCACCTCGAGGCTGGTCATGCCGCCGGTGCCGAGGATGAGGCGCGAGGCCAACACGTCACCGGCAATGCGGAGGCCGCGCTCGGGTGGGACAGGCGTCGCGGGACCGGCGTCGTTGCGGGTCACGGGACGACGATACCTCGGTGCCCGCCTATGGTGGCTCGGTGCCGGACCCGACACCCCCCACGGCGATGTCCATTGCCGGATCCGACTCGGGCGGGGGTGCCGGCGTACAGGCCGACCTGAAGACCTTTGCGGCGTTGCGTGTCCACGGCACCTGCGCCCTCACCGCAGTGACCGCACAGAACACGGCCGAGGTGCGAGGCGTGGTTGCTCTGGAGCCCGCGTTCGTGCAGCAACAGATCGAGACCGTCCTCGACGACTTCGCCGTGGGCAGCGTGAAGACGGGAATGCTGGCGACGGCCGCCACCGTCGCCGCGGTAGCCGATCTGGCCCAGCGCGGGCTGCTCCCCCGCCTGGTGGTGGATCCGGTCCTGGTCTCGTCCACAGGGCACCGCCTCCTGGAGCCCGCGGGCGTCGCGGCCTATCTGCAGCAGCTCCTCCCCCACGCGCTGGTGGTCACGCCGAATCTACGCGAGGCCGCTGTGCTCGGTGACACCGACGTCGAGTCGCTCCGGGCGCTCGAGGCACGGGTCGCGGTGGCCGAGCGCATCAGGGCCACCGGGGCCCGCTATGTGGTGGTGAAGGGTGGACACCTCACCGATTCGGCGGACGACGTGGTGGCAGGACCCGACGGAACCGTCGTCCTGCCCGGAGAGCGGGTGGACACGGGGAACGATCACGGCACCGGCTGCTCCCTCTCAGCCGCCATCGCCGCCCACCTGACCAGGGGCGCGACCGTGCCCGAGGCGATCATGCAGAGCAAGCTCTTCGTGGCTCGGGCACTGGCGGGTGGCGCGGCCTGGCGACTCGGCGCCGGGCACGGCCCCCTCGACCATTTCGGGTGGTCGGGAGCGCCGTAGGCTTTCGGGTGCCATGACCCTGCATGACACCGACACCGAGCTCCAGGAGGACGAGAGCGAGACACCCGAGCCACAGCGACCTCCGGTACCCGGGGGAATCTCCATGCGGCCGGCCATGATCGTTTTCGGCCTGGCCGCGCTGATCCTGGTCCTCTTCGTCACCATTGCCCTCGTCACGTCCCAGACACCGACGCCGGTCAAGCATTCCGGTGCCGCCGTCGGCGTGCCCGGGGTCACCCTGCGTGCCGTCCCGGCGGCCGCGCTGCTGTCGCCGATCGCGACCGGCGGCGATCCGCCCAACAACATTCTCAATGCCGTTTCCGTGCCGGTGGGCTCGGTCCGGGTCTCGCACGAGAACAACACCGCCGGGGCGGGCCAGTACGACGAGCAGGTGACCTTCCGGTCGGGTGACTCGCAGGCGTCGCTGCTGGCCTTCTTCGCCGCCGACATGAAGCTCCAGGGTTGGCAGATCTCTGACCAGGGCGCCGCGAGAAACAACCCGCATGCTCTCGAGGTCCTCGGCAAGCTGGCGGGCTCGAACGGCTACTACTGGGACATGGGTGCCACCGTCGACGCCACGACGTTCAGCCCGGGCGGCCCCGCCCGCGGGACCACCGAATTCACGGTGCGGCTTTTCCAAGAAGATGATTCCGGCTAGGGAGCGCGGGCCGGACGATCAGTTCGACTCGGCCCCGACGACTTCGCCTGCCGTATCGGCGAGAAGCAGGTCGTATGGTGGGGTGGGCTCGGCCAACAGGTAGGCCCACACGAAGAAGTTGATCGGGTACAGCAGATAGCCCACCCGCGGATCCGGAGCGAGCAGGATGAGCGCCGACATCACGACGCCGGCGATCGTGCAGACCTCGGCCGCGGTGCGTGGCGTGTGCCGATACAGGTGGCGCGCCAGGAACACCACCAGCACGATCCCGACGGCCAGCGGCAGCGCCCGGCTCAACGACGGGAATTCGCTCACCAACACATGACCGGGCAACGCACTGGCGGCCGTCGTCGGGATCTTGCTCAACCCGAGCGGGAAAAGGACGACGTCGTCGATGAGCGCGAACGGGCCGCGCAGGGCGAACGGGAAAATCGTCGGGACGGCGACGACGACCATCCCGGCGAGCATGGCGAGCGGTCGCCGCTCCCCCTTGCGCCCACGTGCGGCGAACAGCGCCAATACAGCGAACGGCCACGCGGTGAACTTCATGGCCGAGGCGATGCCGAAGACGACACCCGAGACGAATGGTCTCTGCCGCTGAGCCAGGACAATGGCCAGGAGCAGGAACGCGACGACAGGGATGTCGTCACCTCCGGTGGCGAGTGGCAACGAGGCCAGCGGGAGGATGATGAGCGCCTGGACGGCGCGGATCTTCCGTCGCCCGTCGGCCTTGCAGAGGTACAACGCGACAGCGGCCACGGCCAGCGTCGTCAGACAGAAGAAGATCCGCGCGTCGCTCAATCCGTTGGTCGGCCAGATCTCGCTGGGAATGCCGGCAACGGCCATGAGCGGCAGGTAGGGCAGGAATCCCTCGAAGTCAGGCTGGCCCGGCGGGTGGTACTTGGCCGGGTGATGGAGGCGCACCGGGACGACGTACGGATCCGTGCCGCGGACGAGGTCCTGCCCCCCGATCTCGACGGTCACGACCTCGGGCTGGAGGTGTGACCCGGCCACGCCGTCGAAGCGCCACACGATCTCGAAGCCGAGCGGGATGGCCAGCGCCCCGGCGAAGACGCACACCGCCACCACGATCCGGGTCAGCCAGGCCCGCCGGTGTTGGCGTTTCGTCAGCGCACCCCCCGGCTGGCGCCGGCGGGTGCGGCGTACAGCTGCGGCCAGGACTGCCGACGCGACGGCACCGAAGAGGAACGGGAGCAATGCCATGCGCCCCCACACCTGGTACAGCGCGTTCGTCGACGTGTAGATGGTGAGGAGTGCAAAGAGAGCGCTGACCCCGTAGAGGAGTGCGTCGCCTGCCTCCGGGGAGATCCGCTTGATGCGCCCCCAGACGCGCCACCACAGCTCACTGAGCTGGAAGGTCGACATCGGGATCGTGGAGTCAGTCGTCATGGCGTCGCGAAAGCCTCGCATACGGGCGGAGACGTGGAAGGAACCCCCCGGGTGATCCTAGAGGTGCAGTTCGCGGAGGTAGAACGCCAACTCGGCCTCCAAGCATGCGGTCAATGTGTCAGCCCGGCGGAAGCCGTGCCCCTCGCCTTCGAAGAAGGCCAGCTCGCAGGGGGTTCCTGCGGCATCGAGCGCGGTGCGCATGCCTTCCGCCTGTGCTGGTGGCACCACGGGGTCCTCGGTTCCCTGGAGCAGGAGTACCGAGCCCCGCATGGATTGTGCCCGGTGGACGGGTGAACGCTCCTCGTAGAGCCGCCGCGAGCCCGGCAGCGGCCCGATCAGCCGATCGGTGTAATGGGCCTCGAAATCGTGTGTGGTCGCCACCAGCCCCAGCAGGTCGGTGACCCCGTACCAGGAGACGCAGGCCGCAAACCCCTCCCCCGCCGACAGTGCGTTGAGGGCGGTCATGCCGCCCGCGCTGCCGCCCCGGACGGCGATCCGCTGCGCGTCGACGTCCCCCCGCCCCGCCAGGTGCAACGCCGCGTCGAGGCAATCCTCGGAATCGGCGACGCCCCACTGGCCCCAGAGGGCGCAGCGATAGGGACGCCCGTACCCCGAGCTGCCCGCGTAATCGACGCAGGCCACGGCAAAGCCCCGGGTGGTGAAGAACTGGAGGGTCGGATCGAACCCGGGCTGGCACGACGACGTCGGGCCGCCGTGGCACCAGGTCACCAACGGGGGTGCGGTCCCCGGCGGCCCTTCCGTCCCGCGTAACGTGGGGCGGAACAAGGTGCCGTGCACGGGACGCCCTGTCCGCCCCGTGAGGCTGAACGGCTGCCCGATCGCGACGTCGGCACGATTGAGCACCACGCCGGCGCGGGGACGCAGAGGCCGTGCGACCCCATCCGGGGTCCAGACCCAGACCGTGGACGGCGCGTCGGGTGTGCTGCCGATCAGGGCCAGCCCGTCCCCGTGCGCGCAGAGAGCGGCGATGGAGACGCACGGCTGCACGACCTCGGGCGGGGACGCCGCATCGCCTTCGGGAGCCAACGACACGAGCGAATCTCGTCCCGACGCCGTCATCCGGGCCACCAGAGTCCCGTCGGCCATTTCCACCATGGTCTGTTGGCCGAGCACCCAGTCCGGCCCGTGGAACTCCGCCTGCTGGCGGGTCATCGGTGTGCACTCTGGGTCCGTCCCGGAGTACGCGTGCTGGAGGTAGGGCTGCCACCAACCGCGGCGATCCGAGACGAAGCGCAATCTCCCGTCACTGTTCCAGGCCGGCTGGCCGACCGACTCCGCCACGCCACCGGCGACGCGCTGCGGCGGACCGACCGCCTGCAGCACATCGTGCTCGTGCAGGGTGCAGGCAACCCGGCCCAAAGGCTGGACCAAGACGGTGGAGGCATCCCACGGCATGTCCGGATGGTCCCAGGCCACCACGGCGAGCCGGTCGCCGGTCGGATGCGGTCGAGGTGTGCCGAAGAAATCGTGCCCGCCGAGCAGGGTGGTTTCGCACGGCGCAGCGCGGGTCGACAGGGCGACCAGGCTGCGCACCGGGCGAGCCGATCCTTCGTGGTGGATCTCGCGCACCGCCAGCACCCACTCGCCGTCCGCTGTGGCGCTCAGCCCGCCGTGTCGGTGCACCTCCCCCGGCGGGGACGCCGTGCCCAGGGCCACCGGCGCCATCCCACCCGTCGCGCCCTGCGCTCCCGCTCCGTCACAGAACCACACCCGTTGGTCCGCCTGGTCCACGTAGGCGAAGGCACCGGACGACCGTCCGGGCAGGAGGCAGAAGGCCCCGCCGCCGTACTCGTTGACCCGGCTGCGGATGCTCACGCCTTCCGGCGAGTGGTCGGACACGCCGAGGGCATCGGAACGCACGGCCACGGTCCGGCCGGCCTCAGCCGGGCGGGACTCGAGCCAGTAGACGGCGTCGCCGTCGGAGCAGAGCTCCGACAGCGAGACCTTGGCTCGGGCCACGTCGCCTGCCGCGAGCGGCGAGGACCAACCCCCATAACCTGCGATCGTGGTCATGGTTCGAACGTACCCGTTGCCACGGCACGGACCAGAAGGCAACAGCACGGCCCTCTACAGTGAACCCGTGCGCTTCCCGGCCTATCTGCTCTCCAAGGCGGGGGCGGTCATCCGGCCTGCCGTGGTCGAGTTGTCCGACACCGACCTCCCCGAAGGCGAGGTCCTCGTCCGGGTGGAGTGGTCCGCCATCAACTTCAAGGACGCCATGGTCACCCGACCCGGGAACCGCGTGGCGCGGATCTTCCCCCTCGTGCCCGGGGTGGAGTTGACGGGCAACGTCGAGGAGAGCACGAGTCCGGACTTCACGCCCGGACAGCGCGTCCTCGTGCAGGGCTACGACCTCGGCGTGGACCGGCACGGCGGTTTTGCGGCCTACGCCCGGGTGCCGGCCGACTGGGTCGTACCCCTGCCCGACGCCCTGACCTGCCGCACGGCCGCCATCATCGGACTGGCCGGCTGTACCGCATTGCTGTCGCTTCGCCGTTTGGTACATCACGGTACGACGCCCGAGGACGGCCCCATCCTGGTCACCGGTGCGTCCGGCGGCGTGGGAAGTGCGGCCGTGGCTTTGGTGGCGCATGCCGGCTTCGAGGTCGTGGCTTCCTCGGGCAAGACGACGGAACACGAGTACCTCAAAGACCTCGGGGCCAGCCGCGTGGTGGGACGGGAATTCACCGAGGACGACGGGCGGACCCTGGGCCCGCAGCTCTGGGCAGGCGTCGTGGACTGCGTCGGGGGGCGGGCGCTGGCCGAAGCCCTCCGCACCGTTCGTTACGGCGGCGCCGTCGCGGCCAGCGGGCTGACCGGTGGCAACGATCTGGCGACAACGGTGTATCCGTTCATTGTGCGCGGCGTCGCCCTGCTGGGAATCGACACCGTGTCCACTCCCATCGAGGAGCGGCGCGAACTCTGGGCCGAGATGGCCGACGCCTTCCCGCTGCAGCACTGCGAGGAGATGGTCAACGAGGAGATCGGGCTGGACGGGCTGACCGCTGCGCTCGACCGTGTGCTCGACGCCGCCGTGCGAGGCCGGATCCTCGTCAGCCCGGCGCTCCGTGCCTAGGCCCGTTGCCGATCAGGAGCCGGCGTAGACAGGCGAGACCCTGATCGTCCCGCTGTTACAGGGCCCGATCGCCAGCTGGAACGTCGAGGAGGCCGTCGGCGATCCGGGCATTGTCACGGAGGCGGACTCAGAAGTCGGGCAGCTCGTCTCCGAGCCGACCGGCACGTCCGAGTACTGGTAGGCGAACTGCGCCGAGGATGACGGCGCCACCGTCACCGTGGACGGGGGTGCATTGGCCGCGCTCGAGACCGTGACCGACAGCCCGTTGACCATCGTCACGGTCAGCGGCGCACCGCTCCCGGAGAGGAGCGCGATCGTGGGGTAGCCGTTGGCCGTGCACGATGTCGTCCCCGTGTTGGTGACGGTGATCACGCCGGTGATCGTCCCGGCCGCCCCTTGGCCCTGGCCGGGCGAGGGGGTGACGTGTGTGCAGGCCGCCGAGGCGACCGCAGAAGACGTCGTCGTGGTGGCCGCGGTCGTCGTGGTGGTCGACGACGACGTCGTCGACGTTGCGGCGTGTGTGGTCGTCGTGACCTTCTTGGGCGTGCTCGGGTTGCTGCTGCACGCCGTGAGGACCACGGCGGCGCCCGCGACAAGTGCGAGCGCCCAACGGTGGCGCGTCACCCTTCGAAATCCTCCGGGCGCACTGAATCGAGGAACTGCCGGAACTGGCCCACCAGTTCGTCGGGCGTGTCGTCCTCTTCTTCCTCGGTGTCGAGGGCCAGGATGATCCCCTCGGACTCCATGAGCTCGTCGGACACGAAGAGTGGGGACTCAGTTCGTACCGCGACCGCCACTGCGTCGGACGGTCGGCTCGAGACGATCGTCCGCTCCTCGCCACGCACCAGATGCATTTCGGCATAG
>Ga0302314_10021343_pt1 | contig 10669 bp, 9 predicted proteins | sample III_Palsa_N2_3_FD_200533 | JGI IMG/M metagenome (GOLD analysis project Ga0302314, IMG submission 200533) | Peat permafrost microbial communities from Stordalen Mire near Abisko, Sweden - III_Palsa_N2_3 | ecosystem: Environmental > Terrestrial > Soil > Palsa > Peat permafrost | place: Sweden... | reverse complement strand
GCTCGGCCATCGCGGCGACCGGCTCGTCGGGGACGCTAAACCGGCGGGCCGGCGGCTCGCCGGACCCGCCGTCATCCTGGCTGGCGGTGTTGACGACCTCGATCGCGCATCGGCAGTCCCCGGTGCTCACCCGCACCTCGTACTCCTCGCCCGGCCCGGCGTGCTGGATCACGTTGGCGCAGGCCTCGCTGAGCGCCAGGGCAATGTCGCCGCGCGTGTCCGGTGTGACCCCGAGGGTCTCCAGGCAGCTGTCGAGAACCTGGCGGCTGACCGGCACGCTGACCGCATCGCGGGGAAGGTGAAGCGCCATCTGGATTTCCATGCCATCCACCTCTGCCGAGCACCAGCTACATCGACCGGCCGTTTGGCCCGCCCGATCACAAGTGCCTCGATCGGGCCGTTCCAAACCCGGCCGCGGCCTCAGGGCTCGAGCTCGCAGAGCGCGACGAGGCCGCTGGCGTGCAGGACCCGGCGCACAATCGGCGACGGGCGGCTGATGACCGGCTTGACCCCGGCCGGAAGCCAGCGGCTGGTGCCGGCGATGAGCCGCGCCGACGCGCAGTCCATGAAGGTGACCTGCGCCGTCTCGAAAACGAGCCGGCCCGGCCCGCGCGCGCGGATCCGCTCGAGCTGGATGGCGAGCAGGTCCGCACTGGTCACGTCGAACTCACCGCGGAGCACGACGGTGACCGCCGCGCCGGTCGCGGTTGCCTCGAGAGCGGGCGGCTTGGCAGGCGGCTCGGCGCACACGCGGCTACCTCGCTCGGTCGCTTAGCGGCACGCGCGGACGAGACCAAAAGTGATCATCGAAATCTCCTGGGCGGCAGATGAGTCTCGGGCTAAGCCGACTGCTGTCAGGAGGCGCCCTCAGAACGCTGTGCGCGAGGGCGCGGGGACAAGGCCGACGTGACGTGGACCGCGTGGTTCTCGGCGGTTTCGTACGACGAAGTCACCATAACACCCCGGGCCGGTTCAGCGGTGCCGCACCGCGTCCTGCACAACCTCGGCGCAGACCAGGGCCAGCTTGCGCCGCTCCGACCTGGCCCTCGAACGAAGCTGCTCGTAGGCCGCGCGGGCGGAGATGCCCTGGGTGCCCATCAGGATGCCCTTGGCCTGCTCGACCACCTGCCGCGAGTTCAGCGCCCCCTGCAGCTGGCCCGCCAGCTCGGTCTGCTGTGCACCCTGGATGATGCTGGCGATCAGCAGGGCGGCGAGATCGGTGAACGCCAGCAGCGCCAGCTCGTTGGCGGGCGACCACGGGCGGCTGCGCTCCGACAGCACCGCGACGACGCCGACCGCGTCCTGGTTGTACGGCAGCGGGCTGGCGAGCACGGCCCGGACGTCGCGCTTGAGCGCGCCCTCGCAGAACAGGGGCCAGCGGCCATCCTGCTCAAGGTCGGTCGCGCCGACCAGCACCTTGGTGTCGAACGCCTCGATGCACGGGCCCTCCTGGTGGCGAATCTGAAGATCCTCCAGGTGCGCGAACCGCTCGTCCGAGGCCGCCACGCTCCGCAGGTGCTGCGCCTCGTCGGCCAGCATCAGGCCCGCTCCGTCGACCGCGAACATCGAGTGCGTGGTGTGCACGATCTCCCGGATCGCGTCCTCGACCCCCATCTCACCGAACCGCAGCCGACCCAGCTCCACGAGCGCATGCCGCACGTCCTCCAGGGAAATCTCCATCACTTCCACCTCACAACTGACAGTACGTCCACCTCGTACCCGAAGGTCCGGTACAGCCGGGCCCGGCCGTACGCGTCCGCCAGACGGGCGCTGCCGCGGCCGGGGAATCATGCGACGCGTCGGCGTGACGCAACGGTCCGTTCAGGCTAGGGATTTCGATCTTTTATCCCTAACGTACGGTTGCGCTGCCTCGACGGCCAGGCGACGAGCACGTCAAGGGCCGCACAATCCATGGCTTATGAGCCGCGCCCGCCAGCTCACTCACCGGCGTGCGCTGACTTCCCGTCCCGCAGGCTCGGTTGCGAGCGAGTCGCGGACGCCGGCCAGCATCGCGCGCGCCTGGGCGTTGTCCGGGTCGGCGGACACAACGTAGTTCAGCACCTGCGCCGCCCAGCGCGGGTTGTCGCGCTCGTCCTGCACCCTGGCGATGATCGCGTCGGCGCCGCCCATGTACTCGACGTGCTTCTTCGCGCCCTCGGCGGGCGGGAGCTCCCACCGCTGCGCGGGGCTGCCGTCGAACGAGCCCAGGTACTGCTGGTACGCGTACAGGTCGCGCTGCTTGGTGAGGAACGTCTTGATCTGCTGCCTGCCCCACGTCGGCCAGTGGTGCGAGGCGAACATCACGTCGGCCTCGCCGCCGAACAGCTCGATGGTCTCGGTCAGGTAGCGGGACCAGGTGTGCGGGTTCCTGACCGCCGCGCTGCCCAGCGTCAGCAGGTCGTGCAGGTCGTGCGTCGCGTGCTCGGCCGCGCAGAGCGCCCGCCGACCCGGAAGGTAGCAGTTCAGCTCCGACGGCGCCTCGGTGCCGGGGGGGAGCTGGAACACGATCCGCACCCCGTCGACCACCTCCTCCTGGCCGGTCCGGGTGATGTCCAGGGTCGGCGGGATCAGCGAGATCGTGCCGGTCGAGGTGGTCAGGCCGAGCCCGGCGCCGTCCGTGTAGACGGCGCGCCGGGTCATCACCGTGCCCGCGTAGAGGTTCTCGCTGACCGCGTGCTCAAGGAACCCGGCCCGGGCGATGATCGGGATGCTGGCGCCGTCCGGTACCACCCCGCGCACGCCGCCGAAGTGGTCGCCGCGGGAGTGGGTGTAGATGACCGCCGTCACCGGCCGGTCGCCGCGCTGCTCGCGGTACAGGCTCAGCGCCGCCGCCGCGCACTCGGTCGAGATCAGCGGGTCGATGACGATGACGCCGGAGTCGCCCTCGATGAACGAGACGTTCGACCGGTCCAGGTCGCGTACCTGGTAGATGCCGTCGGTGACCTCGAACAGTCCCTGCTTCGAGCAGAGCCGGCCCTGCGTCAGCGCGGCGACGAACCCGCGCCCGGCGTCGTCGAAGTCGGTCCGGTCATCGAACGAAGGCGGTGCGCTCACGATGTCTCCCTGACCCGCGATGGCTGCGGAGCGAGCAGAACGGCGGCACGCGCAACTCTTGCCCCGCCCTGACTACACGTTCTGTTTCCCTGTAATCACGTTAAGTAATCCACAATCCACCGCCGCCGATCGGCGGCCCTTCCTGAGCGGTGACGCGAGCCGGCCTGGCCGCGAGGAGGCGAGCTACGCTAGTCCGGAAACGTACGGAATGTGCAGTGCCCGTGTTGCTGAAGGAGCGTGCCGTGCCGCAGGACTCGCCGGGGGCCACCAAGGACGGTGCTGACGGTGAGCTCCCCGACCTCGACACGAGCGTCGCCAACGCGGCCCGCATGTGGAACTACTGGATCGGCGGCAAGGACAATTTCCTGGCCGACCGCGAGGCCGGGGACCATGTGCTCGAGGCCATGCCCGCGCTGCCCCTCGTCGCCCGGATGCTGCGACGGTTCCTGAGCACGACGGTGGACGAGCTGACGGCGGCGGGCGTCCGCCAGTTCCTTGACATCGGAACCGGGCTGCCGACCGCCGACAACACGCATGACGTGGCGCAGCGAATCGCGCCCGAGTCGCGGATCGTCTACGTGGACCACGATCCGGTCGTGATCAGGCATGCCCAGGCACTCCTCACCAGCAGCCCGGCCGGGAAGACGGACTATATCCACGCCGACCTGCGGGACTGGGCGACGATCGCGGCGGGCGCGCAGCGAACGCTGGATTTCAGCCGCCCGGTGGCGGTCCTGCTCATCGCGGTGCTGCATTTCATCCTCGACGAGGAGGACCCGCACCGGCTGATCTCCCGGATGATGGCCGACCTCGCGCCCGGCAGCTACCTGGCCATCGCGCACGCCGCCAGCGACATCGAGCCCGACACGGCGGCGGGGATGGCCCGCAACTACAACGCCACCTCGTCCCTGACGATCACGCCGCGGGACCAGGCAACGGTGGCGCGGTTCTTCGATGGCCTGGAGATGACCGGCGCGGGCCTGCTGCCGGTCGCCGAATGGGGGGCTTCCAGCCCCGCCACCGCGGCAGGACCCGGCCTGAGCTGCTACTGCGGCGTCGCCAGAAAGCCGTAAGGGAGAGCGCAGCGGGTCGGCGTCACCGGGTCGCGGCCACCCGACATCGGCTCGGTAACGGTGTGCACCCGCAGACGGCGTAGCGCGTCTAACGACCGTGAAAGTTGCCCCCGCTTGCGCCGTCTTCGCCGTCCTAGCCGTCGCCGGCTGCTCAGCGAGCCAGTCCCTGTCCGCCTCCGCGTTGTCCGCGTCCGGCGCGTCGCGATCCTCGGATGCTCACGCGTCGTCTGCGGGTGGCGCGTCGTCCTCGACCGCGCCCGCGCAGTCCTCGAATGCGACCGGCACCGCGGCCGCCTCGGTCGGCGCCACCGCGGAAGCCGGGACTACGGTCGGGAACATCACCACCGCCCCGGCCGGGAACATGCAGCCAGGACCGGTCAAGATCACCCCCGTGTACTGCGGGAGGCTGTCGGCCGCGCAGCAGGCGCAGTTCCAGACGACCGCGACCGGCGGCCTGATCTACCGGTACGCGAACCGCTCGAGCACGGCCGTCCAAGCGAAGCTGTTTGTCGAGTTCACCGACGGGACCACGCAAGTCGGGGGGAACTACACCGGGACTGTGCCCGACCTCGCCCCCGGCCAGTCGGCCGAGGAGGAGGTCGATGCGATCGGCATCACCGGGCAGAACCTGGCCTTCACTGGCTGCGACGTCAAGAGCTACACGGTCACCTCGAGCCTCGGGATGGATCCCGTCAGCTACGCGGGCTTACGCTCGATGCATGGCCGTAACGCATGAGGTGTTCAACCAGCCGCCGCCGCTGATCGACTACGACGTCGCCGACGATCCGGCGCTGCTTGACGCGCTGGCGCGCGAGGAGGCCGGCTGGGCGGCCGGCGATGTGCGGGCGCTGGGCCAGCTGGCCGGGTCGGCGCAGGCCCGCGACTGGGGCCGCCTGGCCAACGAGCACCCGCCGCGGCTGCACACCCATGACCGCTTCGGCCACCGGATCGACGAGGTGGAGTTCCACCCCGCCTGGCACTCGCTGATGCAGGTCGCGGTCTCCCACGGCCTGCACGCCGCGCCGTGGGCCTCGACCCGCGTCGGCGCGCACGTGGCTCGCGCGGCGGGCTTCTACGTGTGGGGCAGTACCGACGCCGGGCATACGTGCCCGATCTCGATGACGTACGCGTCCGTCCCCGCGCTCAGGCACTCGCCCGAACTGGCGGCGCGGTACGAGCCACTGCTGACCGCAGCCGAGTATGACCCAGGCCTGCGCCCGCCGCTGAGCAAGCGCGGCCTGCTGGCCGGCATGTCGATGACCGAGAAGCAGGGCGGCTCCGACGTCCGCGCGAACACGACCCGCGCCGTTACGGCCGGCGACGGCAGCTACCGCCTGACCGGTCACAAGTGGTTCACCTCGGCGCCGATGAACGACCTCTTCCTCGTTCTCGCCCAGTCTCCGGACGGGGCCGGGCTCTCCTGCTTCCTGCTGCCGCGGGTGAACCCGGACGGCTCGCATAACGACCTGTCGTTCCCCCGACTGAAAGACAAGCTCGGCAACCGGTCGAACGCCTCCGCCGAGGTGGAGTACGCCGAGGCCTCGGCCTGGCTGGTGGGCGCCGAGGGCCGCGGCGTCCAGACGATCATCGACATGGTGAACATGACCCGGCTTGACTGCGTGCTCGGCACCGCGACGGGGATGCGCTCGGCGGTGGCGGCGGCGGCGCATCACTGTCATTACCGTTCGGCGTTCGGGCGCCTGCTCATCGACCAGCCGGCCATGGCCAACGTGCTGGCCGACCTCGCGGTCGAGTCCGAGGCGGCCACGGTCGTCGCGTTCCGGCTGGCGGGCGCGACCGACCGCGCCGTGCGCGGTTCGGAGTCCGAGGCCGCGTTCCGGCGGCTGGCGCTGGCGGCGACCAAGTACTGGGTCTGCAAGCGGTCACCCGGGCACGCGGCCGAGGCGCTCGAGTGCCTGGGCGGCAACGGCTACGTCGAGGACTCCGGCCTGCCCCGGCTGTACCGGGAGGCGCCGCTCGCGTCGATCTGGGAGGGGTCGGGGAACGTGGCCGCGCTCGACGTCGTCCGGGTCCTCGCTCGCTCCCCGTCGAGTGTTTCCGCGCTGCTTGACGAGCTCATCCTCGCCGCAGGGGCGGACCAGCGCCTCGACGACGCGATCGACCGGCTGCGGAAGGAACTGGCCGACCCGTCCGAGCAGCATGCTCGCCGGCTGGCCGAGGCCATCGCCCTCTGCCTGCAGGGGGCGCTGCTGGTGCGGCACGCTCCCGCCGCGGTGGCGGACGCGTTCTGCGCGTCCCGGCTCGGCGGCGACTGGGGCAACGCCTACGGCACGCTGCCGCCGTCGGTGGACTTCGCGTCCATCATCGAACGAGTCACACCGAAGATCAGCCCGACCCAAAGCAGACGAACGGGCTGAACGGCTCCGGGGCGGCGGCGGCGGCCGCTGCCAGCGCCTCGGCCGGCCTTGCCCCGGCCGTGAGCAGCTGGTGATAGGCGGTCATGATGCCGACCGCGGCGTCGTCCGCCACCCGGGCGATGCTTGAGATCACGGTCGCGGTCCCGATGTAGAGCAGGGCGGCGGTGAAGCCAAGGAGCTCCTCGCCCGGGCGCGCGACCGACCGGCCGACGTCGCAGGCGGAGAGGATCACCTGGCCGGGGGGAACCGCGAGCTGCTGGACGTCGTAGGCCATCAGCGGGCCGTCGGCCAGGTCAAGCCGGGAGAACAGGAAGTTCTCCCGCTCGTCGTGGCCGTGCGCGGCCAGGTGCGCCAGCGGGCTTCCGTCCAGCCCGGCCAGGGTGTCGCTGACCGTGGCCGACTCCGCCAGCAGCAGCCGCGAGCCCGGGTAGATCTTCGCGATCGCGGCCGCCTCGGCCGGCGCGTGGGCGAGATCCGGCCCCGCGACCAGCAGCGGCGGCGGCGCTTCCGGCCGCACGCCTAGCCCCGACGGGACGCCCGGCTCCGGTGGCACGCCCGGTGACGCGCCCGGCCGCGCCGTCGGCCGGCGCCACGCGGTCAGCCATGACGACGCCGAAGGGCACACCGTGACCGGGCGCCCCCGCAGCTCCGTCATCATGTTCCACGGAACGCAGGCCAGCGGCCCGGTGGGCACGATGACGAGCCCCGCGTCGCCGAGCAGCCGTCGCAGGGGGGCGACCACCTCGGCCGTGAGCACCTCAGTCTGGCGGCGGATCGACTCCTTGATGACCGCCTCGAGCCGAGCGGGCAGCCGCCGCCCGGCGAGCGTGTCGAGGTCGGCCCCCAGCCGCAGCGCCGCCTCGCCCGCGGCGCCGAAATCACCGAGGCGGATCAGGCGCACCGACTTCCCCGTCAGCACCACCGCCTGCAGCTGGCCGTTACACGCGAGGATGCTGACCAGGCTCTGCCCGCTGGCGCCGAGCGCCGCGCTGATCTCCGCGATGCTGACCCGCCCGACCGCCTCGCCCCGTCCGACCGCCTGCCAGCTGAGCTCCCTGACCTCGCGCTGCAGGCCCGCGCGGCGGGCGATCGCGGCCGGGTCGCGGGTGCCGTTCAGCTCGGCGCTGCGGATGAGGCGGTCGAGCTGCCGCAGTTCGGCCACGACCTCCGCCGTGCGCGCATCGGCCGGCGGCCGCACCGGCCGGGCCAGGAACGCCTGCGCCCGCGACCGTTCCAGCCAGGCGAACACCAGCGGCGCCGACCCGCGGTCCAGCGCCTGGCGCAGGCCGGCCGCCGCCAGGTCGGCGCCGAGAGCCGCCGCCCCGGTCTGCAAGTCGACGCTGCCCAGGCGGCCGCGACGCGCCCGGAGCAGGGCCAGGCCTGTCCGCAGCTCGCTCAGCATGGCGTCCGGCCGCTGCTCAAGCTCCGCCAGCTCGGCCTTGGCCAGCTGACGCAGCAGGCCGACCTCAAGCGATGCCATCGGGCCTCGGCGCCGCGCGGCCGCGATCCGTCGCCTCGCCTGCGCCGGACGCCCGGCCGCGACCAGCGCGCGCGCCGCCACCAGCTCGGCCAGGTCCGCGTCGTTGCCAAGCCCGCAGCCGCGCAGTCGGCCGGCCAGCAGCTCCGCCTGCGCCGCGACCGGGCCGGGGCGGCCGCCCGGCGCGGCGAACCGCGCGCGGAGCAGGGTCAGCTCGGTCAGGTAGGCGCAGGCGGCGTTGCCCTGGCGACGGAAGCGGCTGCGCGCCGCGACCGACCAGCGGCGGGCCGCCGCCAGCGCGCCCGCGGCCAGTGCGGCCTGGGCCAGGGTCAGCTCGGCCTGGGCCAGGTCCTGGTCGAGCCGCAGGCTGCGGAACGCGGTGACGGCGCCGTCCAGCTCGGCCATCGCGTCGCTGCTGAGACCGACCGCGAGGAGGGCGCGGGCCTTGTCCGTCGCCAGCACCGGCAGCCACTGCGGCGACTCCGCCAGCCGGAAGCCGTCCTCGGCGGCGGCGAAGACCTTCAGCGCGGCCGGGATGTCACCGGCCAGCAGATCGCAGCAGCCCAGGTTGTGCGCGGCCTTGGCCGCGAGCGAGTCATGCCGCCCCGCGGCCGCGATGCGCTGGCACCACGCGAAGTCCGCCCGCGCCCGCCGGACGCTCCCGACGTTCAGGTGCAGGACGCCGCGGTTCAGCAGGACCCGGGCCAGCACCCTGACGTCCGCGTAGCCGTCGAGCAGGGCCACGGCCGCGTCGAAGAAACGCAAGCCCTCGCCCAGTCGCCACGTGCGCATCAACAGCAGCCCTCGCTGGGAGAGCAGGATCCCGCGGTCGCCCGCCGCGGTCATCGGCTCGGCCAGGTCAAGCAGGCGAAGCCCGTATTCGGTGCGGCCCTGCTCCGCCTCCAGGTGGGCCAGGCTGATCAGCAGCCGGGCGGCGACGGGCCGGTACACCTCCTCAACCACAGGCCGGTCGCGGTTCTCTTCCCAGCCGAGGAGGAGCAGCCCGGCGCGCAGGTGACGATCCCCCGCCACCGGGCGCCCGGCCGCCCCCGCCTGCACGCCGCGCCGATGCGCCTCCCACGCCCGGCGCACGGCCTGGTCGACGCGGTCAGCCCGGTCCGTACGCACGGCGCGCTTGGCGCGCACGGCCCGGTCGACGGCGTCGGCGTCGGCGCGGAGATCGGTCATGGGTCTACAACACGAGCGCCGGGGTCACCACCGTTGGTCCCCCTCCGCTCTGATCACGCTCGGCCGCCCCGACGACGACGAGCCGGGCGACCCCCCGCGGCACCTGGCCGAACGCGAAGCGGCCGGCATCGTCACTGGCGACGCGGAGCGTCTCGGCCGAGGTCTCCAGCTCGATGTCGCGGCGCTGTGGTGGCGCCAGCCAGCCGTCGATCCGCACCGAGCCGTTCTTGCTCTCCTCGATCCGGATGATGACGCTCAGGCTGGCGCTGTCGAAGGTGACGGTCCGGCTCTGCTCCGTGCCCCGCGCGGCCGCCAGCCGCGAGTCCTCCTCGGTGACAAGGCGGGCCACTTCCGTCTCGAGGCCGCGCAGCGCGAGCGAGAACCTGACCCGCTCCGGCAGGTCGGCTGGCATCGGGTCGATCTGCTCGAATATCGCCCGGATACCGTCCAGGATCGCGAAGTCGAAATCGTCCAGCTGCTGGTCCGACGCGTCATCCGGCCGGTTCATGGTCGGCTCCCGCCGCGCTCATCGGCCAGCAGGACCCGGATCTTCTCCAGGCACCGGCCGCGCGTCGGGCCGATGCTCCCGACCGGCATGCCGAGCGCGGCCGACACCGACTGATAGTCCGGACGGGGGACGAACGCGATGATCCGCAGCAGTGCCTGGCACGGCGCCGACAGCCGGCCGACCGCCCGCCACAACGCCCGCTGCTGCTCGTCGATGAGGATCTGCTCCTCGGTCCCGGTCGCGTGATCGGGGATGGCCGTCAGCCACTCCTGGTCGGCCGGAAACTGCCTGCGACCATGAGACCGCATCCGCCATGCCTCGTGCTTGGCGGTCACGACGAGCCAGCTGACCAGCGCCTGGGGGACGCGAATGTCGGCCAGATGGGACAGCAGCCGCTCCCACACGGTCTGCACCACATCCCCGGCGTCGTCGGCGCCCAGCCCGGCTGCCCGCGCGACGTGCCACAGCATCGGGCTGAGCTCGGCCGTGATCTGGCCGAGCGCATCCTCGCTGCCGCCCCGGGCGGCATCGAGCAGGTCCGCCATCCGCGCGGTCCGGTCCGCGCGGCCGGGCGGCGCGGTGACGGACCTGGAGTCGTCCATCATGACCAGCCCGGCCAGCCCAGTGACGCCAGCGCGGCGAGGGTCCGGTCCGCCGCCGCCCCGGCCCCCGGCTGGTCCAGGCTCGGCGCCGACGCCTGGTCAAGCAGACGAGCGGCGACGTGCGCGGCGATGAGCGGGGCCGCGAACGACGTTCCGCTCCAGGCGGCGAAGCCGCCGCGGAAATCGTCCGGGTCGAGTGCCTCGCGGTCATCCGGCCGGCCGGCCTCGGGCGAGAGCCTGCCCGGATGCGTCTGCACCCTGACCTGGGGAGTAAGGCTGCCGTTGACGTCATCGGGATAGGTGCTGACCACCGCCGCACCTGCGGCCCAGGCCCGCACCCAGCGGCCCCCGTCGCTGAACAGCGCCTTGGAGCCGTTCGGGTTGAGCGC
>Ga0302314_10021340_pt1 | contig 10670 bp, 8 predicted proteins | sample III_Palsa_N2_3_FD_200533 | JGI IMG/M metagenome (GOLD analysis project Ga0302314, IMG submission 200533) | Peat permafrost microbial communities from Stordalen Mire near Abisko, Sweden - III_Palsa_N2_3 | ecosystem: Environmental > Terrestrial > Soil > Palsa > Peat permafrost | place: Sweden... | reverse complement strand
GGCGATCGAGCGCAAGATCGCGCCCAAGGCGTGGACCTACGACAATATCGCCGCGATGAAAAAGCAGCTGCAGTCGATCGGGCTGTCGCTGGACTGGGCGCGGGAATTCGCGACCTGCGACCCGTCCTACTACAAGCATCAGCAGAAGATGTTCCTGGATTTTATGCGCGCAGGACTCGCCGAGCGCGAGAAGCGCAAGATCAACTGGGACCCGGTCGACATGACCGTGCTGGCCAACGAGCAGGTGATCGACGGCCGCGGCTGGCGCTCCGGCGCCGTGGTCGAGCAGCGTGAGATGAACCAGTGGGTGTTCAAGATCACGAAGTACTCGCAGGAACTGCTGGACGCGCTGGACGGGCTCGACCGCTGGCCCGACAAGGTGCGGCTGATGCAGCGCAACTGGATCGGGCGCTCGGAAGGATTGCTGGTGCGCTTCGCGCTCGATCCGAAAACCTTGCGTGAAGACCCCTCACCCGCCGGCGAGACCGAGCTGAAGATTTTCACGACGCGGCCGGACACCTTGTTCGGCGCCAAGTTCATGGCGATCGCCGCCGACCATCCGCTGGCCCAGGCCGCCGCGGCGAAGAATCCAAAGCTCGCCGAGTTCATCGCCGACGTAAAGCGTATCGGCACCGCGCAGGAAATCATCGACACCGCTGAGAAGCAGGGATTCGATACCGGCATCAGGGCGATCCATCCGTTCGACGAAAACTGGAAGCTGCCGGTTTACGTCGCGAACTTTGTGCTGATGGAATACGGCACCGGCGCGATTTTCGGCTGTCCCGCGCACGATCAGCGCGACCTCGATTTCGTCAACAAATACGGTCTCGGCAACATTCCGGTGGTCTGTCCGGAAGGCCAGGATCCGAAGACGTTTGTCATCACGGACACCGCCTATGACGGCGACGGCCGCATGATCAATTCACGCTTCCTCGACGGCATGACGATCGATGAGGCCAAGGAAGACGTGGCAAAACGGCTCGAAGCCGCCGTGCGCGGCAATATGCCGGTCGCCGAGCGGCAGGTGAATTTCCGCCTGCGCGACTGGGGCATTTCGCGGCAGCGTTATTGGGGTTGCCCGATTCCGGTGATCCACTGCCCGGCCTGCGATGTCGTGCCGGTGCCGGACCAGGATCTGCCGGTGGTACTGCCCGAGGATGTCTCCTTCGACAAGCCGGGCAACGCGCTCGACCATCATCCGACCTGGAAGCACGTCAACTGTCCGCAGTGCGGGGCCAAGGCTGTCCGCGAAACCGACACCATGGACACCTTCGTGGATTCGTCATGGTATTTCGCGCGCTTCACCGATCCCTGGAACGAAAACGCGCCGACCACGCCGGCCGTGGTCAACCGGATGATGCCGGTCGATCAATATATCGGCGGCGTCGAGCACGCGATTCTGCATCTGCTGTACAGCCGCTTCTTCATCCGCGCGATGAAGGCCACCGGCCATATCGGCATGGACGAACCGTTCGCCGGCATGTTCACGCAGGGCATGGTGGTGCACGAGACCTACCAAAAGGCCGACGGCTCCTACGTGACGCCGGCCGAAGTCAGGGTCGAGACCGGCGGCAACGGGAAGCGCGCCGTTCTCCTGACGACGGGTGAAGACATCGCCATCGGCGCGATCGAGAAGATGTCGAAGTCGAAGAAGAACACCGTCGATCCCGACGACATCATCGCGACCTATGGCGCCGACGTCGCGCGCTGGTTCATGCTGTCGGATTCGCCGCCCGATCGCGACGTGATCTGGAGCGACGAACGCGTGCAGGGCGCGTCGCGCTTCGTGCAGCGGCTGTGGCGGCTGGTGCACGAATCCGCCGAGATCGCCAAGTCAGCGCCGGCGGCCCGGCCGGCGGCGTTCGGCGCGGACGCGCTGGCCCTTCGCAAGGCCGCGCATGGCGCGCTGGATAAGGTCTCGGCCGGCATCGAGAAGCTGCATTTCAACGTCTGCCTCGCCTATATAAGGGAATTCGCCAATGCCCTGGGCGACGTGCTGGGACGCGAGGGCAAGCCCGCGCCGGACCTGGTTTGGGCCGTTCGGGAGGCTGCGGTCATTCTTGTTCAACTGTTCTCCCCGATGATGCCGCATCTGGCCGAGGAATGCTGGCAGGTGCTAGGGCAGCAAGGCCTGGTTTCGGAGGCCAATTGGCCCAAAATCGAACGAGATTTGCTGGTCGAAGACACGGTAACGCTGGTGGTCCAGGTCAACGGCAAGAAGCGGGGTGAAGTCACAGTGGCCAGCCAAGCTCAAAATCCGGAAATTGAGACTGCCGTTTTGGCGCTCGATACGGTAAAACAGGCTCTGGACGGCAGGGCCGTCCGCAAGGTGATCATTGTGCCCAAGAGGATCGTGAATGTCGTTGGCTAGAACTGGCATCGCCGTTCGGCTCCTGACCATCGTCGCCCTCGCGGCGCTGACGGCCGGCTGCTTCCAGCCGATGTATGCCGAACACACCGACGGAACGCCCGGCCTGCGCGACAAATTGCTGACGGTGGACCTGCCGCCCGTGGACAAGCCGAACGCATCCCGGGAAGCCCGGGTCGGCATTGCTATCCGCAACGCGCTGGCATTCAAGCTCTATGGCAATGCCGTCGGCGCCCCGCCGCTTTACAAGCTGATCCTGAGGTTTTCCACCGGCCGCTCGGACCTGATCGTCGATCCGAACACCGGACTACCCACCACCGAGAATCTGAACATCGACGCCCAATACAATCTGATCGAGATTGCGACGGATAAATCGGTGATGACCGGCACCACGTTCTCGCACCTGTCCTATGATATCCCGGGCAGCTACCAGCGTTTCTCGCGCGCCCGCGCCTTCCGTGATGCCGAAGACCGCGCCGCCGGGGAAATCGCCGATCATATCCAGACCCGGCTGGCCGCATTCTTCTTCGCCGGAACCTGAGTTGGTCGCGCTTCGCGGCAGGGACATCGATATTTTCCTGGCCCGGCCGGATGCCGGCCGTCCGATCATCCTGCTCTACGGTCCCGACGCCGGGCTGGTGCGCGAACGCGCCGATGCGCTGCTCGCCTCCGCGGTCGACGATCCCAACGATCCGTTTTCACTGGTGAGGCTGGACGGCGACGAACTTTCGGCCGAGCCGTCGCGGCTGGTCGATGAAGCGATGACAGTGCCGCTGTTCGGCGGTCGCCGCGCCATTCGGGTTCGCGCCGGCTCGCGCAGCTTCGCCAGCGGCATCGACACGCTGGCGGATTCGCCGATCAAGGATTGCCGCATCGTTATCGAGGCCGGGGAGTTGCGGCCGGAATCGCCGCTGCGCAAGGCGTGCGAGCGCGCCAAAACCGCGGTTGCCATCGCATGCTATCCCGACGGCGAGCGCGATCTTGCGAAACTGATCGACGATGAATTGCGGGTTTCCAATCTGCGCATCGCGCCGGACGCCCGCGGCTCGCTGACGGCATTGCTCGGTGGCGACCGGCAGGCCTCGCGCAACGAATTGCGCAAGCTCACGCTCTATGCCCATGGCAAGGACGAAGTCACGCTTGAGGATGTGATGGCTGTTGTCGCCGACGCATCCGAGCTGAAGATCGATCCGATCGTCGATGGCGCGTTCGCCGGACGGCCGGACCTGGTCGAAACCGAATTCGCCAAAGCCATGGTCGCCGGCACCTACCCCGGCATGATTATTTCCGCGGCCCAGCGCCAGGCCGCGTGGCTGCATAAAACCGCGCTCGCAGCCGCCGAGGGAACGCCGGTGTCGACGCTGCTCGACAGCGGCTTTCCCCGCTTGCACTTCTCGCGAAAGGCCAATGTCGAAACCGCGTTGCGCCATTTCAATGCGGCGCGGCTGCTCGCGATCATCGACCAACTCGCCACAGCCGCACTGGAGATGCGCAAGCAGGCCTCGCTGGCGGCCGCCATCGCGCAACGTACGCTGCTGTCGATCGCGGTGAACGCCAAACGGCGCGGGTGAGATCGGTCGTCATTTCCGGCGCGCAATTACGCACCTGAGACGCTGGCCCGGAATGATAGCTCAGCTCTTCACTTCCAGCCGCTGCACCACCTCGTCGAGCTGATCGAGGTCGCGGTAGCGGATCACAACCGTGCCGCCGGGATCACGATGATCGACGCTGACGGCAAGACCGAGCGCGTCGCTGACCCGCTTTTCCAACGCGATCGTATCTGGGTCCTTTACCTTGCCGCCGCCGCGCGGCTTCTGGGCTTTGCGAACCGGCACACCCTCGACATGCGCGAGCGCCTCGGCCTGGCGCACGTTGAGGCCTTCTTCGACAATGCGCTTGGCGGCAGCACCCGGATCGGGCACGCCGATCAGCGCGCGCGCATGACCGGCCGACAACTGGCCGGATGCGATATAGGCCTGCACATCGGCGGGTAATTTCGTCAGCCGCATCATATTGGCGACGTGGCTGCGGCTCTTGCCGACGATCTTCGCGATCTCGTCCTGGCTGCGTTTGAATTCATTGGCGAGCGCGTGATAACCCTGCGCCTCTTCCATCGCGTTGAGATTTTCGCGCTGTACGTTTTCGATGATCGCGATCTCAAGCGCATCGCTGTCGCTGACATCGACCGGCACAATCGGCACTTCGTGCAGACCTGCGATCTGCGAGGCGCGCCAGCGGCGTTCGCCGGCGATAATCTCATAGCGGTCCTGCGCGCCCTTGACCGCCCGCACCACGATCGGCTGGATCACGCCATGCTGCCTGATCGAATCGGCGAGCTCGCCGAGTTCGGCTTCGGGAAACTCGCGGCGCGGATTGCGCGGATTGGGTTTGATGAATTCGATCGGCACCTTGCGCTGCGCGCGCGGCCGTTCCAGATGCGCGGCCTCGCCGCCGACATCTCCGATCAGACTTGCAAGACCGCGGCCCAGTCGCGAACGCGCTTCGTCGGCCATCGCCAGCTCCCTTGGATTCACTCGCTCACTCCGGAATCAGAATTTCAGGTTTTGCCGGATCGCAGGGCGGGCAACGCCAAGCGTGCCCACCGAGAACCAGCCGCGAATCAAGATGGGCACGGCGACGACGCCTTTGCCCGCCCTGCCAGTCGACATCAATGCGTGCGCAACTCGCGTTCACGCTGGATCACTTCCGTCGCCAGCTTGAGATAGGCTTCGCTGCCGACGCATTTGAGATCATACACCAGCACCGGCTTGCCGTAGGACGGCGCCTCGGAGATGCGGACGTTGCGCGGGATCATGGTGTTGTAGACCTTGGATCCCATGAACTGCCTGACATCCGCCACCACCTGGTTCGACAGATTGTTGCGCGAGTCGAACATGGTCAGCACGATGCCGTGGATCGACAAATTCGGATTGAGCGTCGAGCGCACCTGCTCCACCGTCTGCAGCAATTGCGACAATCCCTCGAGCGCGAAGAACTCGCATTGCAGCGGCACCAAGATCGCATCCGATGCCGCCATCGCGTTGACGGTGAGAAGATTGAGCGACGGCGGACAGTCGATCAGCACATAGGTGTAGTCGGCGTTCTCGGTGGCGTTGGTGTTGAGCGCCGCGATGGCATCGCGCAGCCGAAACGCGCGATCGCGCGTCGCTCCCAATTCCAGTTCGAGGCCGGAAAGATCCATCGTCGACGCCGCGATATGCAGACGCGGCACGGCGGTCGCAACCACCGCATCGCGCAGCGGCGCTTCGCCGATCAGCACATCATAGGTCGAGACGCTGCGGCTACGGCGATCGATGCCTAATCCGGTTGAGGCGTTGCCCTGCGGATCGAGGTCGACGATCAGCACGCGCTCGCCAATGGCCGCCAGCGCGGTGCCGAGATTGATAGCGGTGGTGGTCTTGCCGACGCCACCCTTCTGGTTGGCCAGCGACAGGATGCGCGGATGGCCTGGCGATGTAGGGGCCCTATCTTCTTGATATACTTGATCAATTACGGTCATGCGGGTACGCCATGGGCTCTGGAAGACGAAGCGCGCGGCTCGATGTGGTTGAGCTCGACGATCCAGCCGTGTCCGCCGGTGCGGCTAGAATGCAGATGTGGTTTGATATTCCAATATTTAGTGGCTTCGGTCAATTCCGCCTCTACATCTTGGCCCTTGAGAAACAAGGCTTTTGCACCCCGTTTCACCAGCGGCTCGGCGAAACCGATCAGCTGGTGTAGCGGAGCCACCGCCCGGGCGGTGACGCAATCGACCGCGCCGATGACGCTATCCACACTATCCCCGATATCCGTCAGATGAAGCGTACCCGGCGAGTTGGTAATTCGTAACGCCTCGCGCAGAAACGCACCCTTCTTGGCGTTGCGTTCGACCAGATGGATCATGGCACCGGGAGCCTCCGCCAGGGCGCAAGCCAGCACCACGCCCGGAAAACCGCCGCCGCTGCCGAAGTCCACCCAGATATTGGCCGTTGGCGCCAGCGCCAATAACTGCAGCGAGTCCGAGATATGCCGGGTCCACAGATGCGGAAGCGTCGAAGGCGCCACGAGATTGGTTTTGGCCTGCCATTCCAGCAGCAGATCGACATAGCGATCCAGCCGCAGCTCTGTTTCACGTGAAACCGGTGTCAAGGCTAGTGCCGCGGCCTTATCGGACGGAAGCACGGGAGATCTGGTTTGGTTGGCCGCTTTCGACATGGATTTCTCAGCTGGGTTAGCGGGGTGCCTAAGGAGTGGCCTCTCTGGGGCATCGAACCGAACAAGAGCGACGTTTCACGTGAAACAAACTGCATCTTCTCGACGCTATTGGACCGCCACTGCGTTCTCTAATGCCGTAGGATGGGTTGAGCGTAGCGATACCCAGCGCACAGCCGGGATTGTGATGGGTATCGCTACGCTCAACCCATCCTACATTCTGTTTCACGTGAAGCGTAGTACCGGAGCGCCAGCGGCCTTCGCTTGATCGCTCAAAGCAATTCATCGCGCTTGTGTTTCACGTGAAACAGCTCACGCCGTTGCCTTTGAAACCTTCCGTCGGGCTTCTCTGCGGAGATAGGCCGCCAGGATACCCAGCGCCGCTGGCGTCAGGCCATCGAGCCGGCCGGCCTGCCCGACCGTGCGCGGTCGCGCCTTCTCCAGCTTCGAACGCGCCTCGTTGGAGAGGCCTGGCACGTCGGCGTAGTCGATATCGGTAAGAACCAATCCCTCGTCGCGACGGAAGGCATCGACATCGGCGGTCTGGCGCTTGAGATAGACATCGTATTTGGCATCGATCTCGAGATGACCCGCGATCGATGGGTCAATGGCCGATAATTCCGGCCAGATCCCGCGCAATTCGGTCCATCCAATCTCCGGATAGGCCAGTAGTTCAAAGGCCGAGCGGCGATGTCCGTCCCGGTTGAGCGCCAAACCATGCCTGGCGGCTTCATTCGGGGTCATCGAAAGCGTCTTCGCCAGCGACTTCGCCGCATCCAATGCCGTCATCTTGGTGCGGTGACGCTGCGAACGCGCAGCTCCGACGCAGCCCAGCGCAATGGCCTTGTCCGTCAGCCGTTGATCGGCATTGTCCGCCCGCAGGGTCAGCCGATACTCGGCCCGTGAGGTGAACATCCGGTACTGCTCGGTGATGCCACGGGTCACGAGATCGTCGATCATCACGCCGAGATAGCCGTCGGCGCGGTCGAAAACGATCGGATCGGCACTTCCCGCCACCAATGCGGCGTTCAGACCAGCAACGATCCCCTGCGCCGCGGCCTCTTCATAACCCGTCGTGCCGTTGATCTGACCGGCCAGGAACAGTCCCGGCAGGCGCTTGGTCTGCAGGGTGGGATCAAGTTCCCGCGGATCGATATGGTCGTATTCGATGGCATAGCCCGGCCGCACCATCCGAACCCGCTCCAGGCCGGGAATGGTCGCCAGAATGGCCAACTGCACTTCCTCGGGAAGCGAAGTCGAGATACCGTTCGGATAGACCGTGCTATCATCAAGGCCTTCCGGCTCCAGAAAGATCTGATGTCCGTCGCGGTCGCCAAAGCGAGCGATCTTGTCCTCGATCGACGGACAATAGCGCGGGCCGCTGCTCTTGATCTGTCCGGAATACATTGGCGAACGATGGACGTTCGCCCGGATCACCTCATGGGTGGCCGGCGTGGTGCGGGTGATGCCGCACTGGATCTGCGGGGTCGTAATCCGGTCGGTCATCACCGAAAACGGCTCGGGCGGATCGTCGCCAGGCTGCATCTCCACCGCCGACCAGTCGATCGTGTTGCCGTCGAGCCGTGGCGGGGTACCGGTCTTCAACCGCCCGAGCGTAAAGCCGGCGCGCTCGAAGGAAGCCGAAAGCCCCAGTGCGGGCGCTTCACCGACCCGCCCGGCGGGCCAGTTGTTCTCACCGAGATGGATCAGGCCGCACAAAAACGTCCCGGTCGTGATGACCACGGCTCCGGCCGCCAGCTCGCGGCCATCGGCCAGCCGAACGCCGACGACACGGCCGTTGGAGATCAGCAGATCGTCGGCCTCGCCCTCGATCACCCTAAGATTCGCGGTCTGCTCGACGGCAGCCTGCATCGCCTGGGCATAGAGCTTGCGGTCGGCTTGGGCGCGCGGTCCCCGGACCGCCGGACCCTTGCGGCGGTTGAGCATGCGAAACTGGATGCCGCCGGCATCCGCGACCTGGCCCATCAAGCCATCGAGCGCATCAACCTCGCGAACCAAATGGCCCTTGCCGAGCCCGCCGATGGCAGGGTTGCAGGACATCGCGCCGATGGTTGCAAAGCGATGAGTTACCAACGCGGTAGTCGCGCCTATTCGCGCCGCGGCGCTGGCGGCTTCGCAACCGGCATGGCCGCCGCCAATGACAATCACGTCGAACGAGGTGTAGGCAGAAATCATGGCCGACTTCTATCTGGAGACGATAACATCCGGAAGTCGGAATTTCACCCGAACGTGTTTCACGTGAAACAGCGTTGTTAGCGCGGGGCCAGTCGGGCTCAGAATGGCATGTTTCACGTGAAACACGACCATAGAAATGAATCAAAAAATGAACTAAAAACTATTACTTTCCTATACAAAACTGGCTGAAGATCACATCCAGAATATCCTCGACATCGACCTTGCCCAGCAGCCGCCCCAGGGAATAGGCCGCGGCCCGCAAATCCTCCGCCGCAAGTTCCTCGCCCTCCTCGAACATCAAAATGCTGCGATGCAGCGAGACCGCCGCCTGCTGCAGCAATTTCCGCTGCCGATCGCGCGCGATCAAACCGCCCTCTTCCGAGCCAAAGAAATCCTGCGCAAAAATAACCAAGGCCGAGATCAGCGCGGGGATGCCATCGCCTCGACCGGCGGAAATCTCAAAATCAGCATCGGATTTTTCCGCGCCGAGATCGATCTTGTTGCGCACCGTCCATACCGGTGTCGCGGCTTCATGCCGATGCCTGGCGCCCGGCGTGTCAACCAACCACAGCACGAGGTCCGCCTCCGCCGCCCGCGCCCGTGCCCGACGTACGCCTTCCTGCTCCACCGGATCGTCGGTCTCGCGAATGCCCGCCGTATCGATCACCGTCACCGGATAGCCGTCGAGGTCGAGCTGCACTTCGATCACATCCCGGGTCGTACCGGCATAGGGCGACACGATCGCCACCTCTCGCCGCGCCAGTTGATTGATCAAGGTCGACTTGCCGACATTCGGCGGCCCGGCAATCGCCACCACGAGCCCGTCGCGCAATCGTTCAGCTTTGCCTTGTGCCGCAAGGACCTCCTGAATTTCCTGCGACAACGCCACAATCTTGGCACGCGCCGGCGCGATCAATTCGGCCGACACATCGCCCTCATCGGAAAAATCTATTCCGGCTTCGATCAACGCCGAAGCCTCGATGATCCTGGCCCGCCAGTCCCGCGCCTTGTCGCCGAGCAATCCCTTCAGCTGACGCAATGCCTGGCGCCGCTGCCGATCGGTATCGGCATGGATCAGATCGTCGAGACCTTCCGCCTCGGTGAGGTCGAGCTTGCCGTTCTCGAACGCCCGCCGGGTAAACTCGCCCTGCTCCGCCGCCCGTACATTCTCGAAGCTCGAGAGCGCGGCGAACACCGAAGCCAACACCGCGCGCCCGCCATGGACGTGAAACTCGGCGACATCCTCGCCGGTCGCGCTGGCCGGTTCCGGAAACCACAACACCACCGAATCGTCGATCGGCTGCCCTTGGCGATCCCGGAGCAGGGCCCGGCTCGCCATCCGTGCTGGCGGAATCCTGCCCGCAAGTGAGGTGAGTGCGGTCGCCGCCTCCGAACCCGACACCCGCACAATGGCGATCGCGCTCGGCGCACGGCCGGACGAAAGCGCAAAAATGGTCTGTTCCCGGGGATGCATCGCCTATTTGCCCCCGAGTTTCCCAACAGGCAAAGCAATTCCAGACAGTGGAGCATCGAAATCAGGGCGATCGTTGTGCATTGCACAATGTCGCAGCATTTTGCTGCAGCCTGGACCGCAACAAAGCATTTCGTCGCGATCCACCGAACCCGTTGACCCGCCGTGGCGACGAATCCCTGGCGGCTGGACCTTCTGGTGCCAGAAGTGACCGCGGGAGCACGCACATGGCAAAATGCCTGTCATTTTGCGCCGGCGCCGGTTTGATCGCGCTCGGCGGCCTCGCTTTGCTGGATGTTTTGGTCCTTGATGCGACAGGCCCACAGCTCCGCAGCGGATCTCTCACCCATCTGTCACTGATCGGTGTCGCCGTTGCGTCCTGCGCTGGCCTCTATCTGCTGCTCATCACAGCGATCCGGCGCA
>Ga0302314_10021339_pt1 | contig 10670 bp, 9 predicted proteins | sample III_Palsa_N2_3_FD_200533 | JGI IMG/M metagenome (GOLD analysis project Ga0302314, IMG submission 200533) | Peat permafrost microbial communities from Stordalen Mire near Abisko, Sweden - III_Palsa_N2_3 | ecosystem: Environmental > Terrestrial > Soil > Palsa > Peat permafrost | place: Sweden... | reverse complement strand
CATCACCATCGCCTCGATCATTGTCGGCACAGCTCAGCTCCATGATCACGAAACTTTTGGCGAAGACGAAGCTTTAGTGGCGCTATAGCACCACTAAACTTTCGTGATCATGCTATGGCCAGCGGGCGATCTCGTGTGAGCGGTGATATCGACGGATAACAGCAAGAAGCGCGTGCCTGGGACGCGCGTGCCTGGGAGGTGGGGGTGGGGGTGGCGTGCCGGTTAGCGGGTGGCGTAGAGGGTGAGCTCGGTGTCGCCGTCGCGCCAGCGGCGGCGCTTGCGCATGGCCGCGATCAGCCGGGCTTCTTCGTGGTCGAGGGGCGTCGCCTGGGGGGAGGCCAGGAAGGCGGCCTCGGTGACGTCGGCCGAGGAGATGACCCAGACCCGGGTGACGTGGGTGAAACGCTTGAGCAGTTCGGCCGGGCCGACGTCGGTGCCGTAGAGGGTGTTCGAGCTCACCGGCGACGTGGCCAGCGCGATGTCGCGCAGCTTCCGCCACGGGCCCGGGAACGGCATGCTGACGATCCGGTCGTTGACCGGCAGGTAGAAGACGATGTCGCCGGGCTTGGCGTTGGCCGCGATGATCGCCGACTCGCTCTCCAGGTCATCCGGGCGGTAGCCCGGCTGCCGGACGACCGATTCGGCGGGCTGGAGGGCGATCGCCAGGGCCACGGCGACGACCACGGCCGGGAGCGCCGCCAGCCGGCTGAGCGCCGTGCCCTGGCCGAGCCGGGCCGCGGCGAGCCGGGCCAGCCAGGTGATACCCGAGGCGACGCAGATCGCCAGCGCGGGCAGGCAGAACTCGACGTAGCGCTGGTCGTAGACCGGATGGGTGGTCGAGACGGCGAGCAGCACGGCCGGCGGCGCTACCAGCCACGGCAGCGCGACGGTGCCGGGGCTGAGGTCACGCCGCCCGGCGATCAGGCTGGCCACCGCGCCCAGCGCGGCCAGCCCGAAGACCAGCCAGACCAGGCCGGGCGACCCGGCCCACAGGTGGGTGAGCGCGATCACGTCCCGGCGGACCGGCTCCGACGATGACATCCAGCTCAGCGCGTCCCGCTGCCGGTAGGCCAGGATCACCACGGGCAGGGTCAGCGCCGTCCCGGCCGCGGCGGCGGCGAGCCAGCGCAGCGGGGGACCGGTCCAGCCGAGTCCGGGCCGAAGGCCTCCGCCGGGACGCCGCCCGGCGATGACCAGCAGCGTCAGAGCGTGGGCGGCCAGCAGCGTCAGGCTGAAGATGTTGAACACGCCGGCGAGGAAGACGGCCGCGCCGTAGCCGGCCCACCAGCGCGGCCGGCCGTCGTCGGCCGCCCGCAGCAGCAGGTACGTGGCCACCGTCGCCAGCATGGTGACGATCGCGTACGAGCGGGCCTCCTGCGCGTACCTGATCGTAGCGGGCAGCAGCGCGAAGACCAGGCCGGCGGTCAGCCCGGTGCCCGCGGCGGCCAGCGGTCCGGCCGGGCGGCTCAGCCGCCGGGCGATCAGCGCGGTGAACGCGCAGGCCACCGCCATCGCCAGCACCGAGGGCAGCCGGAGCGCGCCGTTCGAGCTGCCGACGTGCCTGATGACGACGTGCACGATCAGGTAGTAGGCGCCGTGCACCACGTCGTCGTGCGGCATGGTGGCCAGGATCTGGCCGACCGACCGCCCGGCGATCGCCTTGGTCGCGGCCTCGTCCCGCCACAGCGGCGGCACCCCCGCGTGATACCCGCCGGTGATCAGCCCGAGGGCGGCGGGCAGCGCCGGGACGGCCAGATCGGCCCAGGACGGCCGTGTCCGGCCGTTTCTCCGGTCCCCTGGGTCTCCGGTTCCCCCCGCGCCTTCCGGGCCTCTCGCGCCCGCTGCGCCCCGCGGGCGGGGCCGGGCCGTCGCGGGCGCGCCGACGAGCGGGGGCTGCCCCGGCCGGTCGGCCTCAACGCCCGTCATCAGGCCCCTTCCCGGGTTCCGCCCCAAGTGTCCGACTCGACAGCATATGCGTCTCGTGCGTCGCGCTCACCCCGATGGGCGGATCCCGGCGGGCGGATCCGGATGTGCGAACGCGGCGTTCCCTGTCGGGGGAAGTCTCCCCTCCGTAGTCTCCCATCCCCGCCCGGGCCAGTCTCCCATCCCCGCCCGGGCCGAGCGGCACATTTGCGCTGCGATCGTCAGCGATATATCTTTGAGCTACCAGCGATGGTACGGGGATCATCCAAGAACGGTGATCGGAGCAGTAACGGGCCATCGACGACGATGCCGCGCGTGCGACAAGACAGCACGGGCGACGACACAGAGAGAAGGTGTCTGGCCATGCGTGAGGAATACGGACGCGGAATGCGAGACGAAGACTGGGGGCCGTCGCGGCCCGGCCGCCCCGAGTGGGGACCGAGGCAGGGACGCGGCCCGGGCCGCCGGGGCGGCGGCGGAGGCGGCGGAGGCGGCGACTGGGGCGAGCGCGGCCCGGCCGGGCCGGAGTGGGGCGGCCACGGCGGCCGCCGCTTCGGGCGGGGCGAGTTCCCGCCGTTCGGCCCGATGGGCGGCCCCACGGGCCGGATGGGCCCGGGAGGGCCAATGGGGCCGATGGGCCCGATGTTCGGCCGTCACCCGTTCGGGCGGGGCACGCGGGCACGCAAGGGCGACGTCCGGGCGGCGATCCTCGACCTGCTCGCCGAGGGCGGCCAGTGGAACGGGTATCAGCTCATCCAGGAGATCGCCGGGCGCACCAGCGGCGTCTGGCGGCCGAGCGCGGGGTCGGTCTACCCGGCCCTCCAGCAGCTTGAGGACGAGGGCCTGATCGCCCCCGAGGGCGAGGGCCGCCGCCGCATGTACGCGCTGACCGACCAGGGCCGGACGTACGCGGAAGAGCACGCCGACGAGCTGAACGGCTCGTGGGACGCGGTCGCCGGGATGACCGACGACGACGCCGTCGAGCTGGGCAACATGATCCGCCAGGTCATGATGGCGGTCATGGAGGTCCGGCGGGCCGGATCGCCTGAGCAGCTCGCCCAGGCCCGCACGGTGCTCTCCCAGGCCCGCCGGGCGATGTACCGGATCCTGGCCGACGACGAGCCCGCCGGAACCGCCGGCGACCCGTCGGCCGACACCCCGGCCGACACCCCGGCCGACACCCCGGCCGACACCCCGGCCGACACCGCCGTCGACACCCAGGTGATCGACGACACGCCGGAGGACGGCGCGTGACCGATCCGGTCGTCGAGGTCACCGACCTGGTCAAGCGGTACGGCGATCTTGAGGCGGTGCGCGGCGTCAGCTTCGCGGTGGCCCGGGGGGAGACCTTCGGCTTCCTCGGCCCGAACGGCGCGGGCAAGTCCACCACCATCAAGATCCTCTGCACCCTCGCGGACCCCACCTCGGGGTCCGCGCGGGTGGCCGGGTACGACGTGCGCAAGCAGCGGGACACCGTGCGCCGCAACATCGGCCTGGTCTTCCAGGACACCACCCTCGACGCCTACCTCACCGGCGAGCAGAACCTGCGGTTCCACGCCGACCTCTACGGGGTGTCGCGGCAGCAGGTCGGCCCGCGGCTGAAGCAGGTCCTGGAGATGGTGAACCTGTGGGACCGCCGCGGCTCGGTGGTCTCCACCTACTCCGGCGGGATGAAGCGACGGCTGGAGATCGCCCGCGGCCTGCTGCACGCGCCCCGGGTGCTGTTCCTCGACGAGCCGACCGTGGGCCTTGACCCGCAGACCAGGTCGAGCATCTGGGAGTACATCAACGACCTCAAGCGGCGCGAGGACATCACGATCTTCCTCACCACGCACTACATGGACGAGGCCGAGCACTGCGACCGCATCGCCATCATCGACCACGGCAAGATCGTCGCCATCGACACGCCGGAGAAGCTGAAGGCCAGCATCGGCGAGGACCGGGTGCGGATCTCGACCTCCGACGACCAGGCCGCCATCAAAGAGCTCAAGGACCAGTTCGGCCTCGAGGGCGCCGTCCACGACGGCCTGGTGACGTTCACGGTGGCGTCGGGCGAGCAGTTCGTGCCGCGGCTCTTCGCCGGGCTGACGCAGCCGATCCGGAGCGTCAGCGTCGCCCGGCCCACGCTTGACGACGTGTTCATGTCCTACACCGGGCGGACCATCAGGGACTCGGAGGCGACGGCGAGCGACCGGAACCGGGCCACCGTCATGGCGATGCGAGGAGGAAGGTAACCGCGATGGCCACAGGAGTCACCGACCGGGACGTCGACCCGGTCACCGAGGCGATCCGCGTCTCCATCCCCGAGCGCGGCCCGCGGCAGGACCTGCGCGCGGTCGGCATCGTCTGGCGCCGGGAGCTGATCAGGTTCCGCAGCGACCGGCTGCGCGCGGTCACCGCGCTGATCCAGCCGGTGCTGTTCCTGTTCGTGCTGGGTACCGGCCTGTCGTCGCTGGCGGGCAAGGGAATGCCGCCCGGCGTTAGCTTCAAGACGTTCATATATCCCGGCGTGCTGGCCATGTCGGTGCTGTTCACGGCCATTTTCTCGGCCGCGTCGATTGTCTGGGACCGCGAGTTCGGGTTCCTGCGGGAGATGCTCGTGGCCCCGGTCAGCCGGTCGGCGATCGTCATCGGGAAATGCCTCGGCGGCGCGACCGTGGCGACGTTCCAGGGAATCATCATTCTCGCCCTGGCCGGGGCGGCGCATGTACCCTACGATCCCATTCTGTTTCTCACCGTAATCGGCGAGCTGCTGCTGCTGTCGTTCACGCTCACCGCCTTCGGGGTCATGATGGCGGCCCGTATCAAGCAGATGCAGGCGTTTATGGCCCTCACCCAGATGCTGGTGATGCCGCTGTTCTTCCTGTCCGGCGCGCTCTACCCGCTCAACGGGCTCCCGGCCTGGCTGGCCGTGCTCACCCGGTTCGACCCGCTGACCTACATCGTCTCCCCGATGCGGCACGCGGTGTTCGACCACCTGTCGCTCTCGCCCCAGGCGAGCTCCTTCCTCACCCCGGGGGTCACCTGGGACGGCTGGGAGGTCCCCGTCGGCCTGTCGCTGGGCATCGTGGCGGTGATGGGGGCGGTGCTGCTGGGTATCGCGATCGCGCAGTTCCAGCGGACCGAATGAGAACAGAAAACCGCAGATTCCCGCGCGAACTGACGAAATGTCAAGAACGCCTTTAGCTGCCGGGCACATTAAGATTCCGGGCAAAAAAAGGGGCGACGCCGGGTGGCTACGGGGGCAAACCACCCGGCGTCGCATCATCGGCGTTCAGACGGGGGCCCTGAACGCCGGCAGTGGTGCCCCGACGGGGGATCAGAGCACCGATATGAATGGTACACGGAGAGCCCCCCCTGTGTGTCAAGACCTAATGACGACGAAATCTCAAGAACTCATTCTTGTCACTCCACTGCACCCCTGTAGCAACATAGGTGTCACAGAGAGCGGCGAATCGAGCGAGAAGAGTTAGCGCTTGTCGCCGGGGACGTCGCGGCGGGCCGGAAGATTCATCCGGTGCTCGAGAAAGCCGCGGGTGTTATCCGGCTCGCGTCCGCCGTTGGCGAAAACGACCGCGATGTAGGGCAGCAGGATCGCGCCGACCGCCGGGATCAGGATCAGCCAGCGGAGGTGGGCGACGAACAGCGCGATGCAGATGCCGAGGCAGAGCGTCCTGATGCCCATCATGATCAGGTACCGGTGCTGCCGGTACCTGATGTCCTCGGACAGCGGCCGGCGCGCCTGGGTGACCAGGTGGACCTGCTGTCCGCGCTCGGCGTGGCTCATCCTCACACCTTCACGGTACTCCCCCCGGACACCGCGTCCTACAGCGGAGCGGCTCCGATATTTACCTTTCCTTTATCTGGGGGCTAGCTCGCCTGGCTGACCGAGGACATGTTGAACGCCTCGACCCGGAGCGCGGGCATCGCCGCCCGGTTGAAGTAGTCGCCCCACTCGCGCGGCAGCGTCGGCGAGGTCGCGCCGACCTCGAGCAGCCGCGAGAGCATGCCGACCGGGGACTCGTTGAACCGGAAGTTGTTGACCGCGCCGACGACCTCGCCTTCCTCCACGAGGTAGACGCCGTCCCTGGTCAGCCCGGTGAGCAGCAGGGTCTGCGGGTCGACCTCCCTGATGTACCACAGGCAGGTCAGCAGCAGGCCGCGCTTGGTCGAGGCGATCATCGACTCAAGCGACGCGGACGCGCCCGGCGCGGACATGATCAGGTTGTCCACTGAGGGAGCCACGGCGACGCCGGCGCTCCCGGCCGAGTACCGGCTCGAGTGCAGCGCCGACAGCGTCCCGGAGGAGACCCAGGAGGCCCGCGGCGACGGCAGGCCGTTGTCGAACACCGAGGAGTCGGGACCGGACGCGTGGGCGACCACGAACGGCGTGCACTCCAGGCCCGGGTAGGCCGGGTCGCTGAACAGGTCGACCGGCATCGGCGCGAGCCGCTCGCCGACGCGGGTCCCGCCGCCGGTCTTGCTGAACACGGTCCGCCCCTCGCCGGCGTCGCGCGCGCCCGCCGACCAGTACAGGTAGATCATCAGGTCGGAGACGGCGGTCGGCGGCAGCAGCGTCTCGTAGCGCCCGGCGGGCAGCTCCACCCGCCGCTCCTGCCAGCCCAGCCGCTCGGTGAGGCCGGCGTCGAGCCCGGCCAGGTCCACGTCGGTGAAGTCGCGGGTGGCCGCGCCGGCCCAGGCCGAACGGGCCAGATCGGCCGACTTGGCGTTCAGCTCGAGCCGCCCGGCGGGCTGGTCGTAGCGCTGACGCACCCCGGCCGAGGTGCCCAGGAACGTCGAGGTCACGCCGTGCTCGGCGAAGCCGTAGAGCTTGCGGCCCGCACCCTGCGCGGCCCGCAGGGTCTCCCCGAGCTCGGCCGAGAAGCCCCGGAACACCCCGAAGTCCGTGCCGGCCGCGGGCGAAGACCAGTCAGACTCAGATGAACGAGCCGTTGTCTCACCCGTCACCAACTCCGCCGTGTCCTCGGCCGGGGAGGCCTGCTCGGCCGCCTTCTCGGCCTCGCGGACGAGGTCGTCCACCTCGCCCGGGGTGACGCCGGAGCGGGACACGGTCCCGACGCCGGCCGTGCCGTCGGCCCGGCGGTCGATCGCGATCACCGTGAGCGAGCGCGACGCGGCGACCCCGTTGGTGGTCAGCGTGTTCCCGGCCCAGCGCAGGTTCGCGGTCGAGGTCTCATCGGCGATGACCACGCACTCGCTCCCGGGCCTGGCCGCGGCGAGTGCCTGCTCAACGGTGCCCTGCGGAGTCATCAACGGCCCGTTCCCCTTCATTCTCAGTTTCCTTCTTCCGCGGTGTTGAGCACCCGCACCGAGCGGAAGAGCCCGGCCGGCGCGCCGTGGCTGACCGGCGCGACCTGGCCCGGCTGGCCCTTGCCGCAGTTCAGCGCCCCGCCGAGCACGTAGGTCTGCGATCCGCCGACCGCTTCCATCGAGTTCCAGAAGTCCGTCGTCGTCGCCTGGTAGGCGACGTCCTTGAGCTGCCCGTCCAGGCGCCCGTTGGTGATCTTGAAGAACCGCTGGCCGGTGAACTGGAAGTTGTACCGCTGCATGTCGATCGACCAGGACTTGTCGCCGACGATGTAGACGCCGTTCTCGACCCCGGCGATCAGCTCGTCGGTGGACGGGCCGCCGGCGGCCGGCCGCAGCGACACGTTGGCCATCCGCTGCAGCGGCATGTGGCCGGGGGAGTCGGCGAACGCGCACCCGTTGGACCGGCCGAACCCCTGGAGGGCGGCCATCCGCCGGTCGAGCTGGTAGCCGACCAGGACGCCGTCTTTGATCAGGTCCCAGGACTGGCCGGCCACGCCCTCGTCGTCATAGCCGACCGTGGCCAGGCCGTGCTCCTGGGTGCGGTCGCCGGTGATGTTCATCACCGGCGACCCGTACCGCAGGGTGTTCAGCTTGTCGATGGTGGCGAAGGACGTGCCCGCGTAGGCGGCCTCGTAGCCCAGCGCCCGGTCGAGCTCGGTGGCGTGGCCGATCGACTCGTGGATGGTGAGCCACAGGTTGGACGGGTCGATCACCAGGTCGTAGCGGCCGGCCGTGACGCTCGGCGCCCGCAGCTTCTCGGCCAGCAGCTCAGGGAGCCGCTCGAGCTCGGCCGGGAAATCCCAGGCCGTCCCGGTCAGGTACTCCCAGCCGCGGCCGACCGGCGGGGCGATCGTGCGCATGTCGTCGAAGCCGCTGTCGGTGACCGAGGTCGCGGCGAGCACCGGGTGCAGCCGGATGCGCTGCTGGGTCGTCGTGGTCGAGCCGTCGGTGTAGAACTTGCACTCCTTGACCTGGCTCAGGCCCGCGTCGACGTGGGTGACGGCGGGGTGGGCGAGCAGGGCGGCCGACCAGGCGGCCAGGAGGTCGACCTTCTCCTTGGGGGAGACGGTGAACGGGTCGATCTCGTAGGCGGAGACCCACGTGACGTCGCCGTAGGCGGGCTCGGGCGCGAGCTCGATCCGCTCGGTGTTCATCGCGGCGGCGACCCGCGCGACCTCGACGGCGCTGGCCGCGGCCCGCCGCGCCGCCTCCGGCGTCAGGTCGACGGCCGACGCGAACCCCCAGGTGCCGTCGACGACGACCCGGACGGCGAGGCCGCTGTCGTCGCCGTCGGACAGGGACTGGAGCCGGGCGTCGGACAGCGAGATCCGCTGCCCCCTGGTCCGCTCGACCCGGAAGTCGGCGTGGTCCGCGCCCAGGCCGCGCGCGGTCTCGAGCGCGGCGTCGGCGAGTTCCCTCAGCGGCAGCGCGATGAACTCAGCGTCAATCCGTTCGTTGTGATCTTCCACGACACAGCAACCTATCTCACCGACCGTGGTCAGCTCCTCGCGGGCGAGCGACCCGTACGCTCCGTGCATGCCGAAGTAAAAAATGTTGAAATACGGTCCGGGTTGAGCCGCTTCCCTGATGGTTTATGGCGGATACCTCTAACGTACGGGAGGATACTTCGTGCGCGGTGGCATCAGACTGGCCAAACCCGGTAGGGCAAGGTAAAAGGCATGCCAACGACGGGTGCCCGCGACGAGGCGGCACCCCTCTGGCCGGCGTGGCGATCGTGGGGGTCAACCAAGGAGGGTGTTTGTGGGACGTTCTGTGCTTGTGACCGGAGGTAACCGAGGGATCGGTCTGGCGATCGCTCGGCGGCTCGCGGCCGACGGGGACAGCGTCACTGTCACTTCCCGGTCCGGCGATCCCGTCGAGGGGCTGTCCGTGGTCAAGTGCGACGTCCGGGACGCCGAGTCGGTGGACGCGGCGTTCACCGAGATCGAGCAGGACCAGGGCCCCATCGAGGTCCTGGTGGCCAACGCGGGCGTCACCCGTGACCAGATCCTCGCGCTGATGAGCGAGGACGCCTTCACCGACGTGATCGACACCAACCTGACCGGCGCCTACCGGGTGGCCAAGCGCGCGGTGCGCCCGATGATGAAGATGCGGTGCGGCCGGATGATCTTCATCTCGTCGGTGATCGGCCTGTCCGGGCAGCCGGGGCAGTCCAACTACGGGGCGTCCAAGGCCGGCCTGATCGGGCTGGCCCGCTCGCTGGCCCGCGAGCTCGGCTCCCGGGGGATCACCGCGAACGTGATCACGCCCGGGTACGTGGAGAGCGACATGACCGCGGTGCTCGGCGAGGAGCGCAAGGCCCAGATCGTCGAGCTGATCCCGCTCAAGCGCTACGCCGCGGCCGACGAGGTGGCCGCCGCGGTCGCGTTCCTGGCCAGCCCGGACGCCGCCTACATCACGGGCGCCGTCATCCCGGTCGACGGCGGAGTCGGCATGGGAAACTAGCCGCCGGCGGACCGCTGGCGTCGCGGGTGAGCGAGCACGTGGACGGGCTCGACGGTGTGGTGCACTCGATCGCCGAACGCGCCCCAGGCCGCGCTCGGCGGCAACTTCCTCGCCACCGCGTGGGAGGACGTCGCCAAGGCGGTGCACGTCTCGGCGTTCTCGTTCAAGTCCCTGGCCGTGGCGGCGCTGCCGCTGATGCCTGACGGCGGCTCGGCCGTCGGCCTCGACTTCGACGCGTCCGTGGCCTGGCCTGGCTATGACCCGATGGGCGTGGCCAAGGCCGGGCTCGAGTCCTGCCACCGCTACCTGGCCCGCGACCTCGGCCCGCGGCGGGTCCGGGTCAACCTGGTGGCGGCGGGCCCGCTCAAGACGAGGGCGGCCACGTCCATTCCCGGCTTCGAGAAGTTCGAGGACGTGTGGGCCGATCGGGCGCCGCTCGGCTGGGACATCGCCAGCCCGGACGGGGCCGCGCGGGCCTGCGTCGCGCTGCTGTCCGACTGGTTCCCGGCCACCACCGGGGAGATCGTGCACGTCGACGGGGGCGTGCACGCGGTCGGCGTCTGAGACTGACCTCGGTTCGGGCGGTTTGCCTTGCGCCGCGGCCGGTTGGTCCGGATACTCGCATTCATGGGAGCTTCTACGGCCGAGAGCCCCACCTCGCCGGACGAGCAGCCGGTCCCCGGACTCCGCTCCTCCGACGCCGAACGGGATGAGGTGGCGGCCCGGCTCAGGGACGAGTTCGTCGCCGGACGGCTGTCGCACGACACGTTCGTGCACCGGCTGAACGCGGTCCTCGGCTCCCGGCAGCGGGCCGACCTGCCGCCGCTGGTCGCGGACCTGCCCGGGCGCGACGCCCGCCCGCTGGCCGGCCGGCTGCGCGACGCGTGGTCGCGGCTGACCGGGCTCGGCGGCCAGGCCGGGCTCCCCGGGCTCCCCCGGGCCGTTGCCCG
>Ga0302314_10021338_pt1 | contig 10670 bp, 10 predicted proteins | sample III_Palsa_N2_3_FD_200533 | JGI IMG/M metagenome (GOLD analysis project Ga0302314, IMG submission 200533) | Peat permafrost microbial communities from Stordalen Mire near Abisko, Sweden - III_Palsa_N2_3 | ecosystem: Environmental > Terrestrial > Soil > Palsa > Peat permafrost | place: Sweden... | reverse complement strand
GCTCGCCGGTCCAGCAACGCCTCCGCCAAGCTCAGCTGACGATCGCTCATCTAAATCCCCAGGCAAATCAACACGCCCAGAGAATCACATCCCCCGTCCCGCCTCCACTACTTTTGCAGAGGTCTCCTTCGGGAGAGGTGTTCCAGGGTTGCCTTCCGCCTTCAGTTGATCGCAGAGCCCCTAATCCGCGACCAGCGCCTCGAAGATGGCGGTGACGCGGGCGATGAACACCTCACGCTCGCGGCCCTTGAGGGGCTCGTCGCGGATTAGCCGCTCGACCAGGAAGCCGATGAAGACCGCGGCCAGAACCCGGGCGCGAGGCTCGGCGTCCTGCCCGCCCAGCCACTCGCGGATCGGCGCCAGGAACCGGTCCTGAATGGCGAGATTCAAAAGCGGCGCAGTGGTGGGCGAGGTCGCCGCGCGCAGCAGGAACTGAAAGCCGTGGGTGCGAATCTCATCGGCCGGCGCGCCGGCCATCATCTCGGCGATCTCGCCGGCGAAGGTGGCGCGATTCCATTCGCGCAGGCGGTTGGGATTGAAGGAGGCCTTGAGCGCTTCCGTGAACAGGCCCTCCTTGCCGCCGAAATAGCGCTTGATCAGCGCCACGTCCGCGCCGGCCTCGGCGGCGATGTCGCGCAGGGCGGTGTGGTCGTAGCCCAGCCGCGCGAACTGCGCCTTGGCCGCCTCCAGGATCGCCGCGCGGGTCGCCTCGGCGTCGCGTTTGCGCGGCGGCGCACGCTCAGCCGCCAGGATGGCCGTCTCGCTCATCTCCGCCGCCAACTCGCCTCGGGCCTCAGTTGCGCGATGGGATGATGACCTTCATGCTCTCATAGCCGTGGACGAAGGCCGAATAGGTGCGGGTCGGCTCTTCCACCAGCTGAATCACCGGGAAGCGCTTGAGGATCTCTTCCCAGATCAGGCCCAGCTGCATTTCGGCGACGCGGTTGCCGACGCAACGGTGCACGCCGAAGCCGAACGACAGGTGATGGCGCGGCCGCTCGCGGTCGATGATGTAGGCGTTAGGGTTCTCGACCGCCGTCTCGTCGCGGTTGCCGGAGATGTACCACATCACCACCCGGTCGCCGGCCTTGATGGTCTTGCCGCCAACCTCCACGTCGCGCGTCGCCACGCGGGTCATGTGCGCCAGCGGGGTCTGCCAGCGGATGGTCTCCGAGACCATCGGCAGGATCAGGTCGTGGTTGGCGCGCAGCTTGTCGTACTGGTCGGGGTTCTTGTTCAGCGCATAGACGCTGCCGGAGATGGTGTTGCGGGTGGTGTCGTTGCCGCCGACGATCAGCAGGATCACCGTGCCCTGATACTGCTCCGGCGACATGGCGCGGGTGTCGGGATTGTGGGTCAGCATCGAGATCAGGTCGATGCCCGGTTCGGCGTTGATGCGCTGGTTCCACAGCTCGCCAAAGGCGCCGAAGCATTCCATGAAGGCCTCGGCCTTGTGCTCCCAGCTTTTCACCGGACCGTGGCCCGGCGAATTGGTGACCATGTCCGACCAGTAGGTCAGCTTGCGGCGGTCCTCGAACGGGAAGTCGAACAGGGTGGCCAGGGTCATCGCCGTCAGCTCTTTCGACACCAGGTCGACCCAGTCGAATTCCTTGCCGATGGGCAGGGAGTCGAGGATCTCGCCGGCGCGCTGGCGCACGACCGGGGCCATGTTGGCGATGTTGCTGGGCGCCACGGTGGGGCTGACGGCCTTGCGGTGCACGCTGTGCTCCGGCTCGTCCATGGTGATGAAGCCGGCGCCGCCCTTGCGGGGCTGGCGGCCCATGGCGGCGAACACCTTCTGCTGCTCGGCCAGCGACTCCAGGTTCGGCAGGCTGATGCCCTCGGCCGACGAGAAGGCCTCATGGTTGGTGTCCACCGCCATGATGTCGTCCCACTTGGTGATCGACCAATAGGGGCCGAACTCGCTCTCGGGCGTGAAGTGGACCGGGTCCTCGCGGCGCAGGCGATCGAAATAGGCCCAGTGGGTGTCGTTCTGGAAGCGGTCGACATTGGCCGGATTGATCTTGTCCAGCGGGGTCGCGTCCGCCTCGGCGGCGATCATTGCGGCGGCAGGCTTCACGGCGATGTTCATGGCCTTGCTCCCTTGGTCCGGGCCGCCTCGGTTTGGCGAGGTCGAAATTGCCGGGCGATATGGCGATACGGCGGTCATTGGGGCCGCCCGATCGACGCAGCTTCAACCCAAGACCGAAATAAGTCAATCGTCGTTGACTTAGGGCTGCGCTACCGCTTCACCGTCGCCGCGCCGGCCGTCGCGCCTTGCGGGCCGAGCTTCGCCCAGACATCGCGGGGACCCCAGCAGTGATTGGAGCTGACCTCGCAGACGATGGCGCCGACGCCCCGCCACCAGCGTTCGCGCCGCAGGTAGATGTGGTTGACACAGGCCACCACCCCTTCGACGGCCTGGTCCTGCAGGTTCTTGAACTTGGAGAGCGGAATGCGGGCCGGTACGCCGTTGTCGTCCAGATAGCTGTTGATCAGCTTGATGCACTGGACCCGGTAGTCGTCGATCTCGCTGACGCGGGGATCGCCCTCGGGCAGCTGCAGCGGCATGCCGCTGGAGGGGTCGGTGCGGGCGTAGGCCCAGTGATAGCTCCGCCCCCAGGGGTTCTCCTCGCTGACGCCGACGCTGGAATCTCCGGTGGACACCGGGCTGTTGGGATCGCCCGGCCGGTCCGGATAGATCGGCTTCCACAACTGGCTGCGGGCGATGGTCGGCTCATGGCCGTTGGGGATGTACTCGGCTCCAGTTGATACGGGCCCCTGCGCACCGGCGGACACCGCCGCCAGGGTCAGCGCCGCCCCCGCCGCCAGCATTTGCCAGAGGGCCTGGGTGAAAGCCGCTCGCCGTCCAGTCATGCCGCACTCCCCCGATAAAGATCGCGACGTCGCGCCTACCCAAGTTCAAACGAGAACCGCACGTGCATCCGTCGGCGTCCTCAGTTGGGAAGCCGCCGCCGCGCCGGCGGCGTTCAGGGCGGCGCTGGGGTTATAGCTCGCTCAGTCCGGCTCGGCGTCGAGAACGGCGCGCAGCTTGGTGGCCAATTCCTCCACGGAAAACGGCTTGGGCAGGACGGTCACGCCGAGATCCAGCACGCCGTTGTGGACAATGGCGTTGCGGGTGTAGCCGGTGGTGTAGAGCACCTTCAGCTTAGGGGTTCGCTGAAGCAGGGCGTCGGCCAACTGACGTCCGGTCATCCCGGCCATCACCACATCGGTGAAGAGAATGTCGACCCTTTCGACGGCTTCGTAAATGCGGACCGCCTCCTCTCCGCTGGCCGCCGCGTGGACCCGGTAGCCGAGTTCGTCGAGCGCCGCGACCGTCATCTGGCGCACGGACTCATCGTCTTCCACCACCAGCACGGTCTCCTCCTGGAACGCGGCGCGAGGCGCGTCCTGAGCCTGCATCTGCGGCTCGCTCGCGGCCAAACTCGCCGACCTCGGCAGGTAGAGCTTCACGGTCGTGCCGCGGCCCGGTTCGGAATAGACTTTCACATGGCCGCCGGACTGTTTGACGAAGCCATAGATCATCGACAGGCCCAGGCCCGTTCCCTTGCCCACCGGCTTGGTGGTGAAGAAGGGATCGAACACCTTGGCCAACACCTCCGGCGTCATGCCGACCCCGACGTCGCTGACAGCCACCATGACATATTGACCGGCCGCCACCCCGACCTCGCGGGCGACATAGCGATCGTCCAGATAGACATTGGCGGTCTCAATGGTCAGGCGACCGCCTTCCGGCATGGCGTCGCGAGCGTTCACCGCCAGATTTACGATCGCCGTTTCCAGCTGGCTGGCGTCGATGTGCGCCGGCCACAGGCCACCGGCCAGCACGGCCTCCAGTTCGATGCGTTCGCCCAGCGTCCGGCGGAGAAGCTCGGACATGCCGGCGACCAGACCGTTCAGCTCCACTGTCGCCGGAACCAGGGGCGATTGCCGGGAAAATGCGAGCAACCGTTGCGTCAGGGTCGCCGCCCGGGTGGCGCCGTCCCGCGCATGGCCCAGATAGCGCTCCACATCCGCTCCACCCCGTTCCAGCCGGCGCAGGGCGATGTCCAGGTTGCCGATGACGATCGCCAGCATGTTGTTAAAGTCGTGCGCGACGCCGCCCGTGAGCTGGCCGATAGCCTCCATCTTCTGCGACTGGCGAAGGGCTTCCTGCGCCTGCGCCAAACCTTCCGCGGCCTCCTTCTCGGCGCTGATGTGCCGGCCGCTGGCGTAGACAAGGTCGCCTTCCGAGCCCGCCACCCAGGAAATCCAGCGGTAGGATCCGTCCTTATGCAGGGTCAGATTCTCATAGGCCGGCAAATCGTCGCCGATCGCCTGTTCCAGGGCGGTCTCGCTCGCCTGGCGATGGTCCGGATGATTGAACTCCTGATGATGGCGGCCAATGACCTCGTCCTCCGCCCAACCGAGAATCCGCGTCCAGGCGGGATTGACCGCCCGGAACACCCCGTCGGCGTCGACCACCGCGATCAGATCCTGAGAGTTTCGCCAGAGACGGTCGCGCTCACGGGTGCGCTGTTCGACCTCATGCTCCAAGGTCTCGTTCAGCCGCTGCAAGGCGTTTTCGGCCGCCACGCGGTCGGTGATGTCAAATCCGTCGACGAAGATGCCCAGCACCTCGTCGGTGGCGCTGAGAATCGGCTGATAGACCACGTCGATATGGCGTTGTTCCATCGGGCCGCCGCGCCGCCGCTGCAGGTTGGCTGGCATGCGGCGACCGACGAAGGGCTTGCCCGCGGCGAAAACTCCGTCCAGCAGCTCGAAGAAGCCCTGCCCCTCGAATTCCGGAAGGGCCTCGCGCACGGACTTGCCGATAATGTCGCGGTGGCCGACGAGCTGCATGTAGGCGTCGTTGGCCAGATCGAAGCAGTGCTCCGGTCCGCGCAGCACCGCCATGAAGCTCGGCGCGTGCTGGAAAAGGTTGCGCAGGAAGGCGCGTTCCGCCTCCAGCTCCAGGTTGGCCGCTCGCAAGGCCTTTTGGCTTTCCAGCAGCTGGCGCTCGGCTTCGATCCGTTCAGTGATCTCGACCGCGGTGACGAAGATGCCGCCGATACCGCCTGGCGCGGTCCGGTCCGGGGTTGGGCTGTAGCTGATGGTGAAATGTGCGTCGTCCCAACGATCCTGGTGGCGCTGGATGCGCAGCAGGGTGTCTTCGGCAAACACCGCTTGGCTCTCGCCGCTCATGATCTGGCGGTGAAATGGCTCGATCTGGGGCCACACCTCGGACCAGGCCTCTTTCGCCGGCAGACCCAGCGCCCAGGGATGCTTATCGCCCAGGATCGGGCGGTAGCCGTCGTTGTAGATCAGGACAAACTCAGGGCCCCAGCGCAGGGCCATGGGAAAGCCTGAAGACAGGACGATGTCCAAAGCCATCAGCAGGCTCGGCGACCACGACTGTCTTGGCCCTAGCGGCGTCTGCGACCAATCCTTGGCGTCAACCAGGTCCCGCATTTCGAGAAGGGGCCGCCGGGTGAAATTTCCCGCGACTTCTTCGGACTCTGCCATGCGGTGGCCGTCTCCTTTCCCATCGTCCGCCGCCCAACACCATGCGGCGCGCAGCGCGGCTTACACCGTCGATTTCGACCATGAAATGGGGACCCCAGCAAGCGAAGCCGTTTTTCAGCAAGTAGCCGCGACTGGCGCACGCGCCAGCGCGCCTGGCGGCGCGGGGGCGTTAGCGCTCATCGACCGGCCGCCACCCTCGCGGCCCAGGCCTTCGTCGCCTGGCAGGTTTCCATCGCCCGCTGGTAGGCCTCGCGTCCGCTGGTGCGGGCCACATAGGCCCGCTCCGCCTCGCCGAGGGGGAAACCCACCGACCTTTGGGCCAGCTCCAGCGCATAGGTCACCGAGATGTCGGCGGCGGTAAACGCCTCGCCGGCGAGATAGGGCGAGCGCGCCAGCTGGCGCGTCACCAACCCCAGCCGGGTCTCGAACACGTCCAGCGCCTGGCCGGCGCTCCAGTTGTGCCGCTCGGCCTCCGGCGCGAGATTGCGGGCGCCGTTGACGAAGTAGATGGACGCCGCCAGGCCGGCTTCGCCGAGATGAAGGAACTGCTGGTAGGCTGGGAATGCGGGATCATCCGGGGCTGGCGCCAGCGGGGTCGGCCCGTGGCGGGCCATCAGATACTCCATGATCGCGATCGACTCGACCATGACCACCTCGCCGTCCTGGATCGCCGGGATGAAGCCGGCGGGGTTGATGGCCAGGAACTCCGGATCGTTCTCGACGCCGGCCATCAGATCCACCGGCCTCAGCCGGTAAGGCAGCCCCATCTCCTCCAGCAGCCAGACCACCCGAAACCCCCTGCCCTCGCCGAAGACGGTGATCATGTGCCCGGTCCTATATTGTGTGCGGCTCGATTCAATCTTGACGGCCACGGGAGCGCAACCGGCCTCATGCGCGCCGGGGTCTCACCGTCGTCCGCGCCGGCGTCCTGGACTGCGGCAACGAGTTGCCCCTCGTCGCCCACATCTGGACCAAGCGAAAGCTGGGCGGCATCGACATCCCCGAGTGCGTTCCCAGCTGGTGCAGAAGGCGCCCCGCCGGCGGAGTTCATGGCGGCGTTGGGGCGGTGACGTCTGGAGCGTGAGGTTTGGTCCGTTCGCGCATCTCTTCGTCGGACAACCCGACGGCGCAGCCGTAACCGGTCCTGCCGGCGAAGCAGATCGCCCGGCCCGAGTGGATGGAATACTCCAGCAAGCCGTTCTGATTGCCGATCTGGATGTCCGCTGGCGCAGTGATCAACTGTCCCGCGCCGTCACCGGTTACAATGCCGACCCGCGTGCCGCCTCCCCTCATCAGGAAAAAGGGTCCGTCGCCAACGCTCCTGGACCAGCTTGTCACGCCAGCCTGCCTGGCGGCCGCGGCCCAGGACGCCTTGTCGGTAAGCCGCAGGTCCACCCAGGCGGCGCTCAAGGGTTTGGGAATTCCGCTGATCGTGCTCAACGCCGCCGCCAGTGCCAGACCGATCATCTGCGCGCCTCCCGTGTGGAGCGGAAGCGTCGCCTGAGTCGCCGCCTTCAGTCTCCGTCACTAACAGGGGATCAAGCCGAGCTGGGAAGAAGGCGCCACGCCGGCGGACGGCGCAGGGAAAGGGCTGACATTGGTCAGCTGGGCGTTTAGTTTCCGCGCTCAACCCAAGGCCGCACCATGCGCACGCGCGTCATGTATATCGAGGATAAGTCGCAGAGCCTGACCGGCCCATGCCGGATCGGGCGCGTGCGCTTCTCCAAGACCGGCTCCACGCTCTACTACGGAGATCGGGCGTTCAAGAGCCTGACGGGGTCAGGCTTCAAGGCCAACTATTTCGACCAGGTCACGGGCGACCATTTCTGGATTTCCGGCCCGCGCCGCGACGGCGCCGACGGCCTCTATGGCCGTGTCACCCAGCCGGAGGATGTCGACGCCGACGTGGCGGACGCCTACTGGCGCGACATTCGCGGCCTGTCCGGCACGCCTACGTTTAGCGATAAGCGGAGCAACGATCTTAGCTCGGCGCCCGAACACAGGCTTCCGTTCGAAGACCGCGACCAAGCTGAGCACAAACAGCGCAATTCCAGCGAGCGGATTGGTTCACGACATGGTCGCAAGGGGGATCGGATCGCAGGCCAGTTGGAGTCGTTGCGCCGCTCAGAGCTCTCGGCTCAATGATGAGCGATAATTGGACCTAATTTGCATTGTTATTATTTGAGATTTGGGAAGACCCCGAGCACCACGGATGTGCTATGTCGAGCGTGTCGGAGCGTGGCGACGAGTTACGCAGAACGATCACGCCCAACGCCATCCTCCGGCACCAATATTACGCTTCCTCAACATTCGAGGCCTTCCAAATGAACAATGATTGGCAGGGTTGGGGGACTTGGAATCCGGCGGATAGCGTGCCGAACCAACAATTTACTGAAGCCGATGTTCTAGAACAGCAGCGATATCTCATCAAGAGACAGACAATCTAAGCGAACATTCGAGCGATAGGTCCGGACACGACCCTAGCCTCACACCCCCAACCTTTCCCCCCGCTCCGCCCCGACTCGTTCCAAAATCGTCGCGCATACCCATCTAGGAGCCCCATGGCCCGCGACGGCGCTGTCTATGTCTGCCAATCCTGTGGCGCGACCCATTCCAAGTGGGCCGGGCAGTGTGGCGCGTGCGGGGCCTGGAACACCCTGGTCGAGGAACTGACCAGCCGGCCGCCCGGCGCGCTGGCGCCGTCGCGCACCAGCCGGATCAAGGGCCTGGCGTTCGAGACCCTGCAGAGCGAGACCCCGGCGCCGCAGCGGATCATCACCGGCGTCGACGAGTTCGACCGGGTCTGCGGCGGCGGCGTGGTGCCCGGCTCGGCCATCCTGCTGGGCGGCGACCCGGGGGTGGGCAAGTCCACCCTGCTGTTGCAGGTCTGCGCCGAGGCGGCGCGGCGTGGCGCACGCTGCGCCTACATCTCCGGCGAGGAGGCGGTGGAGCAGATCAGGGCTCGCGCCCACCGCATGGGCCTGGGCGATGCGCCGGTGCAACTCGCCGCGGAGACGGCGGTGCGGGAAATCCTCGATGGCCTGAAGCGCGAGCCGGTGGACCTGGTGGTGATCGACTCCATCCAGACCCTGTGGAGCGACGTGCATGAATCCAGCCCCGGCTCGGTGACCCAGGTGCGCGCCGCCGCCGCCGAGCTGGTGCGGCTGGCCAAGAAGAAGTCCATCGCCGTCATCCTGGTCGGCCACGTCACCAAGGACGGCCAGATCGCGGGCCCGCGCGTGGTGGAGCACATGGTCGACGCGGTGCTGTCGTTTGAGGGCGAGCGCGGCTATCCCTTCCGGGTGCTGCGAGGGGCCAAGAACCGCTTCGGCGCCACCGACGAGATCGGCGTGTTCGAGATGGGGGACGCCGGCCTGCGCGAGGTGAAGAACCCCTCGGCCCTGTTCCTCAACGATGGGGGGATGCGCGCGGCCGGCGCGGCGGTGTTCGCCGGCATCGAGGGCTCGCGGCCGGTGCTGGTGGAATTCCAGGCCCTTGTCGCTCCCTCCGCATACGGAACGCCCCGCCGGGCGGTGGTCGGATGGGATTCCGGCCGTCTTGCCATGGTGTTAGCGGTGCTCGAAGCACGCTGCGGACTTGGATTCGGGACCCGGGATGTCTATTTGAACGTGGCCGGCGGCCTGCGCATAGCTGAGCCGGCGGCGGACCTCGCGGCGGCGGCGGCGCTCGCCTCCTCCGCGCTGGATGTCGCCCTGCCCCAGGATTGCGTCGTGTTTGGTGAGTTGAGCCTATCCGGCGAGGTTCGGTCCGTGAGCCGCACCGAAGCCCGCCTGAAGGAGGCCCTGAAGCTCGGCTTCGGTCGCGCGCTGGGTCCAACAGGCGCGTCGGAAGGCGCGATCATGCCCGTGGCCGGCGTCAGCCGCCTGGTGGACGCTGTGCGGCGCATCGGCGAGGACGACTGGTCGTGACCCTGTTCGATATCGTCATCGCCGTCATCCTGGGCGTCTCGGCCCTGGTGGGCTTAAGCCGCGGCGCCATGCGCGAGATGACCAACGTGGCGTCCTTCGTGCTGGCGGTGTTCATCGCCGTGTTCGGCCTGCGATTCAGCGGCCCGATCGCCGCCCACAGCATCCATCCCGGCTGGGCCGCCAACATCGTCGCCATCGGCCTGGTGTTCCTGGTGGCCTACATCATCCTGCGCATCATCGGCGGGGCGATGACCGGATCGGTGCGCGGATCGCCGGTGGTGGGGCCGGTGGACCGCATTCTGGGCTTAGGCTTTGGCCTGGTGCGCGGCCTGATCATGGTCGGCCTGATCGTCATGGTGCTGGGCACGGCGTTCGGCGACCACATGCCGCACGGGATCGCCGATGCAAAACTGTTCCCCTTGGCGCAAGCCAGCGCCACGGCGCTGAAAGCCGTAGGACCCAGGCTCTCGCCCTTCGCCAATCATGCCGCCGAAAACGCGGCTGCTGGGCCCTCATCCGACGCGCCTCTGTCAGGAGGCGGACATAATCCCGATTCGGGGTATACTGCGGCCGCTCGCAAAGGCCTGGACGAAGCGGTGGAGAAATCGCGCTGACCGAGTTTGACCTGCCTGAGTTTGATTTAGCGGGCGCCGCGGAGACCGATTGTCCGGCTTCCCGCGATCCCCTGGACGACAGCCCGCGCGTGGAATGCGGCGTGTTCGGGGTGTACGGCGTTCCCAACGCCTCGACCCTGGTGGTCTTGGGCATGCACGCCCTGCAGCACCGCGGCCAGGAAGCCTGCGGCATGGCCTCCTTCGACGGCAAGCGCTTCCACGACGAGAAGCACATGGGCCACGTCGGCGACGCCTTCTTCGGCAAGGATCTGACGGCCACCCTGCCCGGCGCCTCGGCCATCGGCCACACCCGCTATTCCACCGCCGGCGGCAGCGTCCTGCGTAATGTCCAGCCGATGTTCGCCGACATGGCGGCCGGCGGCGTCGCCCTGGCGCACAACGGCAACCTGACCAACTTCCACACCCTGCGCGAACAGCTGGTCTCCGAAGGCACCATCTTCTCCTCGACCTCGGACTCCGAGATCATCCTGCACCTGATCGCCCGCTCGCGGAAATCCCGCGTGGTGGACCGGTTCATCGACGCCCTGTCGCAGATCGAGGGCGGCTACGCCCTGGTGGCGCTGACCAACAAGAAGCT
>Ga0302314_10021334_pt1 | contig 10672 bp, 12 predicted proteins | sample III_Palsa_N2_3_FD_200533 | JGI IMG/M metagenome (GOLD analysis project Ga0302314, IMG submission 200533) | Peat permafrost microbial communities from Stordalen Mire near Abisko, Sweden - III_Palsa_N2_3 | ecosystem: Environmental > Terrestrial > Soil > Palsa > Peat permafrost | place: Sweden... | reverse complement strand
CGCGCGAACACGTGCGCGAGGGGCAGGAACAGCATCGTCGACGATTCAACGACGGCGTGGATGCCGGCCAGCGGCCCCATGAACGTGTTGCGGACGACGCTGAGCAGGTTCTCGTGGGTGAGCTCGCACCCCTTGGGCCGCCCGGTGGTGCCCGAGGTGTAGATGATCGTGGCCACATCGGCGGCGGTCGCCGCCGTCGCCCGCGAGGCGACGGTTTCGTCGCTGACGTCCGAGCTGGCGGCGATCAGCTTGTCCAGGTCCTCCTGCATGCGCCACAGGTGCTCAAGCGCGGGCAGCCGGTCGCGCGCGGCCGAGACCATCTGCTCGAACGCCTCGTTCTCGACGATGACGGCGCGGGCAGCGGAGTCGGACAGGATCCACTCGGCCTGGTCGGCCGAGGAGGTCTCGTAGATCGGCACGACGACCGCGCCGACGCTCCAGAGCGCGTAGTCGAGCAGCGTCCACTCGTACCGCGTGTGCGACATCAGCGCCACCCGGTCGCCGGGGGCGACGCCGGCCGCGATCAGCCCCCGGGCGAGCGCCCGCACCTCGCCGGAGAACTGCGCGGCGGTGACGTCCTGCCAGACTCCGGCGCCGTCCTTGCGGCGCAGCATCACCGCCTGCGGCTGCTCGGCCGCGCGGCGCCCGACGACGTCGGCCAGGTTCGCCGAGGCAGGGACCTCCGCCAGGGCGGGCATGCTGTACTCGCGCACGACTTCTCCTTCTCCGTCCACCCGAGTCTATGTTTATCTCATGCGGGTTCACATAGTCAGCGACGTGCACGGCGCCGCAGACGCGCTGGCCGCCGCCGGCGACGGCGCGGACATGCTGATCTGCCTGGGCGACATGCTTCTGTTCCTCGACTACGCGGACCACACGCAGGGCATCTTCGCAGAGCTGTACGGGGCGGAGCACGCCAGGGAGTACATCGCGCTGCGGGTAGAGCGGCGGTTCGACGAGGCCAGGCAGCTCACGGCCGGTATCGCGGCCCGGCTGACGGCCGAGCGCGGCACCGACCTGCGGACGCTGACCGACGAGGCGATCAGGAAGCAGTACGCCGCGATGTTCGGCGCGATGACCGAGCCGGCCTACCTCACCTACGGCAACGTGGACGTGCCGCGGATGTGGAGCGGCTACCTCAAGCCCGGCCACCAGGTGATCGACGGCGGCCGGGCGGACGTCGGCGGGCTCTCGTTCGGGTTCGCAGGGGCCGGGCTGATCTCCCCGTATCGCACCCCCAACGAGATCCCGCAGCCCGAGTTCGCCGCCAAGCTGGACGCGGTCGGCGCGGTCGACGTCATCTGCACGCACATCCCGCCCGCCGTCCCCGAGCTGCTCTACGACACGGTGGCCCGCCGGATGGAGACCGGGTCGACCGCGCTGCTCGACATGATCCGCCGCGTCCAGCCCCGGTACGCGTTCTTCGGCCACGTGCACAACCCGCTCGTCCGCCGGGTCCGCGTCGGCCGGACCGAGTGCGTCAACGTCGGCCACTTCCGCGCCACCCGCACCCCCTACGCCATCGACCTCTAGCGTCGACCGGCGATAGCGGCCGGCCGCGCGCTCAGACGCGGATGATGGATCGTTGTATACACCCGGGTGTATACAACGATCCATCATCATCGTTCAACCAGGCCTCAGGGCGGATAACAGCAAGAAACGCGGAGCGCGAACGCACGATTGGCGGGTGCGCAGGCGTCGGATTGGAGCTTGCAGCCGCCGAAGCGAGTTACCCTGCGAGTATGAGCGAACAGCCGGGAAGCGACCCGTTCGGCGATTTCCAGCGCTGGCTGATGAAGGCCGGAGCGCGCAGCATTACCAGGGACGTGACGGACCGGGTGAAGTCCACGATGGGCGGCGGCAAGGCCAAGACGTACACGGACGTCTGGGACGAAGCGACCACCACCGACCCGACCGACGAGCCCCCCGAGTGCCAGTGGTGCCCGATCTGCCGGGCCGCGCGCAAGGCCAGGGACTCGGGCGGGTCCTCGGCCGGGTTCAGCGAGCAGGTCGCCGGCGCCGCCGACGCCCTCGCCGGGCTCACCAGGGACGCCTTCAGCCTGTTCGAGTCCGCGATGCGGACCCCGCCGACGACGCCCCGACGGCCGGCCGGCGGCCCGACCGCCAAGTCGCCTTGGGCGCCCCCGCCCACCGCGGCCCCACCGGCCGCAACGCCACCCACAGCGACCCCGCCGTCGGCAACCCCATCCATGCCACCCCCAGCGACGGTGACCCCGCCAACGGCACCCCCGCCCGCGCCAGCGCCGAGCGCGGCTCAGCCAGCCCCGCCCGCGCCGACCACGCCGCCCGCAGCTACGCCGATCACGCCGGATCCGCGCTCATGGGAGCGCTCAGACGACGGCACCGTCGTCGGACCCGGAGTCGGGTGGCCGACCGTTGTCCATCCGAAGCACGAGGACGACGAAGCCCCCGACGAAAGCGGCGACCGCCAGGAAGGCGGCCAGCCCGGAGATGGTGGACCCGACGGCGGTACTGATCAGCAGGTAGAGGGGTCCGCCGAATAGGCCGATCCAGGCCAGCTTGGTCACCGGGTCGAGCCGGGGCAGTGGCGGCGGGACCGGCGGCACGAAGTGATCATCGGCCGGGTCATGCGGCGCGATCGAGTCCCGCGGGCCGGATCCCATGCCGCCCGCGGCCGGGGCGCTGCCGAGGCTGGGCCACGGCTGGTCCGGCAGCATCACCGGCAGCCCGGGCAGCCCGGTCGGGTTCGTCGGCGGCTCGCCCGGCAGCGCGTCGGTGTCGGTGGGCAGCCCGTCGTCGGCCGACCCCGGATTCGGGCTGACCCGGACCGGGCCCGCCAGGTCCTCGCGGTCCGGCCAGGGCTGCGACTCCCCGTCGGCAGGCTCGGGCGCGGGCGCGCCGAAACGCGCGATCAGGTCCAGCCAGACGGCCTCTTCACCGTCGCCGCCTGTCGCGCTCCCACCAGTGCCGTTTCCGCCCGGCACGTCCCCGTCAGCCACAGTGCAGTCCTTTATACCCGCTTCTCCGCCGCTCCGTGCCCCCGGAGGTCGCTGCGTTTATTTGTTAACGATGAGTGATCGTGCTTTTGGACGAGCGACGCGTGCTTTTGGATGAACGACAGAGTGCCATCGAAGATCTCCGGAGCGTCGTTGTCAAGCGTGGCGACGTGATAGCTGTCCTCCAACGGGCGCACCTCCGTCCCCGGAAGCGCCGTGATCAGGACCTTCATGCTGGCCGGCCCGACCACGTGATCGACGGTGGACCGGAACACCAGCAGCGGCGCCGTGACCGACGCCAGCGACGCCGCGGTCGTCCGCCACATCGCGGGCAGCGTCGCCACCGACGCCACCGGGGTCCGCTTGACCGCCCGCTCAAGCACATCCGGCTTCTTGATGTCGCCGCCGATGGACTTCACCGACTTCAGCACGTACTTCAGCACCGGCGCGAGCGCGATCACCGGGCTGTCCGCCGCCAGCGACGGGTTCACCAGGACGACGCCGGACACCAGCGGCCCCTGCGTCTGCGCCAGTCGCAGCGCCAGGCAGCCGCCCATCGAGATGCCCGCGACGAACACCTGCGAGCAGCGCTGCGAGAGCGAGGCGAACGCGCGCGCGGCGTCGGCGTACCAGTCGGTCCAGCCCGTCTTGGCCAGGTCCTGCCAGGTTCCGCCGTGCCCGGCCAGCAGCGGCGCCCGGACGGTGAGCCCGGCCGCGGCCAGATGCGCGGCCCAGTCGCGAACGGTTTGCGTGCTGCCGGTGAAGCCGTGCAGGACGAGGACACCGACCGGTCCGCCGTCGGCGGAGAACGGCTCGGCGTCAGGCGATAGTGACGACACCACCGCATCGTCCCACGAAAACCGGTCCGCCCGCAGCAGTGGGGACATGCGCGGGACCAGGCGAAGCCGCGGTCCGTTCGAAACCCGAAGAAGCAGCACCACTCCGCCACCTGACAGCCGCCGCAAAACCCGCAGGACGTGCGACGATGTACCTGTGTTCTACTGGGTAGCTAAGTACACGCTTGGCGTCGCGCTGAAGGTGATATTCCGGCCCTGGTCGCGCGGGCGCAAGAACGTGCCCCGCCGGGGTCCCGTCATCCTGGTGAGCAACCACCTGTCGTTCGCCGACCATTTCTTCGGCCCGATGCCGCTGCCGCGCAAGGTGGTGTTCCTCGCCAAGGCCGAGTACTTCAACGGCAAGGGCATCAAGGGGCTGCTGAGCAAGGCGTTCTTCAGCGGCGTGGGGCAGATCCCGATCGACCGGACCGGCGGCGACGCGAGCGAACGGGCGCTCCGCTCGGGTCTTCGCGTCCTGGCCGAGGGGAACGTCCTCGGCATCTACCCGGAGGGCACCCGATCCCCGGACGGCCGGCTCTACAAGGGCAAGACCGGCGTGGCCCGCCTCGCGCTCGAGTCGAGGGCCTCGGTCGTGCCGTGCGCGATGATCGACACGTTCGAGTTCCTGCCCCCCGGCTCCCTCCACCCGTCGCTGAAGATCAGGCCGGGGGTGATCTTCGGCAAGCCGATGGAGTTCTCCCGCTACTACGGCAAGGAGTCGGACCGCGCGGCGCTGCGCGCGGTCACCGACGAGATCATGGCCGAGATCGCGAAACTGTCGGGGCAGGAGTACCTTCCCGAGCTCTATGCGGCGCGCGCGAAGGAACTCATAGCGGCGGCAAATGCCGACAAAAAAGACAAGCCGGACACTCAGGCCCTGCCAGAAAAAGAGTTACCACCGACGTTCTCCGCCGATCCGTCACAAGGCGCGGACGGAAGGCTAGGCTTGGCCCATGCGAGTGGGAGTGCTGACCGGTGGTGGCGACTGTCCCGGGCTTAACGCCGTTATCCGCGCGGTCGTGCGCAGGGGGATCCAGGAATACGGGCTCGAGTTCGTCGGGTTCCGCGACGGCTGGCGAGGGCCGCTCGAGGCGGACACGGTGCCGCTCGACGTCGCCGCGGTGCGCGGGATCCTGCCGCGCGGCGGCACGATCCTGGGCTCGTCGCGGACCAATCCGTTCAAGGAGAGCGGTCCCGGCCGGACCGGGGTCGAACGGATCAAGGACAACCTCAGCGGCCTCGGCGTCGACGCGCTGATCGTGATCGGCGGCGAGGACACCCTCGGCGTCGCCGCGCGCCTCAACGGCGAGGGCATTCCCGTCGTCGGCGTGCCCAAGACGATCGACAACGACCTCGGCGCGACCGACTTCACCTTCGGCTTCGACACCGCGGTGAACATCGCCATGGAGGCGATCGACCGGCTGCACACGACGGCCGAGAGTCATCACCGGGCGCTCATCGTCGAGGTGATGGGCCGCCACGCGGGCTGGATCGCGCTGCACGCGGGCCTGGCCGGCGGCGCCAACGTGATCCTCATCCCGGAGCGCCCGTTCGACATCGAAAAGGTCTGCGGCTACGTCGAGCACCGCTTCCAGACCCGGTACGCGCCGATCGTGGTGGTCGCCGAGGGCGCCCACCCGATCCAGGACGAGCTCTCGCTGATGTCGGGCGAACTCGACGCGTTCGGCCACGTCCGGCTCGGCGGCGTCGGCTCGTTCCTGGCCCGCGAGATCGAGAAGCGGACCGGCAAGGAGGCCCGCTGCACGGTCCTCGGCCACGTCCAGCGCGGCGGCACCCCGACCGCGTTCGACCGGGTGCTCGCGACCCGGTTCGGGCTGCGCGCGGTGCAGGCGGTCTACCAGGAGTCGTTCGGCCAGATGGTGGCGCTGCGCGGCACCGAAATCGGCCTGGTGCCGATCGCCGAGGCCACCCGCGAGCTCAAGCTGGTCCCGCCGGACCGCTACGCCGAGGCCGAGGTCTTCTTCGGCTGAGTTCCCCTCAGGCTCAGAAGATCAAATTCATCATCTCGAACGGACCGTTGCTCCGCCTTACCCGCTTAAGCGCTCCCGCGCCCTTGTGGCAACCGTTCGTCGGCGTATACTCGGCTACGAGTACTTGGACGCGAGCAGCAGGGGAGGCGCGGGATTCGCATGGCGAAGCGTCGGAAGGTCGGCAACCTGCTCGCGCTGTACCTGCTCTCGCTGCTCGCGCAGCAGCCGATGTACCCGTACGAGATGGCCCAGATGCTCCGCGACCGGGGAAAGGACAAGAACTTCCCGATCAACTGGGGCTCGCTCTACACCGTCGTGGCCAACCTGGCCAAGTACGGGTTCATCGAGGAGACGGGCACCGTCCGCGAGGGCAGGCAGCCCGAGCGGACCACCTACCAGATCACCTCCCGCGGCCTGGCCGAGCTCAGGGACTGGATGACGGAGCTGCTGAGCGTCCCCGAGGACGAGCGCAGCGGCTTCGTCGCGGCGCTGTCGGAGGCGGGCATCCTGCCCCCGGACGACGTGATCGAGCTGCTGACCGCGCGGCTGACCACGCTCGACAAGGCCAACGCGGCCCAGCAGGACGACCTGTCGCGGTGGGTCGAGCGGCTGCCGCGCATCCTCCTCATCGAGGCCGAGTACCAGCTCGCGATGCGGGTCGCCCAGTCGCAGTGGCTCCGCGGCCTGCTGACCGAGATGGTCGAGGGCACCATCAGCGGCATCGACGGCTGGCGGCGGATGCACGAGACCGGGCAGGTTCCGCCCGAGTTGGAGGAGCTGAACGAGCAGGCGCGAAGGGGGTGGGACGAGACGCCGCCAGAGGGCGTCGATGACCGCCAGACCTAGCACGACCCCGGTTCACGGTGCTGGAACACCGCGAACCGAGGTCGCAACCTCACCACCAGCCCTGCGGTTAGGCAGAGCCCGGCGATCATGAGGCCCAATCAGATTGTATGCCGGGCGCCTTCTCGCGGGACTGGACCACGCAGTCCAGCAACGAGGAGTTATCAGCATGCAGTCTCATCAAGCTCATCAAGCGATCGAGGCCCTCGGTCTCGTCAAGACCTATCCCGTGCCGGGCAAGAACCCCCGTATCAGGGCGCTCGACGGACTCAACCTCACCGTCGCCCCGGGCACGATCTACGGGCTCGTCGGCCCGAACGGCGCCGGCAAGTCCACCACCGTCAAGATCCTCACCACGCTGGCGATCGCCGACGAGGGCACCGCGACCGTCGACGGGATCGACGTCCGGGCCGACCCGGCCCGGACGCGCCGCGCCATCGGCGTCGTCGGCCAGCGCTCCGGCGCCGACCCGGCCGCCACCGGCCGGGAGAACCTGGTCCTGCAGGGGCACCTCTACGGCCAGTCGACCCGGGCTGCCAGGGACCGCGCGGATGAGCTCCTCGACCGCTTCGCGCTGACCGAGGCGGCCGGCCGGTTCGTCCGTACCTACTCTGGCGGCATGCAGCGCCGCCTCGACGTGGCCCTCGGCCTCGTGCACCGGCCGAAGGTGCTGTTCCTCGACGAGCCGACCACCGGGCTCGACCCCGAGGCGCGGACGGCGATGTGGGACGAGATCACCCGGCTGGCCGAATCCGACCGGGTGACCGTGCTCCTCACCACCCACTACCTGGACGAGGCCGACCGGCTGGCGGGCCGCCTGGCCATCGTCGACCGAGGCCGGGTCGTGGCCGAGGGCGAACCGGACCAGCTCAAGCAGGACCTGGGGGTGACGTCGCTCGACGAGGTGTACCTACACCACGCGGGCCGGCGCTACAGCGACGCGACGCGCGTGACGGAGGTGGCAGGGCGATGACCGCGACCACCACGATCGACCGGGAGATGACCCGGCCGGCCCCGGCCCCCGCATTCGTCTCCGACACCTGGTACCTGACCGGCCGCAAGCTGCACGCGCTCGTCCGGCAGCCGATGATGCTGGTGATGGGCGTGGCCCAGCCGGCCATCTGGCTGTTCCTGTTCGGCGGCCTGTTCCAGAAGGTCATCGACATCCCCGGCTTCGCCTACCACGGCTCGTACCTCGCCTACCTGATCCCGGGCATCGTCGCGATGAACGCGATGTCGAGCAACATGTGGGCGGGCATGGCGATGATCGAGGAGATCGACCGGGGCACCCTCAACCGGCTGCTGGTCACCCCGGCCAGCCGCCTGGCGATCATGAACGCCGCGGTCGTCGAGCAGGCGGTCTCCACCACCGTGCAGACCCTGATCATCGTCGTCCTCGGGTACGCCGGCGGCGCCCGCTACCCGGGCGGCGTGGCCGGCATCGTGGTCCTGATCGTCGCGTCGATCCTGGTCGGGATCCTGTGGGGCGGGCTGTCCAACATGACCGGCATGCTGCTGCGCTCCCGCGAGGCGATCATCGGCGTCTACACGTTCTTCATGCTCCCGCTGATGTTCCTGTCCTCGGCGTTCATCCCGCCGGCCTTCATGCCCGGCTGGATGCAGGCCATCGCCTCCCGCAACCCGCTCAACTGGGAGGTCCAGATCGGCCGGGACGCCCTCGCGGCCAGCACCGACTGGTCCGCCGTGGCGGTCCGCTCCGGCGGCCTCCTCGTCCTGGCCCTGCTCGCGGTGGCGATCTCGGTCACCACCTTCCGCTCCTACGCCAAGAACGTCTAACCACCACCCCCCCCACCCCTCCGACCCAATCCCACCACCCCAACCTCAACGCCCCTTCCCTCCAACTCCAACCACTCTAACCTCAACCGCATCATCAACCTCAACCGCGTGACCGAGGCGCCGCCGTCCCTTGCCTCACGGACGGCGGCGCCTCCCGGCACACGGTCAGGCCGACACTCATCCGGCCCAGACGATGCGCGGGAGAGGGGGCCGAGTTAGCCTGAGTGGACGTCCGAGTGTTTGCCTGAAGCCAGCTGCTTTCCCGACGGGAGCCTCCGATGGGCGACGAGCCAGTGGAGAACGACCCCAGGGATGGCGAGGCGGCCCGCCGCGAGGACAGCACGGTGTCAGAGGATGCCGTGCTGCGACGGCCCGCCCTCGATCCCGCGATCCCTCGTGATGTGCGCGACCTGCTGAGGGCGCGAGGCGACCTGCTCGCGCCCGCCGCCCCCGACAGCCGCCGGCGGCTCCTTCCGGCGGACGGGGAGAGACGCGAGGCGACGGTCTCCAACGCGGTCGCCGGCTTGACCACCGCCCTGTTCGTGGCGGTCGTGGGCGCGACCCCCTGGGCGGTCGGGGTGCTGGTCTTCCAGCAGCCGGTGGCCTGGCAGTCGGCCGCCGGGCGGTGCGGGCTGCTGCTGGCCGAGCTGATCATCGCGGTGACCGCGATCGCCTTCGGCACCCGCGTCGCCCGCTTCCGGGAGCCTCGCGTCGAGGATGAGGCCGTCAGCGTCGCGCGGACGTACCGCGGCCGCTATCTCACCGATGCCGACCTCGATGTCCACGCCAGGGTCCTGCTGCGCCGCGCCCAGGACGCGGTCCATGCCATTAGCGCGGCCGAGATCGTCCGGGCCGACCTGCTCGACGAGCCCGCCACCAGCGTGCTCCTGGACGAGCAGGAGTGGCAGATCGCGCTCGCGGTGCGTGAGCAGGCCCGGCTCCGCGCGCTGCGTTCCCGCCTGGCGCAGCCGAGACCCGGTTCGCTCGCGGCCGAGCTGCTCGACGACCAGCGACGGGCCGCGCGAGCGGCCGAGCAGAGCACCGCCGACCGGGTCGCGGCCCTCGAGCGCTACGCGGCCGAGGTCCACGGGGCCGACGCCGCCTACCGCGACTGGCGCCAGCGCGCGGCCATCGCCGAGCTCACCGGCCCGCACCTCGACCTGCTCGCCCGCACCGCCGCCGACCAGCACGGCATCGCCGAACTCGACGCCCTCGCCGAGCGCGCCCGCGCCCTCCGCCGATCCTTCACAGAAACCCAGGACTAGCAGGTCGGGCGCCTACCAAGTCGGCTATCGGGAGGGTCGGCCGAGCGGGCAGTTCCAGCTCCAGGACGGAGCGGTGTACGGCATGCAGACGATAGGCAGCCGCGGCAGTGTCTGAGCGTGGTGACGTTAGGTGATGACGGCCGGGGCCACGTTGGTGCCGGCCGCCAGCGCACCGGCGTGCAGGCGGCGATCCCAGACCGCGATGATCAGGTCCGGCTCGCCGATGGCGAGCGCGCTCGCCAGATGTACGGCGTCGGCGCCCCGGAGCGCATGTTCGCGAGCGAGTTCGCCGGCGTGCCGCTCGACGGCCGCGGTCAGCTCAACCGGGCGGGTGGCGCCCCAGAACTCCTGCCAGGCCTGCTCGGCAGCCCGAAGGTCGTCGTCGCCGAGATCGTGATTGCGCGCGGAGGCCGCGAGCGCCGCGCGGACCTCCGGGTAGGCCAGTCGGCTCGCCAAGGCGGCGTCGCAACCGTCCCACAACTGCGCGACCAGGCTGCTGCCTGGCTCCTCGACGACTAGCTTCACGAGCGCGCTTGAGTCGAAGTAGACGAGCGCCATGACGTCAACGTCGCTGCTCGCTGATGACGTCGGACACGGGCCGGCGAGCGGTCGGGCGAGGGCGTCCGGTGGCGGTCGGCCGTGGCACGGACACATCCCGGCCGATCACTCCGTCGGCCGCCAGTCGCTGGAGCGTGCTGGTCGCCGACATGCCAAGTAGCCTCGCGACCGGAATGCCGCGGTCGGTCACGACGACCTCATCGCCGCTGCGCACCCGGTCCAGCCATTCGCTGAGGTGCGCCCGCAGTTCGGTCACGGGAACGTCCATGGTGACAGTGTACATTATTGACAGCTTCAATCTGTACAGTTTGAGTCGAGGTGCGGCTCAGGCGCAATGCGACAGCCGGGTCCAGGGGGAGGGCGGGTTGTCGTCGCGGGGGAGCCAGAGCATCGGCTGCAGGCGC
>Ga0302314_10021332_pt1 | contig 10673 bp, 11 predicted proteins | sample III_Palsa_N2_3_FD_200533 | JGI IMG/M metagenome (GOLD analysis project Ga0302314, IMG submission 200533) | Peat permafrost microbial communities from Stordalen Mire near Abisko, Sweden - III_Palsa_N2_3 | ecosystem: Environmental > Terrestrial > Soil > Palsa > Peat permafrost | place: Sweden... | reverse complement strand
CGGAATGCGATGGGTGCCCCGCGGCTGCAGCAGGGCGGCGGGGTCGGAGGGTGCGGCGTCGGCCAGCTCGGCGCGCAGCCGCGCCACGAGCTCGGAGTCGGCGCGGTCCTGTCGTTGGGCCGTCAGCACGAGGGCCGCTCGGCATTCGTCGGTGTCCCCGACGCACTCGAACGGCTTGACGCCCGCGCTCAGGCCGAGCAGCGTCCGGAAACGCTCCTCGTTGCCGGGGTTCTGCAGGGGCTCGTCGCCGGCGAACACGGCTTCGAGCTCGACACGGTCCATGAACGGTGCGAGGACGAGGTCGACGAAACAACACTTGTCGCAACGGCCGCACCAGTGGTCGAGTCGCTGCGCGGGGTCCTGGTGGAAGGCGCGATTGCAACTGCGAAAGGTGCCGTGGTACTGGGTCAGGCCGACGAACCGTTGCGCCACCCAGAGCTCGCTGCGAGGGCGGAGGTAGGAGAAGACGGAGATGCCGGGCCCCAACGCCGAGAGGACGAGGTCGCCGAACGCCTGTTCGAAGTCGGCGCTCTTGGACCACTGGTGGTTCACCGCGAGGCCGTCGGTCACGAGGGTGGGTACGGAGGCCGACCACTCGTTGGACAGCACGACGGCGTCGCGCCGGTCGAGGACGGCCGCCACGAGCGTGGCCGCGCCGACGATCGCTGTGACGGGCACGTGCCCGTTGAGGAAACCGAGCTCGGCGGAGCGCCGGACCAAGGGGTCGATGGTGCGCACCACGCGCGTCACGGGCAGCCCGGCGACGGCCGCGGCGTCCGCAATGGCGGCGAAGCGCTGGTTGGGCGGCTCGACGACACAGAGGGCGGCCTCCGGGTGGTCCGCCACGAGCGACGCCACCGTCACGATGGAATCGATACCACCGCCGAAAGGGATCAGGGGCCGGCCGGGGTCCGGGTCGTAGCCGGCCGGCGAGACCGCACCCGCGTCCGGGCCCTCCACCCGGAGGCCGCGCAGGTCGAGGCCGTTGCGATAGGCGAACTCACCGAGGCCGTTGACGTAGAAGCTGCGGAGGAAGTCCCGCTCCGGCGCGGTCGTCTGCAGCTCGCCCAGGTCGATCAGGGGAGCGGGCGTGGTCTTGTAGTACGAGACGCCTGCCAGCAGGTAGAGGATGCGCACGGCGGCCACGACCGCCGGGTCGTCCCAGTCGCCGCCGTGTTCGAATACGAAGCGCTCGGTGAAGACGCGCGCACCCGTGGCGTACCGGCACACGACGACCGAGTCCGCCGGGTCGATCCTGTAACCGTCATAGCGGAACCGGTCGGGTAGTGGCATGCAAGTGGGGTGGTCCGACGATCCGGACCTACCCATGCTACGGCGGAGCCGGGCCCGGACCGGCCTCAACCGGCGAGACGGGCCAGCAGGGCGAACCGCCCGCACGGCCGCTGCACGCGGTCACTGAAGAACGCCTCGTCGGACGTGGTGGCGCCGCTGTCTGTGATGTGGCCGCTCTCCACCCCGCTCGCCACCAGCTGCTGGCGATTGGCCGCGACCAGGTCGACCAGCCAGTGACCCGGGCCGTCGGGTCGCGCCACGGCGGGGTCGAGGACGCTGGGCCGCACCGCGTCGGACAATGCCTGGACCACCTCCTCGGAGACCTGATAGCGGTCCGGGTGCACGGCCGGCCCGAGGAAGGCGCGTACACGCCCGACGTCGGCGCCACGGTCCGTCATGGCTCGGATGGCGTGGCCGACAGCCCCGGCTGACGTGCCGCGCCAGCCGGCGTGGACGGCCGCCAGGACGCCGGCCTCGGAATCGACCAGCGCCAGTGGGACGCAGTCGGCCACCAGGATGGCGAGCGTGACCCCGGGCGAGACGGTGACGAGGACGTCGGCGTCGGGGACGGCGTCGCCTTCGGAGACGGTCCCACGGCCCCGATCATGTGGCCCCACGAGCGCGGCGTCGGCCCCATGGACCTGGTGGGCGAAGACCATGGCGTCGAGCGCGACGCCGAAGGCCGCCGCGGCGCGGGCCCGGTTGTCGACCACCGTCCCGGGGTCGTCGCCCACGTGGAGGCCGAGGTTGAGGGAGTCGTACGGCGTCACCGACGAGCCACCGTGGCGAGTCGTCACGGCGACGACGGCTCCGTGTCCCGCCCCCTGGTGGTCCCAGCGCAGCAACGGGACGGCCGGGGGATCGAGCACGCCGCCCGACCCTACTGAGAGCACGGGGCCAAAGATCCGGCGGCACGCCGCCCGGCCTACGAGGCCTCGCTCTCGTCCCACACCGTGGTCGGGACCACCGACAGGAGCGCTCGGCCCCTCGGGGTGGCGAGGGTGGTCGGCTGCAGCTCGGCGAACCCGTAGAGCTCGGCCGAGTCCGTGTCGGCCTCCATCTCACCGGCCGGCGCCGCGGGCTCCGCGACCCCCAGCACCGAGGCGAGCGAACACCCCGCGTCCAGGGCGTCGAAGAGCAGGCCGAGCGACTCGAGTGAGAACCCCCGCTCCTGCAGGAGCAGGATCGCCCGCAGGCGGTCCCGATGTCGCTGGTCGTACAGGCCGGTGCGACCGCGCAGGACCGGGTGAGGGAGCAAGCCGAGGGTCTGCAGCGAGCGGATGCGCCGGGTGGTGGTGCCGGTGGCGGCGGCCAGGCCGTCGATGGTCAAGTTCCCTGGGCCGGCTGACTCCACTTGACAATGATAACAGATATCGATGTAACATCAAATATCGTCAGCGAAGACGCAGCGATTGAAGCGGAAGGGGTGTGACGATGGGACTGAATCTCAATGCGGTGGGGGTCGTCTCCGAAGCGACCGAGCGGTCGTGGAATTCCAAAGACGCCCTGCTCTACGCCCTCGGCGTCGGTGCCGGTGCGCTGGATCCCACCGGCTTCGAGCTCGAGTTCACGACGGAGAATTCCGATGGGGTCACCCAGCGCGTCCTCCCCTCCTTCAGCGCCATCATCGGGCAGGGCGGTGGCCGGGCCGAGATCGGCGACTACGACCCCGCCATGCTGGTCCACGGGGAGCAGTCCATTCGCCTCTACGGCGAAATCCCTGTGGCCGGCACGGTCTCCATCACCACGAAGGTCGCGGGCATGTACGACAAGGGCTCGGCGGGCCTGGTCGTCCTCGAGAGCGAGTCGCGCCATACCGGCAGCGGCGCGCTGGCCTTCACCAATCGCACCGCGCTGTTCATTCGCGGTGCCGGCGGTTTCGGCGGCCCGCGCAATCCCGAGGGCGACGCCGAGAGCGCGTTGGTGGCGGAGCCGTTGCCGGCGCGTGAGCCCGACGAAGTGGTGTCCTACGCCACGCGCACCGATCAGGCGTTGCTGTACCGGTTGAGCGGGGATCGCAACCCGCTGCACTCGGACCCCACGTTCGCCAAGCGGGCCGGCTTCGACCGCCCGATCCTCCACGGGCTCTGCACCTACGGCTTCACCGGGCGCGCCTTGCTGCACGCCGTGTGCGGCTCGGACCCGGCGCGCTTCGGCGCCATGCGCGCCCGCTTCTCCAAGCCGACGTTGCCCGGCGACACGTTGACCGTCTCGGTGTGGGACGTGGCGGACCGCTTGCCCGGGTCGTACCGGTTCCGCACCGAGACGCAACGCGGCGAGACGGTCATCGACGCCGGGCTGTTCTCCATCGCGACCGGTTGAACCTGCCCTACCGGATCAGCCGCGGCAGTCGGCGCACACGCCGAAGATCTCGACCGTGTGCGTCACGTCGCTGTAGCCGAGGTCCGACGCCGTCGTCTCGGCCCACCCTTCGAGATCGGGAAGCTCCACCTCGGAGCCCCGCCCGCAGCGCCGGCACACGACGTGGTGGTGATGGCTCTCGCTGTGGCACCGGCGGTAGACGAGCTCGCCGTCAGCGGTCTGCAGCGCATCGAGCTGGCCCTCCTCGGTGAGCAGGGCCAGGTGCCGGTAGACGGTCGTCAAGCCGACCGTCTCGCCCGAGGCGCGGAGCGCTGCGTGGATGTCCTGGGCGCTGCGGAAGTTGTCGGACCCCAGGACCACGTTGAGCACGGCGTCGCCTTGCCGGGTCCGTCGCGAGGTCCGGGTCGGGTGCGCCGCGTGGTCAACCACGGGTCAACTCTGCCAGCTCCGGCACGGCGAACCGGTCCCGCCGCCGGGAGGCGATGGCAGGTCCGACGAGGCGGGCGACGACGTAGAAGGCGAAACTGATGGCCACGATCAGCACGCTTGGCTTGACCGTGGGGAACTGGAAGCTGAGCAGGATCCCCCCGTCGGCCGCCAGTACCGCCATCGCGACGGAGAGCACCGAGACCGCGAAGGGATTGGCACTCAGGCGCTGGGCCGTCGCGGCCGGGGTGATGGCGAGGCTGAGCACCAACAGGGTGCCGACGATTTGCGCCGCCTCGGTCACCGTGATGGCCAGGATGAAGAGGAAGACGATCCCCAACACGCCGGTGGGCACGCCGTTGGCCCGGGCGACGTCGGGATCGACGGAGGCGAAGAGCAGGGGTCGCCGGATGACGGTGAGGACGATGGCCACCAAGACGGCGATGACGCCGAGGAGGAGGATCTGGCCCGAGCTGATGCCGAAGATGTTGCCGAAGAGGATGTTCAAGGCTTCGCTGGCGTAGCCGTGGTAGTAGCCGAGAAGGAACACGCCCAGGCCCAGCCCGGCGGCCAGGATCACTCCGATGGTCGAGTCGCGCTCCGCGGCGCGCTGGCCCAGCAGGCCGATGAGCGCGGCCACTATGAGGGCGCCCACGAGTGCGCCGGCGAACGGGTTGTCAGCGACGAGCAGCCCGCCGACCGCCCCGGTGAAGGCGAGTTCGCTCGTGCCGTGGACGGCGAACGACATGGTGCGGGTGATGACGAACGGGCCGATGAGGCCGCAGCTCACTGCGACGAGGAAGGCCGCTTCCAGCGCGTGCTGCGCGAAGCCGAACTGCAGGAAGTAGCCGATGCCCATCAGTGCGCGTGCCCGTGGTGGGCGTGCCCGCCCGGTTCGGTGGGAAGCTCGTCCTCCGCGCTGACGACGAGGTAGCGGTCGCGCACCTTGATCACGTCGACCTCAATGCCGTAGAGGTCGCTCAGCCGCTCGCTGGTGAGGATCTCCTCGGGGGTGCCGATGGCCCATTTCCCGCGCACGAGGTAGAGGATGCGGTCGACGTAGGGCAGCACCGGGTTCACCTCGTGGGTGACGAAGACGACCGGCGTGCCGGACTGGCGGCGGCGCTCGTCGATGAGGCGCGTCACACCGCGCTGGCTGGCCAGGTCGAGGGCGAGCAGCGGCTCGTCGCACAACAGGACCTTGGGGTCGCCGAGGAGCGCCTGGGCGATGCGCAGGCGCTGCTGCTCGCCGCCCGAGAGCAGGCCGACCGGGGCATCGGCGTAGGGGGTGGCGCCCACCGCCCGCAGGGCCTCGTCCACCCGTTCCCGGATGGCTCGGGCGCGCCGCGGCAGGCCCCAGTGGTGGCCGTCGATCCCGAAGCGGACGAGGTCGCGCCCGCGAATGGGTAGGGAGCGGTCGAAGGCCTGCTGCTGGGGCACGTAGCCGAGCTCGTGGTTGCCCAGCCGCGGCGGGGCGCCGTTCACGCGGACGGTGCCGGCTGACAGGGGGACGAGGCCGAGCAGCACCTTGAGCAGCGTGGTCTTGCCCGCCCCGTTGGGCCCGAGCACAGCCAGGAACTCGCCCTCGGCGACGCGGAGATCGAGATCCGACCACAGGGTCCGGGACCCGAGGCGCACGGCCGCGGCCCGGAGTTCAATGCGCGGCTGGGTCACGGATTACGGCTCGACTCGAGGGCGTGGAGCAGCTTGGTCAGCTGCGACTGCTGCCATTGCTGGTAGGTGGCGACGCCGGCGGGCATCGTTTCGGAGACGCCGACGACAGGGATGCCGTAGCTGCGGGCCAGGGCGCGGATCTGGGTGGTCACCGGCGTGACCGTCTGCACGTTGTAGAGCAACACATTGATGTCATGGTCGGTCAGGAGCTTCTGCATGGCCAGCGTGTCCGCGGGGCCCGGGTCGGTGCCGTCCTCGATGGCCCGGGCGAAACCCGGCGGTGTCTTGACGTCGAGGTCCGCCGCCGCCAGCGCGTAGCCGGGTACCCGCTCGGTGTAGGCCACCGGCACGTTGTGGAAGTGCGCCTTGATGGTCGCCAGTGTCGCATTGAGCGGCGCCAGGGACGCATCGAAGGTGGCAAGGTTGCCTTTGAAGGTCGCGGCGTCCTGGGGGGCCGCCTTCTCCAGTGCGCCGGCGATGGCCGCGGCCACGGCGGGCACGCGGGGGATGTCGTACCAGAGGTGCGGGTTGGGGTCGCTCCCCGTGATGTGGAGCACGCTCGCCGCGTTGACGATCCGTGGACTCCCCCCGTCCGCACTGAGGAGCGAGCCCATCCAGGTGTCGTACCCCGCGCCGTTCTCGATCACCACCTGTGCCTGGGCCAGGGTGGCGGCGTCTGCTGCGTCGGTCTCGAAGAGGTGGGGATCGGCGTTGGGGTTCGTGATCAGCGACGTCACGCGGACGTCTCGCCCGCCGATTTGACCGGTGATGTTGCCCCAGAAGTTCTCGGCCGCCACGACGTGCACGACATCGGCCGTGCTGGTCGAGGCGCCGGCGCAGCCGGCCAGGCCGAGGGCAGCGAGGGTGATGGCGCCGGCGGCCAGAGCGACGGGGACGACACGATCTGATCTCATAACCGTAACGGTAATCATTTCGGATACCATCGGCAAGAAGGCACCGCTGCAACGAGCAACCCCTCGCTCAGGCGCCGAAGAGCAGGGAGTAGTCGGCGCCCCGGCGCAGGTGGTGGCCGCCGTCGACACCCAGGGTCTCTCCGGTGACGAAGGACGACTCGGGCCCGATGAGGTAGCGCACCGCGGCCGCGACGTCCTCCACGGTGCCCACGCGGCCGAGTGGCATCTGCTCGAGATAGTCGTCGAGCAGTGGTCCGCCAGCGGTGATGAAGGCCATCAGCTCGTCGGCGATGATCCCGGGCGCCACCGCGTTGACGCGGATGTCGAGCGGGCCGAGCTCTTCGGCTGCCGTCTCGGCCAGGAAGCAGATCCCGGCCTTCGAGACGCCGTAGGCCCAGAGGTGCGGATGGGGAAAGCGTCCGGCGCCCGAGGACATCAGCACGATGGAGCCGGGTCCGCCCTGAGCCTGCATGGCGGCAGCCCCCTGTTTCACGCAGATCACCGATCCCGTCAGGTTGAGGTCGATGGTGGCCCGCACCGCGTCGACGTCCGCGGTGAGCACCGAGCCGAGGTGGAGCGAGCCGCCCGCGCAGGCGAACAGGCCGTCGATGCGGCCCGTGGCCTCGGCGGTGGCGGCCACAGCCGCTGCGACCTGCTCCTCGTCGGTGACGTCCGCCACGACGGAGCGGACGGTGGCGCCGCCGGTGGCCGCAGCGGTGATGCGAGTGCGGGCGTCGAGGAGCTTCTGCTCGGTGCGCCCGCAGATGGTGACGTGCGCGCCGTCGACGGCGAACCGTTCCGCCGTGGCGAGCCCGATGCCGCTTCCGCCGCCGGTGACGAGAATGGACCAGCCGGCGATACCGGCGGACGCCATCACGCCACTCCGGCGCGGCGGCCCAGCGGCGCGGAGGGCGTGAACGCCACCGGCATGGCCTCGAAGCCCGAAATGAAATTGGCCGGCCGGCGGGGCAGCGTGTCGCGCGCGGCCGTGAGGTGGATGTCGGGCATACGGGCCAGCAGGCGCTCGAACATCACCTTGAGCTCCAACCGGGCCAGTTGATTGCCGAGACAGAAGTGGGCACCGAAGCCGAAGGCGACGTGCGGGTTGGGGTTCCGGGAGATATCGAACCGGTCGGGGTCGTCGAACACCGTTTCGTCCCGGTTGGCCGACGGGTAGAGCAACAAGAGCTCTTGGCCCTCCTTGATGGTCGCGCCGGCCAGCTCCACGTCACGCGTCGCCGTGCGGGCCATGTTCTTGATCGGCGACACCCAACGCAGCATCTCCTCGACCGCACCAGGCATGAGTCTCTCGGGATCGGCGGTGAGGCGGGCCAGCTGGTCGGGTTGGGCCAACAACTCCTCCATGCCTCCGCTGATGACATGGCGCGTCGTCTCGTCGCCCCCGATGAGGATGAGCAGCGTCTCGTGGATGAGCGAGGAGTCGTCGAGCGAGTCGCCGTCGATCTCGGCCTGGCACAGCACCCCGACCAGGTCGTCGCTGCCGCCGGTGGCCTTGCGATCGGCCAGGACGGGCGTGATGTAGTTCGTGTACCCCTCGAAGGCGTGCATCGCCCCGACCATGGCGTCGGGGTCGGGCGAGCCCTGGGCCTTGAGCATCACGTCGGACCACTCGAGCAACTCGGCGCGGTCGGCGGGAGCCACGCCGAGCATGTCGCCGATCACGGCGATGGGGAGCGGCGCCGCGATGTCGGCCACGAAGTCGCAGCTGCCCCTCTCGCAGACTGTGTCGATGATGGTGTCGCAGGCCACGCGCAGCTGGTCCTCCATCGCCCGGACTCGCTTGGGCGTGAAGCCCTCGGAGACGAGCCGGCGCCGGCGCACGTGCTCGGGAGCGTCGAAGTCGATCATCATCGGCAGGGCCGGGTACTTCGGCCGGATGCCCTGGGCGCTCGAGAACGCCTCGGTGTCGACGGAGGCCGCTTTCACGGCGGCGTAGCTGGCCGCGGCCCACATGTCGTTGGCCTCGTCGTAGTAGACGGGCGCGTGGGCCCGCAACCAGGCGTAGGCGTCGTGGGGCTCCCGGCCGTAGAACTGCCCGTCCATGAGGTCTATCCCGAGTTCCGCAGGTGGTTTGGTCACGGTCGTGACGATATCGCCGGGTGGATAGGGTTGGCCCATGGCAGATCAGGCGACCTTCACCGACGTCGCCATGGAGTTCATGCCCGGGCTGTACTCGGCTGCACTCCGGATGACACGCAACCGGGCCGATGCCGAGGACCTGGTGCAGGAGACCTACCTGAAGGCGTACCGCTCCTACGCGTCCTTCACCGAGGGGACCAACCTCCGGGCCTGGTTGTACCGCATCCTCACCAACACCTACATCAACAACTACCGGGCGGCCCAGCGGCGCCCCGAGGTGGCCGACGTCGAGGATGTCGAAGACCTCTACCTCTACAAGCGCCTGGCCGGCTCCGGCGGGAGCGATCCGGGCCGTTCGGCCGAGGACGAGGCGCTGGAGCGCTTCACCGACGACGACGTGAAGGCAGCGCTCGAAGCACTGCCGGAGGCCTTCCGGATGGCCGTGCTGCTGGCCGACGTCGAGGGATTCAGTTACAAGGAGATCTCCGAGATCACCGACGTCCCGATCGGGACGGTCATGAGCAGGATCCACCGGGGAAGAAGGGCACTGCAGAAGGCGTTGCTCAATGTGGCTGAAGCGCGCGGCCTGGTCGGTAGCCTGCCTGGGGGGTCGATGGAATGAGCGAGAACGTGGCGGAGAGCGAGGAGAGCGAGGACAGCGGGACCGTGGAGGCGGACGGGCTCTTCGGTGCGACCGTCGACTGCGAGGAGGCGGTCCACGTTCTGTACGACTATCTCGACGGCGAGCTCACGGAGGAACGGCGCGCGGAAATCCGGGTCCACCTGGACTGGTGCGGTCCCTGCAGCGGCGCCGCCGGCTTCGAAGCCGAGCTGCGCAAGGTCATCGCCAACCGGTGCAAGGACCGGGTTCCGGACGGCCTCATCCGCCGCGTGGCCGAGGCCATCGACGAAGAAAGCAAGCAGCACCACGGCAAGCACTGACCTCTCACCGGCGGGTCCGGAAGCCGTCGCCGATGGTCCCGCCATGGTGGACTGGGCGCTGGCCCGCCGAGTGGCGGCGGGCGCCCTCATCCTCAAGCCCGCACCTGCCACCTACCGCTCGCGGGATTTGCAGGGGCAGTTCGACGAGCTGACGGCGCGCGCCGAGACGCTGGTCAGCGAGGCCACCGGTCTGCACTCGGCGCACGGGAGAGCACGGGCCAAGGTCACCGATCGCGCCGGTTGGGCGGCGGCCAACGTGCGCTCCGTCGAGCGCCTGGTCGGTCCGGCCATGCTGGAGTTGCAGCACAAGCGTGGCGCCAAGCTCGGTGGACCGTCCCTCGCCGTGGGTCGCGCCGTCGCCGGGACCCAGCTCGGTCTGATGCTGGCCTACATGGCGACGCGGGTGCTCGGGCAGTACGACCTCTTGATCAACGACGAGTCGCCCGAGGACCAGGACCTGGTCTCCTACGTCGGCCCCAACATCGTCGCGGTCGAGGCGCAGTACGGGTTCGAGTCGAGCGAGTTCCGTCTGTGGCTGGCGTTGCACGAGGTCACCCACCGGATGCAGTTCACCGCTGTGCCCTGGCTGCGTGACTACTTCGTCGGGTTGGTGAGCGAGCTGCTCGGACCGCTCTCGGGTGATCCGGCTGGGTTGGCCGAGCTGGCGCGCCGCGTCACCGATGATCTGCGTGCCGGTCGCAACCCGACCCGCGAGGGTGGCGTCATCGGCATGCTGGCGACCCCCGAGCAGCAGATCGCGCTGTCGAAGATCTCCGGGATGATGAGCCTGCTCGAGGGCCACGGCGACGTGACGATGGACCGGGCGGGTGCCGCCGAGGTCCCGGGGGCGGCGCACTTCTCCCAGGTCCTTCACGAGCGGCGGACCCAGGCGCGCGGGCTGACCAAGGTGATGTCGAAGCTGTTGGGCCTGGACGCCAAGATGCGCCAGTACGCCGAGGGCGAGCGCTTCGTCGAGTCGGTGGAGGCGGCCGGCGGGCCCGC
>Ga0302314_10021331_pt1 | contig 10673 bp, 12 predicted proteins | sample III_Palsa_N2_3_FD_200533 | JGI IMG/M metagenome (GOLD analysis project Ga0302314, IMG submission 200533) | Peat permafrost microbial communities from Stordalen Mire near Abisko, Sweden - III_Palsa_N2_3 | ecosystem: Environmental > Terrestrial > Soil > Palsa > Peat permafrost | place: Sweden... | reverse complement strand
GGGACATGCTTCTGTTCCTGCGCTCCCAGGGAGCTTAGGGAGACACCCTACGCCCTCGTCGTCGATCGTCAGCCACCTGGTGGCCTGCCACCCGAAGCCAAAGGCGTAGGGTGGCGGAGAGGGTGTCTGCCCAATGCGGTTGTTTTTGCACGATAATTCGGCTCATCTAGAATTCCTTGACGAACCCCTTATCAAATGCCGAAACGGGCCTTGGTGTCAGTGAATTACCCCAGCCGGTGGCGAACGCCAACGAATGATCGCGAACGGATGACACAGAATAGCCACTAAGTTACTGAACTAATTGGACTTTTCTGGCCATCAGCGGTATTATCTGCCCAATGAGAAAGGGCCAAGAGCAATTTTGCTCCCGAGCCTTTCGAGGAGCAAGACCGTGACCGATACACAATCCCCTCAAGCGAGGCTGTTTTCGTCTCTCGCATCCGCGCCGACCAGCCTGAGCGCCGACACAGTGCGCGAGCGCATCGACGCCGCCGAGACCGCCGCCCACGAAGCGGAGATCGCGTGGCGAACCGCTGCCTTGGCCGCAGAGGCCAGCGGTGACAGCGCCGACGAACTGAGCGCGGAAAAGGCCCTGTTCGACACGCGGCGCGAGGTCGCGCGCCTTGAGGCCATCCTTGTGGAGGTCGTCGCCCGCGACGCCAAAGAGGCCCTAGCCGCTCAGAGGGCGCGTGAGGCCGAAGAAGACGCGGAAGCCTCTGCGGCCCTGGATGTCCTGTGCAAGGCGGCCAAGGCGGCGGAGCCGGCCATTAAGAGCTACGCCAACGCTTACGCCGGCTTGGCGTCGGCCTATGAGCAGTTTCGCCACGCTGCCGCGAGGAACCCGCGCGTGCGGCCTGACCTCGTGGCGCAGTCCCTACCGAAAAGGGTAGGCGACGAGATCGTGCGCCATAGCGAGGGCCGCCCCTTGGCTCCCGGCGGCGACACGTGGACGGCCGCGTCGACCGACCCGCGCAACCTGACGCCCATCAAGGTCTATTTCGATGACCTCGCCCGCGCGATCCGGGAGGGCCTGAGCCATGTCGAAGCCTGAGCTTGATGACGACATCATCGAAACGCCGCCGTTCCCGCATCAACGGCCGTGGCCGGCGCAAACAGAACTGGCGCATGCCCGTGGTTTGCTCGCCCAGATCAGGGACCTAACCGACGAACTCGGTGTGCGGCTAGGTCGATTGGAGCGAGCGACGCGTGGCTGGCCGCTGGACAGTCGGTTCGCGTCCGATCCCTACGAACGGGCAAAAGACCGGGGTGGGGTGCCGGGTGGGGTCGGCCAACGCTCGCGCGACTGACAATCGGGTGCGGTCTCTCGCACGCGCCGACTTTGAAAATTTAGGACCGGACCCGTCACAGAGCGGGCCGGCACAGGACAAAGACCATGACCGACGAAACCATCACCAACGCCGTCCCAACCGCCGGAGGCGACAGCCTGCCCGGCTCCATCCTGCCGGCCGCCGCCCAGGCTCCGACCTTGGCCCCCGCACTGGACACCAACCGCAGCCTTGTCAACGCCACCCGTCCGAACGACGGGGCCATGGGGCTGACGTTCGCGCAGTCCCAAGAGATGGCCGCCGAGCTGATCAAGGCGGGCATGTCGCCCGAGCGCGTCCAAGCCGCCCTACAGGGCGAGGCGGAAGCCCGTGGAGAGGTGTTCGCACCGCCGACAGATGACCGCACGCCCGAACAGAAGGAGTTTGACGCCTCCTTCGGCGCGCCGCCGCCGAACGCCTACAGGATCGACTATATGGGCCGCCTGCCGGCGGGTACGCCCTCCGACGAATTGGCCGAGTTCAACGCCGTTGCGACAGGTTGGTGTTCCGCCGTGGGCTTCCCCGACACCATCGGCGCGGCCTTCGTGGAACGGGCGATTGACGTGGGCCAAAGCTTGAACCGGGCCTCTGGGGCCGAGCGCGGCCTATGGGGAGCCGAACAGGCCGTCCTGTTCGAGCGCATGGCCGGCGGGCCGCAGCAAGCTAAGGAAAAGATCGCTTTGGCCGCCGACGCCCTTGAGCGGGCTCCCGCTCAGTTCACAGACGCCCTGCGGGCTTCTGGCGCGCTGTCGGACGCCGGGATCATGATGCACCTCGCTCATCAGGGCCAAAGGTTAGCGACACGGGCGTAGGCTTCGCGATGCGATCAGGGTAGGACGCACTTCGCGGGCAATAGCGATAGCTGTGTGCCTTGGAAACCACGGTTGCGGTCCCTAGCTTTGCGATGCTAGGGCGTTACTCACCAAGAGGACGGAATGGCCGACGTAGAGTCGATACAAATTGTGGCTTTCCTGAAGGGCACCCCTTCGTTGAATGCCTCTGTCGTCTGGGCAGAAGCGTTCCCAGGGGTTGCATTTGCCAACTTCCTAACCCCGTCCCTTGGCTACACGAGTGCCTCGGCACCATTTCCCGACTTTCAGGTCGAATTGCAGTGCCAGGCTGCTCGGATAGATTTGTTCGTGACGCCGGTGCCGCAACAACTACCGCAGCCAAAACCACCATCATTAGTGGATTTCAATGCAGCACGCACGGCAGGTGTCGAGGCGTTCAAAAATTTGTTAAAAACACAGGACGCGGCCCGCCTAGCTGTCGTTATTGTTGCGCGAGAGCTAGTCAATAATGAAGAGGACGCCGTTAATAAGCTCTCGTCTAGCCTAGAATTTAATCTAAAGCCGGGAGCGAGAGACACTAGCTTTCAAATTAATATCCGCAAGCCATCCACTCAACAGCCAGGATTAGACTTCAATCGATTATGTCGATGGAGCGCGGCCTCCATGATTAACATCAATGTATCTCAGTTTGTTGCAAATGCTCAATTAATGACAACAGGAATAAGCTCAGCTATTCCTGTTTACGTCCTTCAGTCATACATCGATGTAAACACCGACCCGGCGATTCAGATAGACGGAAGCCTGCGTGAGCAACTTTTGGACGAACTCAGCGCTGAAGCCTCGTCAATATTAAACGGGGGTTACGGTGCCCTTTGATTTGCCAATCATTACAACGACGCTCGCTGGAGAGGAAGGCTGGGTCGCCGAGCTCCCCAATAGCACGCCGGTTGATAGACGGTCCGCTGCCGGAGATGAAACAGGCAGAAATCCGGCCGCCGTTTTCGTTCGCGCACTGGAGCGGGCGAACAATTCGAGTCAACTAACGACCTCATCCAGGACTAACGCCGGCGTAGCGAGTAACGATCGATCAACGATAATTCTACACTCTTCGGTTAATTATAGCAGCTTAAGTTTTCCGTCTCAGTTTTCTCAGCCGAAGACGGACATCCTTGAATTGCTCAAGAACACCGCCTCACAAAGCGAATTAGGTCGCCTAACCGCTCAGGTTGCGTCCCTTTCCGCGCGCGTTGAGGAACTGGCCCATGTAGTAAACCGCCCAACCGTGCACACCTCGTCTGGGAAGCAGTTTTATGGGGGTGGTGGGCCAAGCGCCTTTGCCTCAGTCGGAGGCGCTATAGCCGCTGTTGATGTGAAGGAGGCAGCCAATGACGAAGCTCGTCTGGCTGCGCTATTTGAAGCCGTCGCAGATGATGGATTAACCGGAGGGCCAGAGCTTACCGACGCTGCGATAGCCAAGCTAGCGTCAAAGGATGCAGTTTTGCGCGCGGCGGCTGGGCGGGCGTTGGCAGTCCTCGCACCCAATCAAGCCATCGTGCTTTTGCCACCAGTTATTGATTGCGAGAGCAATAAGGTGACTAAGTCAATGCTACAAGCGTCGCTTCGGGCAGCGAAAATATGACGCTATTGCTTAGGCTGATCGACCCAGATGCGGTTAGTCAATGGACCAAGGCTGAAGGAAATGGTGGTGGCCTGAAAGCGCTGGCGGCTTCGCCACCGCTATGGGCGTTCAGCGATTTTCAGTTGTCCCAACGACACGGGAACGGCCTGTCGCTCTTCGAAGTTAACGGCTTAGACGACGCTCGCGTCATCGCCGGGGCTTTCGCCTTTCGTCGAGATAAAATGGAAGGCGGCCGAACCGCATTTATTGCCGTCAAGCGCAAAATGTTGGTCCAGACTGGACTTACGCTCACCCAAACGCCGGGGGGGCTGCATCATACTTTTGCCGACAAACGTCATTTGGAGTTAAGCGTTGACAATATTTTAGAGCTGACTTCAGTCGTGAGTATATTTATGAGCGGCGATTTTTACATGTTTGACGGCAAAGAAACCGGCAACGCTGCTCGTACCTCGGCTAGGAAAAACCATTTTCAATATGAGTATATAAGCTCGTTACCATCCGACCAGTACGCGGAGAGAAAAAATCTTGCCAAGTTCGTCGGCGAGAAATTTGCAGCTGTTAAAGGAATACCCAAACCGGCTGGCACGCACGTTTAAAGTGCCATCTTGTAATACCGACTTAGTTCACGCCGGATATAAACATTCAATCATCGCCGCACGGGCCGCTCAAGCTCATCGATTGGCCGCGTCAATTCAGTAGCGTATGAAATCAGACGCTTGATCTCAGCCGGTATGCCTAGCGCTCTGCCGCCGAGCATTCGTCCCGGTACCACCGATGTCGATACGGTTATGTCGGTGTCCGCCGGTGCTAACCCTTTGTGAGGGCGCGACGCCTTCCCGAACATAGCTTGTCACGGCTTCAGCAATTCCCAACCGTCCACGTGCAGCGCCCGCGCCAGCCGCTCCAAGTTGTCGAGCGAGACGTTGCTTTCGGAGCGCTCGACCGCCCCTATGAAGGTGCGATGAAGGCCGGCTTCATGGCCTAGGTCCTCTTGGCTCATGCCAAGCTCAGCGCGCCGACGCCGAAGGTTGGCCGCCACCACTGCTCGCAATTGCCCCTTAGCGCCGGTCGCCATGCACCGGAGGGTCGGGAAATGATGTGTTTACGTCGACAGCATATACATAGCATTTGCATGGGCGCTACCTGCGCTCGGCGGCCAAAAAGACGGCAAGTCGGACACGGGATGCGATCAATGCCCTGGGCATTCATAGTCGACCTATTCTTGGCGCTGATCCCGCTAGCTGATGCTAGCGCCCTCGGCTATGGCTGGCTTGCCATAATGGTCTATTGGAGCGTCCTCTCTCTGTTACGCACGGGCGATCATTGGGTGATTGCAAAGACTTGGCGACCATGGACGAGAGTTGCGCTTAGGGTCGCAGTCATCGGCGCGGCCGAATTAGCGGTCATGATGGGAGCGGGGCAAGTATGCGACGCCGCTGCCGCAAACTGCCACCCGATGTTCTCCCCCGTAATATTGGGAATCCTGACGTTAGTCGCCTTCGGTGCGGCTGTTGCCTTTAGCATGCACCTCCGCCAGCGCGTCCAGCAGGGAAAAAGCTAGTGGAAGCAGCCGTCAAGGTCATCGTGCGGGGCAGCTTCATCCTCGGCGTGCTCGCGCTCATGCTTTGGGGCATGGCTTGTAGCGCGACATAGCTGTCTGGACGCAGGGCTCGTAGACAGTACCGCCGATGTCGACGCGGTTATGTCGGCGTTGGCCGCCGATCCTGGCCCATGATGAGGGCGCGGGGCGCGTAGGTCAGGTGATCAATCCGACGCGGGCGTGCATGAGAAATTTTTGCGGTACTATGTTACCATGTCAGGCATGTCTAAGGCTTCTGACATCATCGGCCGGGCCGGCGGTCCCTTCGGGCTAAGTGCACGCGCGCTGAAGTTCGCGAAGGAGTACGCGGCGCATCCGCATCTGAGCGCGACGGTGTGCGCCACGCGGGCCGGCTACAGCGACGAAGGGCGGGCGGCGCATGTCAGGGCCTCCGAACTCCTCCGCGACGCCCGTGTGCAGCGCGCCGTCATACACTATGGGACCGTGGCCTTGGCCAAGGCTCAGGCTGCGGCGGCGAACCGGCTGGCCCTTGTTGCCGGGGGCGGCCCCGTCCTGAGCATGCAGGACCGCTTGGCGCTGAAGTACCTGCGGATCGACATGAGCGACGTGGCCGCGCGCTATGCCCGGCTGGCGCAGACAATGGACCGGGCAGAAGCGGCCTAAATCGCTCCGGCCAAAGTATGCCCTTTGGCACCATTAGTCATGGTTGGCCTTCACGACACATTTCCCCCTCCTAAGGGGGGGGAAACATGTCGTCAAAGTGGGCGGAGGTTCACGACAGTAGTTGAAAGTGTCGCGACACCACTTCCGCGGAACCACTACAGGGCTGATTTTGCGTATGTTTTGGTGACGACATGTTTTTCGCGACACTGAACGTGTGTCGTGAACGGCCCAATTGGTCACGACATGTTTTCACGACACTATTTTAGGCGGCGTCGGCGACCAGCGTGGGAAGGGTCCAAAGCGTCCCGTCGCGACCGCCGGTCCCCGCGTGGGCCACGTAGGCCGCGAACCGTGTCTTCTGGCCCCTGGCGAGGGCGCGGGCCTTGGCCTTGACCACCTTGTCGTCAAGCGAGAATTCGCCCGCGAGATAGGCCGCCAACAGTTCCGTGGTGACTGTCTCGCCCTTCTCAGCTCTCAGCGCCTTAAGCGCCGTCCCCACGTCCTGGCTGGTGATCGCCTTGGCCTTGGCCCCGTGGAAGTCCTGCCGATCCGCCCAGTCAAAGACCAGCGACTTACGGCCATTGCCGAGCTGGTGTTCGCGGCCGGTCAGGGCGAAGGGCTCAATGGGCGAACCGTCTTTGACCTTGGGCGACGAGAGGGTCGCGGTCAGGCCCTCGGTGTCCGCATCCATCTTCAGGATGATGTCGAAGCCGCCACCGAAAGCACTGGACCCGCGCAAGCCACGTTCTCCGTCTTTGCCCTCGTGGGCGACAGTCAGGACCGTGCTCCCGAACTCAGCCTTGAGGCCTTCGGCGAGGTCCAGATACCGCATGGCGTCCCCCGCGTCGTTCTCATTGAGGCCAGCCATCGCCCGCGCCATGGTGTCGACAACGATCAGGACCGGGCGTGCGATGTCGCCGGACTGGATGGCCTCGCGGACCATCTGAACACAGGCCGCCACGTCGTCGGCGTCGCTGACCTGCGGCACCTTCTCCACGGTGTAGAACGGGAGGGCGCGGCCGGCGGCAATCCCGCGCGCGGCGCGCCACGCGGGCCGGCGGGCAGTCTCAATTCCAGCGACGCCTTCGCCCGCCAGATAGATGACGGGGCCAACCCGGTTGACCGGGAAGTGTCCGAACACCCGCTCGCCGCTCGCGACCGCAAGGCCGATGTCCAGCGCGGCGAAGCTCTTGAAGCTGTTCCAGGGCGCATGGATGACGACCGTAGACGGGTCCTGAATGAGCCCGTCGATTAGCCACGTGATCGGCGGCCGGGCGTCCTGCATGGCCTCGGTGCGGAGCACGTACCGACTACGCGATCGGTCATCATTCGCGGGCGGTTGATCGGGCGGATCGGGCTTATAACCGGCGAAGATTTCAGAGGCCGGAGCAACGGCCCATGCGCCAACGCCATTCTGGGCGTATGCGTAGGCATGGGCGATCTTCTCCGCCAAGGCGTCCGGCTCCCACGGCGGCGCACAGGTTTCGTTCCAGGGCTCCATGAGATCGAGCGCCATCGCCTCCGACACACCTAGTTCACGCACGCGGCAGACAAGCCGGAACGTTGCGTCATCGCCGCCCTGACCTTCCACGGCCGGCGCGGTCATGCTGATCACGGCCTTGGCCCGGTCGACGTTGGTCGGCGTGTCCAGCTCGGCGGCCTCAATCGTACGCGCCTCGCGCACGGATGACGCCAGCATATGCGACACCCAAACGGGAAGCTCCGTGATCGGACAGTCATCGCCGACCACATAAGGTTTGCCGCCAACCACGCTGGGCGGGATGAGGACATAACCACCTTCTGAACGCACATCGACACCCGGACCGAGGCGGCGGACGCTCGATTTGTCCACGCCCTCAAAATACAGATGTCGGCCGCCACTCGGGGTTTGAACCGTATACGTCGGATCGATCCCGTGCTCAGCCACGAGCTTGGCCCAAGTCTCCTCGCCCGTGTCGGCTCCGGTCTTCTTGTCCTTGTCTAGGTCGACCACGAGCCAGCCACAGTCGCCCGGCGACAGCGCCACATTGAACGCCGGGTTCTCGGCCCACCACGCTCTGATGGTTTGCTCATTGCAGGTCGCATCTTTGAACCCGTTCGGCGTGGCCGGCTCCTTCCGGTCCGCCAAGCAGGGGAACACGGGTTTGCCGACGCGCGCGAGGGTCAAGGCTCGTTGAAGCAGCGGGTTCGGATCGATTTCCCATTGCTCATCAACCGCATGAGCGACTTGCATTTGAGCGTTGTTTAGATTATACATTATGTCTTCCTCGCCTCAGCTAAGCGGCCTCCGGTTCCTCCTCGACCGGGGCCGTTCTAATTTCGGGATCACGCGGCGCGCGCAGCGCCAACGGTGGGCAGACTGTTTGCCCATCGGTCGGCTTCAGAGCGCAGGATCACGGTTCGCTTGGCCCCGATCTTCCGGGCGGTCAGGCGGCCGGCCTTGATCTCGGAATATGCGAGGGTGCGCCCTACGTTGTAGAGCTTGCAGAAGCCGGAGACGGTCAGCGCCCCAATCGGAGGCTCCCCGGCGCTATTTTCGATTTTCAACATGGCGGCATTCCTTCGATTACGCCGGGTTGTCCGGCGCTGATCGTCTAGGAATGGCCCTGGTCGTTTCGGTAATCCAGGACACCAAATCGCGTGGAATTAGTGTCCCCTATTATCGGGCGTCATCCAGCTCGCTTAGGTCATCATCATGGTCAGGCTCATTTTCTGCCTCCGACCATGCGCGCCAAAGATCATCCCACCGCACTAGTCGCCGCACCCGCTTTTCGAGATATTCGGGGCTATCCCACGCCCTGACCGTACCCTCTGCGAAGCGCTTGGGGTTCATCGTCGAGTCATCAGCTTCGGCCGCACGGTAGGCCGCCAGAAGCTCCTCGTTTTCTTCGGCCGTCTCCTCTGATTTGGGCGCTCCCCGTCGCTTGGCCCGCACGGCTTTGATCACGCTCATCAGCTCGTCGTCGCCATGGCGGCTGGCGAACTCCACCATGTACTGGCGCAGGGCTTCAATTGCCTCTGGCGTGGGCTTGCGCGACCGCGCGGACCATTCGGCCACAGCCTGTTGCTGTTCCTCGGGGAAGTCCTGGCCGCTCATGCCGCCACCTCTTTGGCGAACTGTGTGACGTTCCCGCCGACCGACGCTGCGCTGTAGGCCGCCCAGGCATCCATGAGCGCGCGGCGCTTCTCAAACAGGTCGTCGCGGAAGTAGGCGGCCTCGGTGGCGTCCTTGACCGTGTGGGCCAAGGCACGTTCCGCCAGCTCCGCTGAAAAGTTGGTGGCGGCGGACACCCAGTCGCGGAAGGTGGACCGGAAGCCATGGGCCGTCAGGTCGTCCCGCTTCATGCGGCGTAACAGCATAAGGAACGCCATGTTGGATAGCGGCTTACCGGGTCGTTGGCCGGGGAACACGTAGGCCGAAGCCTCAGCGTCAGCAGGCTTCAGCGCCATCAGCAAGGCCACCGCCGGCTCTGACAAAGGGACGCTATGCGTCTTGCCGGCCTTCATGCGCTCGCCGGGGATGGTCCAGCGCTTGGCGTCCAGGTCGATCTCGCCCCACGTGGCTAGCAGCACCTCGCTTGTGCGGGCGGCCGTCAGGATCGCGAACTCAAACGCCCGCGCTCCCATGCCATCCTGTGACCGCAGGGCGGCTATGAATGCCGGCATATCCTTGTAGGGCAGAGCCGCGTGACTCTCGACCGCGCGCACCTTCCGCTTGGCCGGCAGGGCTAGCTTGACGTTCTCCCGCGAGGCCGGGTTTTCGCCGTCCCGCAGGCCGCGATACTTGGCGTAGCTTAGCACAGCCTCAATACGCTGGCGCACGCGGTTGGCGGTTTCCGTCCGCGCTTCCCAGAACGTCCGGGGCGGCTGGCCTTCGTCTCGGATTTCCTGTTTCAGCACACGCAACACCGCGTCGCCGTCCAGGTCGCCGATGATCCGGTCCCCGATCAACGGGTACGCATAGGCCTTCAAGGTCGCTTCCCATTGGGCGGCGTGCTTGGCGTTCTTCCACTGGGATCGGTTGGCCCGAACGTACTCCTCCGCCACGTCCTTGAACGTGACGGCCCGCGCCGCTGCGGTACGCCGGGCGGCCTTCTCAGCGTCCTTGACCGCCAGCGGATCACGGCCCGTCGCCTTCTTCTGGCGGGCGTCCAGGGCCAGCGCACGGGCCTTGGCGAGGGTAATGGTCGGATAGGGGCCAAGTCCTATGGCCCGCGCCTTGCCGTCCATCATGTAGCGATAAGCCCAACTGGCGGTTCCCCGGCCGGTTTGCTCATCCGGCCGCCTGCCGTCGATGACCAGATACAGGCCGCCGCCGTCATGCACCCAACGCGCTTTTGCAGTCGGGGCCTTGGTCAGATTGGTGACTTCAAGAGCTGACAGTCGCTCAACGGCGCGGGCCATCGGCTAACCCTCCTTGTCGAATTCCTTGACAAAGGGTAGGGCGAATTTGGGCGAAAGTCAACGAGCGGTGCCGAACGGTAGCGAACGGCGGTTCTGTTAACCATCCGATTTATCTAGTGAAATTCGGTCGTTTGCGGGCCGTAACGGACGGTCGCGAACGGTACGGTGGCGGAGAGGGTGGGATTCGAACCCACGGTGCCCTCGCGAGCACGCCGCATTTCGAGTGCGGTGCTTTCGACCACTCAGCCACCTCTCCCGAAGCGTCGATTGGGGCGTTGTTGGCGCCCCCT
>Ga0302314_10021330_pt1 | contig 10673 bp, 5 predicted proteins | sample III_Palsa_N2_3_FD_200533 | JGI IMG/M metagenome (GOLD analysis project Ga0302314, IMG submission 200533) | Peat permafrost microbial communities from Stordalen Mire near Abisko, Sweden - III_Palsa_N2_3 | ecosystem: Environmental > Terrestrial > Soil > Palsa > Peat permafrost | place: Sweden... | reverse complement strand
AGTCACGCGTTGGGCCGGCTGCGGCATGTGCTTGACGACGAACTGTTCGTGCGTGGGCCCGACGGCATGCGCCCCACCGCCCGCGCTCTGGAGATCGCGCCGCGTCTGCGGCAGGGCCTGGATCAGCTGCAGCACGCCCTGACGCCCGCGGTGTTCGTCCCGACCGAAACCCAGCGGCGCTTCACGATCGCCGCCAGCGCCTATGTCACCACGATCCTGATGCCGCAGATGGTGAACCTGATCCGGCGTGAGGCGCCGAACGCGGAGATTCGGCTGCGCCCCAACAGCCCGACGATCGGGGAAGACCTGCAGACCGGCCGCATCGATGTCGCGATCGGCGGCTTCGGCGCCCCCGCGCCGCGGTTCGCCAAGGAGGTGCTGTTTCATGAGACCACGGTCTGGGCGCTGCGCGCGGATCACCCCGCCGCGCGCACCGACAGCCTGACGCTCAAGGCGCTCGCCGACGTGCCGCACGTGATCCTGGCCAGCGCCGACGAAGACCGCGCGGTCGACGGCCGGGTATCGGAAGGCGGTCTGGAGCGGCTGGTGATCTGGGACGATGCGGCGGCGCTGGACAAGGCCCTATCCGAACGGGGCTGGCGACGAACCATCGGCCTGACCACCCAGGACGCGGTCAGCGCCCTGGCCATCGCCAGCCGGACCGACATGGCCGCGCTGGCGCCGCGGCGGCTGGCGCTGACCTTCGCCGGCCCGCTGGGTCTGAAGCTGTTCGAGCCGCCCTATCGATCCTCGCCAGCGCCGATCGAGGCGCTCTGGCGGCACGACCTCAGCCAGTCGCCGCCGATCGAATGGTTGCGCGGACGCCTGCGGGCGGCGGCGGCACAACTTTAGCGGGGATTCACGCTGAGGTTCGCCCCCACGCGGAAATCATCTTCAGCGGGAAGCAAACGTTAGGAAATCGGGCCGTATACCTTGCCCAGATTGGGGTTTTGGTGATCCCAGCACGGGGCCGCGGACGGATGAGCGAGGGCGAAACGAGCGCGGTCGTCGGTGCGCGGGGCCTGTCTTTCGAGAATCGCATCGCGATTTCCTCGCTGGTCACCGCCGTGGTGGTGCTGATCGCGGCCACCGGCCTGTTCATGCTGGAGCAATATCAGGCCGAGCAGCGCGATCTTCGCCGCGGCCAGACCGAACTCGCCGAGGTCATGGCCTCGGAAATCACCCCACCGATGGCCTTGGGCGACCGCGGCGCGGTCCACGCCATGCTGTCGACGCTGGTGTCCGCGCCCGAGGTGACCGCCGCCGAGGTGGTCGATTCCCAGGGCCGATCGATCGACCGGGTCGCCCACCTGGGCGGAAAGCTCGCCGATCCCGCATCCTCTACGGTTCGCGAGCCGCTGGTTCATGACGGTCACAATGTCGGCGACCTGGTCATGACCTCCAGGCAGGTCGGCATCGGCGCCATCCTGCCGCGCTACCTGGCGGTTTGCGCGGCGCTGTTCTTCGCCACGGCGGGACTGGCCCTGTTCATGGGACGCTGGCTCGCCGGCCTGGTCATCGAGCCGGTGAACCGGCTTTCGCAGGCCATGCGCGACGTGACCGACAGCGCCGACTACTCGCAGCGCCTGCCGGTGTGGGCTCAGGACGAATTTGGCCTGCTGACCGAAAGCTTCAACACCCTGCTCACCCAGCTGCAGGCCAACGACGGCGCCTTGCACCGGGCGATGATCGACCTGGTCGAGGCCCGCGACGCGGCCCAGACCGCCAATGTGCTGAAATCCCAGTTCCTGGCCAATATGAGCCATGAGATCCGCACGCCGCTGAACGGGGTGCTGGCCATGGCGCAGATCCTCAATCTCGGCGACCTGACGGAGGTCCAGCGCGAACGGGTCGACGTCATCCAGCGCTCGGGCGAGGAGCTGCTCACGGTGCTCAACGACGTGCTCGACATCTCCCGCATCGAGGCGGGCAAGATGGAGATCGAATACGGCGAGGTTGACCCCGAATCCCTGGGCCAGAAGGTCAGGGCCACCTTCGATTCGGTTGCGCACACCAAGCGGAACCTGGTGTTCGAGGTCGACGTCGCCCCCAGCGCGCTCGGCGTGCGTCGCGGGGACCCGACCCGGGTGGGGCAGATCCTGAACAACCTGGTCTCCAACGCCCTGAAGTTCACCGCCGAGGGCCTGGTCCGGGTGGTGATCGAGGGTGTCGGCGAACGGGGCGAGCAGGGGCTGCGGTTCCGGGTCACCGACACCGGCGTCGGCATTCCCGCAGGCAAGGTGGCCATGCTGTTCGACAAGTTCACCCAGGCCGACAACTCCAATACACGGCGCTTTGGCGGCACCGGCCTCGGCCTGGCGCTCTGCCGCGAGCTGGCGCAGATGATGCGCGGCGACATCGAGGTGCAAAGCGTCGAAGGCCAGGGCTCGGTTTTCACCGCCACCCTGCCGCTCGCGCGTATCGCCGATGCGGTCGCGGCCGAAGCCGCCGGCGCGGACGACGAAGACCGTCCGCTGCGGATTCTGGCGGCGGAAGACATCCCCACCAACCAGCTGGTTCTGCGCACCGTGCTGGAGAGCTTCGGTGTCGAGTTGCACATGGTCGACAACGGGCGCGAGGCGCTCGAGGCCTGGCAGCAGGCCGACTACGACATCATCCTGATGGATATCCAGATGCCGGAGATGGACGGCGTCGCCGCCACCTTGGCCATCCGCGCCGCCGAGGCCCGCTCAGGCCGGCCGCGCACGCCGATCATCGCGGTGTCGGCCAACGCCATGGCCCACCATGCGAAGGAATATCTTGCAGCCGGCATGGACGGCCACGTCGCCAAGCCGATCGAACTGGTCAAGCTGCACACCGCGATCGAAGCGGCGATCTCCAGCTGCGCCCAGGAGAACGCTTCGGCCGCGGCCTAGCTTACGTTGGCTCTAGCTTCACCCACATTGTCATCCCGGCCTCTTGAGCACGGCTGTCCGGTTCATGCTGTGGCCCAGTCGAGAACCAGTTGTCTTGAGTCGTATTGGGGTGTTGGCGGGGGCTTGAGCAGTTGATCGAGGTTGCGTCTGTGCATGAGATTGGCGCGGACGAGCCTTGTGAAGGCCAGGATGCCGGCTTGGAACTTGACGGCGTCCTTGGCTAGTCTGAGCAACAGATAAGCGATGAGGGCGACGGCGATCTGGATACGGATGGCGTTCTCGCTTCTGCCGACGAAGTGTTTGATTTTTAGGGTCTGCTTGACCCATCGGAAGAACAGTTCGATGGCCCAGCGCCGTTTGTAGAGGTCGGCGATCTCCTGGGCGGGCGCGTCCAGGTCGTTGCTGGTCACTCGCAGCGTCTTGCCGTTGTCGAGCACCACGCCGATCTCGCGCAAGGGGTCCTGGAAGGGGTTCTTGCGGCTGCGGGACATGCGGTCACGCAGGAAGCCTACGCGGTCATAGACAAGCTTTGAGCCCTCTGGCAGGGACCGTTCCTCAACGTAGAGCAGCTTTGTATGCGACTTCAGGCGGGTGACGATGCGGCAGCCGGCCTTGTCCAACGCGGCCCACCAGCCGAAGTCGTAATAGCCCAGGTCGACGACGTAGGTGGCTCCAGCCTCGATGGGCATGGCCTTGGCGGGGGTGATATCATTGACCTTGGCGGGGGTGATTTCCAGGTAGAGCGGCTTATCGGCGTCGGGATCGTAGACGATGTGGGCCTTGGCCCCGTGCACATCGGTGGAGAAGCGGGCCCACTCACTGGCGGCGCCGGCCAGCTTGATCGAGGTTGAGTCGATCAGCCGCACCGCCTCGTCGGTCGAGCGCTTGAAGCCGCGCCCGCCCATCCCGGCCATGACTGAGAACAGGCCCGAGAACACCTGATGCGGCCGCAACCGGTTGGCGTCGGCCAGGGTTGAACGCGACGCCTCGCTGGCGCCCAGATGGTAGAGCTTAGTCGAGTGGCTCTGCATCGCCGTCTCGATCTCGCGAAGCGACGTCGCCCCGGCAAGCTGGGCGTAAAGCAACGCCACGAACTGGCTTTTGGTGCTCAGCTGACGAACCCCAGCATCGGCCCGGTGTTCTTCCACCAAATTATCGAAGGCGGACCACGGGATATGCTTCAGAATGCCGTGGAAGACGCTATTGTTGTGACGCATGGCCCTGGTCCCTTCTCGTGTCCAAATCACCGGCAAGTGTTTGAAAACGAGTAGAATCAAGGTCATGCACCCTGTCCACTAATTTAAACCGGACAACCGTGCCACAAGGGCGAGGGAACGCTGAAAATGAGAGCGAGTTGATATCGCCGCCTAAGTCGCCGGCGCTCAGAGGTTCAATTCAACCTGAACTCAGACCACCCGCCCCTTCAGCGACGCCAGCCACGGAATCAGCGCGGCGTTCACCTCTTCCGGACGCTCCTGCTGGGTCCAGTGTCCACATCCCTCCAGCACATGCGCGCCTTCCAGGTTGGGCGCATGTTTGCGCAGAGTCCCGATCGGGTCCTGGGCCATGCCGAAGGCGGTGAAGGCGCCGTCGCGATCACCGGCGATGAAGAAGGATGGCTGCTCAATCTTGCGGTGCTTGTAGGGCTGAAGGAAACGCCAGTCGCGGGTGTGGTTGCGATAGCGGCTCAGAGGTCCGAAGAAGCCGGAGCTGGTGAATTCGGAGACATAGTAGTCGAGGTCCGCCGGCGTCAGCCAGCCGGGGAACGGGTCCGGGTCGGGCATGCCGTCCAGCAGAGCGTCGGCCGAGGTCTTGTTGGTCGGCAGCACGCTCAGGTCGATGTCTCCGGACGCCAGATAGTAGAACCGGCGCAGGAAGTCGCGCGGGTCGGCGTCGAACACCGCCTCCGCCTGCCCCACCGGGCGGAAGTAGCTCTGATAGAAGAAGCGGTTCTGGTCGTCGAACACCGCCTTGATCACGTCGTCGAACGAGTGCTCCGGCACGCCGGAATGGATCACCGACAGGGCGGCGACGGCCGCGATCTTGTCGGGATGCAAAAGGCTCGTCTGCCACACCATGGGCGCGCCCCAATCGTGGCCGACCAGGATGAACTTCTTCCCGGGCGCCAGGGCGTCGCCGACGCCGAGGATGTCGGCGATCATATGCTCCATCGCATAGTCTTCGACCTGACCGAACTTCTGCGACCCGCCGTAGCCGCGCACGTCGATGGCGCAGGCGGTGAACCCGGCCTCGGCGATCGGGTCGATCTGGTTGCGCCAGGAATACCAGCTTTCCGGAAACCCATGGACCATGACCACGAGCGGGCCCGCGCCCTTCACCACCGCCCGGATCTCGGCGCTGCCTGCGTCAACTGTGCGAAATGACTGCGTTTCCATGCGCCCCTACCGATCGCCGCGGGATTGGACGCCCGCCGCCCTGCCCTGATTGAGACACCACATAGGGGCCGTGTTCTCCGCGCTCAACGAAAATTGCAACGCGTTATAATTTCGCAGGACCCCTCGAGGATTGATGTTTGCCTCGCGACTAACGGTCCGGCTACGCCTCGATCGTGTCACCCCTTGGGACGGCGGCGGCTGTCATCTGAGCCGACGAAACCGATGAACTTCTGCCGAAGGTCGAACACTGTCGCCGCGCGCGGTTCGGTATCCTTGAGTTTGGTGGCGACGGCGGCGAGCAGGAGTTCGAACAAGAGCTGGGCCATGCTCAGGCTGCGGATGCCGAAGTCGGTCTCGATCATCAGTACATTGTCCGTCAGCGCTCGGGCCCAGTGGCAATAGACGTCGGTCAGAATGACCATGGGCACCTTGCGCGCCGCCGCCTCTTCCGCGAGCAGGCGGAAATGTCGCGAGTAGCGGCGGAAGTCGATCAGCACCAGGCAGGCGTCCGGGTCAGGATCCAAGAGCACATCGGCATAGGACCCGTCGGAGCCATCCGAAAAATACACGCCAGGCCGGAGCGCCTGCAGGAAGTTGGCGAACCCCAGCCCCATGAACCGGCCCAACTGGAAGCTCGCCACATGAACCCGGCTTGCGGAGGCGATCAGGGAGACAATCCGTGGCCAGTCCGAGGATTCCGGAATCTTGTGGACGTCCTCGAGCCCCTTGATCTTGGCGCGCAAGGAGGCTTCCGCAAACGCGCTCTGCGAGCCGCCTCCGGCCAGGAGAAGCTCGCCCACCGATGAGGCGCGCAGCTCGTCCTTGATGCCACGCAGGTCGGCGTAGCCCAGCTTCTTGATATAGCGGCCGACGGTCATCGGGCTGACCTCGACCCGCTTGCCGATGGAGGCCGCGGTTTCGAACGGCAGCTCGTTCAGGTGATTGAGGAAGAAGGTGGCGAGCTTCTGCTCCGACGGCGTGTAGCTGTTCCAGTCTTCCTTGATCGTCGTCTCGATTCTGAGCATCGCCCCTTCCTATGCCCGGCCCGGAGAATCGGCAACGCCGCCTCTTGGGCGGGCGGGCCGTCCCGGCTGTTGATGATATAGAACTACCATCTTGCCGGATTGACGAAAGATATATAACAATACGGCTTCCGACGTTTGGCGGTCCGTTTTCGAGGGGGAAACCATGGCCAGCACTCTGCGTAACGTTCTGATGGGTTCGCTGTTTTTGGCGGGCCTTTCACCCATCCCCAGTCTGGCCTCGGCGCAGACTGCCCAGCCCAGCGGCGGCACGACCGTCGGCGAGGTGGTGGTCACGGCCAACAAGCGGGCGGAAAAGCTCAAGGATGTCGCCCAGGAGGTGACATCGATTTCCGGAAACGCCCTGGCGCTGCAACAGGCCGTCCACTTCGAGGACTACGTAACCCTCGTGCCGGGCTTCAACCTGGTGTCCGCACAGGACGGCCAAACCCGGCTGGTGCTTGATGGCGTCAATACCGGGGGCGACAGCGCGACGGTGGCGACCTATGTCGACGAGACGCCCTATGGATCGGCGACCGGCCTGGCCAATGGCGGGGTGCTTGCACCGGACCTGGACACCTTCGATGTCAACCGGGTCGAGGTCCTGCGGGGTCCGCAAGGGACGCTTTATGGCGCCAGCAGCCTCGGCGGCGTGCTGAAGTTCATCACCAACGCCCCTGACCCGACCCGCTACTCGGCCAAGGTCGAAGTGGATGGGGAAAACACCGACCATGGCGGCGACGGCGGCTCGGTTAAGGCCATGGTCAATGCGCCGCTCGGCGACAACTTCGCCATTCGCGCCAGCGGCTTCTACACCGACGACGCCGGCTATATCGACGATCCGCTGCGCGGCGCCAAGAACATCAACGAAACCAAGTTCAATGGCGGCCGCGTCGGCATCTATTGGCATCCGACGCCAAACCTCACCATCCGCCTGACGGCCGCGGCCCAGGACATCATCAGCAACGGCGACTCGGTGGAGGATCTCGACCCGACCACCTTGCAGCCGCTCTACGGCCAGCTGACGCAGAGCCGCCTTTTCGCTCAGCCGAACGACATCACCTACCGCGTCTACAACGCGACGGTGGACTACGATTTCGGCTTCGCCGACCTGCTCTCATCGACCAGCGATGGGACGCTGCACCAGAGCCTCGTAGAAGACACGACGACCCTGCTTGGGGTCCCCTCGGGCATCGATCAGGAGTTGGACCAGCAGAAGTTCACCCAGGAGATTCGCCTCACCTCCAAGCCGCAGAAGCTTGAATGGCTGGTCGGCGGCTTCTTTACCCGTGAGCGCAATGAGCTGGACCAGGACCTGGGCGAGGTGGACCCGGCCCACCCGCCCGCGTTCGCGGTGGACGGCCTTGAACTTGTCGCGCTGGATTCGGTCTATTCGGAATACGCCGCGTTCGGAAACCTCGACTACCATTTCACCAACCAGTTCGACCTGAGCGTCGGCGGCCGATACAGCCACAACGAACAGTCCGCCGGACAGGTGACGTCCGGCCTCCTGATCGGGCCTGCGTTCAATGAACCCGGAACGTCGTCGGAAGGCGTCTTCACCTTCGCGGTGGCGCCCAAGTACAAGATCAACGACGACATCACCGTCTACGCCCGGGTCTCCAAAGGCTACCGCCCCGGCGGCCCGAATGTGCTGTCGCCAGGCGCGCCAGCCAGCGTGCCTCGCACATTCCAGTCAGACAGCCTGATCGACTACCAGGCGGGCGTGAAGGCGGACCTGCTGGACAAGACGGTCTCCGTCGACGCGTCGGCCTTCTATATCGACTGGTCGCGGATCCAGTTGCTGGCGGATGTCGGCGGCTTCGGCGTCAACGTCAACGGCGGCAAGGCCAAGAGCGAGGGCGTCGAGGGGACGGTCGCCTATGTCCCCTTCTCCGGCCTGAACCTGTCGGCGAACCTCGCCTATACCGACGCGACCTTGCTCTCCAACACCGGACCGCTGCTCGGCGGCGTCCCCGGCGACCCCCTGCCCTATTCGGCGAAATGGACCGGCTCGCTGAATGCGGAATACAGCCATGCGCTCGTGAACGACGCCCGCGGGTTCATCGGCGGCAGCCTGCGCTACGTCGGCGACCGCAAGGCCGACTTCGACCCGAACATCGGCCAGGCGCCGCTGCCGAGCTACACCTCGCTCGACCTGCACCTCGGTGTGGATTGGAAGAACTACCGGGTCGAACTTTACGGCAAGAACCTCAACGACGCCCGGGGCATCCTGTCCTTGACCGGCTTCGGAGCGACACCCGGCGGCGCGGTCATGGCCGGGGTCGAACGGCCGCGGACGATCGGCTTGTCGCTGTCGGCGAAATACTGATTGAGCGCTAAAACCCGTTCAAAAATGAGCCCTAGACGCCGATTTGCCGAGGAGACGCTGAAGCCATGACGATCAAGTCCACATTGAGCCAGGCGGCGACTTGGACGCGGGTCAGTTGCGCCCTGGTAGCCGCGTTGGCGCTGAGCACGCCGACCCTGGCTGGACCAGCGGCCCCGGCGCCGACCGCCCAGCCCGTGGCGGTCGCCGCGCCGATCCCGATGCCGGCCCATGCCCTGACAGCGCCCGATGTCGAGGCCTGGCTGGACGGGTTGATGCCCACCGGCCTCGCCACCGCCGAGGCGCCCGGCGCCGTCGTCGTCGTGGTCAAGGACGGCCAGGTGCTGTTCGAGAAGGGCTATGGCTACGCCGACTACAAGTCCGGCAAGCCGGTCGACCCCAAGGTGACCCTGTTCCGCCCCGGCTCCATCTCCAAGCTGTTCACCTGGACCGCGGTGATGCAGCAGGTCGAACAGGGCAAGATCAACCTGGACGCCGACGTCAACACCTACCTCGATTTCCACATCCCGGCCTACCAGGGCCAGCCGGTCACCATGCGCATGCTGATGACCCACCGCGCCGGCTTTTCCGAGACCGCCCGCGACCTGCTCACCTATGGCAAGGCCGCGCCGCCGCTGGACGTGGTGCTGAAGCGCTATGTGCCGCCGCGCATCTTCCTGCCCGCCGGCGGGCCCGGCTACTCCAACTATGGCGCGTCGGTCGCCGGCTACATCGTTCAGCGCGTCTCAGGCGAGGAATTCGATTCCTATGTCCAGCGCCACATCTTCGCGCCGCTGAACATGCAGCACGCCACCTTCGACCAGCCGCTGCCGGCCGCCCTGGCCCCCGACATGTCCAAGGGCTATTCGACCTGGGACAAGCCCGGCCCGGGCTTTGAGATCATCTCCATGCCGCCAGCCGGCTCGCTGTCGGCGACCGGGGACGACATGTCCCATTTCATGATCGCCCAGCTGCAGAACGGCAAATACGGCGACACCCAGATCCTGAAACCTGAAACCGCCGTGGCGATGCACACCACCGTCACCAAGGCCTTCCCGGACCTGAACGGCAACCTGCTCGGCTTCTACCAGCAGAACATCAACGGCCACCGGGTCATCGCCCACGGCGGCGACACCGACTTCTTCCACTCCGACCTCACTCTGTGGATCGACGACAATGTCGGCGTCTTCATCTCGGTGAACGCCAGGGGCAAGGAGGGCATGGGCGAGTTCCTGCGCGACCGCCTGTTCACCGGCTTCGCCGACCGCTACTTCCCCGCCGCGCCGGTCACCGCCCGCGTCGATGACGCCACCGCCAAGCAGCATGCGGCCATGATCGCCGGCGCCTATGGCACCACCCGCGGCTCCCGCTCCACCTTCCTGGCCGCCATCGCCCTGATCGGGCCGAACGTGGTGAAGGACAACGGCGACGGCACCATCACCGCCGCCCCGCTCGGCATCCCGGAAATCTTCTTCGAAACCTCGCCCTTCCTGTGGCAGCAGCTGCATGGCCACGACCGCATCGAAGGCACGGTCAGGAACGGCAAAGTCGTTCGCTGGAGCTCCGACAGCGCAGCGCCGATCTTCGTCTACGAACGCCCGACGGGCTTCGCCGCCACGGGGCTGGAGACGCCGCTGATGCTGGCGTCGTTGGCGCTGTTGCTGCTGACCGCCCTGCTCTGGCCCATCGTCGCCTTCGCCCGCTGGCGCAACCAGAAGACCTTCGCCTTCTCCGGCAATCGGGCCGTCAGCTACCGGCTGGTGCGCATCGCCGCTGTGCTGGGCGTCGTCTCCATCGGTCTCTGGTTCGAGGTGCTGCAGATCGCCGAAGCCACCAACGGGATGAACATCGATCTGGTGCTGCATCTGGCCCAGCTCTGCGCCTTCCTCGGTTTTGCCGGGGGTCTCCTGGTGTCGCTGTGGAACCTGGCGCTCGCCTTCAGGCCCGGCGGCGGCAGCTGGTTCAGCCGGCTCTATGCGGTCCTGCTGACGGGGGCCTTCACCATGATGCTGTGGATCGGCCTCCACTATCACCTGATCGGCGTCGGCAA
>Ga0302314_10021329_pt1 | contig 10674 bp, 8 predicted proteins | sample III_Palsa_N2_3_FD_200533 | JGI IMG/M metagenome (GOLD analysis project Ga0302314, IMG submission 200533) | Peat permafrost microbial communities from Stordalen Mire near Abisko, Sweden - III_Palsa_N2_3 | ecosystem: Environmental > Terrestrial > Soil > Palsa > Peat permafrost | place: Sweden... | reverse complement strand
GGCGAGTAGGCCGACCCGCTGGTGTAGACCGTCTCGTTGCGCGGGAATTGGGTCGTCGCCGCTCCGGGCGCCGACGCCGACGCGGACGCCGAGGTCGATGTCGAGCTGCTGCTCGACGGCGAGCTGCTGCAGGCACTGGCAACGGCCAGCGTCAGCACGGCTACGGCGGCGGTGCCGAATCTGGCGGTCCGCCACCGTTTGTTCGTGAACCCCTTTGTAGGTCTCACCTGCTCCTACCTCCTCACTAGCAAATCCTGTGATAACCCGGCGAGGGCAGCCGTCGGGAAGCGGCGCTGGATACCGCGGGCCGACACGGCTCGCGATCCGCTCCCATGAGGCTCCACTTTTCGGGATGTTTGTCCGTTTCAGGCTCGGCGTCGCCGTTGCGTGTCACAGAATCCGACCGCCCCGGAGGCCACCGCTGAACAGGTGGGCTATACCGGTTAAGTGTTAACCCAAAGCAGCGCCCAAGTAAAGAGCCGTCTTTGTATCGCTCGGGTCGCGATCGAGTATCGCGCCGACTATCACAACCCGTTCGCCACCGCAGCAGGGGCGAACTCGGGGTTTACGCGGTCAGCCTGGCCCGTCGGGAAGCGGGGATCGCGGGGACGCCAACCGGGCCAGAACTCGCCCGGACCTGGAGCGTCGGCGGAACCTCCTCAAAGTTCTCCGGGTGTCCGCCGGCCGTCAGCTCGCGGAGCATCCGCGCGGCGGCCGAGCCGCCGGCGGCGATGTCCCTGTGCAGCGCGGTCAGCCCCGGGTTGGTGAGCTCGCAGAGCACGGAATCTTCCCAGGAGACGATCGAGAGCCTGTCGGGCACGCCGATCCCCATCCGTTGCGCCACGCCGAGCCCGGCGGTGGCCATCACATCGTTGTCGTAGATGATCGCGGTCGGCGGCTCGGCCGAGCCGAGCAGCCCCGCCGTGGCCTGGGCGCCGTGCTCGGCCGTGTAGTCCGCCTCCACAGAAAGCGACGCGAGCCCGGCAGCCTCCATGACCGAGGCGAACGCCTCGCCGCGAAGCACCGAATGCCAGTACCTGGCGCACCCGCCGACCCGTGCGATCCGCCGGTGACCGAGCCCGGCCAGGTGCCTGACGATGGTTTCCATGCCGACCCGATCGTCCTGCCAGACCGCGGGCAGCGCACCGGACCCACGCGGCGTGCCGACCACCACGGCGGGCATCCGCAGCTCCTCGATGATCGGGATCCGCCTGTCGTGCACCTGCAGGTCCACGACGAACACCCCGTCCACCCGGCGCTGCGCCCACCAGCTGCGGTACATCTCGATCTCGGCGTCGGTGTCCGTGGCCATCGTGAACAGCAGGTTCATGTGCTGCGGGGCGGACAGCTCGGCCTGGATGCCCGAGACAAGCTGCATGAAGAACGGCTCAATGCCGAGGGTGCGGGCCGGTCGGTCGATCACCAGGCCGAACGCCTCGGACTTGCCACCGGTCAGGGCACGGGCGGCGCTGCTCGGCTGGAAGCCGATCTCCTGGGCGATCGCCAGGATGCGCTCCCTGGTCGCCGCGGAGACGCCCGGCTGACCGTTGAGGGCAAAGGAGACCGCGGCCTTGGTGACGCCGACCCGCTGTGCGATGTCGGTGATCGTCGGGCGTTTCATCCGGCCCCCCTTCGCGGTGCGCCGTCCGGCTTCCCAGTCCACCGTCCGGCTTTCGCAGTGCAACGTCCGGTTAAGCATAACCGGACGCGTCCAGGCGCGTCCTGGACGCGTCCCTGGTAAGTCCGTGGACGCGTCCGCCGCACCCTGCCCACCATAGACGATTGTTCACTTAACCGGTATAGTCAACCGTACAGGGAGGCCAACAGGTGCGCAGGAATACCGCAAGGGTCACGACGGGCGGGGTGCCGGCCAACTGGCTCGGCGCGAACTTCTGGTCTCGGACGGGCGGCCCGCTGATGTGGCGGAGCTACGACCCCGACGTCATCAGGGGCGAGCTCGCCATGCTCGCGAAGCACGGCCTGACCGTGACCCGGTCGTTCTTCTACTGGCCCGACTTCATGCCGGGCCCCTACGAAATCGACGAGAAGCTGGCCGACCGCTTCGGCGACTTCCTCGATCGCCACGCCGAGCAAGGCCTCGCCACGATTCCGACCTTCATCGTCGGCCACATGTCGGGCGAGAACTGGGACCCCGCGTGGCGCGACGGTCGCCACCTTTACGAGAACGTCTGGATGGTCGGCCGCCAGGCCTGGTTCGCCGCCGAGATGACGCGCAGGTACTCCGGCCATCCCGCCGTCGCGGGCTGGCTGGTCTCCAACGAGATGCCCATCTACGGCGGGTCCGCCACCGACCACGAGACCGTCGCGTCCTGGGCGCGGATCATCAGGGACGCGGTCCGCGCGGCCGGCGGCCAGCAGCCGTTCTCGCTCGGCGACGGCGCCTGGGGCATCGAGGTCACCGGCAACGACAACGGCTTCCGTCTATCCGACATATCCGAAATTTCAGACTTTTTTGGCCCGCATACCTACCCCATCGGCGACGACCCCATCCGGCAACGCTACGCGGCCTCCCTCGCCTGCGAGCTTGCTGGCACGTTCGGCAAGCCGGTGATCATGGAGGAGTTCGGCGTCAGCTCGGACTTCGCCTCCGAGGCGAACGCGGCCACCTACTACAGGCACGTGCTGTACGGCACGCTGCTTGCCGGCGCGACCGGCTGGCTCGCCTGGAACAACACCGACTTCGCCCTGGAGCACAACGATCCGTACCGGCACCACGCGTTCGAGCAGAACTTCGGGCTCACCGACGCACGCGGCACGCCCAAGTCCACGCTCACGGAGATGCAAAAGTTCGCGCGCATGCTCGCGACCATCGATCACACAGGAACCGAGCGCGCCGACACCGACACGGCGCTCATCGTCTCGTCCTACCTGGACACCAGGTTCCCGTTCACCTCGCCCGATACCCACGTCGCGATCTCCAAGGCGCTGCAACAGGCGTACATCGCGGCCAGGCTCGCCGACCTGCCGCCCAGGCTGACTAGGGAGACCGACGGCATCGAAGAGGGCGCCCGGCTCTACCTCGCCCCCAGTGTCAAACAGCTGCTCGCGCCCACGGCCGACCGCCTCGAAGAACTCGCCGAGGGCGGCGCGTGTGTCTACGTCTCCTACTGCGCCGGCGACGTCGCCTGGCACCGCGGCCCGTCCTACGGCCGGATGAACGAGCTTTTCGGCATCTGGCACCAGCTCGACGTGGGCCTGGCCGACCCCATAGAAGACGACACGGTGCAGCTGGTGTTCACCAGGGACTTCGGCGGCCTGACCAGAGGCAGCACGCTCAGCTTCCGGGCGGCGGGCGGCGAGCACAGCCGCGCCTACCTGCCGGTCAAGGCGAACACCGCCGAGGTCATCGCGACCGACGGCCACGGCAGACCCGCGCTGCTGCGCCGCCAGGCCGGCCGCGGCTCGCTCATCCTGTGCACCTATCCGCTCGAGTTCATGGCCGCGCTCACCCCACGCGTCAATCCCGACGCCACGGTCACGCTCTACTCGGCGCTCGCCACGCATGCGGGCGTCCGCCGCCCGGTTACCGTCGACGATCCGCGGGTCGCCTGCGACGTGCTCGTGCACGACAACGGCACCCGGTTCGCGATCATCGCAAGCCATGCCGGCGAGCAACTGACCGTGAAGCCGGCGCTCAGCGTGGACGCCGGCGGTCATCCGCCGACCGGGTTGACCCCGCTCGGCGAGAGATGCATGGTGGATGGAGTCACTCTGGGTCCGTTCGGGATAGAAGTATTTAAAATCGACGAAAGTTTCTGAGCTGCCATGCCGTGGTACGATATGCCGCTTGAGCGGCTTCGCGAGTACCACACAGCCACCGTCGAGCCGGCCGGGCTCGACGACTGGTGGGCAACGCGGCTGCGGGAAGCGCGCGCGCTGGCCAAGCCGCCCGCGTTCACGGCGCACGAGCCGGGCCTGTACGCGCCGTTCGAGGTGTCCGACGTGGAGTTCTCCGGTGGTGCCGGTGACCGCGTCCGCGCCTGGTACATCAGGCCGCGGCGCGAGATCGGGCGCGTCGTGGTGAAGTTCATCGGCTACGGCGGCGGGCGGGGTATCCCCGCGGAGCACATGCTGCTGCCCGCGCTCGGCTACGCGGTGCTCGTGATGGACAGCCGGGGCCAGGGCGGCAACTGGACGACCGGCGCGACACCCGACGGCACCGGGACGGGACCAGAGAACTCCCAGGTCATGACCCGCGGCATCACCACGCCTGAGAACTACTACTACACCAGGATGTTCACCGACGCCGCGCGCGCTGTCGACATCGCGCTCGAACTGGCCGGGCCGGCGGGCAAGGTCGCGGTCAGCGGCGGAAGTCAGGGCGGCGCGCTCGCGCTCGCCGCCGCCGCGCTACAGGCGGAGAACGTGGCCGTGTGCCACGCCGACGTTCCGTTCCTGTGCGACATACAGCGGGGCATCACGCTCGCGCCCCGCGCCCCGTATACCGAGGTGCCGCAGTTTCTCGCGGAGAACGTCGACCTCATACCGAAGGCGCTCGACACGCTCCGTTACATCGATTGCGCGCTGCTGGCCAGGCGGATCACCGCCACGACGCTAGTCAGCGCCGGCCTGATGGATGACATCTGCCCGCCGTCTACGGTGTTCGCCGCGTTCAACGAGATAAGCGCGCCGGACAAGGACATCGCGGTCTATCCATTCAGCGGGCACAACGTGCCGCATATGCACGCCGAACGCCAGCTGCGCCACCTGCGGGAGCACTTCCCTGCCGAACCGGCCTAGCCGCGTCAGTCGCGGATGGCGACCTTGTTGGTCAACGTGCCGATCGACTCGATCGTCACCGACACCTCGTCTCCGTCGGTGAGCGGTCCGACGCCCTCCGGCGTTCCGGTGAGCAGCACGTCGCCGGGGAGCAGGGTCATCACGGACGACACGAACTCGATCAGCGACGGCACGTCCCACAGCAGCTCGGACGTGCGCGTGCTGGCGCACATCCCCGTTCACCGTGGTCGTGATGCCCAGGTCGGCGGGGTCGGTGCCGGTCTCCATCCACGGCCCGAGCGGGCAGAACGTGTCGAACGCCTTCGCCCGCGTCCACTGCCCGTCCCGCGCATGGAGGTCCCGCGCGGTCACGTCGTTCGCGCACGAGTAGCCGAAGACCACGTCCTCGGCGCGCTCCCTTGGCACGTCACGGCAGAGCCGGCCGATGATCACGGCGAGCTCTCCCTCGAAGTCCACTCGGTCGGTGAGCTTGACCGGGTAGGCGATCGCGCTCCCGTGCCCAATCACCGATGTCGACGGCTTGAGGAACAGCACCGGCTCGGCGGGCAGCTGCTCGCCGTCCCCAAATAGCTTGCCCATCTCGCGGACGTGCTCCGCGTAGTTCTTGCCGACCGCCACCACCTTGGACGGCAGCACCGGGGCGAGCAGCCGTACTTCCGCCAGCGGGTAACGCTCCCCGGTGAACCGCACGCCCGCCGGATCGATGCCGAACGGATGGCCGTGCAGCTCGGCGACCGTCTGCGGCTGCCCAGACTCACCTTCAACGACGCCGTACGCGACGCCATCACCCTTGGCGAACCTAGCGATACGCACGATGCCCTCTTGTCTCCCGGGGGAGCGACCCCCCGTACCCCCCGGTGCGCCAGCGCGAAAAACCCCGGGCTTCACATACTTCAAGTTATGGCCACCCGCTACAAATGCCAACAATATCGGACACGCGGGCTATTGCGCGGACTACTGCTGGTACCCCTCCACCTCGACCGTCGGGCGCGCCTCGGCACCGTCCGGGCTCTCCCCGTACTGCCGCTTCGCCCGCCGCTGGCGGAGCAAGTCCCAGCACTGGTCAAGCGCCTCTTCTGCAGAACGAAGACGCTCGTGCTCCAGTTCCGAGCCCAGCGTGCCCGCGGCAAGCTGGCTGCGGAGCTCGTGCTCGGTCTCGATCAGGCCATTGATCCGGGTCAGGATCTCCTTGTCGTCCATGTGCCTAAGGTATGCCCGCCGCCCGCAAGGCAAAAATCGGGGTAAGGATCTTGCGGAACGGTCCCGTGCTCTGCCCCTACCGCCAACCCTCGCCGCACATCGGCAGCGAGCTTCAGGCGGAATCCCGTTCCCGGTCCCGGTCATGAGCCAGGGAAAGCATGGCGCTGTCAGGGGGCGGGGCGAGGGCGGATGCAGCGACGGCGATCCATAGCTCAGTCGGGGACGCGACCGGCGCGGAGCAGGCCGTAGGTGACCGCCTCCTCAAGGGCGTGCCAGGACGCGGAGATGACGTTCTCGTCCACGCCGACCGTCGACCAGGTGTCGCCCGTCCCGTCGCTCGACTCGACGAGCACCCGGGTGATCGCGCCGGTGCCCGACGAGCCCTCGAGGATGCGAACCTTGAAGTCGGTGAGCTCAAGGCTGGCGAGCTCGGGGAACGTCTGCTCAAGCGCGGCGCGCAGCGCCCGGTCGAGCGCGTTCACGGGGCCATTGCCCTCACCGACCGCGACAACCCGCTCCCCCTTGGCGGTCAGCCGGACCGTCGCCTCGCTCGTGACTGTGGCCCCATCGGAGTCTGCGCGCTGCTCGACGATCACCCGCCAGGACTCGACGGTGAAGTGCCGCCGCCGCTCGCCGGCCAGCTCGTCGCGGAGCAGCAGTTCGAACGACGCGTCCGCCGCCTCGAAGGAGTATCCGCGCGCCTCGAGCTCCTTGACCTTGTCGGTGACCCGGCCGATGACCGCCTTGTCTCCCGACAGGTCGAAGCCGAGCTCCCTCCCCTTCAGCTCCACCGAGGCCCGGCCGGCCATGTCGGAGACCAGCATCCGCATGTCGTTGCCAACAAGCTCGGGGTCGATGTGCTGGTAGAGCATCGGGTCGATGCGCACCGCCGAGGCGTGCAGCCCGGCCTTGTGCGCGAACGCGGAGAGGCCGACGTAGGGCTGGTGCGTGTCCGGCGCGACGTTCGTGACCTCGCTGATCGCGTGGGCGATCCTGGTCATCTCCCTGATGCCGTCGCCGTCGAGCACGACGGCGCCCCGCTTGAGCTGCAGGCCGGCGACCACGCTGAACAGGTTCGCGTTGCCTGCCCGCTCCCCGTAACCGTTCGCGGTGCCCTGCACGTGGGTGGCCCCCGCTTCCACCGCGACCAGGGTGTTCGCGACGCCGCAGCCGGTGTCGTCGTGGCAGTGGATGCCGAGCCGCGCGTTCGTGGCGTCGGCGACCGCGCGGATGATATCGCCGAGTTCGGTCGGCATCATCCCGCCGTTGGTGTCACACAGCGCGATCACGTCGGCGCCGGCCTCGGTGGCGGCCCGCACGCACTCAAGGGCGTAGGCCGGGTTGGCCCGGTAGCCGTCGAAGAAATGCTCGGCGTCGAGGAAGACCCGCTGGCCTTCGCCGCGAAGGTGGGTCACCGTGTCGGCGATCATCGCCAGGTTCTCCGCCAGCGTGGTGCGCAGTGCGAGCTCGACGTGACGGTCGTGGCTCTTGGCCACGAGGGTGACGACGGGGGCGCGCGATTCGCGAAGCGCGGCGACCTGCGGGTCGTCGGCGGCGCGCACCCCGGCCTTGCGGGTGGAGCCGAACGCGGCGAGCGTGGCGTGCGTGAGGTCGAGCTCGGTCTGCGCACGGCGGAAGAACTCGGTGTCCTTCGGGATCGCGCCAGGCCAGCCGCCCTCAATGAACCCGACGCCGAGACGATCCAGATGCCGGGCGATCACCAGCTTGTCGGCAACGGTGAGGTTCAGGCCCTCCTGCTGCGCACCGTCGCGCAGGGTGGTGTCGTAGACGTGGAACTGGTCGTCGAGCATCGTCGCTTTCCGTTTCTTCCGTGTTCGCCCAAAACAAAAGACCCCTCGCGGAACGCGAGAGGTCTGCACGTCGGTACCGGGGCCAGCAGTCGTCTCGCTGACCACGACTAGGGCCAGAGTCGCCCTAGCTACCGACGCGCCCGGCGATAATAATCAGCCCGGTCATCACGGTAACTAGTGTGCCATACACGGCCGCCAGTTCGCCATTTAACTTAACCAGCGGTCTTCAGGAAGGCACCGGCAAGGGCGGCCGCGGCCGCCTGCGACGCGGTGGTGCCCGTCTCGATGGCAGCCACGGCCAGGTTGCCCCGGTAGCCGACGAACCAGCTCAGGTACGCGTTCTTGCCCGTCTTCACGACTCCGGCCTGGCCATAGACCTTCGCGCCTGAGACCTTCGCGTGAGACACGTTGGCGGCGTGCGCGGAGCCATCCGCGACCGCCAGGCGCATGAGCTGCCTCAGCTCGCCGAGCGCGGTGGTCGTCAGCGGCGCCTGCCAGGTAGCCGCCGGGTCACCCGCGACGAGGTAGGGAGCCCGGCCGACACCGGAGGCCACCTCGGCCGCCACCATCGCCATGCCGAGCGGACTCATGAGCACCCCGCTCTGGCCTGTCGCCTGAGCGGCCACGTCCGCCTTGCCTGAAGCCACCGAGGCCGACCCGGAGAACGCCGGAACCCGCAGGTGCCACGTACCGCCGATGCCGAAGGCGTGCTCAGCCGCCGTGAGCTGGCTCGGGCTAAGCGTCTGCGACATGGTGGCGAACGCGGTACCGCAGCCGGTCGCGAAATCCGAGGCGAACGTGGCCGTGGCCGACGTCGTGGGCTGGTAGGCGAAGGTTACGCCGCCATCGGTTGTCACCGGCTCGCACGGCATCAGCTCGTTCTCCGAGACTCCGGCGGAGAGCAGCGCCGCACCTGACACGATGGTGAAGGCCATGCCCGGCGCGACCTTGCCGTTCAGCGCGCCGCCAGGCGGTAGGGACGGGCCCGCGGCATCACGGGACGCAAGGACCCGGATCGCGCCGCTTTGCGAGTCCACGGCGACGATCTCGCCCGAGCCTGGCTGCGCCGCGAGCGCCGTCTCAGCGGCGGCCTGGTCCTTGCTGCTCAGCGTCGTCTGCACCGGTGTCCCCTGGTGACCTGGCGAGGTCCACAGTGTCGCGACGGTGCGCCCTGCCGAGTTCACGACGACGACCGAGGTGGTCGGGGTCCCGGTCAGCTCATCTTGATAGGTCTGCTCAAGCCCGGCGAGCCCCACGGTCGTGCCCGGCTGGTAGGCGGCGCCCTCGGCGGTCAGGATGGGCGAATTCTCGGTTCCGACGCCGCCGACCACCTCGGGCGCGAACGAGCCAGAAAACCGTTCCGTTTGGCGCTTGTAGCTGAGCCCAGGCACCTTGGCCGCCCTCGGCCACAGCTTCCTGAACGAACCGTGCTCAAGCGTGAGCAGCGAAAGGAACTCGCCGGGCGGCGCGGCCTGGATCTGTCCGAGCAACTGCTGCCTGTTGAGGCCGGTGAGCTGGCTGAACTTGGCCGCCGTCGCCGCCGCGTTCCTTAGCCGCCCCGGGTACACGCCGATGAGGTAACCGGCGGACTTGGAGAGCAGGGACCCGCCGCCGGAATTCTCGACCTGGGCGCGCGGCGGGAACGCGGTCGCCACCGCGAGCCTGTCGCCCGCCGCCAGGCTCGGGTTGATGACGTCAGGTGCCCAGTTCACGACCCAGTTGCCGCCCCGCTGGGTCAGCTGGAACTGCCCGGTGTACACCCACTGCTCCCCGGGCTGCGTCAGGTCCACGGTGGACTTGTACTCGGCCACCGCGGTATCACCGTGTTGCTGAACGTGCTCCATCGCGAAGAACGCGTTCGTCGCGTCGAGATCGGTGTAGGCCGCGGTGAGTTCGTCGGCGACCTGTTCCGTGTCACCGTCGGTGAGCGCGGCCGCCTGAGCGTACTTGCCCTGCTGCCAGTCGAGCAGGAACGCCTGCGCGGTCGGCTCCGCGGAGGCCTCACTGCCAAAGCCGTCCGCGAAACCGACGCTCAGAGCCGCGATGACGACAACCAGGATGGCGGCGAGCTTCGCCTTGCCCGACAGCCGGGGCTTGGACTCCGGCGGCTTGCGGTGACGGCTGCCGCCGACGCGCACCGCACCGGCGACCGGCGAGCCATCACCGGAATTATCCGAATTACCCGACGCTCCGTTGCCGGGCCGGGCCGGGCCACGCGTGCCAAGCCCGTGGTGATCGGGAAAGGGCAGGACATAACCCCGGGGACGCCCAGCGTGGCTACCCCGCTCACGAGAGCGCGCAGTCACCGTCCGCCTCCGGAGTTAGCGTCGTCGCCGTATGGCACGCTCAACCTCCCTGGCCGCATCTCGCGTGGCCAGAACCTGCCTCTTATCGTACGTGCGTTTACCGCGGGCAAGTGCGAGCTCCACCTTGACTTTGCCGTCCTTGAAGTACAGCGACAGTGGCACCAGCGTCAGCCCCTGCTCCGATGTCTTGCGGACCAGTCGCTCGATCTCCCCTCGGTGCAGCAGCAGCTTCCTGGTCCGCCTAGGCAGATGGTTCGTCCACGTTCCCTGCGTGTACTCAGGGATATGAACGTTATGCAGCCAGACTTCCCCGTCTACGACCTGCGCGAACCCATCGGCTAGGGAGGCGCGGCCGGCCCGCAGCGACTTCACCTCGGTACCCATCAGCGCGACGCCGGCCTCAATCGTCTCTTCGATCGCGTAATCGTGCCGGGCACGCCGGTTCGAGGCGATGACCTTGTTGCCCTGCTCGCGTGCCACGGCTCTCCTGTCGGACCTTCCTACTGCTCCGCTAGTAGATTCCTAAACCCGCAGGTAGCGGCGGAGCGTCAGGAACGATGTCAGGCCGCAAAGCACCACCCCGACGATCATCGCGA
>Ga0302314_10021328_pt1 | contig 10674 bp, 11 predicted proteins | sample III_Palsa_N2_3_FD_200533 | JGI IMG/M metagenome (GOLD analysis project Ga0302314, IMG submission 200533) | Peat permafrost microbial communities from Stordalen Mire near Abisko, Sweden - III_Palsa_N2_3 | ecosystem: Environmental > Terrestrial > Soil > Palsa > Peat permafrost | place: Sweden... | reverse complement strand
CCGGCGGGTTTTCTTGGAGGATCGGGCGCGGTCCGTGCGACCCCTCATCCTCCCACTCGCTTCGCGTCGCGGGCCCCTCCTTCTCCCGCAAGGGGAGAAGGGTTGGGAGCACAGCCTCGAAGATGTGTGAGCGCCAGAGCAGGGCCGGCGTCGCGCAGGCCGCGAGCGTGATCCAGCCGAGCCCATAGGCGCCGACGAGCGCCGCGGCCTGCGATGGGGCCGACCCCGCGCGCCAGGTCTCGCCGGCCAGATCCCACGGAAATCCGGTCAGCACGTGGCCGCGCAGCCATTCGAACAGGCCAAAGCAGCCGGCGAACACGATCGGGCGCAGAGCGCCCTTCGGCCAGGCCCAGGCGTAGAGCGCCCCGGCGGCACCCCAGAACAGGCCGAGGCCCGAAGCCAGCAGGGCCACCGCGAACGGGGCCATCCAGCCCTGGTCCTTGGCGTCCACGAAGAAGGCCTCGGCGACCCACCAGGTCGAAATCAGGAAGAACGCCGTCCCGGCCAGCCAGCCGCGCCAGAACGCGCTGCCCAGCCGCCGCTCAGGCGCCGCGGCGTCCCACAGCCCCATCAGCAGGGCGTAGCCCAACAGGCCCGGCAGCACGCCAAACGGCGGAAACGCCAGGGCGGTCGCGGCGCCCGCCGCGAGCGACAGGCCCAACGTGGGCCAGCGCGATCGGGAGCCCGCCGCCTCCAGGCTCACTGGCTATCCGCCGCGCCCTTGCCGGCGCCGACCGGCGCAGCCTCGCCCGCCGTCTCGCCCGCAATCGGGGGCCGCGGCGCCTGGCGGATGCGCACCCGCTTGACACGGCGCGGATCGGCGTCGGTGATCTCGATGTCGAGGCCGTCGGGGTGGGCGATCACCTCGCCGCGCTGGGGCACGCGGCCGGCCAGGGCGCTGACCAGGCCGGCCACCGTGTCGATATCCTCGTCCAGCTCGGCGGGAACCAGGGCCTTGCCCAGCGCCTCCTCCAGGTCCTCCAGCGGCGCGCGCCCGTCGGCCTCGAAGATCCCGCCCGGCCGAGCGACGACCTGGGCGTGGGCGGCCTCGTCGTGCTCGTCGTCGATCTCGCCGACCACCGCCTCGATCAGATCCTCCAGGCTCACCAGGCCATCGGTGCCGCCGAACTCATCGATCACCAGGGCCATGTGGATGCGGCTGGCCTGCATCTTGACCATCAGATCGGCGGCCCGCATCGAGCCGGGCACGTACAGCACCTCGCGCCTCAAACGTCGCAGGACCGGCTCGTCCGGCGCCGGGCGCAGGTCTTCGTCCACCAGCATCTTGAACACGTCCTTGACGTGCACCTGGCCCACCGGATCGTCGAGGGTCTCGCGATAGATCGGCATGCGGGTGTGCTCGGCCTCCAGGAACCGCGCCAGAAGGTCGTTGAACGGGCAGTCGATCTCCACCGCGACGATGTCGGCGCGCGGGGTCATCACGTCCTCGACCCGGAGCGTTTTGAAGGCCTCGGCTTGGTCGACGATGTCCACCGGCGCGTCGGCGGCCGGATGCGCCGGCTCGGCCTTGTCCGGTTCAGCCTCGCCGCGTCGCCAGCGGCGAAAGAAGGCGCGTATGCCCCGGCTGCGGCGCGTCGGCGGGCCGGCCGCCGGTCCAGGTTCGCCGTCAGGCATGGTCGTCATAGGGGTCGGGAACCCCCAGCGTGGCTAGGATTTCGCGTTCCAGCGCTTCCATCGTCTCGGCCTCGCCATCGTCCTGATGGTCATAGCCTACAAGATGCAGCACCCCGTGCGCCACCAGGTGTTGCAGGTGATGGGCCAGCGGCTTGCCCTGGGCAGCGGCCTCGGTCGCGCAGACGCCGAGCGCCAGGGCCAGGTCGCCCAGGTGGCCGTGGGGATTGTCCCCCGCCGGAAAAGACAGGACGTTGGTGGGCTGGTCCTTGCCGCGAAACCGCGCGTTGAGGTCCCGGACCTCAGCGTCATTGGTCAGCAGGATCACCAGATCGCCCGCGGTCGCGGAAGACAGGGCGGCAAGGCTCGCCTCGGCGGCCCCCATCGCCAGGGTGTCGGCCTCGGGTAGGACGGCGCGCCAGCCGGCGTCCTCGACCTGCACCTCGATCATCGCCGATCCTTCATCGCCGGCCTAGGGCCGCGTCGGCGTCGTAGGCCAGCACGATCCGCTCGACCAACGGGTGCCGCACCACGTCGGAGGCCTCGAACCGCGCTATGGCCACGCCCTTGACGCCGTCGAGCAGGCGCATGGCGTGGGAGAGGCCGCTGTCGCCGGCATTGACCAGGTCGACCTGGCTCGGGTCGCCGGTCACCGCCATCCGGGCGCCTTCGCCCAGCCGGGTCAGCACCATTTTCATCTGCAGCCGCGAGGCGTTCTGCGCCTCATCAACGATGACGAAGGCGTGGCTCAGCGTGCGCCCGCGCATGAAGGCGATCGGGGCCACCTCGATCTCGCCCTTGTCGCGGCGTCGGCGCAGCTGGTCGGGCCCCAGGATGTCCGACAGGGCCTCCCAGACCGGCGCCATATAGGGATCGACCTTCTCGTTCATGTCGCCGGGCAGAAATCCCAGGCGCTCGCCGGCCTCCACCGCCGGGCGGGTGACGATCAGCCGGTCGACTTCGCCGCGCAGCAACCGGCTCGCGCCGTGGGCCACGGCGAGGAAGGTCTTGCCGGTGCCGGCCGGTCCGGCGCCGAACACCAGATCGTGGCTGGCCAGAAGCTCCAGATAGCGGGCCTGGGCCGCGGTCTTGGCGCCGATCGCGCCGCGACGGCCCAGCGGCAGGCCGCTCCCGCCCACGCCGCCCTCCCCTGACCTGGCCGCGACGCGAATATCGGCCTCGGAAATCTCGGCGCCGGTGTCGGCGCGCTTGGCGATGGCCTGCACCGCCCGTTTGGCGCCGGCCCGCGCCTTGGCGTCGCCGGACAGCGAGACGCCGCCGCCCGGCGTTTCCACGAGGACGTGAAAGGCGTCCTCCAGCAAGGCCGCGTGCCGGCTGTTGGGGCCGCAGACCGCACGCAGGGCGGCGTCGGAAAGCGGTACGAACTCGCGGGTTTCGCGGCTCAAGCGGGCTCCCGTCCTGCGAGAAGAGGGGCGGGGTGAATCTCGGCGGCCTGGAGATCGCCGGAAAGACTGCCGCGCGTGGCTCCCGTGACCCGCATGGGCAGGATTTCACCGATCAGGCTGTCGGCGCCCTCGGCGTGGATGGGCTGCAGATAGGGGCTGCGGCCGACGACCTGGCCGGCGCGCCGGCCCGGCCGCTCAATCAGCACCGGCAAGGTGGCGCCGACGACGGCGGCGTTGAACGCCGCCTGCTGCGCTGACAGCAGCGCCAGCAGACGCGCCAGGCGCTCTTCTTTCACCGGCTCTGGAATCTGGCCGGGCATGGCGCCCGCCGGCGTACCCGGCCGGACCGAATATTTGAACGCGAAGGCCGAGGCGTAGCCCACCGCCTCCACCAGTTGCAGCGTCGCCTCGAACTCGCGCTCGGTCTCGCCGGGAAAGCCGACGATGAAGTCGCCGGACATCGCCATGTCCGGCCGCGCGGCGCGGATGCGCTCGACGAGCTTCAGATAGCTGTCGGCGGTATGGGCCCGGTTCATCGCCTTCAGCACCCGGTCGGCCCCCGCCTGAACCGGTAGGTGCAGATAAGGCATCAGGGCCTCGACCTCGGCGTGGGCGGCGATCAAGGCGTCGTCCATGTCGCGGGGATGGCTGGTGGTGTAGCGGATCCGGTCCAGGCCCGGGATTCTGGCCAGCCCGCGGATCAGGCCGGCCAGGCCGCCCTTGCCGGCAGGGGTCTCGCCCGCATAGGCGTTGACGTTCTGGCCCAAGAGGGTGACCTCGCGCACGCCCTGGGCGGCCAGCTGTTCGGCCTCGACGAGGATCGCCTCGGCGGGCCGGGAATATTCGCCGCCCCGGGTATAGGGCACCACGCAGAAGGTGCAGAATTTGTCGCATCCCTCCTGCACGGTCAAAAAGGCGCTGACGCCCGCGACCGTCCGGGCCTTGGGCAAGGCGTCGAACTTCTCGTCCGCGGCGAAATCGCAGGCCAGCCGCTCGCCGCGGGCGCGGTGCGCGCGGGCGATCAGCTCGGGCAGCCGGTGATAGGATTGCGGGCCGACCACCAGATCCACGGCCGGCTGGCGAACCATCAATTCCTCGCCCTCGGCCTGGGCGACGCAGCCGGCGACCACCAGGGTCATCTCGCCGTCGCCCTCGGCGGCCTTGCGGGTCTTCATCGCCTTGATGCGCCCGAGTTCGGAATAGACCTTCTCGGTGGCCTTTTCGCGGATATGGCAGGTGTTCAGCACCACCAGGTCCGCGCCTTCGGCCTGGTCGGTCAGGCCATAGCCCAGCGGACGCAGGACATCGGCCATGCGCTCGCTGTCATAGACGTTCATCTGACAGCCGTAGGACTTGATGAAAAGGCGCTTGGGGCGCTCGATCGTGGTCATCGTCGGGTTATGGGCGTGAGGCGGGTCGCTCGCAAGACGGGGGGTTGCAAGGCGGGGACCTAGCCTTCCGGTTCCTCGACCGGCACGCCGTACAGCTCCAGCCGGTGGTCGACCAGCCGGTAGCCGAGCCGCCGGGCGATGGCCGCCTGCAGCGCCTCGATCTCCTCGTCCATGAATTCCACCACCTGGCCGGTCTTCATGTCGATCAGGTGATCGTGGTGGATGTCGGGCGCCTCTTCGTAGCGCGAACGCCCGTCGCGGAAGTCATGGCGGGCGATGATGCCGGACTCTTCGAACAGCCGCACCGTGCGGTAGACCGTGGCGATCGAGATGTGCGGGTCGACCTCGTGGGCGCGGCGATACAGTTCTTCCACGTCCGGATGGTCGTGGGCGGTGGACAGCACGCGCGCGACCACGCGACGCTGGTCGGTCATGCGCATGCCTTTTTCGATGCAGAGCTTCTCGATGCGATCCAAGCACGGCCTCCGGCGGTCACGGCCCCCAGCATAGGCTCAACCGATCCTGCTGTTAAGCGCCCGGCGCAACACCAGCGCATCGATCGGCGCCGCGCCCGGCCTGGCGTAGTAGTCCTTGCGCGACCCGACCTGCTCGAAACCCGTGGAGCGGTAGAGGCCGATGGCGGCCTGGTTATCGGCGGCGACCTCCAGGAACATCGCCTCGGCGCCGGCTGTGACGGCCGTGGCGGCCGCGGCCTCGACCAACGCGCGGGCGACGCCTGAGCGGCGATGCGTTGGATCGACCGCCAGGGTGAGGATTTCGGCCTCGCCGGCGATGGCGCGGGCCAGCAAGAACCCGCAAACCGGCGCCGGCGGGTCGGCCTCGCGCGCCGCCCACGCCCACGCCGCCCAGGCGAAGCCGCCCGGCGCGTTCAGAAGGATTTCGATGTCCTTGGCGCTCCAGGCCGGATGGAAGCCGCGCGCGTGCGCTTTCGCCAGGGCGTCGGCGTCCTCGGCGCGGGCCGGGGCCAGGATCACGCGCCCTTCACCTTGGCGTCCGTTACCCTGGCTTCCATTACCCTGGCGTCCGGGGCCCGCAGATAGAGCGGCCTTGGAGGCGCAAAGGGGGGACGAGCGTCCCGCGCGAAGCCGGCGATGACGGCGGGATCGGGCAAGGCATCGGGTTCGGCCAGGGCCCCCGGCAGCGCCGCCTGCAACAGGCGAGCGGCGGAGCCGACGAGAAGGGCCGGGCCGCCGGCATAGAGCTCGATCAGCCGCGCCGAGGCGACCTCGACCGGCAGCGCGTCGGGCGCCATCGCCGCGCGGCCGTCGACGAAGACCTGCAGATAGATCTGGCCGCGATGGGCGTCGAGGCAGGCGGCGACAAAGCCCGCACGAGCGGGGCCCCGACCCAGCGCCTCCAGGACGCTGACGCCGATGCCGGGCCGATCCAGCGCCAGGGCCAACCCCTTGGCGAAGGCCAGGCCCACCCGAAGGCCCGTGAAGGAGCCCGGTCCGACGGTGACGCCGATCCGGTCCAGCCGGGCGAAATCCAGACCCGCCTTGGCCATCACCTCGCGGGCCATGGGCGCCAGCCGCTCCTGATGGCCCCGCGTCATGGGCTCGCTGGCCGTCGCCAGGGTGCGGCCATCCGCGCAGACGGCGACGGAGCAGGCGCCCAGGCAGGTGTCGAGCGCCAGGATGTTCATCGGCGACGCTTCACGACGGGCCCCGGGTGGTCGAGGGGGTCCAGACCATTTCCTTGAGGTAGGCGCGTTGGTTGAGCAGCAGAGGCGAGGGCAGGTCGACCGGGTTCCAGCCGGGCACGGCGAAGATGTAGGTCACCGAGCCCTCGTGCGGCCGGGCGCAGACGATGCGGCCGCGCTGGTGCAACTCGCCGATCTCGCACTGGGTCAGGTCGAACTGGGCGTCGCGCCAGCGCATGCCGATCCGCTCGCCGCGCGGGCCCACCACCGGTCCGCCGATGGCGCGCACCTGGCCGACCAGGGGATCGTCGGTGCCCGGCGCGCTGCGGGTGCCGTCGTCGATCTCCAGCATCGGCGTGTCGCCATGATAGACGATGATGTCGTCCAGCGTGTCCTTGGGGTCCAGCGGGTCGATCTGGACCACGCTCTCCTCGATCCGGGCCTTGGGAAACAGGTCGCGGATCCGCGGCGGCTCGAAATAGACGCTCGAGCGGATCGGGCCGATCCCCTTCATGCCGATGATCAGAGGCCCGTCGACATAGGGCCTGGCGGGGGGTTCCGGCATGGTCCTGGGCGGGGGCATGGGCGCGCAGGCGGCCAGAAGCAGCGGGGCGGCCAGGCTCCCCAGGGCTGCAAGGACCAGGGTCGGACGAATCATGGGCCCGGAGTTAGACGATCCGGTTGGCCTCTTCAAACGTCAGCCGCGGAGAACGGGCGAACAGATTCTCGTCCGTGCCGCGGCCGATGCTGCAGATGAAGTTCGATTTGATCTGCGTGCCGGCGAAGAAAGCTTCGTCCACCGCGGCGTTGCTGAACCCGGACATGGGACCGCAGTCGAAGCCCAGCGCCCTGGCGGTCAGCATCAGATAAGCCCCCTGCAGCGTGCCGTTGCGAAAGGCGGCCGTCTCGCGGGCGACCGGCTCGCTGAACCAGTCCTTGGCGCCGGGATTGTGCGGGAAAAGTTTTGGGACAAGTTCGTGAAAGTCCAGGTCGTAGCCGATGATCACGGTGGCGGGGGCCTGCATGATCTTCGCGCCGTTGCCGGGGGTGGCCAGGGCCGCCAGCTTCTCCTTGCCTTCCTTGGAGGTGACCCAAACGAACCGCGCCGGGCTGATATTGGCCGAGGTGGGCCCGAACTTGGCCAGATCGTAGATCTGCTGGATCACCGCCTCGCCCAGAGCTTCCTCTCGCCAGCCGTTGTGGGTGCGCGCTTCGCGGAACAGCTGGTCAAGGGCGGTGTCGGTGAGGCAGGACTTCACGTCGGTGGTCGTCACGTCATCGGGCTCCGGATAGGGAGATGAGGCAGGATCGGCGGCGGGGCTGGCTAGAGGGTCTGCTCGACCCGGGTCACTTCCGGCACGTAGTGTTTCAGCATGTTCTCCACCCCGGCCTTCAGGGTCGCCGAGGAGGACGGGCAGCCTGAGCAAGCGCCGCGCATGTGCAGGAACACCACGCCCGTGGCCTCGTCGAAGCGGCTGAAAGTGATGTCGCCGCCGTCCTGGGCAACGGCGGGGCGGATGCGGGTGTCGAGCAGGTCCTTGATCTCGGCCACGATCTGGGCGGTGTCGCCGGCATAGACCGTGTCGTCATGGCCCTCGCCCGCGCCGGTCTCCTGGCCGCCGTCGCGCAGGATCGGGGCGGCGGAGGTGAAGTGCTCCATGATGGCGGCCAGGATCGGCGCCTTCATCTGCGGCCATTCCAGGCCCTGGGCCTCGCGGGTCACGGTCAGGAAGTCGGAACCGAAGAACACCCGGCGTACGCCTTCGACCTCGAAGATGGCTTCGGCGAGGGGGGAGGCCTCGGCCTCGTCGATGTCGCGGAACTCCCGGGCCCCGCCGCTCAAGCTCGCGCCCAGCACGTCGCGGCCGGGGAGGAACTTCAGCACGTCCGGGTTGGGCGTGGTCTCGGTCTGGATGAACATCGGCTCGTCCTTTGTCGGTAGCGATCAGATGGCGCGTTGGGAGCTTTTACGCAAGCCGGTGCGTCGGAGAGATCCTTATTGAACCACCAAGTTCACCAAGGCTGCCAAGGGGCCGGTGAATCGGTCTCCGACATCTAGGGTGTAGCAGTATCGAGCGCGAAGCGCTCCAGGCGCAGCGTTCGCCGAGAGGCGTGGCTATTCACAAAACCCTTGGTGCTCTTGGTGTCCTTGGTGGTTAAACCTTCCCTTCACCCAGGCCAGAATCCCACGATCTTCTTGGTTTCCGCCACCGTCGGCTCCGCCACCGCCCGCGCGCGCAACGCTCCGTCGGCCAGGATGCGGTCCAGTTCGGCCGGGTCGCCCAGCAGGCGGCGCATTTCGACGCCGATCGGCCCCACGGTCTGAGCCATCAGGTCGGCCAGGTCGGGCTTGAAGTTCTGACCGAACCCCTGGCCGGCATAGCGCGCCAGCACTTCAGCCGCGCTCAATCCCGCCAGGGCGGCGAACACGCCGACCAGATTGTCCGCCTCGGGCCGGCCCTCCAGGCCGTCGACGTGGTCCGGCAAGGGTTCGGCGTCGGTCTTGGCCTTGCGCACCTTCTGCACGATGGTGTCGGCGTCATCCAAGAGGTTGATCCGCGAATAGTCCGAGGGGTCGGACTTGGACATCTTGGCCTTGCCGTCGCGCAGGGACATGACGCGGGCGCCCGGCCCCTCGATCAGGGGTTCGATCAGGGGGAAGAAGCCCGGCGCGTCGAAGTCGTGGTTGAACTTGGCGGCGATGTCGCGGGTCAGCTCCAGATGCTGTTTCTGGTCCTCGCCCACCGGCACGTGGGTGGCCTTGTAGATCAGGATGTCGGCCGCCTGCAGCACCGGATAGGCGTAGAGCCCGACGCTTTCGCGCTCCTTGTGCTTGCCGGCCTTCTCCTTGAACTGGGTCATCCGGTCGAGCCAGCCGACCCGCGCGACGCAGTTGAAGATCCAGGCCAGTTCCAGATGGGCGATCACCGCCGACTGGGGAAAGATGGTCGCGCGCCGGGGGTCGAGGCCCGAGGCCAGATAGGCGGCGGCGATCTCGCGGGTCTGGGCGGACAGCTGGGCCGGGTCCTGCCAGGCCGTGATGGCGTGCAGGTCGGCGACGAAGATGAAGCACTCCATCTGGTCCTGCAGATCGACGAACTTCTTCAAGGCGCCCAGATAGTTGCCCAGGTGCAGGGCGCCGGAGGGCTGTACGCCGGACAGGACGCGGGGCGGGCCCGCGAAGGCGGAAGGGGTCTCGGTCATGACGGTTCTTGCAATTGAGGGTCTGGAGGCGAGCGGAAGCGATCCCGCTCCGTGGATCGGGAACTAGAACGCGCCGTCGCGCCATCGCCGTTGAAAAACGCTCGTCAATCGCATGTCAAAGCCATACCCGAAAAGCCTGGTTCACAGCAACTCCTGCGGCGGCGGCTCTTCGCCGGCGATCCTGGGCGGGCGGCGAAGCGCGGCGCGCACTTCGGCCCGGCTGACCCCGCCGAAAGCCAACAGCAGCGGCGGATAGAGCGCGGCGCCGGCCGCCACGACGCAGACGATCGCCAACTCCTTGGGACCGATCGCATGGCCGACGTGGAAATGGCCGAACAGCTGCTCGATATGTGCGCGGTAGTGCGACGCCGCCGCCAGGGCCGCGCCCAGGACCAGGCTGGCGGCGAGGCTGCGGCTGATCCGCGACCACGCCTTTGGGCCCGGCGCATAGGCCCCGCGGCGCGCCAGCGTCCCGGCCAGCAGGAACACGTTCAGCCAGGAGGCGAAGCTGGTCGCGGCGGCGATGCCCCAGAAGCCGACCACGCGGTAGAGGGTGATTCCGGCCACGATGTTCACGCCGATCGAGACCAGGGCGAAGGTCATCGGCGTGCGAGTGTCCTGGCGGGCGAAGAAGGCCGGGGTGAAAAGCCGGGTCAGCACGAAGGCCGGCACGCCCCAGCCATATTGCCGTAGCGCCGAGGCGGTCGCATGCGCATCGACCACGGTGAACACGCCGCGGGTCCACAGCGCGTCATTCAGGAAGAAGGGAATGGCGACCAGAGCGGCGGCGGCGGGAAGCGTCAGGGCCAGGGAAAAGCTGATCGCTTCATCCATGGCCCGCTGGGATTCCGCGCCGTCCCCCGCGTGCACCGCCCGCGACAGCCGCGGCAGCAGCGCCACCCCCACCGCCACGCCCACCAGACTCAGGGGCAGCTGATAGAGCCGGTCGGCATAGACCAGCCAGGAACGCGCGCCGTTCACCCCGGACACCAGGGCGCCGGAGATGAAGATGTTGATCTGCATGGCGCTGGCGGCCACGGCGCCCGGCACCGCGCGGGAGATCAGCGCCTTGATCTCAGGCGTCAGGCGGGGCCAGCGGAAATCCACCCGCGCGCCGGAGCGCCGCACGCCCCACCAGAGCATCCCCGCCTGCAGGACGCCCGCGGCGATGACGCCCCAGGACCCGGCGACGGCGGCGTGCCGGGCGGTGGTCTGCGGCAGGATGGCGGCCAGGGTGACCAGATTGAGCAGGATCGGCGCGCCCGCTGAGAAGATGAATCGGCCCCGCGCCTGCAACACCCCCGACAGGTGGGCGTAGATCGCCATGCAGGGCAGGTAGGGCATGGTGATCTGGGTCAGCAGGATGGTCACCTTGAAC
>Ga0302314_10021326_pt1 | contig 10674 bp, 9 predicted proteins | sample III_Palsa_N2_3_FD_200533 | JGI IMG/M metagenome (GOLD analysis project Ga0302314, IMG submission 200533) | Peat permafrost microbial communities from Stordalen Mire near Abisko, Sweden - III_Palsa_N2_3 | ecosystem: Environmental > Terrestrial > Soil > Palsa > Peat permafrost | place: Sweden... | reverse complement strand
TGCTCGAGACGGTGAACGTGTGGATGCTGCCGCGCCGGGGCCTTGCATGAGCGGCGGCTTGTCTTCGAGCGCTGCGGCGCTTGCCGTGGGCGCAGGGCTGCCCGCGTATTCCATCGTCGTGGATCCGCAGAGCATGCAGCTCTGGGCCGGGTTTCTACGCGATCCCAATCCCATTCACTTGGACCCCCGCGCCGTGCAGGCCAAGGGACTCGGCGACAAAATCATCAACCAGGGCCCCGCCAATCTCGCCTACGTCATCACCATGTTGCAGCGCTCGTTCCCGCACTCGACGCTCGTCGCGCTCGAGGTGCGCTATGCTGGCAGCGTCTTCGCAGGCGACGCCGTTCAGGCGGGCGGAACGATTGTCGAGATGGCGCGCGAGGCGAGCGGCGTCCGCATCCGCTGCGACGTCTGGCTTCGCGCGAACGAACGCGATCCCGCCATCGCCGGTCAGGCGGTGCTCGTCTTGCCCAAGGAGTGATCATGCCCAGTGGACCTTTTGCCCATGTGTGTCTTCTCGTCAAGGACCTCGATCGAGCGGTGTCGGACTGGACCAAGATTCTGGGTGTCTTGGATCCGGCGCAACTGACCGATCCGGTCGTCAGGTACGACGACTTTACCGGCGGCGCGGACAAGGGCATGCGCTGGGCCACGTTCGTATCGCATCACGGCTGTGAAATCCAGATGATCCAGCCGGCGCCCAATACGCCGCTCGGCGATCGCCTGGAGAAAATGGGCGAGCATGTGCATCATCTGTGCTTTACCACGACGGATGTCGCGGGCTCGATGCAGCGACTCGCCGCCGAGGGCATTCAACTGGCCTCGGGCGGGCAGACGTTCCAAGATCCGATCATGGCCTGGCAGCGCTGGGGATGGGTCTCGCACAAGAGCGCCCACGGCGTTCTGCTCGAGCTCGCATCTCCCTACGAGTCGCACCGCGACTCCCAATGGCATCCCGTCGGCGCCGCGGCGAACGAGGACTCAGCCCTCTCGACCGCCAAGGATCCGTCATAGCCGGCCGACATTCCCTCATCCCCGCCTTCTATCCTTGGATAGGTGCCGCGCGGGCGGCGCCGCAGGGATGCTGACACCCCAAATCACCCAGTCAGGTCATCCCGTGCCCGATGCTTTCATTTACGATCATGTGCGAACCCCCCGGGGCCGCGGTCGGCCCGACGGGTCGCTGCATGAAGTGCCCTCGGTGGAGCTCGCCGCGCAGGTGCTGCGGGCTCTCGCCCGCCGCACCTCACTCGACACCGCGCGAGTCGACGATGTCATCCTGGGCTGCGCACAGCCGGTCGGTGAGCAGGGCGGCAACATCGCGCGCGCCGCGCTGTTGCAGGCCGGCTACGCCCAGAGCGTGGCGGGGCAGCAGGTGCATCGATTTTGCGCCTCCGCGCTCGAGGCTGTGAACGCCGCGGCGGCGCAGATCATGAGCGGCCAATCCGACGCGGTCATCGGCGGAGGCGTCGAATCCATGTCGCGCACCGTCATGGGCGCGGACAGCGGGGCGTGGTCCGCCGATCCGGCGGTCGCCTATCAAAATTATTTTGCGCCTCAGGGCATCGGCGCCGATCTCATCGCGACGCTCGACGGCTTCACGCGCCACGATGTGGATGCGTTCGCGGTCGAGAGCCAGCGCCGCGCCGCGCACGCCTGGTCGTCGGGCTACTTCAGCGCGTCGGTCGAGCCGGTGCGCGATGTGCTCGGCGAGGTGCTGCTCGATCATGATGAATTCATGCGGCCCGGCACGACCCTGGATACGCTGTCCAAATTGAAGGCCTCGTTCACGGGACTCGGTCAGGCCGGCTTCGACGCCGTCGCGCTGCAACGCTATCCCGAGGTCGAGGCGCTCGAGCACGTCCACACGGGCGGCAACTCGAGCGGCATCGTCGACGGGTCGGCGGCCGTATTGCTCGGCAATCGCGACCTCGGCGCGACGCTCGGGCGCGCGCCGCGGGCGCGCATCCGCTGCTTCACCTCCATCGGCAGCGAGCCGACCATCATGCTGACCGCGCCCGGTCCGGTCACACGCAAGCTGCTGGCGCGCTCCGGCATGGCGCTGTCCGACATCGACTTGTTCGAGATCAACGAAGCCTTTGCGGCCGTGGTCATGCGCTTCATGAGAGAGCTCGAGCTCGACCCGGCGCGCGTGAACGTCAACGGCGGCGCCATCGCCATGGGTCATCCCCTGGGTGCGACGGGCGCGATGATTCTGGGTACCGTGCTCGACGAGCTCGAGCGGCGCGGTCTCGGCACTGCGCTGATCACGCTCTGTGCGGGCAACGGTCTCGGCACCGCCACCATCATCGAGCGCGTATGAGCGAGAAGACTCTGCGGCTGGAAGTCGATGACGACGGCATCGCGCTCATCACCCTGGACGATGCGACGCGCCCCATGAACGTGGTATCGCCCGAGTTCATCGACGAGATGATCGCCGCCATCGAGCGCGTCGCGGGCGATGCGGCCATTCGCGGCGCCATCATCACCTCGGCCAAGCCGGCCTTCATGGCCGGTGCGGATCTGAAATACATTGCCACGCTCACCGGAGGCGCCATTTCGCCCGATGCGGCGGTCGAGTTCAGCCGTAAGCCCTCCATCGACATGCATCGCCGGCTCGAGACCTGCGGCAAGCCGTTCGTCGCCGCCATCAACGGGCTCGCGCTCGGCGGCGGCTACGAGCTCTGTCTCGCCTGTCATCACCGGGTGCTTGGCGATACGCCGGAAGCCAAGGTCGGCTTGCCGGAAGTGAGCGTCGGATTGCTGCCGGGCTCGGGCGGCACGCAGCGCCTGCCTCGCATGATCGGTCTGGAACCCGCGTTGACGTTGCTGCTCGACGGCAAGCCGGTGACTCCCGCCGAGGCACTCAAACTCGGCTTGGTGGACGCACTCGCGCCGCGCGCCGAGCTGCTCCGGGCGGCGAAGGATTGGCTGCTTGGGGCGCCCGACCCGGTTCGCGCCTGGGACAAGAAAGGCTATGCGTTCGCGGGCGGATTGTTGAATCCCGCCGTTGCGCTGACCATGACCCTGCGCTCGGCCACGATCGCGGCCCGCACGCAGCACAACTATCCCGCGCCCATCGCCATTCTCGATTGCGTGTTCGAGGGCACGCTCATGCCGTTCGACAAGGCGCTGCAGCTCGAGTCGAAATACTTCGCGAAGTTGCTCTGCGGGACCGTCGCGCGCAATCTCATCCGCACCAGCTTTCTCAACAAGGGGGAAGCCGGCAGGCTCGCGCGCCGCCCGGCGGGCGCCCCGAAAATTCAAGTCAAGAAGCTCGGCGTGCTCGGCGCCGGCATGATGGGCGCGGGCATCGCCTATGTCGCCGCGGGTGCCGGGATCGAGGTCGTGCTGCTCGATCGTGAGCTCGCGCTCGCGCAGAAGGGCCGCAGCTATTCGCAAGGGGTGCTCGGCAAAGAGGTCGAGCGCGGCAAGAGGACTCAAGGGGAGGCCGACGCGTGGCTCGCGCGCATCGTGCCCACGGCGGATTATTCGATGCTGCAGGGCTGCGAGCTGGTGATCGAGGCCGTCTTCGAGGACGTCGGCGTGAAAGCCGATGCGACGCGCAAGAGCGAAGCGGTCATCCCGGAACGCGCGATTTTTGCGAGCAATACCTCGACGCTCCCCATCAGCGAGCTCGCCGCCGCCTCGAAGCGTCCGGCGCAATTCATCGGCCTGCACTTCTTCTCGCCCGTGGAGCGTATGCCCTTGGTCGAAGTCATCGTCGGCCGGGCGACCAGTCAGGAGACTTTGGCAGGGGCGCTCGATTTCGTCGCGCAACTCAAAATGACGCCGATCGTCGTCAACGACAGTCGTGGTTTCTACACCAGCCGGGTGTTCCAGACTTTCATTCACGAAGGCATGCTGCTGCTCGAGGCCGGCGTCGCGCCGGCATTGATCGAGAACGCGGCGAAGCTCGCCGGCTTCCCGGTGGGTCCGCTCGCGCTGCTCGACGAAGTCACCATCGAGCTGCCATGGAAGATCGTCAAGCAAACCGAAGCCGCGCTCGGCGCGCGCTTCGAGCGTCCCGCGGCGTACCAAGTCATGCGGCGCATGCTCGAGGAGCTCGAGCGGCCGGGCAAGCGCTACGGCAAGGGTTTCTACGACTACCCGCCGGGCGGCAAGAAGCGCTTGTGGCCGGGCCTCGCGCAGGCCTTCCCACAGGCGCGCGCACAACCCGATCTCCAGGCGGTGAAGAACCGGCTTCTTTATATCCAGTCGCTGGAGACCGCGCGCTGTCTCGAGGAAGGCGTGCTCACCCATCCGGCGGACGCCGACGTCGGCTCTTTGCTCGCGTGGGGTTTCCCGTCGTGGACGGGCGGCACCTTATCCCTGATCGAGACGGTGGGAATCGGGAACTTCGTCGCGGCCTGCGAGGCGTTCGCGGCGAGCGCGGGGCCGCGCTACATGCCCTCGGCGGCACTGCGCGACAAGGCGCGGCGCGGAGCGGGCTTCTATGCGCGCTGATTGTCGCTCATGCGCCGCCTGATCTTCGACGAGGAGCACGAGGCGTTTCGCGCTTCGGTGCGGCGCTTCTTTCAGAACGAAATCGCGCCGCATGGAGCACGCTGGCGGGCGCAGGGGTTCGTCGATCGCTGGGCATTCACCAAGGCGGGCGCGCAAGGCTATCTGCTGCCCTGGGCCGCGCCGGAATTCGGCGGCAGCGGCATCGAAGATTTCCGCTTCGAGCAAATCGTCTACGAGGAGAACATCCGCCACGGCGAGACCGGCTTTTATCTGCAGCTGCATTCCGGGCTGGTCGCGCCTTATATCGGCAAGCTCGGCACCCCCGCGCAGAAGGCCGCGTGGCTGCCGGCGTGCGTCAAAGGCGAGAAGATTCTCGCCATCGCGATGACCGAGCCCGGCGCGGGGAGCGATCTTGCGGGCCTGCGCAGCTCCGCCGTCGACCGCGGCGATCATTGGCTCATCAACGGCGCGAAGACCTACATCTCGAACGGGCAGCTGGCCGATCTGGTGATCGTCGCCGCGCGCACCGTGCCCGATCGGCGCCACGGCATCGGCCTGTTCGTGATCGAGGCCGAGATGCCGGGGTTTCGCCGCGGCCAGCGTCTGCACAAGATGGGTCTGCACGCGCAGGACACCTCCGAGCTGTTCTTCGACGACGTGCGCGTGCCGAAAAGCCACGTGCTCGGCGATCCCACCCAGGGTTTTTCCTACTTGAGCCAGTTTCTGAGCGGCGAGCGGCTGATCTCGGCGATCGATGCGGTCGCGCTCGCCGACACGGCCTTCGAGCTCACCCTCGAGTTCGTGAAGCAGCGCACGGCTTTCGAGCGGCCCATCGGCGCCTTCCAAAACAGCCGCTTCGCGCTCGCCGAGCTGCGCGCCCAGATCGATGCGGTGCAGACGTTCGTCGATCAGCTGGTGCTTCAATACAATCTGAGGGCCTTGACGGCGGAACTCGCGGCCGAGGGAAAATTGCTGGCCACCGAGCTCGCCGGGCGCGCCGTCGACGTCGGTGTGCAGCTGCACGGCGGGGCCGGCTATATGGAGGAGTATCGCATCTCGCGCCTGTACACCGATGCGCGGGTGATGCGTATTTTCGCCGGCACCTCCGAGATCATGAAGGAGATCATCGGCCGGAGCCTCGGACTGGACGAGCGCAAGCTCACCGCGCAAGGCAAACCATGAGCGGTCCGCTGATAGGCGTCAAGATCATCGAGGTGGCGGGAATCGGCGCCGCCCCCTACGCCTGCATGATGCTCGCAGATATGGGCGCCGAGGTCATTCGCGTGGACCGGCCCGGCGGTGACGCGACCACGCCCGGGATGTCTCCGCTGCTGCGTAGCCGGCGCTCGATGGTGCTCGATCTCAAGCAGCCGAGCGGCCGCGACGTGCTGCTCGCGATGGTGAGCTCGGCGGACGTGCTGATCGAGGCGTTTCGCCCGGGTGTCACCGAACGGCTCGGCATCGGCCCCGAGCCTTGTCTCGCGCGCAACCCACGGCTCATCTATGGCCGCCTCACCGGCTGGGGACAAAGCGGTCCGCTCGCCGCGAAGGCGGGCCACGATCTCAACTACATCGGCCTCGCAGGAGTTCTGCATCAGATCGGCCCGAGTGGCGGGCCGCCGGTCGTGCCGTTGAACGTGGTCGGCGATTTTGGCGGCGGCGGCCTGCTGCTCGCCTTCGGGATCGCCTGTGCGCTGTTCGAGTCGCGCCGCTCGGGCCGCGGACAGGTCGTGGACGCCGCCATGCTGGACGGCGCGCTGTCTTTCATGGCGATGTTCTTCGGCTATCGCGCCGCCGGGCAATTCGCCGATCGCACCGGCGGGAATTTGCTCGGCGGCGGTGCGCACTACTACAACGTCTACGAGACGCGCGATCAGAAAAGCCTCGCCGTCGCGCCGATCGAGCCGCAGTTCTACGCGCCGTTTCTCGAGAAGCTGGGATTTACCGGGGAGCCGTGGCGCAACGCAGGGTATCCGGCGCTCGACGCAGGCACCGTCGAGCGGGAATGGCCCGCGTTGAAGGAGCGCTTGTCCGCGCTGTTCAAGACTCGCTCGCGCGATGAGTGGTGCGCCTTGTTCGAGGGAAGCGATGTGTGCGTGACGCCCGTGCTCACGCTGCAGGAGGCGCTCGAGCATCCGCACAACCAGGCGCGAGCGGCGGTACTCGAGGTCGAGGGTGTGCCGCAGAATGCGCCGGCGCCGCGATTCTCGCGTACGCCTCCGGCGCCGCCGCGGCCGCCGCGCGCGACCGGGGCCGATACCGACCAGGTGCTCACCGATTGGCGGGTCGATCCGGCGCTGATCGCCCACGCCCGCGCCCACGGCGCGCTCGGCTGAGGGCGGGCAGCGGGCGCCCGCTTAGGCGTCCGCGGGCAGCGCGTCCGGCGCGCGCTTGCGTCCCTGGCTCAAGAACACGCACCGGCCGCTCGCGATCAAGCGCTGCTCGGCATCGTGTACCACCACCTCGACGGTGCTGATGGTCGCGCCGACCCGCAGCAGTTTTGCCAGACTGAACAGCGTGCCGTTCACGACGCTGCGATGGTAGTCGATGCGCATGTCGATCGTGGGACCCGCGCCGCCCTTCTCCGCCATCAGGGCCATGTAGGCGCTGAGGTCGATGATTCCGGCGAGGATTCCGCCATGCGTCATGCCCGGCGCGCCGCCGAATTCGACGCGCCACGGAACCTTGAGCCGCACCCCTTCGTGGTCCGCCGACACCACTTGCGCGCCGAGCCAGGCGTTGAAGGGCACCGTCGCATTGTAGGCATTCATGGCCTCGGCGCTGGCTCGCCGTACCTCGCGCGCGCGGCGCTCCGACTCCGGATGTGTCATCACCTGTCCCTTATTCTCTTGACGGCGAGCGGGGGCCATCTTACGGGCGAGTGCAAGCGCCGGAGACTATCTTCAGATAGGCGGCGCGGCGCGGCCGCGGGCCCGTGGGGGGCCGGCGAGCCCCCGCACCGGCGGTCCGGCTCTCTATCTTTGGGTAGGTGCTTCCGCCCGGTCCCGGCCCGAGACTGCGCCCACGATTGCGTCCCGCGGAGCGTATGGATGGATTTTGAATTGTCCGAGGACCACCGAGCCTTCAAGGAGTCGGTGGACAAGTGGGTGGACAAGGAGCTGCCGAAGAGCTGGGCCCGCGAGCTCGAGCGGGACGAGCACAACTATCCGTTCGCGCTCTGGGACAAATTCACCGAGGCGGGCTTTCACGGCGTCGGCATCGACGAGCAGTTCGGCGGGCAGGGCGGCGATGTAGTCATGCAGATGATCCTCGGGCGCTCGCTGGCGCGCTCGCTCGCGGGTCTCGCTTGGATCTGGGGCATCACCTCTTTCGCCGGATCCAAATCCATCGGCGTATACGGATCGCAGGCGCAGAAGGAGAAGTTTCTGCCGCAGATCGCCGCCGGAAAACTGCGGGCGGCCATTTCCTTCACCGAGCCCGGCGGCGGTACCGACGTTCTCGGGGCGCTGCGCACGGAGGCGCGCCGCGGCGACGGCGGCTGGATCATCAGCGGCGAGAAGATCTGGAGCTCGTCCGCGCACGTGGCGGATTATCTGCTGCTGCTCGCGCGCACGGACCGCGATGTGGCAAAGCGCCATCAGGGCGTGACCCTTTTCTGGGTGCCGGCCAAGGCGCCCGGCGTGAAGGTGACCACGCTGTCGAAACTGGGTATGCGCTCGATGGGGTCCTGCATCGTACATCTCGATGAGGTTTTCGTACCCGACGATCTGGTGCTCGGAGAGCCGGGCAGGGCGTGGTACATGCTGCTGCCCACCCTCAACAACGAGCGCATCATGGTAGGTGCCTTCTGTACCGGCGTGCTCGACGGGGTCCTCGAGGACGCCCTCGCCTATATGCAGCAGCGCAAAGCGTTCGGAAAACTCATCGGAGAGTTTCAAGCATTGCAGCACTACGTCGCCGACATAGCCACCTGGCGGCAATCCGTCGAGCTGTTGCTCTACTACTGCGCGGATCTGCAATCGAAGGGCCAGCCCTGTCATCAGCAGTCCAGCATGCTCAAGATCCTAGCCTCCGAATATGCGGTGCAAGCGGCGGATCACGGCATTCAGATTCTGGGAGGAATGGGCTATTCCGCGGAGACCGACATGCAGCGCTACTGGCGCGACGCGCGCCTCTGGCGTATCGGGCCGATCACCAACGAAATGGCGCGCAACGGCATCGCGGAGGGCCTCGGTCTTCCGCGGTCGTTCTAATCCGATATGCAAGCGCTGCAGCTGACAGCCGCCGACGGGCCGCAAAGTGCCGCCCTCGCCGAGGTGGAGCGACCCGATCCGAAGAGCGGCGAGGTGCGCGTGCGCATCGCGGCGGCAGCGCTCAATCATCGGGAATTGTGGATCTCCCGAGGGCAGTACCCGGGCATGCGGCTGCCCTGCACCTTAGGCTGCGACGGCGCCGGCGTGATCGAGGCGGTCGGTCCGGGTGTGAGCGGCGTAGCGCCGGGAGCGGAAGTCGCGCTTTACCCGGGTCTGAGCTGGGGCGCGAATCCCGACTTGCCGTCCGCGGACTTCGGGTTGCTCGGCATGCCGGGCCCCGGCACCGTTGCCGAATACATTTGCGTGCCGGCGGAAAACGCCGTCGCTAAACCGGCTTCGCTCAGCTTCTCCGAGGCGGCCGCCATCGGTCTGGGCGGACTGACGGCGTGGCGCGGGTTGGTGACCAAGGCGCGCTTGCGCGCGGGCGAGTGTGCGCTGGTTACCGGCATCGGCGGCGGCGTCGCCGCGGCGGCGCTGCAATTGGCCGTCGCGCTCGGCGCCCGGGTGTTCGTCACCAGCAGCTCCGCGGAGTCGCTCGCGAAGGCGCAGGCGATGGGCGCCGCGGGCGGCTTCAACTATCAAGACGCAGACTGGCGCAAGGCGGTGGGCAAAGCGACCGGCGGTATCGACGTGGTGTTCGACGGCGCACCGGCCGGGTCATACGCGCAATATGCCCGCGCCCTCAACACGGGCGCCCGCGTGGTGATTTACGGGTCGACGGCCGGTCCGCAGCTGACCTTGAGCGTGCCCGAGCTTTTCTTGAAGAACATCGTTTTGCTGGGAACGAACGTCGGCAACTTGCAGGAGTATCGAGCCATGCTCGCCTTCGTCGAGCAGCATCGCCTGCGGCCGGTGATAGAGCGCATCTTCGGCTTCGATGTCGCCGCCGGCGCGTTACGATACCTCGATACCGAGCATCGGTTCGGCAAGGTAGCGATCGTCGCCTAGCTGGCGCAGAGCCCGAAATGCCTCGATCCGGAAACACGTTGTTCCATCTCGACGGCAAAGTCGCCCTGATCACCGGCGGCGCGCACGGACTCGGACGCATGATCGCCGCCGGGCTCGCGACGGCCGGCGCAACGGTCTACATCACCTCGCGCAAGGCGGAGGCCGCGGAACGCAGCGCTCTCGAGCTATCGGCGATCGGTCCCTGCCATGGCTTGACGGCGAACCTCGCGACGCCCGAGGCGGCCGTTGCCCTCGCGGCGGAGCTCAAGCGCCGTGAGAGCCGGCTCGACATCCTGGTCAACAACGCCGGCAAGACCTGGGGCGCGCCGCTCGAGTCCTTTCCCGACCGGGCTTGGCCCGACGTCATGGCCGTCAACGTGCAAGGTCCGTTCACGTTGATTCGCGAGCTGTTGCCGCTGCTCAAAGCCGCCGCCACGCCGGACGATCCGGCGCGCATCATCAACGTGGGCTCGCTCGCCGGCAACGTCGTCGAGCCATTGCAGGCGTATTCGTACGCGGCGAGCAAAGCGGGGTTGCATCATCTGTCGCGCGTGCTTGCCGCTGACCTCGCGCCGCACCACATCGCCGTCAACAACGTCGTGCCCGGATTTTTCCCCACGCCGATGACCGCCCACATCCGCGCGGACGATGGCGCGCATCAGAAGCTCATTGCTCGGGTCCCGCTCGGGCGCCTGGGGCGTCCCGAAGATATCGCCGGGGCATGCGTGTATCTGGCCTCGCGTGCCGCGAGCTACATCACCGGCATCGATCTGCCGGTGGATGGAGGACTCGGCGGCTGCCGGTAGCGTTCAGGCGATGAGTCCGAATTGACGCGCGCGCTCCACCGCCTGGAACCGGCGGCGCGTGCCGATCTTGTCGTAGACCTGCTGCATGTACCATTTCACCGAGCCCTCGGTCATGCCGAGCTTCTGCGCGACTTCGCGGTTGCGCATCCCAGAGCTCACCAGCCCGAGCACGACCCGCT
>Ga0302314_10021323_pt1 | contig 10675 bp, 9 predicted proteins | sample III_Palsa_N2_3_FD_200533 | JGI IMG/M metagenome (GOLD analysis project Ga0302314, IMG submission 200533) | Peat permafrost microbial communities from Stordalen Mire near Abisko, Sweden - III_Palsa_N2_3 | ecosystem: Environmental > Terrestrial > Soil > Palsa > Peat permafrost | place: Sweden... | reverse complement strand
AGAAGGCCAAGCGCCTGGTCGAGCACAAGCGCGACGTGGTGATCTTGCTCGACTCCATCACCCGCCTGGCGCGCGCCTACAACACCGTGGCCCCGTCCTCCGGCAAGGTGCTGACCGGCGGTGTCGACGCCAACGCCCTGCAGAAGCCCAAGCGCTTCTTCGGCGCCGCGCGCAACATCGAGGAAGGCGGCTCGCTGACCATCATCGCCACCGCCCTGATCGACACCGGCTCGAAGATGGACGAAGTCATCTACGAGGAGTTCAAGGGCACCGGCAACATGGAGCTGCACCTGGAGCGCCGCATCGCCGAGAAGCGCGTGTTCCCGGCCATCAACATCAACCGCTCCGGCACCCGCAAGGAAGAGCTGATGGTCGAGCCGGCGGAGCTGCAAAAGGTCTGGATTCTGCGCAAGCTGCTGCACCAGATGGACGAGCTGGCGGCGATGGAGCTGCTGTTCGACCGCATGCGCGGCACCAAGACCAATGGCGAGTTCTTCGATTCGATGAAGCGCAACTAAACGCTTCGTTCGCCGTGCAAAAAAGCCGGGGCTCGCCCCGGCTTTTTTTGTTTATCCCCTCTCCCGTTTACGGGAGAGGGTGGCCCGGAGGGCCGGGAGAGGGGCTGTGGAGCTAGGAAAAGCAAGGTAGCCCGGAAAGCGCGCAGCGCTACCCGGGTTACGCGGCCCGTAGTCGCCGTAGGGCTCGACACTCCCCCGAAACCGGCTTCCCGGAACCTCTGCGGACGTTGGCGGCGCTAATGGTCTTCTACGGACCTTCCCGGACCTTCGATTTTCAATTTCGACCATGCGTGCCAACCCCAAAACGTGGCACGCATAGCACACATGGTCGTCCCATCACTCCTGCGCGGCCACTCGCCAGACCGCTTTTTGCCTTGGATGCAACTGCGGCGGCGCCTTGGCCGGCTCCGTCGGAACGTGCCCGGCCGACTGCGCAGGCGTTTGAGGGTCTACCTGCGGCCGCGCCTGCCCCGGCAGTTGCAGGCACAGCAGCAGCAGCGCTGTCGCGGCCAGGGCAGGGCACAGCAGCAATAGCGCGTGCAGCGCCACCCGGCTTTCGCGGCCAGCCGGCCGCCGCGCGTTGCGCAGAACTGGGCCGGCGCTGCGGGTACCAAGCGCGCGGTTCACCGGTGGAGATCCAGCAGGGCTACATCGCCATAGAGCCGTTCCAGCCGGTGCAGCCAGGCTCTGAAGGCGGGGGCGGCGCGCTGCGGGCCGGTGTTGACCGCAGGGGTTCGCGGGGTGGGGCTGAAGAGGCTTATTGCGAGGCTCATCGGGTGCTCCTTGCCGCGACGCCCGGATGCTCTGTCGCATGCGCCATTCGTATGCAATGATGGGCGACCGAAAGCCTTGCGGCGCGAGGATATTGCGCCAGACAGCAGGCTTCTTCAAACGATAGTTTGGAACATCTCGTATGAGCTTTACGCATGCAAAAGCGCCTGCCGCCGCTTGACCTGATCCGCGGCTTCGAGGCCGCGGCGCGCCACCTGAGTTTCACCAAGGCGGCGGAGGAACTGCACCTGACGCAGTCGGCGATCAGTCGCCAGGTGCAGGGGCTGGAGCAGCATCTGGGCCAGCCGCTGTTCCAGCGCCGGCATCGCGCCCTGCTGCTGACCGAGGCGGGACAGCTGTTGCAGCAGACGGCCACCACCATGCTGCGCGATCTGGGCGAGACGCTGGAGCGCATCGCGCCGGAGCGCTCGCACATGGTCACCGTCACCACCACGGTCAGCTTCGCCTCGCTGTGGCTGGTGCCGCGCCTGCCTTCGTTCCGCCAGGCCTGGCCTGGCGTGGACGTGCGCATCTCCGCCAACAGCTCGGTGGTCGACCTGAGCCGCGGGCGCATCGACGTGGCAATCCGCTATTGTCCGCCGGAGCGGGCGCCGCCCAAGGCGCCGCGCCTGTTCGGCGAGGATGTGCTGCCGATGTGCAGCCCGCTGCTACTGCAAGACCCGGCCAGGCCCCTGAAGGAGCCGGCCGATCTGCGCCACCAGGTGCTGCTGCATTTCGACGATATGCCGCCGCGCCAGGCGGTCCTGGACTGGGAGACCTGGCTGGAAGCAATGGGTCTGCCCGAGCTGGAGCCGGCCGGCGTGCTGCGCTTCAGCCACTACGACCAGGTGATTCAGGCCGCGCTGGAAGGGCATGGCGTGGCGCTGGGGCGGCTGCCGCTGATGGAGCGGCAACTGCGGCGCGGCCAGCTGGTGGCGCCGTTCGAGATGTCGCGCTTCCTCGGGCGCCGCCCCCGTTCCGCCCGCGCGTATTACGTGGTGCTCGAACCCGCCGCGGCGCTGCGCCCGGAAGTGCGGCAGTTTGCCGCCTGGTTGCAGAGCGAGGCCGGTGCGGACGCCGATTCGCCGGCCTGAGCCGCTTGCTACCATGATCCTGGGCGCTGGTTGCGGCGCCAGTCCCACCTCTGCCCGGAGTTCGTCTTGAAAGGTCAGCGTCTTCAGAGCTGCGATGCCTGCGTCGATGCCATCCTGGACCGGCTCGGCAAGCGCATCGTGCTGGGCACGCCGCTGGGCATCGGCAAACCCAACGCCCTGCTCAACGCACTGTATCGGCGCGCCAAGGGCGATGCTTCGATCCGGCTCGACCTGGTCACGGCGCTGTGCCTGAACCCGCCCATCGGCAAATCGAAACTGGAAGAGCGCTTTTTGCAGCCGGTGCGGCAGCGGGTCTGGCCGGGCTATCCGCGGCTGGAATTCCTCGACGATCTGAATGCACGGCGGTTGCCGCCCAATGTGCGGGTGATCCAGTTCTACATGCAGTCCGGGGCGGAGCTGCACAACGCCGCGGCGCAGGAGAACTACATCAGCAGCAACTACACCCATGTGGCGCGCGATATGGTGGGGCGCGGCGTCAACCTGCTGTTGCAGTCGGTGGCCCTGCGCGAGGACGGGGAGCGGCGGCGCCTGAGCCTGTCGAGCAATCCGGACGTGACCCTGCAACTGCTGCCCCTGATGCGGCAGCTGGACACTCCCTGGCTGGCTTGCGCCCAGGTCAATCGCCAGCTGCCCTGGCTCGGCAACCATGCCGAAGTCGGCGAGGACTTCTTCGATTTCATCGTTGACGCGCCGGAGCTGGACCATGCGCCGTTCGCGGTGCCGCACGAGCCGGTCGGCACCGCCGATTGGGCCATCGGCGTGCGCGCCAGCGCCCTGGTGCGCGACGGGGGCACCCTGCAGGTCGGCATCGGCGCGCTCGGCGACGCCGCCTGCCATGCGCTGCGGCTGCGCCAGCGCGACAACGCCGGCTACGCCGCCGTACTCGACGCGCTCGGCGCCGATGCCCAGGCCGAGGCCATGGGCGGACGCGGCGTGTTCGGGCAGGGTCTGTATGTCGCCAGCGAGCTGATCTCCAATCCCCTGTTCAGCCTGTTCGAGGACGGCATCGTGCGCCGCCGCGTCCACGAGGACGAGGCGGTGCAGCAGCGCGTCAACGAAGGCCGCGCGGATGCGGCGGAGCAGCGCGGCGGCACGGTGCTGCAAGGCGCATTCTTCCTCGGCCCCGCCGATTTCTACCGGCGCCTGCGCGAACTGCCGGAGGAACAGCGCGCGCTGATCGACATGACCAGCGTGGCCGAGGTCAACCGCATCTACACCCACTATCGCCTGCAGCGTTTGCAGCGCCGCTATCCGCGCTTCATCAACATCACCATGAAAGTGACGCTGCTGGGCGCGGCGGTGTCCGACCAGGTGGCGGACGGCCAGGTGGTTTCCGGAGTCGGCGGCCAGTTCGATTTCGTGGCCATGGCGCACCAGTTGCCGGAAGGCCGTTCGATCCTGCTGCTGCGCGCCACCCGCGGCGCAGGGAACAAGCTGGAGTCGAACCTGGTGTGGGAATATCCGCACGCCACCATCCCGCGCCATCTGCGCGATGTCTACGTCACCGAATACGGCGTCGCCGACCTGCGCGGCAGGACCGACAGCGAGTGCATCGCCGCGCTGCTGGCGATTGCCGACAGCCGTTTCCAGCCGGGCCTGCTGCGGCAGGCGCAGCAGGCCGGCAAGCTGCCGGCGGACTACCGCATTCCACCGGCGCAGCAGTCCAACCTGCCGCAACACATCGCCGCCGCCCTGGCGCCGCACCAGCAATGCGGCCGCCTGCCGCCCTTGCCCTTCGGCTGCGATCTGAATGCGGACGAGCTGGCGCTGGCCGGGCGGCTGCGCAAATTGCAGTCAGCGGCGCAAAGCTGGGGCGGCAGGCTGCAGCTGTTGCACGCCCTGGCTGCCCCGGCCCCCGCGGCGCGAGCCGAAGTCGCGGCGGCCCTGCGGCATCTGCGGCTGGCGCAACCCTCTGGCAGCCGCGAAGCAATGCTGGCGCGCATGGTGCGCGCCGCGTACCGCCTGTGAAGTGATTAGTGGGGGCTACCCGGCGCCGCCGCGGCCGGCGCCTGGCAATTCGGAGCGCCGGTGTTTTTCTTCTGCGGATCGATTGGGGCGAACTGCGCCGCCTCGGTCTTGCCCAGCAGCAGCTGCGGGGTGAACGTGGTGCGCAGCTCAAGGATGACGTTGCTGCTGAACGCGACGTTGCCGATGCAGAAGTTCATGGCTACGGTGGGCTGGTGATCGGTGCCGCCGTCGCGATCATGCACCAGCTGGTCTTTCAGCACCGGCAGGGCCACGCTTATGGTCCTGCCGGGCAAGACCTCGCCGTTGTCGATGGTGAAATGCACAAACATGCCACCTTCGCCGCTGGCGTACTTGATGTCCGATACATAGAGCACCGTGGTATCGCCGCCACCTTCGAGTTGCGACTCGATCTGAAGGCTGGCCGAACCCGTCACTTGCGCGTACTCGACGCGGCCGTAGACGTGCGCGGTCTCCGCGCTTTGCGCCGGCGCGGCGAAAGCGCACAGCACGGCCGCGGCCAAGGTGATGCCCGTTCGCCTGTCCATGGTCACTCCCCTCATGTCGCTGTCTCCCTGGAAATCGCACGATAGCCGATATCGGACCGGAAGTGCGCCCCCTCCCAGCGGATTCCGGAAAGCGCCGCATACGCGGCAGCCCGCGCCGCGCCGACGTCGGCGCCCAGCCCGCAGACGCACAGGACGCGGCCGCCGCTGGTCAGCACCTGGCCGTTGCGCAAGCTAGTGCCGGCGTGGAACACCTTGGCCTGCCCGCCGGAAACGGTATCGAGTCCGCTGATCGGATCGTTTTTGCGGATGGCCCCTGGATAGCCGCCAGCGGCCATCACCACGCCCAGCGCTGCCTGCGGCTTCCAGCGCGGCGGCGCCGTGTTCGGATCGCCCGCCACGGCGGCTTCCAGCAGCTCCAGCAGATCGGAATCCAGGCGCATCAGGATCGGCTGCGTCTCCGGATCGCCCAGGCGCGCATTGAACTCCACCACGCTGGGGCTGCCGTCCGGCGCAATCATCAGGCCGGCGTAGAGGAAGCCGGTGAACGGCCGGCCCTCCGCGGCCATCGCGCGCAGTGTCGGCTCGATCACTTCCGATCGCGCCCGCGCATCCACTTCCGCCGTCACCACCGGGGCGGGAGAGTAGGCGCCCATGCCGCCGGTATTGGGGCCCTGGTCGCCGTCGAACACGCGCTTGTGGTCCTGGGCCGAGGCCAGCGGCACGTAGTGGGTGCCTGCGGCGACGACGATATAGCTGGCTTCCTCGCCCACCAGGAAGTCTTCGATCACCACGCGAGCGCCGGCCTGGCCCATGCTGCCCGCGAACATGCCGCGGATGGCGTCCTGAGCTTCCGCCACGCTTTCCGCCACCACCACGCCCTTGCCGGCAGCCAGACCGTCGGCCTTGACCACGATCGGCGCGCCGCGCTGCGCCACATAGGCCAGCGCCGGTTCGGCCTCGGTGAAGACGCGGTACTGGGCGGTGGGAATACGATGGCGCGCCAGGAAATCCTTGGTGAACGCCTTGCTCGCCTCGATCTGCGCCGCCGCCTGGGTCGGCCCGAACACGCGCAGCCCCGCGGTCTTGAACGCGTCCACCACTCCGGCGGCGAGCGGACCTTCGGGGCCGACCACGGTGAAACCCACGCCCTCGGCCTGCGCCAGCCGCAGCAATCCGGGCACGTCCTCCGCCGCCACCTCCACGTTGCGGCAGCGCGGCTCGGTGGCCGTGCCGGCGTTGCCGGGCGCCACCAGCACCTCGCTGACGCGCGCCGACTGCGCCAGCTTCCAGGCCAGGGCATGCTCGCGGCCGCCGCCGCCGATCACCAGTACTTTCATCCGCCTTGCCGCTCCTTCTTCATGGTTGCGCCTGGGCCAGCCGCCGGTCCCATTCGGCATGCAGCTGGCCCAGGGCATATTCCAGTCGACCGCAGTGCAGGCTGCTGTTGGCGCCGCTGGCCAAGCCCGCCTGGATGCCCTCGCAAGCGTGCAGATCCTCCTGCTGGAACACGCCCTGCTCGATCAGCTCGAAGCTCTTGTCCCAGTGCGGCCGCGCCGCCTCGGTCAAGTCCTGCGCCGGCACCAGCAGGGCATGTGACCACAGCACCCGGTCCGGCGCCAGGGGCCACAGCGTGATCAGGCTGCTGTAGTCCGGATGGAAGATCAGCACCGTGTTGGGAAACAGGTGGTGCGTAAAGGTGCAGTCCAGCCGCAGGTCCACCGCCGTTCCCGCCCGGTGCTCGGCGATGCGCCGGCGCGCCGCGGCGGAGCGGAAATGCGGCCCCACCTGTTCCGATACCGCCGTCGCGTCGCAGAAGAACGGGTAGATCGTATCCCGGTGCAACACGCGGATGTGATAACTCTCCAGGAAAGCTTCCACGATCAGCTTCCAGTTGCAGCGCCGCTCCACTTCGCTGCGGCGGAACACGGCGGCGTCGGCGATGCCGAAATGATCCAGCTCCGCGCCGATGCCTCCCAGCCAGTCGTCGAGGTCCTGCGGCGGCGTGCTGCCCGGCAACTCCGGCCAGCCCCACAGCAAGCCGTGGCGCTCGATCAGTGGGAAGGCGCGCAAGCCCTGCGGCAACTCATCGAACAGTTCCCGGTGCGGCAGTCCGCTCAGGCGGCCATCCAGGGCATAGGTCCAGCCGTGGTAAGGGCAGACGAAATTGCGACACGCTGCCGCGCCGGCTTCGACCAGGCGCATGCCGCGATGGCGGCAGACGTTGTAGTGGCCGTAAACCGCGCCGCCGGCATCGCGCGACAGCAGCAGCGGCAGGCCCAGGCGTTCCACCGCCAGCCGCCCCGATACCGGGATCTCCGAAGCATGTCCCAGAATCACCGGCCCTTTGCGCATCAGCGCCAGTTCGGCTTCCAGCCGCTGCGGATCAAGATAGCGCTCCACCTCGATCTGTGCCGTCGCTCCCTGCTGCCGCGTGCCGCGCGCCAAGTCTGCGGCAAGCCTTTCGGCCAGCCGGGTCAGCGTGGCGGGTGCGCAAGTCATGGCATTTCCATGCCGCCGGGAGAGGCTGCGCCGATCGCCTTACTTCTTCGACGCTTGATAGCGCTCAACGCCGGCCACGATGCAGCGCTTGGCGTCCTTGGGGCCGTGCCAGCCCTCGATCTTGACCCACTTGCCCTTCTCCAGATCCTTGTAGTGCTGGAAGAAATGGGCGATCTGGTCGCGGATCAGGTCCGGCAGGGCGCGCACCGTCTCGACATCGCGGTACAGCGGGCTGATCTTGTTGCCCGGCACCACCACCAGCTTCTCGTCCTCGCCGGATTCGTCGGTCATCTGCAGCATACCGATCGGGCGGCAGTTGATCACCGAGCCCGGGATCAGCCGCATCGGCATCATCACCAGCGCGTCGAGCGGATCGCCGTCGCCGCCCAGGGTCTGCGGCACATAGCCGTAGTTGCAGGGATAACGCATCGGCGTAGTCAGCAGGCGGTCGACGAAAATCGCCCCGGTTTCCTTGTCCACCTCGTACTTTACCGGCTCGCTGTCCATCGGGATTTCGATGACGACATTGATATCCTCGGGGACGTTCTTGCCGGCGGGAACTCTCTGAAAGGACATCGGAACACTCCAATCGGGGGCGGTGGAACGAATCGGGCCGAATTATACGGGCTGGAAGCTCATTCCGTCGGCACCCGCACGCCAGGTTTCAGCCCGCGACTGGCCGCGCGGCGGGCGTAGCGACGGTCGTCGAAAGTCAGGAATTCGCTGCACTCCTCGCAGGCTGCGAGATGCAGCGCATCGGCGAATTCAATACCCTTGGCGCAATTGCGAAGCGCCGTTTCGACCTGCTCGCGGCTTTCCAGGGTGATTCCGGGCAGTCCGGCGAGATGCGCCAGGCATGCGCTGACCTTGTCGGCGGGCTGGGCGGCAACCGAACGCAGCACCCAGGCAAGCTCCAGGATCACCGTTTTGGGCACGAACAGGGCGCCTTTGTGGATGATCGCCGTGGCTATACGGGATTGCTCCGGATCGTCCTGCAGGTAGTAGCGGGCCAGGATATTGGTATCAACGGCGCGCACGCGCAGATGCCTTCTTCATTGCCGCGCCACCGTTCATTTCGCTCACTGCGATGCGCGGACCGGAATATTTGAGAATGGCCGGTCCGTCTTCGACGCGCGATCTGATTCCGGGCTGAACCAGCCGGATACGGGCGGTGGCGCCTTCCACGTCGAAAGCGAGCTTGCTGCCCGGTTCGATGCCAAGCAACTGACGCACCCGCTTGGGAATGGTAACCTGACCCTTGCTGGTGACGGACGTCGTGGTCATCGAATATTCCAAAGTAATACCGAGTAATAATTCTAACAACGGATGTTGTTCGATACCAGCAATCGGCCACAAAAAAGGGCGCCTCGCGGCGCCCTTTTTGAAGTACAAATGCTCGTCTACAGCAGCGGCACCAGCAGCAGCGCCACGATGTTGATGATCTTGATCAAGGGGTTGATGGCCGGGCCCGCGGTGTCCTTGTAGGGGTCGCCGACGGTGTCGCCGGTGACTGCCGCCTTGTGCGTTTCCGAGCCCTTGCCGCCGAAATTGCCCAGTTCGATGTACTTCTTGGCATTGTCCCAGGCGCCGCCGCCGGTGGTCATCGAGATGGCCACGAACAGGCCGGTGACGATGGTGCCGATCAGCACGCCGCCGAGGGCCTTGGGACCGAGGATCAGGCCCACCAGCACTGGCACCAGGATCGGCAGCAGCGAAGGGATGATCATTTCCTTGATCGCCGCCTTGGTCAGCATGTCCACTGCCACGCCGTACTGCGGCTTGGCGGTGCCTTGCATGATGCCCTTGATGGTGGCGAACTGGCGGCGCACTTCCACCACCACCGCGCCGGCGGCGCGGCCCACCGCCTCCATCGCCATGGCGCCGAACAGGTAGGGCACCATGCCGCCGATGAACAGGCCGATGATGACCATGTGATCGGACAGGTCGAATGTCACCGACTTGTTGGCCGTGGCCAGGGCGTGGGTATAGTCGGCGAACAGCACCAGCGCGGCCAGGGCGGCCGAGCCGATGGCGTAGCCTTTGGTCACCGCCTTGGTGGTGTTGCCGACCGCGTCGAGCGGATCGGTGATGTCGCGCACCTCATGCGGCAGGTCGGCCATTTCGGCGATGCCGCCGGCGTTGTCGGTGATCGGGCCGTAGGCGTCGAGCGCCACGATCATCCCGGCCAGCGACAGCATCGAAGTGGCGGCGATGGCGATGCCGTAGAGGCCGGCCAGGTGGTAGGCGCCCCAGATGCTGGCGCACACTGCCAGCACTGGCAGCGCGGTGGATTTCATCGACACGCCGAGGCCCGCGATGATGTTGGTGCCGTGGCCGGTCTGCGAGGCCGCGGCGATGTGCCGCACCGGCCCGTATTGCGTGCCGGTGTAGTACTCGGTGATCCACATGATGGCGCCGGTCAGCACCAGGCCGATCAGGGCGCAGCCGAACAGCGGCATGGCCTGGGTGCCCATCAGCGCCACGCACACCGGGTAGAAGGCAATCGCCGCGAGCACGGCGGAGACCGCCACGCCGATATACAGGGCCTTCATGATCTTGGCGCCGTCATTGGTCTTGACGAAGAAGCTGCCGATGATCGAAGCCGGGATCGAGATACCGCACAGCAGCAGCGGGAACAGCACCGCATTGGCGCCGAAGTCCGCCGCCAGCAGGCCGCCCAGCACCATGGTGGCCACCAGGGTCACGGCGTAGGTCTCGAACAGATCCGCCGCCATGCCGGCGCAGTCGCCGACATTGTCGCCGACGTTGTCGGCGATCACCGCCGGGTTACGGGGGTCATCCTCGGGAATGCCGGCTTCGACCTTGCCCACCAGGTCGGCGCCGACGTCGGCGCCCTTGGTGAAGATGCCGCCGCCAAGACGGGCGAAGATCGAGATCAGCGAGCCGCCGAAGGCCAGTCCGACCAGGGCATGCAGTGCCGTGGCCTGGCCGGCGATGTGTGTCACCACGGCGTAGTAGCCGGCCACGCCGATCAGGCCCAGGCCGACCACCAGCATGCCGGTGATCGCGCCGCCGCGGAACGCCACCTCCAGCGCCGCGCCCAAGCCGTGGCGCGCCGCCTCGGTGGTGCGCACGTTGGCGCGCACCGAGATATTCATGCCGATGTAGCCGGTGGCGCCGGACAGCACCGCCCCGATGAGAAAACCGATCGCCGTGTACCAGCCCAGGAACAGGCCCAGCAGCACGAACAGCACCGCGCCGACGATGGCGATGGTGGTGTATTGGCGGTTGAGGTAGGCCATCGCGCCTTCCTGCACCGCCGCGGCAATCTCGCGCA
>Ga0302314_10021322_pt1 | contig 10675 bp, 8 predicted proteins | sample III_Palsa_N2_3_FD_200533 | JGI IMG/M metagenome (GOLD analysis project Ga0302314, IMG submission 200533) | Peat permafrost microbial communities from Stordalen Mire near Abisko, Sweden - III_Palsa_N2_3 | ecosystem: Environmental > Terrestrial > Soil > Palsa > Peat permafrost | place: Sweden... | reverse complement strand
ATTCCGATTCCGTACTTTCCGGTTCTGAAGCGAACGCACCGACCTCAACGATAGGGGAACGTCAGTGACTGCAGTGATGCCTGAGGGTGTGACCCTGGCGCGGGACCTGGTGAGCCCGGCGATCGAGTCGACCATCGGCCGGCTGACGCCGGACGTGCGCGTGGTCGCGGCGTATCACTTCGGCTTCGCCGACGCCGAGGGCCACCCGACCGCAGGCGGCAGCGGCAAGGCGCTGCGGCCTGCGCTGGCCCTGCTGTCCGCCCGCGCCACCGGCGCCTCGCCCGACCGCGGCGTGACCGCCGCGGTCGCGGTCGAGCTGGTGCACAACTGGTCCCTGCTGCACGACGACATCATGGACGGCGACACCGAGCGCCGGCACCGGCCCACCGCCTGGACCGTGTTCGGCGTGGGCCCGGCCATCCTGGCCGGAGACGCGCTGCTGGCCCTGGCCCAGGACCTGCTGCTGGAGGACGGCACCCCGCAAGGTCCGTGGGCGGCCCGCTGCCTGTCCGCGGCGGTGCAGCGGCTGATCAGCGGGCAAGGCGCCGACCTGGCCTTCGAGAAGCGCGACGACGTGACCCTGGCCGAGTGCCTGGACATGGCGGGTGACAAGACCGCCGCGCTGATGGCCTGCGCGTGCAGCATCGGCGCCGTGCACCTCGGCGCACCGCCCACGCTGGCCATGGGCCTGGCCGGGTTCGGCGCGCACGTCGGGCTGGCCTTCCAGCTCACCGACGACCTGCTCGGCATCTGGGGCGCGCCCGAGGTCACCGGCAAGCCGGTACGCGCGGACCTGCGGGCCCGCAAGAAGTCGCTGCCGGTGGTGGCCGCGCTGACCAGCGGCACGCCCGCGGCCGCCGAACTGCAGGCCCTGCTCATCGACCCGCAGCCCTTGAGCGAGGATGACCTGATCCGCGCGGCCGACCTGGTCGTCGCCGCGGGCGGCAAGCAGTGGGCCGAGGCCGAGGCCGACGCCCAGCTCGCCGCGGCCAACGCCAGCCTGGCCGAGGTCGACCTGCCCGCCGACGTCCGTGCCGAGCTGATCGCGATCGCCGAGTTCATCACCGCCCGCCAGTGGTAGCTGACCCCGCGGTCCTCGATCTCGCCCGCGACACCCTGAGCCGAGCCCGTAACCACGTGCTCGGGCTTCAGCACGCCCAGGGCTGGTGGCAGGGTGAGCTGGAGACCAACGTCACCATGGACGCCGAGGACCTGCTGCTGCGCGAGTTCCTCGGCCTGCACGACGAGGAGACGATCGCGGCGGCGGCGCGCTGGATCCGGCACCAGCAGCGGGACGACGGCACCTGGGCCAACTTCTACGGCGGCCCCGCCGAGCTGTCCACCACGGTCGAGGCCTATGTGGCGCTGCGGCTGGCCGGCGACCAGCCCGATGCCCCGCACATGGAGCAGGCCTGCGACTGGATCCTGGTGCAGGGCGGCGTCGAGGCCACCCGGGTGTTCACCCGGCTGTGGCTGGCCCTGTCCGGCCTGTGGTCCTGGGACGACCTCCCCGTCATCCCGCCCGAGTTGATCTATCTGCCGTCCTGGTTCCCGCTCAACATCTACGACTGGGGCTGCTGGGCCCGCCAGACCATCGTGGCCCTGGCCGTCGTCCAGTCCTTCCGCCCCTCCCGCCCGCTCCCGTTCGCCATCGACGAGCTGAAGACCGGCGGTCCGCACGGCCGCGGTCCCCGCCCGCGCCGCTCCTTCGACGCGCGCCCCCTCCCCGGCGCGCGCACCTCCGCCGACCCCTGGTCCCACGTCTTCAACGCCCTGGACCATACGCTGCACAAGTACCGGCCGATCAAGTCGGTACGGCGGGCCGCGCTGCGGCGGTGCGCGGAGTGGATCATCGCCCGGCAGGAGCGGGACGGCTGCTGGGGCGGCATCCAGCCGCCCTGGGTGTACTCGCTGATGGCCCTGAACCTGCTCGGCTACGACATCGAGCACCCCATCATGCAGCGTGGCCTCCGCGGCCTGGACCGGTTCACGATCACCGAGGAGGGTCCGGCCGGCCCGGTGCGCCGCCTCGAGGCGTGCCAGTCCCCGGTCTGGGACACCGTGCTGGTCATGATCGGCCTGGCCGACGCCGGCCTGTCCCCGGTTGACCCGGCCCTGACCCGCGCCGCGCACTGGGTGCTGGGAGAGGAGATCCGCGGCCCGGGGGACTGGCAGGTCCGCAAGCCGGGCCTGGCCCCCGGCGGGTGGGCCTTCGAGTTCGACAACGACAACTACCCCGACACCGACGACACCGCCGAGGTGGTGCTGGCCCTGCGCCGGGTCTCGCTCCCGGCCAACGACGCCAAGCCCGCCATCGAGCGCGGGCTGCGCTGGCTGACCGGGATGCAGTCCAAGGACGGCGGCTGGGGCGCGTTCGACGCGGACAACACCCGCAAGCTGGTCAACAAGCTGCCGTTCTGCGACTTCGGGGCGGTCATCGACCCGCCCTCGGCCGACGTGACCGCGCACATCGTCGAGGCGTTCGCGGCCGAAGGACAGGCCGATCACCCCGCGGTCCGCCGCGGCGTGGTATGGCTGCTGCGGGCCCAGGAGGCGGACGGATCGTGGTTCGGCCGGTGGGGCGCGAACTACATCTACGGCACCGGCGCCGCCGTCCCCGCGCTGATCGCGGCGGGGGTGCGGCCGTCCAAGCCCGCCATCCGCCGCGCCGTGGCCTGGCTCCAAGACCACCAGAACCCCGACGGCGGCTGGGGCGAGGACCTGCGCTCCTACGACGACCCGGCGCTGGCCGGCCAGGGCACGTCCACCGCCTCCCAGACCGCCTGGGCCCTGCTGGCCCTGCTGGCCGCGGGCGAGCAGGACGGCGTCGCGGCGCAGCGCGGTGTCCGCTGGCTGACCCAGACCCAGCGGCCCAACGGGAGCTGGGACGAACCGCAGTACACCGGGACCGGCTTCCCCGGCGACTTCTACATCAATTACCACCTGTACCGCCTGGCCTTCCCCCTCAGCGCACTCGGCCGGTACGTAGCGGCCCACACATCCGGAGGCAGTGCATGACGGAGACCCTCCCCAGGCCGCGCGACAGCAGAGCCGAAGCCGACGACACGAGCGAGTCGGACCCGCTGCTGCTCTGCGCGCCGCTGCGGATCGAGGCCCGGGCCATCCGCCGCGGCCTGCGCGATGATCCCGGCCCGCCCGCGGTCACCCGCACGGGATGGGGGACCGCGCGGGCGACGCAGGAGGCCGAGCGCTTGAGCCATGCTTCGTTCGCCCAGCTGATGATCATGGGTGTGGGCGCTGGCCTGAGCTCCGACCTCAGCCCGGGCGACCTGGTCGTCGGCACCGAAGTGGGCGCCGTGACCTGCGCGTCCGCGCCGATCCTGGCCGGCGAGCTGCGGCGTGCCGGGCTGAGCGCCCGGGCCGGCCGGATCACCACCGTCGACCACCTGGTGCGGCGCGACGAGCGGGCCAAGCTGGCCGCCGATGGCTGGCTGCTGGCCGACATGGAGTCGGCCCCGCTGGCCGCCGCGGCGGACGGGCGCCCCGTGGCGGTGATCCGCGCCGTATCCGACACCCCGCACCGCCCGCTGGTCGGCATCGTCTCCGGCGGGCTGGCCGCGCTGCGCTCGCTGCGGGCTGCCGCGCCGGTGGCGCAGCGCTGGGCGGCGGCGTGCGGGACCCACCAGGTGCTGCTGGCCGGGCCGCGGTCGTTCTGCGCCGGCGTGGAGCGGGCCATCGAGATTGTCGAGCGCGTCCTGGAGCGCCAGGGCCAGCCGGTCTACGTGCGCAAGCAGATCGTCCACAACACGCGCGTGGTGGGCGACCTGGAGAGTCGCGGCGCGGTGTTCGTCGACGAACTGGACGAGGTGCCCGACGGGGCGACCGTGGTGTTCTCCGCGCACGGCGTATCGCCCGTGGTGCGCGAGGACGCGACCCGCCGCGGGCTGGCCGTCATCGACGCCACCTGCCCGCTGGTGTCAAAGGTGCACGCCGAGGCCCGGCGGTTCGCCGCCGACGGGTACACGGTGGCGCTGATCGGCCACGCCGGGCACGAGGAGGTCGAGGGCACGCTGGGCGAGGCGCCCGACTCGACGGTCCTGGTCCAGACGGCGGCCGACGTGGCCGCGCTCCGGCCGCGGGACGGTGAGCGCGTCGCCTACCTGATGCAGACCACGCTGTCGGTCGACGAGGCGACCGAGGTGGCCGGCGCGCTGCGGGAACGCTTCCCCGCAGTGCGCGGACCGGGCAGCGACGACATCTGCTACGCCACCACCAACCGGCAGGTCGCGGTGCGCGCGGTCGCCGCCGAATCCGACCTGGTGCTCGTAGCGGGCTCGACGAACTCGTCGAACTCGGTCCGGCTGGTGGAGACCTGCGAGCGGGCCGGCACGCCGGCCTACCTGATCGACGGGGCCTCCGATATTCAGCTCGACTGGCTGGCCGGGGTATCCACGATCGGCCTGACGGCCGGCGCGTCCGCACCTCCCGCCGTGGTGGAGGAGATCATCTCGGCGCTGTCCGGCCTCGGACCTGTGTCCGTTTCCGAGCGAGTAACGACCACGGAATCAATCCGGTTCGGCCTGCCCAAGGAGGTACGGCAATAATGCCCATGCCACTACGTCAGTCCCTGCGCGTCGGGTCCTACCTGATGCGCCAGAAGCTGGCTGGCAATAAGAAGTTCCCGCTGCTGGTCGAGCTGGAGCCGCTGTTCGCCTGCAACCTGAAGTGCGCGGGCTGCGGCAAGATCCAGCAGCCGCACGACATCCTCAAGCAGCGGATGCCGGTCGAGCAGGCCCTCGGCGCGGTCGAGGAGTCCGGCGCGCCCATGGTGTCCATCGCGGGCGGCGAGCCGCTCATGCACCCGCAGATCGACGTCATCGTGGCCGAGCTGATCAAGCGCAAGAAGTTCGTGTTCCTGTGCACGAACGCGCTGCTGCTGCCCAAGAAGATCGACAAGTTCAAGCCGTCGCCCTACTTCGCCTGGGTGGTGCACATCGACGGGCTGCGCGAGCGGCACGACGAGTCGGTCTGCAAGGAGGGCGTGTTCGACGAGGCGGTCGCCGCGATCAAGCTGGCCAAGTCGCGCGGGTTCAAGGTGAACACGAACACCACGGTCTTCAACACCGACACCCCGCAGACGATCATCGACGTGCTGGGCTACCTCAACGACGACCTGGGCATCGACGAAATGCAGATCTCGCCCGCCTACGCGTACGAGAAGGCGCCGGACCAGGAGCACTTCCTGGGCGTGACCGAGACCCGCGAGCTGTTCCGCAAGGCGTTCGCGGACGGGCGGCGCAAGAAGTGGCGGCTGAACCACACGCCGCTGTTCCTGGACTTCCTCGAGGGCAAGGTCGACTTCGGCTGCACCGCCTGGGGCATCCCCTCCTACTCGCTGCTGGGCTGGCAGAAGCCCTGCTACCTGATGAACGACGGGTACGTGAAGACGTACAAGGAGCTCGTCGAGACCACCGACTGGGACTCCTACGGGCGGGGCAAGGACCCCCGGTGCGCCAACTGCATGGCGCACTGCGGTTATGAGCCGTCGGCCGTGCTGGCCACGATGGGCTCGCTGCGCGAGTCGATCAGGGCGGTCCGCGGCGTCTGACGGCGCCCGTCTCTTAGTCGGGGGGATCCCGAAGGTTCTGCTCAGCAGTTGTTCAGGTAGCGCGGCCATGCTCGGATTTGGCGCGGCGTCCGCTCCCGGGGGCGGCCCCCGCGCCGCCATAGGGCGAGTCACCGACCCGGCCGACACTGTCCGCATCGACTAGCCCGGCACCCGCACATCCCCCGAGTGGGGGCCGGCCCGTCCCGCCAACTCCCTGCACTGCACGCGGGACGGGTCGGCTTCCCAGCCACCGGGCCGTCGTCGGCTGATCCGTCCCAGCTGGCGACGGCCCGGCCCGCCCGTGGGTCGGCTCCAGGTGCTCTACCTGCATCGGGATCAGCCGGATCGCCAGGTCCGCGCATCCTGCTGGTTTGACGAGGGTGCAGCGCCGCAGGAGAATCACACCGGAGCAACAATCAGCAACATGTGAGGGGCCTGGATTGTCTCTGCAATTTCTTGGCGGCGATACCGGCGACGGCGGCTCGCCCCGCCTGTACCAAGAAGGCGATGACTTTCTTGTGCAGGGTTATACGGTGACCGAGCCTCAGCTGCTCGCGCAGCTGAACATTCCCGAAGGTGAGACCGTGGTGCGGGTCCCGCGGTCGCTCTGGAAGTACCTGCCGGCCAGACAGCGCATGAACCAGCGCATGGAGAAAAGGTGGAGGGAGCAGATGCCCGTTCGGTTCGGGCAAGATGCAGGTCACCGTGACATTTGGGACCTGTACGCGGAGGAGGAGCCTTGGCAGGCGGAGATGTCTGAGATGGCCGAGCGGGAGGCGTGCCGCCGCTATTGGCTCGGTCTCATGCGTGCCACGGCGGCGCGGCTGGCAGCGGTGCGAGAAGGCCGCGTAATGCCGCTGCCCGTCACCGGCGGCACGTGGTCCGGCGAGGCTGCGGTGTCGCCCGGGTTCCCGCCGGCAGTGCAGGTGAGGCGGGTGCTTCGGCGCGGGAACTCAGCGCCGATGATGCCGGTGACCGACCTGACGGTCATCGACGGGACGACGAAGCTCATCAATCACTTCGGCAGTGACGGCACGTGGGTCGGGACGGTGATGATTGACGGCTCGGCGCTCGCCCGCCAGTGCTCGGCGGCTTTTGATGCCGCATGGGCGTTCTCCGTGCCGCACGTTCGGCGCGGCCCGGCCTGAATATGGCGAACGAGATTGAGCAGGCTCGGCAGATTCTCGGCGGTCGGCTGCGGGACATCAGGATGGACGCGCGGGTCTCAGGACGGCAGCTCGGGGCCCTGGCGGGCTGGCATTTCACCAAGGTCTCCAAGATCGAACACGGGCATACGATGCCGTCGATGGCGGACATCGAGCTGTGGTGCTTCCACTGTGGCGCCGATAACCAGATCCCGGACCTGACCGCTGCCGCGCGAGGGATCCAGAAGATGTACGTGGAGCTGAAGCGGCTGTTGCGGTCAGGAACTGCGAGCTACCAGCGGGAGCTGCTGAAAGAGGAGACCAGGACGCGTCACTTCCGGATCTTCAATCCGGCGGTCATCCCTGGCGCGCTGCAGACGCAGGAGTACGCGACGACGCGGCTCACGGAGTTCGCCGACATGGTCGGCATCCCCGCGGACATCGAGGATACAGTGACAGCCCGGATGGAGCGGGGCAGGCTGCTGCTGTCGGGGGACCGCCTGTTCCATTTCGTGCTGGGCGAGCACGCGCTGCGTGCGGCCCTGGCCGACCGGGACGTGATGGCGGACCAGCTCCGTCACCTGCTCGAGGTATCCCGGCTGCCGCGGCTGCGCTTCGGCGTCTTGCCTACACGTACCAGGCATTACATGACGTTCTGCGGATTTTGGATCTTCGATAACCGGGTGGTCCAGCTAGAGACCTACTCGGCCGCTATCACGGTCACCCAGCCACGCGAGATCGCCATGTACGCGAAAGTCTTCGAGCACTACTCCGGTCGCGCCCTGTACGGACAGCAGGCCAGGGACCTGATCAGCCAGGCCATCGCAGATTCTGCCGGGAACTGTATTTCAAGCAACTCGGGGAAACATCCTTGATCCCGTTCGTCTCTTTCTGTAACGTTAAGACTACTTAGCAGCTGAGACCGTAGATTCAGCAGGCGGAACGACAGGCCCGTCCCGCCTCGCCGGCTGACCCGCCGGGCGGGGGACCCGGAGGTACTGGCGAGGGTTCCCATCCGTTGTTCCGGCTAAGACGGCGCCACCGTACGGCATCGCAACTGCCAGCGACCAGGCCGGGTGGGATGCATCCATGAGCTGGCAAACGGGGATTGGGCAAATGTCTTGGCCGGTTGCAGGCGAGCGAAAGCGGCGAAGTGCCCCGGCGCCCTCTCCCGCCTCGACTCGGTCGCCCATGGCAGAAAGCCGTCGCGGGCCGTGATGCCGGGCTTTCCAGCACCAAGGGGGTACAACGACCCGCACCCTGACTGTTGTCACATATAGTGATCATCAGGGGGCATTAAGTGATAACCGGGGGAATCGATGAGATCACGCGAAGCGAGGGCAGCGCCGCCGGGGACGGTCCAAGCGCACGGGATCCGGCAGTGGTGGCTTAACCAGTCCGTGCGGGCGAAGGGCCTGATCGTGGTCGCGGTGCCGATGATCGCCCTGATGACCCTCACCTCAGCCAACCTGCTGCTCCAGCAAGATGAAAGCCACGAGCGCACCGTCAGCACCAACGCCCGCAACCTGGAGGACGCGGCCAGCCAGGTTCTCGCCGACGCGGTGAACGGCGAAACCGGTGTCCGCGGCTACGCCGCGGCCCGCGACCCGCTCTTCCTCGCCCCTTACACCCTCATGCTGACGCGGATCGGCGCCGAGCGCAAAGCGTTGCAGGAAGCGGCCGTCATAGAAGGTGACGGCGGTCAGCAGCGGGCGGTGGACGCTACCCTGGGCCAGGAGCTGGCCGAACTGGCGCAGCTCCGTTCTGCGGTCAGCCGCGGCACCTCGGTCGGGAACCTCCGCCCGGCGCTGCAGACCGGGAAGGCGACCATGGACCTGCTGCGTCGCCAGACCGCCAGCCTCGCCGCCGGCCCCACGGCTCTGGTCGCCGTCCAGCACAATAAGATCGCCGCGCTGCAGACCAGGACTGAACTACTCGACATCGCCGGCCTCGTGCTGGGCCTGCTCGCCGGGCTGGCCGGCATTGCCCTGTTTACCTCGGGGGTCGCGAGCCGGCTTGGCGTGAACGCGGAGAACGCGCGCCGGCTGGGCGAGGGACTGCCGCTCGAACCAATTCTCTTTGCGCGTGACGAAATCGGCCGGGTGGGCGAGTCGCATCTCATGGCCGAGGCACTGCTGGCCAGGCGGGCTGCGGAGCTGACGGCGGCCTTGGACACGGCTGTGAAGGCCACCCGGGCAAAGAACTCGTTCTTGTCCAGCACGAGCCACGAGCTGCGAACCCCGCTGAACTCCATCCTCGGCTTCGCCCAGCTCCTCCAGCTGTCCGAACTCAGCGAGGAAGACAGCGACGGCGTCGAGCGGATACTCGGTGCCGGGCACCACCTGCTTACGCTCATCAACGAGCTCATCGACATCGCCCGGATCGAATCCGGTGACCTGGGCCTGTCCCTCGAACCGGTCCTGGTCCGCTCGCTCATCGAGGAGTGCAGCCAGCTCATGGCGCCGATCGCCGCCGAACGCTCGATCCCGATCATCACCGGCGGCGCGCATCCGGGCCTGGCGGTCTACGCCGACCGGCAGCGGCTCGCCCAGATTCTGGTCAACCTGATCTCCAACGCCGTCAAGTACAACCACCGGGACGGCCGCATCACGATCTCCTGCACCGCAGAGGGCGCCGGCCAGGCCAGCATCGTGGTCTCCGACACCGGGCCAGGCCTGGCGCCAGACGACCTCGAGCGCATCTTCGTCGCGTTCGAGCGCCTCGGCGCCGAACGGACCGTGGTCGAGGGCACCGGGATCGGCCTGCCCCTGGCCAGAGCCCTCACCGAAGCCATGGGAGGCCACCTGACCGCATCAAGCGTCCTGGGTCAGGGCGCGGCTTTCACCGTCAGCCTCCCGCGCGCCCCCGACCTGATCTACGTCCCGGCCCCAAGCCCCGCGCCAACGGCACCGGCGGCCGGGCCGCACGTCTTGCCCGGAGCCGACCTCAGCGTTCTCTACATCGAGGACAACCCGGCGAACGTCGAGGTGGTAGCCCGGTTCCTGAGAGGCAGGCCGAACACAACGCTACGGTCCGCGATATCTGGCCGGTCCGGCCTGGAGTGCGCCATCCGGGAGGTGCCCGACATCATCCTGCTCGACCTGAACCTGCCCGACCTGCAAGGAGAGGAGGTACTCAACGAACTCAAGGCCGACCCGGCCACCGCCGCCATCCCCGTGATCGTCCTTTCCGCCGACGCCTCCCGCGGCGTCATCCACCGCCTGCTGGCCGGCGGCGCGTTCGCCTACCTCACCAAGCCCATCGAGCTCGCCGAGCTCGGCGAACTACTCGACAGCTTCGCCTGGCTCAGGGACCAGCGGGCGGGGCCAGCGATCCCGGTCGTGCCAGCGTGACCGGCCGAGATCCCGGCCTCGGGCCTCAGTCGAGCCTGGCTTCCCGGCGGAGCAGGGCGCCGAGGTCCGCGGGCTCCGGAGACACGCCCGCCAGCCCGTGATGACCGAACCACCGCGCGATGTTCTCCGCGTCCCGGCTCAGGAAAGCGGCCCCACGTGGATTAGCCACCACGTCGACCACCTGCGGCAGGTCGATCATGATCAGCCGCCCGTCGTGGACCAGCACGTTGTACGCGGACAGGTCACCGTGCGCCAGGCCGTCCCGGGCCAGCTCGATCAGCGCCTGCACCATCTGGTCCCACAGCCCGGCGAGCTCGGCCGGGCCGGGCCGGGTCTCGGCCAGCCGCGGCGCGGCCGTCCCGTCCGCCGTACCGATGAACTCCAGCAGCAGCTCGGTGCCGAGGATCTGCACCGGGTACGGCACCGGGATCCCGGCCGCGAACAGCCGGGCCAGCGCGGTGAACTCCGCGTTTGCCCACTGACCCGCGATGGCCTGCCGCCCGAAGGTGCTCCGGCTCGCCACCGCCCGGTTGGTCCGGGACTCCCGGGTCCGGCGCCCCTCCAGATAACCGACGTCGCGATGAAACATCCGGTGGTCGGCGGACCGG
>Ga0302314_10021321_pt1 | contig 10676 bp, 8 predicted proteins | sample III_Palsa_N2_3_FD_200533 | JGI IMG/M metagenome (GOLD analysis project Ga0302314, IMG submission 200533) | Peat permafrost microbial communities from Stordalen Mire near Abisko, Sweden - III_Palsa_N2_3 | ecosystem: Environmental > Terrestrial > Soil > Palsa > Peat permafrost | place: Sweden... | reverse complement strand
GCACTCAGAGGAGATCTGCCAACGATGGAGCAGACGCTCGAAGAGATCCGGCGGCTTCACAAGAACGCGCTCCAGGTCGCCCGCTCGGTGGCGGAGGATCGTCCTCCGCCCCGGCGATTGTCCCCGGCGATTCGCGACCGGGTGCTGAACCTGCTGCTGCGCGCCGGAATCGTCGAGCACGTCGCGCGGGGGGACTGGCGCATCGTGAACCCGCTGCTGAAGGAGTACCTGCGCCGGATGGACCCGCTCGGCCGCTGACCATTTATACACAGTAACTGTGTAATTATTACGCACTAACTGTTGTCTGTTGTTGTTCATCCTGATTTATCCCTCGAACGGCGCCAGCACCGCCCGGCGCTCGGGGAAACGAGAGTCGGGATCGACCTCGAGCACCCGCATCGCCGCATCCGGGCCGGCGACCGCTCTGGCCTGGCGGATCGCCTCGCGCAGCCGCGCGGCACGCGCCGCCGCGGGGTCGTCCAGCAGCGCGCGCTGATCGGCCGCGGGTGGCCCGAACCGCTCGACCGCCAGCCGCAGCCGCTCGGCGGGGGCGGGCATCAGCGACAGCTTCGGCGCCAGCGCCAGACGCATCCGGCTCGGATCAGACAGCGCCTCGCGGAACACGATCTGCTCACGCCAGGTGCCTCCCTGCTCCACGAGCACGGCGGAGATCACGACCGAGCGGAAGGTGCGGCCGCGCCGGTCCCGTCGTGCCAGCAGGCGGTCGATCAGCAGCCCCAGCCCGCGTTCGAGCTGCATGCCCGACGCGGCCTCGGGCAGCTCCAGCGACTCCCGCAGATACTCGCTCGCGGTCCGCGGCGACAACGCCGTGTCGCCGCCGCAGGCCAGCTCGTGCGCGATCAGCCCGAGCCTGCCAAACCGGTCGGCAAGCGCCGCCGGCGGCAGCTCCGCCAGCTCGCCGAGCAGCTTGATCCCGAGCCGCTGCAGCGCCTCGGGCAGCTCGGCCAGCGCCGGCCGCGCGCGCAGCAGCGTCACCGGCAGCGGCGCGAGATAGGCGCGCGCGAGCTCCCGGCCGAAGTCGTCCCGCGCTCGCCGCGACCCGTCCCGTCCCGCGAACGCCCGACTCGGACCGACGATCTCCGGCCGCCGCGACCGCGCCCTGCTCGCCGCCGCAACCGCCGCGAACCGCGATGGCGCAACCCCCCACCGAGCCGGGGTCCGCAGCGCCGTCCGGGCCGCGCCGAGCACCCCGTCGATCCCACCGTGCAAACGCAGCAACCCCTCGGCCTCGAAGCAGGCAAGCCCCGGGCGCTCCGGCTCGACGCCCGCGCCGATCGACTCCAGGCGAACGAGCAGCCGCTCCCATGCATCCGCGACCCCGGCCGGATCAGGTGGCACCAGCGTCAGCTCCGGACATCGTGAGAGTGCCTCCCCGAGCCGCATCCGCGGATGGATCCCGAACGCCTCAGCGGCGAGTGACACCTCGCCCACCCGCTGCGCCCCTCCCGGCTCAGGCGCAAGCGCGACCGGGACGCGCAGCAGCTCCGCGCGATCGCCGACTGCCGTCGTCAACTCGAAGCGTGGGATCAGAATGCAGACGATCATGTACGAACGCATGTTCGCACAGAGGCCGGACGGGAGACGGTCCATACAACGGGCCCGTGCCGCGCCTGCCGAAGCCGCCAACCGCCACCGAAGCCGTCCGGGCCGTCGTGCACGATGGCCGACCCGTGCCCGCCATCAGACGTTCATCTGAGACCACCGAGCTGCGTCAATGGCAGGTGCGCGCCCTGTCGGCGCTGGCCGTCTGGGAGCAAGCTCCGCGGCGGCCGTTTCTGATCTCCGCGGCCCCGGGCGCCGGCAAGACCCGGCCGGCGCTCGAGTTCGCCCGCTCGCAGCTGGCCGCCGGCCGGGCCGCAACGATCGTCGTCGCCTGCCCGACCGCGCCGCTGACGCGTCAGTGGGCCCGCGCCGCCGACCGTCTCGGGCTCGATCTCGCGCCCGACCACGACTCGCCACGGCCGCCGGCCGGCTTTCACGGGGTCGCGGTCACCTACGCGCGGATCGCCAGGGCGCCGAAGCGGTGGGCCGGCGCGCTGGCGCGCAACACGATCGTGATCACCGACGAGGCCCACCACCTCGGCGAGGACCTGACCTGGGGCGAGGCGTTCGCGACCGCGTTCTGCGCCAGCGACCGCCGGCTGCTGCTGTCAGGCACGCCGTTCCGCTCCGACGCCACGCCGATCCCAGGCGTCAGCTACGACGCCGACGGGGTCGCCGAGCCCGACATCGCGTTCACGTACGCGGAGGCGGTGCGCGACGGCGTCTGCCGTCCGGTCCGGTTCGTCGCCTACGACGGCACCCTGTCGTGGCGCTCGGGCGACGACGTGATCGAGGCCGGATTCGACACCGTGCTCTCGACCCGTGAGGCCAGCCGCCGCTACCGGACCGCGATCTCGACCGAGCTGCCCGAGGGGCTGCCACGGATCCTGCGTGAGGCCGACGCGCGGCTGCGGACGATCCGGCAGGACGGTCACCGGGACGCCGGCGGGCTGGTCGTCGCCGCCGACTCCGAGCACGCGCGCCAGATCGCAAAGCTGTTGCGCGAGGCGACCGGGTCCAGTCCCGTCGTCGTGCTCCACGACGAGCAGCGCTCCGCCGCGCGGCTGGCGGCGTTCACGCGCTCCGCCGAGCCGTGGATCGTCGCGGTCAACATGGTGTCCGAGGGCATCGACATCCCGCGCCTGCGCGTGGGCGTGTACGCGACCGCGGCCAAGACCGCGATGATCTTCCGGCAGATCGTCGGCCGCTTCGTCCGGGTGATCCCGCAGCGGCCGGTCCAGGCCAGCTGGCTGTACGTGCCCGCTGACCCGATCCTCCACAACCACGCGGCGACGATCGAGCGGGAGCTGAGCGCGCCGCTGCGCCGGCCCGGCGAGGCCGACCCCGCCGAGCTCGACGACGAACGGGCCGAGCGCCTGGCGACCGAACGCGGCCCGACGCCGGAGTTCGTACCGCTGTCGGCCGAGGTCGTCTCGCAGCTGACGCTGTTCGGGGGCGCCGAGCCGCTGCCGGCCCCGGCGCACGAGCCCACGCGCTGGCAGACGGTGACGGCGCCGGCCGACCGCGAGGTCGAGGCCCGGCCGGCCGGCGAGCCCGGGTCGGCGACCCCCGCATCGGCGACCCCCGCGTTCGAGCGTCGGGCGCGACTGCGTGAGGAGCGCCACCGGCTGGTCTCCGAGGTCCGCCGGCGCGACGGCGCCAGCCATCGTGAGATCAACCAGTGGCTGAATAACAAGGTGGGGATCGCCAGCGTCGACCAGGCGACGATCCCGGAGCTCGAACGCTCCGTGGATCTGCTGATCAGGCGACTGACTGCGCGGCGCTGAGCCCGGCGAGCCGCTGGACCGGCGGTGCCGGCGACCTATATGCTCGCGCCGTCCGCGCTCAGGAGAGGAGACGTCGTGTCAACAGCTGCCCGTCCGACCCCAGGTCGGTCGATTCTCGTCGCCGTCTGCACGATCGCTGCGCTGGTGGGCTGCGGCCTGCTCGCGGCCCGTGCCAACGCCGCGACCGGCCCGTACGTCGCGCTCGGCGACTCCTACACGGCGGGACCGCTGGTCCCGACGCCGACGGGGAGTCCGATCCTGTGCGGGCGCTCCACCAACGACTATCCGGCCGACGTGGCGCGCGCGATCGACCCGTCGAGCTTCGTCAACGCCAGCTGCAGCGGCGCCACCACGGTCGACATGACGCAATCGCAGAGCCTCGACGGCGGCATCCAGACCGCGCCGCCGCAGTTCAACGCGCTGAGCGCGAACGACTCGCTGGTCACCGTCGGAATCGGCGGCAACGACGCCGGGCTGATCTCGGTCGCCGAGGAATGCACGGCGCTCGACATCCTCTGGCCGTTCGGCGACCGCTGCAAGAGCCACTACCAGTCCGGTTCGACCGACACCGAGGTCGCAGCGGTCGATGCGACCGGCCCAAAGGTCACGCAGGTGATCCAGCAGATCCACGCCCTCGCTCCGCAAGCCAAGGTGCTGGTCGTCGGTTACCCTGACGGCCTGCCGCAGAACGGATCCAACTGCTATCCGGACGTGCCCTTCTCCTCGGCCGACGTGACCTGGTTCAACTCGATCGAGATCGACCTCAACGCCGTCCTCAAGCAGGCAGCGCAAGCCAACGGCGCGACCTACGTCGACACGTTCTCCTCGAGCATCGGCCACGACGCCTGCCAGGGATCCAACGCCTGGGTCAACGGGCTGCTGCCCACCTCCGCGGCGTACCCGCTGCACCCCAACCAGGCGGGCGAGGCGAACATGGCTCGGCAGGTCGAGGGAGCTCTGTAGGACGAGGATGGCGCCCGACCTGACCGACCTGGCGATCGACGGCGTCCGGACGCTGCACTCGCTGGGCAAGCGGATCCCGGGCGCGGGCGGCTTTCTGGCGGACTCGCTCCACGGTGCGGTCAAGCGGCGCACGGTGCTGATCACGGGGGCCTCGTCGGGGATCGGCGAGGCGACCGCGCTGAAGGTCGGAGCGGCCGGCGGCCACGTGCTGCTGGTGGCGCGGACGCGGTCCAAGCTCGAGGAGGTCGCCGACCAGATCAACGCGCTCGGTGGCTCGGCCGACGTGCACCCATGCGACCTGACCGACATCGACGACATCGACCGGATGGCCGACGACGTCCTGCGTCAGCACGGTCAGGTGGACATCCTCGTCAACAACGCCGGCAAGTCGATCCGCCGGTCGGTCGATCGGTCCTACGACCGCTTCCACGACTACCAGCGCACGATGCAGCTGAACTACTTCGCGCCGGTCAAGCTGATCCTCGACCTGTTGCCGGTGATGCGCGAACAGGGCTTCGGCCACATCGTCAACATCTCCTCGATCGGCTTACAGGTCAACACGCCGCGGTTCGGCGCCTACGTCGCCTCCAAGGCGGCGCTCGACGCGTTCTCCCGTTCGATCGGTCCGGAGGTGATCGGCGACGGCGTGCACCTCACGACCGTCTACATGCCGCTGGTCAAGACCCCGATGATCGCCCCGACGAAGGTCTATGACCGGATCCCGACGCTCAGCCCTGAAAAGGCCGCCGAGCTCGTCACCGAAGCAATCCGCAAGCGGCCCAAGCGGGTCGGGACGACGCTCGGCAACATCGGGCAGCTGACCTACGCGATCGCCCCCGGCGCCCAGGACCTGGTCGTCAACCGCGCCTACCAGCTGTTCCCGGAGTACGACGGCAAGCAGGACCGCCTGCACGCCGCCGAGCAGCGCGCGTTCGCGCAGGCCACGCGCGGCGTGCACTGGTAGGCCGATCTCGACGTTCGGAGAGGCCGGTCTCGACGTTCGCCCGCGGATCGTCCGCCTAGGCTTGCCGGATGCCCGAGTTGCCCGAGGCCGAGCGAGCCCGCCAGGCGCTGGAGACCGCGCTGCACCGCAGGATCGTCGCGGTCGACGACACCGATACCTATGTGTCACGCCCCCATCAGCCGGGTGAGATCGCCGCTGCCCTGACCGGTCACGAGCTGCGCTCCGCGCACCGGCGCGGCAAGTTTCTCTGGCTGGAGACCGATGACGGGCCCACGCTTGGCCTGCACCTGGGGATGGCTGGACGGATCGTCACCGGCGAGGCCGCCCGTGAGCCGTCCCGGTGGGATCGCTTCGCCCTGGAGTTCGCCGACGGCAGCCGGCTGGCGCTGCGCGACAAGCGGCGGCTCAGCCGGGCAGTGATCAATCCCGACTTCAGTCACGTCGGACCGGACGCTGCCGACGTCGCCCGCGCATCGTTCCGCCGTCGGATCGGCGCGGGCCACACGGCGCTCAAGGCTCGATTGCTCAACCAGAAGACGATCGCGGGCGTTGGCAACCTGCTCGCCGACCAGGCGCTGTGGCAAGCCAGGCTGGCGCCGACCCGCGACACGGGCACGCTTGACGACGACGAGCTCGACCGGCTGCGTCGCGAGCTGCGGGCGGCGATCCGCGCGGCGATCCGCCACGGGGGCGTGCACACCGGGGCGTTCATCCCAGCGCGGAGGGCCGGCGGCGTCTGCCCACGCGACGGCCACGCGGTCTCACGCGCGACCGTCGGCGGCCGGACCACCTACTGGTGCCCGGCCTGCCAACGGTGACCGGCCCGGGAGCGGGTCGCGCGGATGGCGCGGCCGGCGCCGGTTCGGCGGAGGGCCCCGGATCGGCGGAGCTCTGGCGAGTTGCTGCGGAACGCCCGCAGCAACTCGCCGAAGTTCGCAGCCCGATGTCGGCGCGGCCCACGCGCATCTCGTCTGCCATAGGGAAAGTGAGCCCAACCCCATCCGGGCCCGGGAGCGCGCCGCTGGACCGATTCACCGCCCGCGCCATGGCCGTCGTCGACGAGTGTGGACGATTTCCTGCACGTCGAGATGCAATCTGATGCCAACCTGCGCAACAATCAAACATCCGTGCTGTTGTATGCAGGGCCGAGTCCCCGGCAGCCGACCCGGGGAGCGGGGAGACCAGGTAGTCGGGGCGAGTCCGGCAGTGCTCTGCCGGTAGCGCGATCAGCGATCAAGGATCTCGGATCACGCGAGCCCGTCAGCTAACCCCGTAGGCAAGCCGGCAACCCGAATCGTCTGCCCTGGGATTTTCCCTTTGCTTAACCCGGACACCCGACGTCGATCGCTGCTGACCGCGGTGCTGCTGACGCTGATCGCGTTGGCCGCCGCGTCGCTGCCGGCGCTCGCGGCTGCCCGCACGGTCAGCTACCGCGGCTACGCGGTCAAGGTCCCGGCGGGCTGGCCCGTGTTCCGGCTGACCTCCGACTCGCACACGTGCGTGCGGTTCGATCGTCACGCGATCTACCTCGGCACCCCGGGCCCGGCCCAGCGCTGCCCGACCGACGCGCTCGGCCGCACCGAGGCGATCCTCCTGGCCCCGCAGGCGCAGACCGCGCAAGCCCCGACCGGCACGAGCCTGCTGCCGACCTCGACGGCCACCGCGGCACGCGCTGGACGGACGGCCGCGCGGATCGTCAATGCTCGACATCACGTCGTGATCACCGCGACATGGGGCCGCCATCCAGGCCTGGTCCGCCGTGCGTTGTCGATCTCGTCGCTGCAGTCCGTGGGTGCCCAGTTCACCGTGCGCCGCTCGCCGTCAGCGAGCTCCAAGCGACGTCGCGTCGGCCGCACCGCGGATCGTGGACAGCTGGCCGCGTCGGCCCCGAGCACCGCCGGCGGCGTCTTCACCGGTCTCGGGTTCGACGCCTGCCAGACGCCGTCGCAGACCACGATGACCGACTGGCTGCAGTCGCCGTTCGGAGCCGCCGGCGTCTACATCGGCGGCGCCAACATGGCCTGCTCGCAGCCGAACCTGACGCCAACTTGGGTCAGCCAGCAGACCGCGGCCAGCTGGCACATCATCCCGATCTACGTCGGGCTGCAGGCGCCGGCCAACTCGTGCGGGTGCGCACCGATCTCGACCACGTCGGCGGCCGCCGAAGGCACCGCGGCCGCCACGGATGCGGTCACGCGCGCGCAGGCGATCGGGCTCGGACCCGGCAACCCGATCTACGACGACATGGAGGCCTACGACCGGACCGCCACCAACACGACCGCGGTGCTGAGTTTCCTCGGTGCGTGGACCGCCGAGTTGCACGCCGACGGCTATGTGTCGGGCGTGTACTCCAGCGACTCGTCGGGGATCGAGGATCTCGTCGCCCAGTTCGACAGCACGTTCGTCGAGCCCGACGACCTCTGGGTCGCCAACTGGAACGGGGTGGAGTCGACGGCCGACGCCAACGTCCCGGCCGCCGACTGGGCAGACCATCAGCGCCTGCATCAGTACCGCGGCGCACACGACGACACCTACGGGGGCGCCGAGCTGGACATCGACTCCGATTACGTCGACGCGGCGACCGCTGCCGCCGGCACCGGCCGGGGCACGATCCCCGTCCCCCCCGCGCCGTCCTCGACACCGGCGCTGAAGATCACGCCGACGCCGAACGGGACGCTCGAGGTGACGCCGAGCTGGAGCGGCAAGGCTGGGATCAGCCACTGGCAGCTGGAGGGCGGCAACACTCCGAGTGCGTTGACCGCGGTCGGCGCCCGCGTCAGCGCCACCCGCAACGCGCCGATCAACGTCCGCAATTCCTACGCGTATTACCAGGTGCTGGCGCTGAACTCGACCGGCCAGCCGCTCGGGACGTCGCCGCCCACAGAAACCCCGGCGCACGTCGCGATGTTCGGCCAGAGCGCCTACGTGCCGCGCCAGGGCGAGGGCGGCGTGCCGGTCGCCTGCTTTGAGTCGAGCTCATGCCGGATCACCGTCAAGGTCAGCTACGGCAGGCGCACCGTCTCGAACACCGGCCCCGAGCCGATCGCGGCGGGAGGCGGGGTCGCGCACTTTGCGCTGTCGGACTATTGGCACAGGTTCATCGCCGGCCGCAGTGCGCTGCCGGTCACGGTCACGGTCGTGTCGACCGAGGCCGGGCGGACCTCGCAGGCGATGCGCCTGATTCCGTACACGACCAGCGGCCCCCGGCCCGCGCAGAGCGGCACTCCCAGTGCGCAGATCAAGCTCGTCGGGGGGATGGAGTTCGTCTCTGACGGCTGGTCGGGCGGGGTGCTGGCGGCATGCGTCGCGACGTCACCGTGCCGAGCATCGACGACGGTCAGCGCCGGCGGCAGCGTGATCGCGCGCACGAGCCCGCAGACGCTCGGCGCCGGCATGGTCGGCTACCTGCACTTCACCCTGACCCGACAGGGCCATCTGTTGCTGGCGCACACCAAGTCCAATCAGCTCTCGGCGCGCGTTCAGGTCGCCAGCCAGGGCGGCGCCAGCGCCGATGGCGGCGCGAGCGCCTCGTCGGTGTCGGTCGCGTCCGGCCAGGTCACGCTCGCCTCGTTCTGAGCGAGCGGCGGTCAGGCGGGTCAGCGCCCCGCGCTGACCGGCGCCGGCCGATCGGCGGTCGCACCGGCCGCACCGGCCGCACCGGCCGCACCGGCCGGACGCTGCGGCGCCAGGACGCGGTCCCGGGCGGCCGCGAGCCCGATCACGAGCTCGGGCACGACCAGCGCCAGCAGCAGGATCAGCGACGGTGTCCAGCTGTGGGCGGCGCCGTGGATCGCCCCGACCGCCAGCGGCGCGAACGCGCCGAGCGCGTAACCGATCGACTGGGTCATGGTCGACAGCGCCTCGGTGTGGGAGACGTCGCCCGCGCGCGTCACGATCAGCATCAGCGCCAGCGGGAAGGCCGCATTCTGCCCGAGCCCGAGCAGCACCGTCCAGAGATATGGGGCCGACATCGGCGCGACCAGCACGCCGGCCAGGCCCGCCGCGGTCAGCGCGCAGCAGCCGATCACGAGTGGCCGTTGATCGGCCTTGCGACCGGCCAGCCCCGGGACCGTCAGCGCCGTGAGCAGGCCGACGACCATCGTCAGGCTCAAGAGCAGCCCCGCGTGGGACTGGCTTGCGCCGTGGCTTTCGAAGATGCTCGGCAGCCAGGCGAGCGTGGCGTAGAAGCCGCCTGACTGCACGGCGAAGAACAGCGTCACCTGCCACGCCAGCGGCCGCCGCAGCAACGCACTCACCGTGACCCGCTCACGCGTGACGTCGTCGGGCAGCGCGGACGAGGCGGTCGCCTCACGGCGCACCAGCGACGGCGCCCAGGCGAGCGCGGCGACCGCGACCGGCGCCGCCCAGATCCCGAGACCGCCCCGCCAACCGCCGCCGAGCACGTCGGCGAGCGGCACCGAGACGCCCGCCGCCAGCGCCGCGAAGCCGATCAGCGCGGTCGAGTAGAGCGCCATCACGGTCGAGGTGCGCCCGCTGAAGTCACGCCTGACGAGCACCGGCAGCAGCACGTTGCCGGTCGCGATCGCCGACCCCGCCAGCGCCGTGCCGACGAACAGGAACGCGACCCCGGGCAGCAGCCGCAGCGTGATCCCGGCCAGCAGCACGACCATCGCACCGGCGATCGAGCTGCGCACACCGAATCGCTTGGCGAGCCTGGGCGCGAGCGGCGCCAGGAGGCCGAAGCACAGCACCGGCAGCGTCGTCAGCGCCGACGCCCAACCCGAGGAGAGGCCGGTGTCACGCTCGATCCGGCCGATCAACGGACCGATGCTCGCCGCCGCCGGACGGAGGTTGATCGCCACCAGCACGACCCCGGCGATCAGCAGCAGATCCGAGTTGGTGGCCCGCGGGCGGCTCACGCTTACACCGTAGTGATCGGTCACGCGGTCAGCCGTGCCTCGACCCCGGGCGGTTGTGCGTGAGCGGCGACCGGTCAGGCGAACATGCCAGCGACCACGTCACGGACGAGCCCGGGCAGCTCGTCGTCGGGAACGTCGCCGAGCAGATCGGAACCGAGCAGCCCGGCGAACACCGCCCCGAGCGAGCACAGCAGCCGCACCCGCATCGCCGGCTCGATCGCCGGACTCGACAGCAGCCGGCGGATCTGCTCCTCGAACTCGGCGTTCTCGGCGTCATGACGCGCGTTTCCCTCGAGCGTGTGCAGCGCGGTCGAGTTGCGCTGGTGCATCACGATCAGCTGGCGGTTGGCGGCGACCTGCTCGATGAACCGCCCGAGCATCTGCGGCCACGCCTCGAGCCGGGCCTGGTCATCGGGGAGCTGCTCGAGCTCCGCGAGTAGCTCGCGCCCGAACACGTGCAGCCGCAGGTGCAGCTCAAGCAGGATGTCCTCTTTGCGCTCGAAGTGGTAGTAGAGCGCC
>Ga0302314_10021320_pt1 | contig 10676 bp, 8 predicted proteins | sample III_Palsa_N2_3_FD_200533 | JGI IMG/M metagenome (GOLD analysis project Ga0302314, IMG submission 200533) | Peat permafrost microbial communities from Stordalen Mire near Abisko, Sweden - III_Palsa_N2_3 | ecosystem: Environmental > Terrestrial > Soil > Palsa > Peat permafrost | place: Sweden... | reverse complement strand
GGGGAGGATAAGCGCGTCCCTCCCCCCTTTGGGGGGAGTACGGCCGAAGGCCGGGAGGGGGGCTAGGCGGCGGGGTCGAGGGAGAGGGTTTCGTAGCGCTTGAGATGGTGGTCGACGGAACCGAACTCGCCTTCGATGATGGTGGCGCGCTTGAAGTAGTGGCCGACCGCCATCTCGTCGGTCATGCCCATGCCGCCGTGCAGCTGGATGGCGTTCTGGCCCACGAACCGGCAGGCGCGGCCGATCTGCACCTTCGCCGCCGACAGCGCCTTGGCGCGCTCCTGCGCCGGCTCGGAGAGCTTGATGTGGGCCATGTAGGTCATCGAGACCGCCTGCTCGACGTTGATGAACATGTCGACCATGCGGTGCTGCAGGACCTGGAACGCGGCGATGGGCTGCCCGAACTGCTTGCGCTGCTTGGTATACTCCAGGGTGCTCTCGTGCAGCTTGCGCAGCACGCCGCAGGCCTCGGCGCAGGTGGCGGCGATCGCCTCGTCGACCACCTGCTCGACCAGCCGCAGGGCGGCGCCCTCGTCGCCGATCAGGGCTTCCGGTCCGACGCGGACGTTCTCGAAGAACACCTCCGAGGCGCGACGGCCGTCTACGGTGGGATAGTCGCGGGTAACGACGCCGGGGGCGTTCTTGTCGACCAGGAACACCGAGACGCCCTCGCGGTCGCGCTGGCCGCCGCCGGTGCGCGCGGTGACGATCAGGTGGCTCGCCCAGGGCGCGCCGACCACCACCGCCTTGTGGCCGTTGATCACCCAGCCCTCGCCGTCCCTGCGCGCGGCGGTGACCAGGTTGGCCAGGTTGTAGCGCCCCTGCGGCTCGGCGTAGGCAAAGGCGATGATCGCCTCGCCGGCGATGATCTTGCCGATCAGCGCCTCGGCCCCGGGCGGGTTGCCGTACCGCAGGAAGCCGCCGCCGATCACCACCGTCTGCAGGTAGGGCTCGACCACCAGGGCGCGGCCGAACTCCTCCATCACCACCATGTTGTCGATGGCCCCGCCGCCCAGGCCGCCGGCCTCCTCGGAGAACGCGGCGCCCAGGATGCCGAGCTCTTCGGCGAACGCCTTCCACACCTCCGGGCGCCAGCCGGCCGCGGACTTGATGGCCGCGCGGCGGGCGTCGAAGTCGTAGTGGTCGGCGAGGTAGCTGGCGACCGTGTCGCGCAGCAGGGTCTGCTCTTCGGTGAAGCTGAAATCCATGGCGGGGAAAGGGTCCTTGGGTGGGAGTGCGTCTTTAAGTATCGCTGCGACGGGCAGATCGCGAGCGCCGCTCTCCTCCCCCTCTGGGGGTGGGGGACCGCGAAGCGGTGGAGGGGTCGACTGGGAGGGACCTCGCCCTACGAGCCCCCCTCCCCGGCTTCGCCGGTACTCCCCCCAATGGGGGGAGAGAGTCTCGTGCGGCCGGCATCAGCTCAGAGTCCCAGCACCGCCTTGGCGATGATGTTGCGCTGGATCTCGTTGGAGCCGCCGTAGATCGAGGTCTTGCGGGTGTTGAAGTAGGCGCCGGCGACGCCGTGCGCCTCGTCCGGCCCGATGGCCCCGATATTGTGCGGCAGGCCGCGCAGGTAGGGCGCGCCGTAGTGGCCGGCCGCCTCCAGCGCCAGTTCGGTGAGGCGCTGCTGGATCTCGGTGCCCTTGATCTTGAGGATCGACGACTCCGGCCCGGGGCCTTTGCCGGAGCTCTCGCCGGCCAGGGTGCGCAGCTCGGTGAACTCCAGGGCCGTCAGGTCGATCTCCAGCTCGGCGACCTTGCGCTTGAAGGCTGGGTCGGCGAGCAAGGGGCCGGCGTCGTCGCCCAGCTGGGTGCGCGAGACCTGGCGGAGTTTCTCGAGCCCGCGCTTCGAGCGGGCGACGCCGGCGATGCCGGAGCGCTCGTGCAGCAGCAAGGCCTTGGCGCAGGTCCAGCCCTGGTTCTCGTGATAGATGCGGTTCTCCACCGGCACCTTGACGTTGTCGAGGAAGACGTCGTTGACCTCGTGGCCGCCCTCCAGGGTGATGAGCGGCCGGACGGTGACGCCCGGGGACTTCATGTCGATCAGCAGGAAGCTGATGCCGGCCTGCGGCTTGGCCGTCGGGTCAGTGCGGACGAGGAAGAAGCCCCAGTCGGCGAACTGCGCCAGGGTGGTCCAGGTCTTCTGGCCGTTGACGATGTAGTACTCCTTGCCGTCGTCGGCGGTGATCCGCTCGGCCTTGGTCTTCAGCGACGCCAGGTCGGAGCCGGCCCCCGGCTCGGAATAACCCTGGCACCACCAGACCTGGCCGTCGCGGATGCCGGGCAGGAAGCGCGCCTTCTGCTCCTCCGTGCCGAAGGTGTAGACCACCGGGGCCAGCATGTTCACGCCGAAGGGCAGGATGGCGATGGTGTCGGCCCGCGCCTGCTCCTCGGACCAGATATACTTCTGAGTCGGGGTCCAGCCGGTGCCGCCCCATTCCTTGGGCCAGGAGGGGGCCGACCAGCCCTTGCGGGCCAGGATCTTGTGCCAGGAGAGGTAATCTTCCTTCGAGAGGGCCTCTTCGTCGCGCTGCTTGTCGCGCAGGGCCTGCGGATAGCTCTCGGCGATGAAGGCCCGCACCTCGGCGCGGAACGCCACGTCCTGCGGCGAGAAGTCGAGATCCATGAGGTGTCCTCCGGCTTGACCTTGAGAAGGCGCCAGAAGGCTGTAGTCGCCCCCGCCCCGGTGAGTCCAGCGTCGCACAAAAAAGCGGCCCGGAGCAGGGGACTCCGGGCCGCTTCACGCGGTGGCTGGGTCGAGAGGCGGCCCTCGGGGGTCAGGGCGCCGCCGTCGTCAGTTCGTCCGCGTGGCGGCGTGGGCGTCGATGGACGCCGACATCGGTCCGTTGGCGAAGAGGGCATGGCAGGCCCCGTCACGTTCGGCGATCAGGGCGCCCTTGCCGTAGGCGCCGGCGTGGCTGGCGGCGCGCTGAGCCTGCGAGCGGGCGTCGTCGGCGCGGTCGGCGACATCGGGGGAGCGCGTGGCGCCCTGGGTCTTCATGACCGCGTCGACGCCCTGCATGTCGACCGAACCGAGGTTCGAAGACGACATCAGCGCCTGGCAACGCGCGGCGGCGATGTATTGCGAGTCGGTGAACTTGTCCGGCGCGGCCACCGCCGCCGTCGTCAGCACCAGCGGCGCGACCATGATCAAAGCCTTGAGCATCGACATAATTGTGTTCCTCGTCCTGGGGGTTGGTGACGGATGTATGGCTTTCTGTTGAAGGCAATTCAAATTAATTATAGTAAATGTGGTTGATTAAGGAAAATTAATCATGACGATTCTGTTGCATTACAGTGTTCACATTACAGGCCGTTCATGTTTCCGGGCCGTTGCGCCGGCCGCGCCAGGGCGGCATGCTCGAGCCATGACCGCCCCGCCGCGCCCCATCGTCACGCCCTGCGTCAAGGTCTGCGTCGTCGACGGCGAGAGCGGGCTGTGCCTCGGCTGCTTCCGCACCCTCACCGAAGTGGCGAGTTGGTCGCGTCTCACCGACGCCGAGCGCGGCGCGATCATCGCCGACCTCCCGCGCCGCCCCTCGCGCGTGAGCCCCGCCAAGCGGGCGATGTTCGGGATCTAGGCGGCGGGCTCGAAGCGGAAGCGGTCCGCGGCGTCGCGGACCGCTTCCATGGCGCGGTCGATCACCGCCTCCCCGGCTCCCGGCGCGAGGCTGTCGACGGTGAGGACCCGGCGCCAGGCGCGCGCCCCCGGCCGGCCCTGGAAAAGGCCGATCATCGGGCGCACCAGCGCCGGCAGGCGGGTTCCCCGCGCCAGCTCCGCCCGGACATGCGGCCTGTACCCTTCGACCGCCTCGAAGGCCGTCACCTCAGGCGCGGCCGGATCGAACAGCCTGGTGTCGACGGTCCCCAGCAAGCCGGGGTCATGGTAGGCGGCGCGGCCCATCATCACGCCGTCCACGTGCGCCAGCTGCGCCTCCGCGGCGTCCAGGCTGGCGATCCCGCCGTTGATCACGACGGTGAGCTGTGGGCGCTCGCGCTTGAGGCGATGGACGAGGCCGTAGTCGAGCGGCGGGATGTCGCGGTTCTCCTTCGGCGACAAACCCTCCAGCCATGCTTTGCGGGCATGGATGATGAACGTCGAGGCGCCGACCGCCGCACAGCCGTCGACCAGCGCGAAGAGACTCTCCTCGGGGTCCTGGTCGTCGACGCCCAGCCGGCACTTCACGGTGACGGGAATGGCGGACGCTTCGAGCATCGCCGCCACGCCTTGCGCAACCAGCGCCGGTTCGCGCATCAGGCAGGCCCCGAACCGTCCGCTCTGCACGCGGTCCGACGGGCAGCCGACGTTGAGGTTGATCTCGTCGTAGCCGACCTCCGCCCCCACCTGCGCCGCCGCCGCCAGCGCCGCCGGGTCCGAGCCGCCAAGCTGCAGCGCCACCGGATGCTCGGCGCGCCCGAAGGCGAGCAGCCGCGCGCGGTCGCCATGCAGCACCGCCCCGGTCGTCAGCATCTCGGTGTAGAGCCGCGCCCGGCCGCTGAGGACGCGGTGGAACGCCCGGCAATGCCGGTCCGTCCAGTCCATCATCGGGGCGATACAGAATCTATATGGTTGATTTATCGTCACTTTTCCCATGTATTCAGTGCACTCGCGGTGGCTCGGGCGCATTGGGCGGCGGCGAGTTCAGTCCCCCGCCCAAGGCGGTGTAGAGCGTCACCAGGTTGGTCGCCTCGGTCTGCTCGGTCGTGACCAGGGTCTGCTCCGCGGCATAGTAGGACCGCTCGGCGATCAGGGCGTTGAGGAATGTGTCGACGCCCTTGGCGTAGCGACCGTTGGCCAAACGCAGCGAGGCGCCGGCGGAGGCGACCAGGGCCCGCTGGGCAGCGAGTTCGGCGTCGATCGTGCCGCGCTGGGCCAGGGCGTCGGCGACTTCCCGGAACGCCGTCTGGACGGTCTTCTCATAGGTGTCGATGGCGAGGTCTCGCTGAGCCTTGGCCAGGGCCAGGTTCCCGCTGTTGGCGCCGGCGTCGAAGATCGGCTGCGAGAGGGCCGGCGCGAAGGTCCAGGTCGTGGCCGCGCCCCGGAACAGGCTGGAGAGCGACGTGCTGATCAGGCCGCCCGAGCCGGTCAGAGTGATCGAGGGGAAAAAGGCGGCCCGGGCCGCCCCGATGTTGGCGTCGCCCGCCTTCAGCTGGTCCTCGGCCGCCAGGACGTCGGGTCGGCGCAGCAACACGCTGGACGCGAGGCCGGCGGGCAGGCGCGAAATCACCACCACCGGGGCGCCCAGGGCGTCGGGCAGCAACGCCTCGGCCACGGGCGCGCCGACCAGCAGTTCCAGCGCGTTGAGGTCCTGCGCCACTTGGGTGGTGAGGCGGGCCACGTCGAATCGGGCCTGTTCGACGATGGTCCGGGCCTGCTCGACATCCAGCCCCGAGGCGACGCCGGCGGCGTGGCGGGCGAGGGTGATATCCACCGTCTTGCCGCCGCTGGCCACCGTATCCTGGGCGATCTTCAGCAGGGAACGGTCGGCGGCGAGGCTCAGGTAATCGGCGGCGACCTCGCCGACCAGCGTGATCTGGGCGGCGTCGCGTGTCTCCCGGGTCGAGAAGTATTGGTCCAGGGCGGCGCGCGAGAGATTCCGCAGCTTGCCGAACAGGTCGAGTTCGTAGGCGCTGACACCCGCGCCCAGGCTGTACTCGTGCACCGTGACCTCGCCGGCGCCGGGCGCCACGCCGGCGGTGAGGACGCTCGCAGGCTCCTGCAGGACCGTCGCGCCGGCGTTCCCGCTCAGGTGCGGCAAGAGGCTGGCGCGCTGGATCTGGTACTGCGCCCGGGCGGCCGCGACATTGGCCACGGCCGCGCGCAGGTCGCGGTTGTTGACCAGCGCCTGATCGATAACGGCCGCGAGCTTGGCGTCGGCGAAGAAATCCCGCCAGCCGACCACCGGCTGGACATTCGCGCTTCGAAGCGGGTAGGCCGGCCCGGTCGGGAACGCGGCCGGGGTCGGCTGCGGCGGCCGATGGTAGCGCGGGGCCATGTCGATGCAGCCGCCCAGCATCGCGGCGGCCAGGGCGAGGTATCCGACGGCGGAGCGGCGCATCCTACGCTGGCTCCGCCGGCGCCGGCGCCGGCGCGACGGCCGGCGCCGGCGGATGGTCCTGCCGGAACAGCCGTTTCACCACGACGAAGAACACCGGCACGAAGAAGATCGCCAGCACCGTGGCCGAGAGCATGCCGCCGATGACCCCGCGGCCGATGGCGTTCTGTCCGCCGGAGCCGGCGCCGTGCGCCAGGGCCAGCGGCAGGACGCCGAAGATAAAGGCGAACGACGTCATCAGGATCGGCCGCAGCCGCAGCTTGGCCGCCGCCAGGGCCGCCTGGACGGCGCTCATCCCCGTCTTCATCCGCTCCTCGGCGAACTCGACGATCAAGATGGCGTTCTTGGCCGAGACGCCGATGGTGGTGATCAGGGCGACCTGGAAATAGATGTCGTTGTCGAGGTGGGTGAGGTGGGCCGACAGCACCGCTCCGACCACGCCGAGCGGCACGACGAGCAGCACCGCGATCGGCACCGACCAGCTCTCGTAGAGGGCGGCCAGGCAGAGAAAAACGATCAGCAGCGAAAGCCCGTAGAGCGCGCCCGCCTGTCCGCCCGAAGCCTTCTCCTCATAGGAAAGGCCTGTCCATTCATAGCCGATGCCGGGTGGCAGCCTCTTGGCCAGGGCCTCCATCCGGGTCATCGCCGTTCCCGTGCTTTCCCCGGGGCTGGGCGAGCCCTGGATCTCCATGGCGGGTTGGCCATTGTAACGCTCCAGCCGCGTCGGCCCGTGGATCCATTCGCTCGTCGCGAAGGCGGACACCGGCGCCATGGTCCCGGACGTCCCGCGGACATAGAGGTTGTTCAGGTCTTCGGGTCGTGTGCGATAGGGGGCGTCGGCTTGGACGAAGACTCTTTTCACCCGGCCGCGGTCGACGAACTGATTGACGTAGGCGCTGCCGAAAGCGGCGCTGATGGTGGTGTTGATATCGGCCTGAGAGAGGCCGAACGCGCCGGCTCTGGCCTGGTCGACGTTCAGCTTGAGCTGCGGAACGTCTTCGAGGCCATTGGGGCGCACCTGGGCCAATCCCTTGTCGTCCTTCGCCATGCCCAGCAGCTGGTTGCGCGCGGCCAGCAGCTTAGCGTGGCCGACGTTGCCGATGTCCTCGAGCTCGAAATCGAACCCGGTCGCATTGCCCAGTTCGAAGGCCGCCGGCGGGGCGAAGGCGATGACCTGTCCGGCGGTGACGCTGGGCGTCAGCTGCTGGAACACGCGCTTCACCACCGCCTCGACGCTGCGCGCCTGGCCAGGCCGCTGGGACCAGTCCTTCAGGGTGGCGAACCCCAGGCCGGTATTCTGGCCGATGCCGACAAAGCCGAAGCCGGCGGCGGTGAACAGCCCGGCGACGTTGGCCTTCTCGTCGACGAGGTAGTGTTTGCGCACCTTGGCCATGACCGCCTCGGTCTGTTCGGCGGTCGAGCCGGGCGGCAGGGTCACCTGGGTGAACAGGAAGCCCTGATCCTCGTCGGGCAGGAAGCCGCCCGGCAGGGTGACGAATAGCAGGGCCATGGCGCCGACCACCAGGGCGTAGAGCACGAGGGTCCTTCCCCAGCGGCGATTGGCGCGCTCGACGCCGCGGCCATAGCGGGTGACGCCGCGATCGAAGTTGCGGTTGAACCACCCCGCGAAGCCCTTCTCATGGGCGCGGTCGGTGGTGGCGGGCTTCAGGATCGTGGCGCAGAGCGCCGGCGTGAAGATCAGGGCGATCATCACCGACAGCGCCATCGCCGAGACGATGGTGACCGAGAACTGCCGGTAGATCACCCCCGCCGACCCGCCGAACAGGGCCATGGGCAGGAACACCGCCGACAGCACCAGGCCGATGCCGACCAGGGCGCCGGTGATCTCGTCCATCGACTGCCGCGCCGCATCCTTGGGCGACAGGCCTTCGGTGTGGATCAGGCGCTCGACGTTTTCGACCACGACGATGGCGTCGTCCACCAGCAGGCCGATGGCCAGCACCATGCCGAACATGGTCAGGGTGTTGATGATGAACCCAGCCGCAAGCAGAATCGCAAAGGCGCCCAGCAGCACCACCGGCACGGCGATCGTCGGGATCAGCGTCGCCCGCCAGTTCTGCAGGAACACCAGCATCACCAGGAACACCAGGCCGACCGCCTCGAAGAGGGTCACCACGACGTCCTTGATCGATAGACTGATGAAGGGCGAGGTGTCGATGGGATAGACGACCTTGAGGTCGGGCGGGAAGGTCGCCGACAGCTCCTTCATCTTGTTCTTCACGGCCTGGATGGTGGTCAGGGCGTTGGCGCCCGGCGCCAGCTTGATCGCGAGGCCCGTGGCCGGGTAGCCGTTGTAGCGTGAGATGAAGGTGTCGGTTTCCGCACCGATCGCCACGCGGGCGACATCGCCGAGCGTCACCGTCGATCCGTCGGGATTGGTGCGCAGCAGGATGCGGCGGAACTCCTCCGGCTTGCCGAGCCGCGACTGAACGTTGACGATGGCGTTCAGCCGCTGACCCTTGACGGTCGGCAGGCCGCCGATCTGGCCGGCCGAAACCTGGGCGTTCTGCGCCGCCACCGCGCTGGTGACATCGCCGACGGTGACCTTCAGGTTGGCCATCTTCAGCGGGTCGAGCCAGATGCGCATGGCGTATTGCGACCCGAAGAATTGCGTGTCGCCCACGCCGTTGACGCGGCTCAGGGGGTCGGCGATCCGGGACGCCATGTAGTCGCCCAGGTCATCCTGGTCGTGGCTGCCGTCCGTGGATTCCAGCCCGACGATCAGGGCGAAATTCCGCGCTGACTTGGCGACCGTGAGGCCCTGCAGCTGCACTTCGGCGGGCAGCAGCGCCGTCGCGGTCTGCAACTTGTTCTCCACCTGCACCTGGGCGGTGTCGGGATTGGTCCCCTGGGCGAAGGTCATCGTGACCGTGGCCGTGCCCGAGGAATCGCTCGTCGAGGAGAAATAGACCAGATGGTCGAGGCCCTTCATCTGCTGCTCGATGACCTGGGTGGTGGTGTTCTCCAGGGTCTGCGCGTCCGCCCCGGGGAAGACCGCGGTGACCGAGATCTGCGGCGGCGCCAGAGCCGGGAACTGGCCGATCGGCAGCGCCCGGATGGCCAGCACGCCGGCCAGGACGAGCACGAGGGCGATCACCCAGGCGAAGATCGGACGGTCGATGAAGAAGCGCGACATGCTCGCCTAGGTCCCGGCGGCCGCGGGGCGGGCCCGGACCTTCGCGCCGGGATGCAGGTTGAGCAGGCCGTCGACGACCAGCCTGTCGCCTGCCGCCAGCCCCCCGGTGATCAGCCATTGGTCGCCAATCGCCTGACCGATTTCGACGAGCCGCTGGGCCACCACATTGCCTGGCCCGAGCACCAGGGCGACTGCCCGGCCCCGCTCGTCGCGCGTGATCCCGGCTTGCGGCGCGAGCAGCCCGTTCTCCCGCACGCCCTCGACCAGGCGGGCGCGAACATAGAGCCCTGGCAGCAGCACGCCGTCCGGATTGGGGAAGGTCGCCCGCACGACCACCGCGCCAGTGGTGGAATCCACCGTGACCTCGGCGAACCGCAGCACGCCCGGGAGCGGATAGATGGCGCCGTTGGGCAGGATGAGCCGAACGCTGGCGGTGTCCCCGTCCGCCTGGCTGACGTGGCCGCCGTGCATCGCGGCGCGCAGGTCGAGCAGATCGGCCGCCGATTGGCTGACGTCGACATAGACCTGGTCCATCCGCTGGATGGTCGCCAGGGCGTCGCCCTGACCATTCTGGACCAGCGCCCCCGGCGTGAACAGCGAGCGGCCGATCCGCCCGGAAATCGGTGCGCGGATGCGCGTGAAGCCGAGATTGACCTCGGCCGTCTTCACCGCGCCGCGTCCGGCGATCACCGCGGCTCTGGACTGTTCCGCCGCCGCCTCCGCATTGTCGGCGTCCTGCTTGCTGACCCCGTCGATCGCCAATAGCTGTCGATAACGGTCGGCCTGCAGCTGGGTCGAGCGGATGTTGGCCTGGGCCTGCGCCAGCTGTCCCTGGGCGGTCAACAGCGCCGCGCGATAAGGCGCATCGTCGATCTCATAGAGCACCTGCCCGGCGCGGACCATCGAGCCTTCAGTGAAGTCGCGCTCGCGGATGACGCCACTGATCTGCGGGCGCACATCGGAGGATTCCAGCGCCGAAACCCGACCCGGCAGCTCGGTGGTCAAGGTCACGCGCTGGGTCTTCAGGACCACGAAGCCGACCATGGGCGGCGGCATCGCCGGCGGAGGCTTCTTGCCGCAGGCGGCCAGGGCGATCGCGCAAGCGACGCAAACAGCCGCGACGTTGAAAGGCCTCATGCGGAACTCGCCTAGGTTGCTCAGCGGACGGAAGGGCGTCCCCGCCGCAAGCCGAGGCCGCCGACGGAGCGGAAGATCGGTAGGTTGACGATGCGGCTCTTTGCGAGCGTCCCGCCCAGCAGATCCGGTTCACCGGATCGGGAAAAGTCCCAGCTACGGACTGAACGCCGTGGCTGTACCCTATGTTGAGCGGGCGGTTCGCGTCAACGTCTGTCGGTTACACGACAGATGGCGGTCATCTCGAGATCAGCACAGGCACCGGCATCTTCTTCAGGAGGGTTCGCGCGGCGCTACCGAAGAGGATTTCGCGCAGATGTGCGGGGTTA
>Ga0302314_10021319_pt1 | contig 10676 bp, 12 predicted proteins | sample III_Palsa_N2_3_FD_200533 | JGI IMG/M metagenome (GOLD analysis project Ga0302314, IMG submission 200533) | Peat permafrost microbial communities from Stordalen Mire near Abisko, Sweden - III_Palsa_N2_3 | ecosystem: Environmental > Terrestrial > Soil > Palsa > Peat permafrost | place: Sweden... | reverse complement strand
GCTGACCGCCGCCGAAGATGAGACGCGCGAGACCATATGGCCGAAATCGTCCGCCATCAGCAGGCCGCCGCCGCCGTTGAGAAGGCCGATCACCCGGTCCCGCGCCGCTCGGTTTGTCGCCTGCAGTTTCATTTCACTAGAGTCGGTTTAGGTACGCGGCGGCGTCGTGCGCTTCTTGGGCTGTCAGCCCCGTATCGGGCATGGCGTCGCCTGGCTTGACGGATTGCGGGCTTCGCAACCAACGGACAAGATTGGCCGGCGTGTTGGGCAGCACGCCGGCGATGATAGTTCGCCTTCCGAAACCCGCTAGCGGCGGCCCGACTTGGCCATCGGCGCCGACAACGCCGGGAATCTGATGGCAGGCGCCGCACTCAGCGGACATTATGACCCTCTTGCCCCTGGACGGGTCGCCGAGCCCGTTACGAACGGCGCCAACAGGTTTGCATCCCGCCAGGCAAGCCAGGGCCATCAAGGCGACGAACGCGGCTCTCACGAGGGGATGGCCCAACAGGCGGGAACCGCCATAATCGCGGGCGCGTCGAATAGAATGGCCACGGCGAAGCCGAAGCCGCTCAGGATGCCGCAGGCGGCGAGGAAGCGCGTGCGGCCCTCGCCGACCTCAAGCGCCCGGCCCGCGCCGCCGCCGCGTTCGCCACGGGTTCGTCGCCAGTGCAGCAGCGCCACTACGCCGCCCAGGATGGCGATGGCGAAGCAGACGCCATTTATCACGCCCAGCATAACCGGCTCTGCCGACCAGCCTTGCGGCGGCGACTGCCGGAGGGCAAGGTCGTGCGGGAAACAGGCAAGGCTCGACACCCCATAGCCGACCACCAGCTGAACAATCCAGGCGGCAGGTCCGGCGATCAAGCTGGAGAGTGAGGCGACCACGCTGACCCGGCCGCGATGCGGGGCGGGGTGTTGGTCGGGTTGGGCGGCGTTCTGGTTCATCGCCTCATCCCATCAGATAGGGGCTGATATAGAAGGTGAAGAAGACGCACAGCCAGACCGCGTCGACGAAGTGCCAATAGATTCCCGCCACGGTCACGCGCGCGTGGTGGCGGGGGCTGAAATAGCCCATCAGCGACCAGACGAAGACGGTCATCAGGATGGCGACGCCGACCACCACGTGGGCCATGTGAAAGCCGGTGATGACAAAGAACAGCGAGCCATAAGAGCTGGTGCTCAGGCCGTAGGTCTTGGTCTTCCACTCGAAAATCTGCACCACCAGGAAGACCAGGCCGAGCAGGATGCCAATGCCCAGGCCGGTCAGATGCTGACCACGTTTCTGCTTTTTGACGCCTTCCTCGCCCCACCAGACGGCCACGCTGCTGGCCAATAGGATCAGGGTGTTGGGGCCGGACAGGCTGATCGAGGGATGCGGTTCCGGCAGCCAGGACTGGCCGCGCTGGACCGCCAGATAGGCGTAGCTGAACAGCAGATAGGCGAACAGGGAAGCTTCGGTGGCGATCAGGCACAGCATGCCCCACCAGCCGACGCTGTTGTGGCCGAGCGCGCCGACCGGCAGGACATTGCGGCGTTCTGCCACGTCAGCCATCGGCGGGCTCCGCGCCGTCGGGCGCGCGATGCGCCTGATGCGGCCAGAACCAGGCCATCAGCGCGCCAGCGATGATGATCGCGCCGGCCGCGACGAACCACCAGGCCTGGAAAAGGGCCGAAGCGAACAGCAGGCTCATGCCCAGCGCCAGGATGAAGGGCGCGAGGGTGTCGCCGGGCATGTTCAGAATCAGGGTCGGCTCGCCATCGAGTGCGCTGGTGGCGATGGTCTGGCGGCCCTCGTCGAGCAACAGTCCCTCCGCCAGGCTCGACCGCGCGGAGGTTTCGTTGAGCTGATCCTCCCAGAGGGGATGGCGGCTTTCGATCGTGGGGATCACCGCGAAATTATAAGGCGGCGGGGGCGACGGGACCGACCATTCCAGTGTTGGCGCGTCCCAGGGGTTTTCGCCAGCCAGTTTTCCACGCTTCAGGCTGATGGCGATGTTGATCAGCAGCAGCAGAATCCCGAGGGCGAACAGGAAGGAGCCGATCGAAACAATGAGGTTGGTCGTCGTCCAGCCCATCCCCGACGCATAGGTGTAGACCCGCCTGGGCATCCCCATCAGGCCCAGCAGGTGCATGGGGAAGAAGCCGAGATTGAACCCAACGAACATGGTCCAGAAATTCCACACTCCCAACCGCTCGCTAAGCAGCCGGCCGGTGAATTTGGGAAACCAGTAGTAGATGGCGCCGACCACAGGAAAGAGGTTGATGCCGATCAGCACATAATGGATGTGGGCAACGACGAAATAGGTGTCGGTCAGCTGCCAGTCCACTGGCACCGACCCGGTCATGAAACCCGAGACGCCGCCGATCACGAACAGGATGATCATCGAGGCGAAGAAGAGGAAGGCGGTCTTGAACACCGGCTTGCCGCCCCAGATGGTCGCGGTCCAGGCGAACACCGCCACCGCGCTGGGCAGGGTGATGATGATCGAGGCGCCGGAGAAGAAGGACAGGGCCAGGCTCGGCAGGCCGGTGGCGAACATGTGGTGCACCCAGACGCCAAACCCGAGCGCCATGGTGCCCACCGTCGACAGCGCCACCGGGGTGTAGCCCACCAGCGGCCGGCGGCAGAAGGTCGGCAGGCCGTCCGAGACCATTCCCATGGCCGGCAGCACGATGGCGTAGACCCAGGGATGGCCGAACATCCAGAACAGGTGCTGCCACAGCAGCGGCTGGCCTTGGCTGGCGTCGAAGAAATGGGTTCCGAACTGGCGGTCCATCCACAGCAGGAAGCAGGCGAGGCTGACGGCCGGCACAGCGAGCAGGTTGGCGACGGAGGCCGTGAGCGTGCCCCAGATCAGGATCGGCACGCGGTTGATCGACATCCCCGGCGCGCGCAATCGCAGGAAGGTGACGACAAAGTTGGCGGCGCCCACGGTGGTGGAAATGCCGAGCAGGATCAGGCCCAGCATATAGACGTCGATATTGACGCCGGGATTGAACTGTTTCGCCGCATAGGGGACGTAGTTGAACCAGCCCGCGTTCGGCCCCTCGCCGACCACGAAGCCGGCATAGATGAAGACGCCGGCGGCGATGTAGACCCAGTAGGACAGGGCGTTCAGCCGCGGGAACGCCATGTCGCGAGAGCCCAGCAGGAGGGGCCAGAGGTAGTTGGAAAAGCCCGACAGGATCGGCGAGGCGTAGAGGAAGATCATGCTCACGCCATGCATGGTGAAGAGCTGGTCATACTGCTCGGGCGTCAGCAGGGTCATGCCCGGCTGGGCCAGTTGCACCCGCATCACCAGCGCTTCGACGCCGCCGAGCAACAGGAAGACAAAGGCGGTGACGATGTAGCGGAGGCCGATCTCCTTATGATCGACGGTGGAGAACCAGCCACGAACGCCCGGCTCGGTCTCCCAGATCTGCTTCAGCCTGGGGCCGGGAAAGTCGGCCGTGACGCGGGCGATGGTTGGGACCCGCGCATCGTCCGACGTGGTGGTGGGCGCGCTCATTTCAGCGTCCCCAGATAGGCGACCACGGCGTTGAGCTGCGGCCCGGACAGGTTGGTCGCCGGCATCCTGGCGCCAGGCTTGATCGTCTGCGGGTCGGAGATCCAGCCGCCCAGCGCCGCGGTCGTGTTTGGCAGGATGCCCGAGGCAATGGTCCGGCGGCTGGCGACGTGGGTCAGATCGGGGCCTGCGAGCCCCCCGGCGCTGGTCCCGCGCACTTCATGGCAGGCGCCGCAATGGTCGCTGAATAGCGCTGCGCCCATGATCGCCTCGGGTTTGGTCGGGGCGACCGCACCGGCGACCTGGCCCTCGCGCCAGGTCTCGAAGTCCGCCGGCGTCTGGGCGATCGCGAAGAGCGCCATCTTGGCGTGCTCCTCACCGCAGTATTCCGTACACTGACCCCGATAGACCCCGGGGCGGCTGGCCTGCAGCCACCCCAGATTGACTCGTCCCGGGATGGTGTCGGTCTTGCCGGTCAGCGCCGGAATCCAGAAGGAATGGATGACGTCGGCGCTCATCACCTTGATCAGCACCGGCTGACCCACCGGGATGTGCAGTTCGTTGGCGGTGGTGAAATCCTGGTCCGGCCGCGGCGACAGATAGCGCGCCTCCCACCACCACTGGTGGCCGGTAATCTCGATGGTGAACGCCGGCTTGCCGCTGGGTGAATTGATCTGCGCCAGCACCGCCACCGTCCAGATCATCGAGCCGAGCAGGACAAGGACGGTGAGCGCTACGCCGATATAGATCCAGTTCAGGCCGGCGCCGCCGCGGCTGACCGGTGGCGGCTCGCCCGCTGGCGCCCGGACCCGTTTGACCAGCATGCCGATCACCACCAGGGCGGTGATGATCACGATCACCGCGACGGAGATATCCATCAGACCCCAGGTCAGGGTCGTTGCCGGGTCAGCCCGGGGCCCGAAGGTGGTCAGATAGCCCAGGGGCCAGGCGGGGCTGAACGACGATGCGCCCGGCGCGGCGTCCATCAGGAACCACCGTTGGTCTTATTGCCCTCGACAAGGGCTTGATGGGCAGTGTCGGTCTGGTCCTGGTCGGCCGCCTGAGGACCGGTGGTGGAGGGCTGATGCGCTCCAATCTGAGCCATCTTCGCGGTCGCCGGCGGCAAAGCGCCGCCCAGGCTCTCGACATAGGCCACCAGTTTCCAGATCTGATCCGGCGGCAAGCTTTTACCCCAGGCCGGCATGCCTTGCGGGCGGCCGTCGTGGATAGAGTTGTAAATCTGAGCCGGCGCGCCGCCATAGCGCCAGCCGTGCGAATTCAGCGGCGGCCCCATCAGGCCGGACGCGGCCGCGCCATGGCAGTAGACGCAGTTCATGGCGCTGAACAGGGTCTTGCCATCGGCCACCGCCACCGCGTCGCCTTCATAAGGATTGGGGACGCTGGCGGCCAAGGCCAGCGGCGAACCAGGCGGCGCGCCCAATGGAATGCGGGCCATGGTCGGATCTGACGGCAAGGCTATTGGTGGATGCGCCGTAGTGGAGCCGCCGGTCGACGGCCTGCATCCCGCCGCCGTGAGGCCGGCCGCCAAAGCCGCCAAAGCGATGATCCTCTTGGTCATCACCGCCGCCTCAGTCCGGCGCGCCATAGGGCGCCGCGGGCGCCGCCGCGCCCTTCGTGGACGCCATGCCGGCCACGGCGGTGTTGGGCGAAAGACCATCGATTGAGAAAACATAGAGGGTCCCGCCGCGCGCGGGGAAGCCGTTCTTGCTCCCCATGACCTGACTGGCCACGCCGCCGACCCCGGCGACCACGGCCACATACTGGCGCCCGTCGGGACCCAGATAGGTCATCGGCTGGCCGTTTATGCCGGAGCCCAGCTTCTGCGACCACAATACCTTGCCGTTGCGGGCGTCGACGGCGCGGAACCAGCCGTCGCTGGTGCCATAGAAGACCAGGTCGCCGCCGGTGGCCAGGACGCCGCTCATGGTGATGAAATCCTCGGGCACCGACCAGACCCGTTGGCCGGTCAGCGGGTTCCAGGCGATGAATTCGCCCCATTTGCCGCTATGGCCGCCGGAATGGGTCTGCAGGTCCATCCCGTCATAGGGTGTGCCAGGGATGTAGGAGACCTTATGGTCGGTCAGGTCCATGCAGATGTTGAAGACATCGGCATAGATCAGGCCGGTGCGGGGCGAGAAGGCCATCGGCTGCCAGTCCTTGCTGCCGATGTGGGTCGGACAGATATCCATCACCTTCTCGCCGACCTTGGCCTGTTTGTCGGGATTGACGATGGGGCGGCCCGTTGCGGGGTCGATGCCGGTGGCCCAGTTGATCGGCGCGAACGGCTTGGCGACCAGGATCTGGCCGGTAGCCCGATCCATGGTGTAGCCGAAGCCGTTGCGGTCCAGATGGACCATCAGCTTGCGGGTCTGGCCGCCAATGACGCCGTCGATCAGGACGTTTTCGTTGACGCCGTCGTAGTCCCACTGGTCGTGCGGGGTGAACTGGAACGCCCATTTGGCGGCGCCGGTCTGCGGGTTTCGCGCGAACACCGCCGAGGCCCATAGATTGTCGCCGGGCCGCTGCGCCGGCACGCGCGGGCTAGGATTGCTGGTGCCGGCATAGATCAGGTTGAGGTCGGGATCGTAGGAAATCCAGCCCCAGATCGTCCCGCCGCCATGCTGCCACCCGCCCGCCGGCCAGCTGGAAACGCCTAGGTCCTTGCCGTTGAGCCACCCGTAGGGGGCGTGAAACTCCGAGCCGATCTTCACGTCGGCGTCCGGCCCGGTGCTGTAGGCCTTCCAGAGGACTTTTCCGCTGTTCAGGTCCAGGGCGTTAAGTTGGCCGCGCACGCCCATCTCGCCGCCGCTGTCGCCGACCAGCACCACATTGCCCACGACCAGCGGCGACATGGTGATGGTCATCCCGTCGACCGCCGGGTTGCCCAGACGCGTGCGCCAGACCGGCTTGCCGGTCTTGACGTCCACCGCGACGGCTTCGCCGTCGAGCAGGGTGTAGACCAGCTTGCCGTCGGCAAAGGTCGGGCCGCGGTTGACAGCGTCGCAGCAGGCCTTGCCGATGGCGACCGGATCGGGGTTGGGCCTATAGGTCCACTTCACCGGCAGGCCGGGCTCGGAGAGGTCGATGGCGTAGGCGATATTGGGGAACGGCGTCACCACATACATGGTGTCGCCAACCACCAGTGGCGCGCCCTCGTGGCCGTAGGGAATGCTGTCGTTCATGGTCCAGGCGATCTTCAGCCTGGCGATATTGGACGTATTGACCTGATTTAGCGGGCTGAAGCGGGTGTTGGCGTAGTCGCGCGCCTGTCTGCGCCATTCGCCGGGCGGATCGTTAGGCGCAGAATTGGCGGTCGCGCCCGTCCCGCCGGGCCGGGGCTGGGCGGCGGTCCGGAGGGCAGGTGCGTCCGAAGGCGGCGCGGCCTTGTGACAGGCGGCCAAGCTCACCAACGCGGCGAACGCCAGCGCCGGGCCAAATTGCCGGATCGCGCCCATCGCCCCCTCCCTAGCCGAGCTGCTGGCGAAGCGCCTTGGCCTTGTCGAGGTGAGTCTGGACCAGCGGACCTGTCTTCTTGGCAACGTCTTGCAGCGCCGGAACCCGGCCATCATTGGCGTATCGGGACATCAGGTCGAGCGCGGCTTGGTGGCCGTTGACCTGGTCGTCCATATACTTCTTGTCGAAATTCGCCGCCGCAACGGTCTGTAGATCCTGCAGTTGGGCCTGCTTGTCGTCGGGCATGCTTGCGGGCATGAGATCCTGGCCGGACTTGGCGACCGCCGCCTTCAGGGCGGCAGTGGTCTTCGTATGGTCGGCGACCATCATCGTAGCGAAGGCTTTGATCCGCGGATTGTGAGACCGCTGCAGCGCGACCTTGCTGGACGCGATCTCGAACATGTCGCTTGCGGCGGCGTTCTGAACGAAATCCTGCGCCGTCAGCTGCACGCCCTGCGTAGCCTCAACCGCCGCCGGATTGCCGCTGGGCATGCTGCTGGGGGGGCTATTGTCGCTTGTGGCGGGCGACGCGGCGACCGGAGCGTTTGAATCGACAGCCGGAGCGCTCGAGTCTGGCGCGGAGGCGCCACTGTCGGCGCTGCTCGGCTTGTTGCAGCCCGCCACGGCGATGCAGGCAAGGCCGATGACCGCCCAGGTGAATTTCATTGACCCGCTCCGGAGTGTTGTGTTCACGAAAGCGCCAACGCGATCAGTCGGTTCCTACGGTCAAGCCCCGATCGCGCATCCGCGCTTGCATCCGGAACTTTCGCAAAGTCCGGGGGTTGAACGGACGCAATCCGGAGCCGAAGGGCGGTATGTCCGTGCGTCTTACGCCGATCGGCGCCTTTCCCTATTCGCCTTACTGTGGCGCGCCGCCGTCACCGGGCGGCCTGCTCCACCGCTGGAACCTCGATCCTTTCCTGATGGCGGCCTTGGCGCTGATTCTGGCCGCCTATCTGCTGTCCAATCGTTCCACGCCAATCTGGCGACGACTCGTCTTCTCGCTGGGGTGGGTGTTGGGAAGCCTGGCGGTAATCTCGCCTCTATGTCCCCTGTCGGTGGCCCTGTTCTCGGCGCGGGTCGGCCAGCACCTGATCCTCACCAGCCTCGTCGCGCCCCTGATCGCCCTGGGATGGCAAGCCCGCTCCACGACAGCGGGCCGTTGGCGTCCGGTACTGGCGGCGATGAGCTTCGCGGTCGCATTGTGGGTGTGGCACTCGCCCGCGCCCTATGTCGCCACCTTCACCAGCGATCTGGTTTACTGGCTTATGCACCTGACAATTTTCGGCGCCGCCGTCTGGCTCTGGGTGGAGGTGTTCGCGGCCTGGGGTGAGCGCATCGAGAGCGCGGCGGCGGCGATCGTCCTGACCATCCTGCAGATGGGGCTGCTGGGGGCGGTAATTACCTTCGCCGATCGGCCGCTCTATGCGCCACATCTGTTCACGGCGCCGGTCTGGGGCCTGACAGCGCTGGAGGATCAGCAGTTCGGCGGCGTGCTCATGTGGGTTCCGGCCGGCGTAATCCTCGCCGCGGCGTTGGCGGCGGGATTCACCGAGGCCATGCGGCGCGCGGAATCGCGCTCGCTGGCAAGATCGGTGACCTGACGTGCGGCTTTTGGCGATCGCCGCCTGCCTGTTTCCGCTGGCGCTCGCCGCCTGCGCCCCGCCGCCAGCGTCCGCAATCGGTGATCCAAAAGCGGGCGTGGCGCTTATCGGCCAGGCGCAGTGCGGCGCCTGTCACGTTATCCCCGGTATCGCCGCCGCAGACGGCATGTCGGGACCGTCGCTCAAGGGTTTCGGCCGCCGGACCATGATCGCAGGAATGCTGGCCAATACGCCGTCCAACCTCGTCGCCTGGCTACGCGCGCCCCAGACCCTCTCGCCGGGCAACGCCATGCCAAACATGAACCTGAGCGCCCCGCAGGCCCGCGATATCGCCGCCTATCTCGATACCCTGCAATGAGCCGGACAGCCTGGTTCTTCGGCGGATTCGTGGCCGCGGGGGTTGTAGGCGGTCTGGCCGGCTTGCTGGTGGTCTACGCTGGCTTGTTCGACGCCCGCGCATCGACGCCGCACGACCCACTGACCGCCTGGGCGACGCACACGACCATGGTCCATTACATGCGTCGCGCCTCGCCGGCCTCGGCGCCATCGCCTACCTTTACGCCCGCCCAGACCCTGGCCGGCTTCCGCGCTTACGAGGCTGACTGCGAAGTGTGTCACGGCGGCCCCGGCGTCGCTCACGCCCATTGGGTCGACGGGATGAATCCCTCGCCGCCTTACCTCCTCGATCAGAGCCACCGCTGGACGCCGAACCAGCTGTTCTGGATCGTCAAGAACGGCGTGAAGATGACCGGAATGCCAGCGTGGGGCGCAACCCAGACGGACGCCGACGTTTGGAACCTGGTCGCATTCTTGGAAGCGATGCCCTACCTCGCGCCCGCCGATTACCAGAACATGAGGACCGAATTGCCCGCGCCACAGCCTACCGAGGCCGCCGCGGCGCGCTGAAGGAACTCAGCTGGCGGGTTCGGTCGTCAACGCGATGAAAATCGACGCAAATCGTCTGTCGTCGGAGGAATCCGGTCCGGTTTGACAGGCCCAAATTTTTGCCGCAACAATTCCGAATTATTGAGCAAAACCAGTGCCTTAGCGTGGCGGTGCTGTCAGTCTAACGCTAACTTGTCTCCACTCGACGAGGCGAGGGCAGGGGAGGCGGAGGTCTAGGCCATGAGGGTCTGCCACTCCGCCAGGGCGGCGGAGCGGTTGGCCTTGTAGGTCTCTCGATCGGTGAGGTGGCGTTCCTGATTGAAGTGGTTGTGAACCGAGGCGTGGACTGAAGCGAACTTCTGCAGACTCTTCATCTGCCGAAATCTAAGCATGGCTCGCTCTCGTCGCCGAAACGGCTGATGGGAGTTTTCCGCCCTGTTATTGGCCCAGCGACCAATCTCCTGCTTCTCGGCGTTGCCAATCTCGGTCATGGCGGCCTTGTAGGAACGGAGGCCGTCGGTGGTGATCCTTCGAGGCGAGCCATGGCGCTTCAGCGCCCTCTTGATGAAGCTCAGCGCCGCGGCCTTGTCCCTGGTCTTGGTGACATAGGACTCCAGCACCTCGCCCTCATGATCCACGGCTCGCCAGAGGTAGTGCATCTCGCCATTGATCTTCACGTAGACCTCGTCGAGATGCCATTTCCAATGCGTGTGCTGGCGCATGCGCTGGACACGTTTGCGGCGAATCTCGGCGGCGAACATTGGTCCGAAGCGGTTCCACCACAGCCTCACCGTCTCGTGGCAAACGTCGATGCCGCGTTCGTGCAGGAGGTCTTCGACGTTGCGAAGCGACAGCGGGTACTTCACGTACATCATCACCACCAGGCGGATCACCTCAGGAGAGGAATCAAACCAGCGGAACGGGTTGTCGGACTTGGCCATGGGGCCGACCTAGACGTCGCGGCTTAGCCGTTCGATAATTTGAGCTGACAGAGCCCTCGGGGGCCTTACAAGAAGCGCGAAACCGTCTAGGTTTGCGCCGTGTAGGGCTTGTTCAACGATGCTGATCTGGAGGCGCGGATACTTCCGTCCGACAATGGACACCTACGGCCACGGCTGTTAGGTTTCGGCGCTGTGCGCCCCAGGGTCCTGGTCCGACCTCCGGCGTACCCGTCGTAGCCGGGACCGGAGCAAGACCACCATGT
>Ga0302314_10021318_pt1 | contig 10676 bp, 10 predicted proteins | sample III_Palsa_N2_3_FD_200533 | JGI IMG/M metagenome (GOLD analysis project Ga0302314, IMG submission 200533) | Peat permafrost microbial communities from Stordalen Mire near Abisko, Sweden - III_Palsa_N2_3 | ecosystem: Environmental > Terrestrial > Soil > Palsa > Peat permafrost | place: Sweden... | reverse complement strand
TCGATGCAGGAATTCTGCCCGCCGCTCAGCGGTTGGACCCACGGCCAGACAGGTGGTTGGTTTCAACCGCGCTGCTGGCGGGTCCGTGTCTATCGGTCGTATTCTCCCGTCGGTATCGTTGTTGGGCTTGCCCCTGTCTGATCATTCAACCCTGACAGGAGCACTCTGATGCAACTCAAACATGCCAATCTCGTTACGCCCGACGTGGCGGCTTCCGCTGAATTCTTTCAGCGTTTCTTTGGCTTCGAAATCGTCGACAAACGTGGTGCCGATGCGCTTGCGGTGATGTGCGACCGGGACAATTTCGTCCTGACCTTGATGAAGTCGAAGAAAAGCGATCCGGACCGCTATCCGCAGACCTTCCACGTCGGATTTTATTTCGACAGCCCTGAATTGGTGGATGCCAAGCGTGCCGAGCTGTTGACGGCGGGCTTGTCGCCGGGCGAGGTGGAGACCACAAATCGTGGTGGCGCGGTCTCTACCTTCTACTGCGTCTGCCCCGGCGGCATCACCGTCGAAGTGTGCACGCCGCCAGGCTTCGTCACCGCCGGGGCTGTTGCCATCGCCGGATGATCGGCATGATCTGGACTGCCGGGCAGGCGCTGCCCGGCAGTCATTTGGCATAGTCTGTGCAAAGATACGGCGGATGCTTCTTGAAGGGCGGGCTGTTGGCACATCTCTGGGCTCGGAAATCGACGGCGGAGCTGACGTTGGAGGCGGCTCGGAGCGATGACGGCCGTGAGCTTGATGCGCCGAAGCGCGTATTGTCCGCGCTGAACCTGGTCGGGCTTGGTATCGGTGGCACCATCGGTGCCGGGATTTTTGTGCTGACCGGAACCGCGGCCGCGACCAATGCAGGTCCCGCGGTCAGCCTGTCCTTTCTGCTCGGCGCGGTCGCCAGCGCGTTGGCCGGGCTGTGCTATGCCGAACTCTCGTCGAGCATACCGATCGGTGGCAGCGCCTACACCTATGCCTATGCGACGCTCGGCGAATTGGTCGCCTGGATCATCGGCTGGGATCTGATCCTCGAATATGCGCTCGCCGCGGTCGCGGTCGCGATCGGCTGGTCGAGCTATGTCGTCAGCGTCGCCAACGATCTGGGGGTGAGCATCCCCGCGCGCTTCGCGTCCTCGCCTTACGCGTTCGACGCCGGCCAGCACGCCTGGTCGGCGACCGGCGCCGTGCTGAACGTTCCGGCGGTGGTCATCGTCGTGGTCATCACGGCATTGCTGACGATCGGAATCCGCGAGTCCGCGCGGTTCAACGACTTCATCGTCGCCTTGAAGCTGATCGTGATCCTGCTGTTCATCGTGTGTGCGGTGCCGGCGTTCAGCACCGCGAACTGGGTCACTTCCACCAATCCCGCGGGCGCATTCATTCCGCCGAACGCCGGTCCCGGCCTGTTCGGCTGGTCGGGCGTGCTGCGCGGCGCCGCCGTGGTGTTCTTTGCCTATGTCGGATTTGACGCGGTTTCGACTGTGGCGCAGGAAGCCAAGGTGCCGGGCCGCGACATGCCGATCGGCATCCTGGGTTCGCTGGTGATCTGCAGCGTGCTCTATGTCGCGGTTGGCTTCATCCTGACCGGGATCGTGCCGTTCGACCGATTGAACGTTCCCGATCCGATCGCGGTCGGCATCGACGCTGCTGGCGTGGGCTGGCTTTCGCCGCTGGTCAAGCTCGGCATCATCCTCGGCCTGACCTCCGTCATTCTGGTAACACTGCTCGGGCAGCCGCGAATCTTTCGCGCCATGGCGCATGACGGGTTGCTGCCGCCGGCCGCGGCAAAAATTCATCCGCGCTTCCGCACCCCCTACGTGGCCACCATCGGCACCGGTGCCGTGGTGGCCTTGCTCGCGGGGCTATTGCCGATCGAACTGGTCGGCGAACTCGTCAGCATCGGCACGCTGTTCGCATTCATGGTGGTGTCGCTCGGAACGCTGGTGCTGCGGATCAAAGAGCCGGAATTGGTCCGGCCGTTCCAGGCGCCGGCGATCTGGATCGTCGGCCCGGGCGGCGCCGCCATCTCGCTATTCCTGATGTTCGGCCTGCCGGCCGATACCTGGATCAGGCTGGCGATATGGCTCGCGATCGGCCTGGCGATCTACTTTCTCTATGGCGCGCGGCACAGCCGGATCGCAGGGCTCCGCTAGGCTGCGACGACGCGAGCCGCCTACAATCCGCTGAAGAAATTCAGCAGCATGGCCCGCCGTGCAGTCTCGCGCGTGACGCAGGAGGCGTGCATGCGGACCGACATCGAGCCCTGGATCTTGTCGTCGTAGAACTGGCAGGTGGTGTCGCGGTAGGCGATCCACGCGCGCTGCATCGCCTGCGCTTTAACCGTCTGGTCGGCATCCAGCGTATCCAGCAGGCTCTTGTAATTATCGTTGAGCAGTCCGTCCCAGATCACACCTTCCATTCGATAGCAGTCGACCGCGATCGCTTCGCTGGCATCTTGCGGGTGCTTGCCCATGCACGGCTCGGCGACGAGATTGAAAAGGCAACGGCGTTCGCTGTCTTCGAGATTGTCCTTATTCCTGGTCGCACAATCCCGAATCGATGCGATTTCCTTGGCCGTGGGCTTGCGGGTCTGGGCGTAGCTCGATTCAGTGGCGAAGCTAAACGCGATTGGCAAGACGCAGACCAAGGCGATTCTGATCGCGCGCGATAGGCGAGGGGCCATCTGCGTCAAACCTCCCGTGAGGCTGAAAGCTTGTAAATCTCGAGCGCGTCGGCGTCGGCGCCGCGCGCGGATTTGGCCAGCCGGAACAACTGCGCCGCCAATGCCGACATCGGCACCGGGCTCGATGTATTGCGGGCGACATCGACCACCGTATCCAGATCCTTCAGCATCGTTGAGATGTGGCCGAGCGGCGGCGAATGAATACCCTGCGCCATGCGCGGCACGAACAGTTGCAAGGGAATCGAATCGGCAAAGCCGCCGGCCAGTGCTTCCGGCAATTTGCTGGCGTCGATCCCGGCATTGACCGCAAGCCGCGTGGCCTCGGCCAGCACCGTCATGGCGCAACCGACGATCACCTGGTTGCAGAGTTTTGTGGTCTGTCCCGCGCCGACCGGCCCCATATGCGTCAGCCGTCGCGCCATCGCCAGCACATAGGGCCTGATACGTTCGATGTCGGCGGCATCGCCGCCCGCCATCACCGCGAGTGTGCCTTCTTCCGCGCCCTTGCTGCCGCCCGAGACCGGCGCGTCGATCCATCCCATGCCATTGGCCGCTTTCAGCCGCGCCGCGATGGCGCGCGCCGCGTCCGGGTGGATCGAGGAAAAGTCGACCACGAGCTTGCCGTGGCCGGAGACCGTGGCGAGGCCGTCTTGGCCGAACACCACCTCTTCGACGGCGGCCGCATCCGTCAGGCACATGAAGATGAGTTCGGCGGCCTCGGCGACCTCGCGCGGCAGCCTGGCGAGCTTTGCGCCGGCGTCGACCAGCGCTGCGGCTTTGCCGGCGGAGCGGTTCCAGATCGTGACGTCGTAGCCGGCGTTGACCAGCCGCCGCGTCATCGGAAATCCCATCATCCCGAGCCCGAGATAGCCGAGTTTTTTGGTTCGCCCCTGGTCTGATCCGGCAGCCCCAGCCATGTCGCGTTCTCCCTTGTTGGCGCCGAAAATCCGTTCCGGCAGGCCCGCTCTAGCACAGATCGGGTCGCGGCCGGAATGTGCTCGCCGGAAGCTACTTTCGGTGGCTTGCCTCATCATTTGAACCATGAAAGGTTTGCCGGCGGGTGTGGTCTAAAGTGGAGTTGGGGCATGATGCGGTTATCTCACAAGTGGATTTTGGCGGCGGCGATGTCGGCCGGCGTTCTGGCTGGCGTCAGCGCCTCGCATGCGCAGCAGACCATCCGCGTCGGCTGGACCATTCCGGCTGAAGAGTCGAAATACTGGATGATGCGCCGGCCGGCCGAATTTCCCGATATCGGCAAGACCTACAATATCGAATGGACCCAGTTTCAGGGCACCGCGCCGATGACGCAGGCACTCGCGGCCGGCGCGCTGGATTGCGCGACGCAGGCGCCGCTGTCGTTGGCGAACGGCGTGGTCGGCGGCAATCTGAAGGCCTATATCGTCGCCCAGCACGTGTTCGAGAAGCCCGGCGGCTTTTCGGTCTATTGGGCGGTGAAGGACGATTCGCCGATCAAGACCATTGCCGATCTCAAGGGCAAGACCATCGGCATTTCGGTGATCGGCGGCGGCACCCAGGGTCCGTTCAACATGCTGTTGAAGCAAAATGGCGTCGATCCGGCCAAGGACATCAAGCTGGTCGAGGTCGGTTTTGCGGTCTCCGAAGACGCGCTGCGTCAGGGCCGCGTCGATGCCGTCAATATGAACCAGCCTTTCGCCGCGCACGCCGAAGCCAAGGGCGGCACGCGAAAGCTGTTTTCGCTGTCGCAGGCGATGCCGAACATCGTCCACATTCTCGAAGCCTGTCGCGCCGAGTTCGTCGACAAGAATCCGGAGTTGGTGAAGGCTTACGTGCGTGACATCACCCTGGGCATGAAAAAGGCGCTGGCCAATCGCGAGGAAACGCTCAAGGTGGTCTCCGAGGTGCTGAAGGCGCCGATCCCGGTGCTCGACACTTATTTGCTGAAGGATAACGACTTCGGCCGCGATCCCGGTGCGGCGCCGAATTTTCCGGCGATCCAGAAGATGCTCGACATCTATACCGAAGCCGGGATGCTGCCGAAGATGGACGTCGCGCAATTCAAGGGTCCGGTCACCGCGCCGATCCAGTAGAGGCCGCGGTTTAACGCGTCGTCCCGGCGAAAGCCGGGACCCATACGCCGTGTCGCCTCGTTTCGGCATTGTAACCAAGGCATTTTGCACCAACTAACGCCAGGGGTTATGGGTCCCGGATCAAGTCCGGGACGACCTCAGGGGACGACGACGATGACATCATCCAATAAAAAATGGCGCTCGCGCGTCACCACCGACGGTCTCGATCGGGCGCCGCACCGCGCGTTCATGCGGGCGATGGGGATCGACGACGAAGCGATCGCCAAACCGATGATCGGCGTCGTCAGCATGAAGGGCGAGCAGACGCCCTGCAACATGACCCATGATTTCCAGGTCGCGGCCGCCAAAGAGGGGATCGCGGAGGCCGGCGGCACGCCGCGGGAATTCTCCACGATTTCGGTGTCCGACGGCATCAGCATGAATCATGAGGGCATGAAGTTCTCGCTGCTGTCGCGCGAGTTGATCGCCGATTCGATCGAGGCCGTGGTTCACGGCCTCGCCTATGATGCGCTGATCGGATTTGGCGGTTGCGACAAGACGCTGCCCGGCGTGATGATGGGCATGATCCGCTGCAACGTGCCGTCGATCTTCATCTATGGCGGCAGCGCGCTGCCCGGCAGGTTCGAGGGCAAAACCCTGACCGTGCTGGATTCCTACGAGGCGGTCGGCAGCTTCATGACCGGCGAGATCGACCAGGCGACGCTGGCCGGCATCGAGCGGGCGTGTCTTCCGACCATCGGCGCCTGCGCGGGGCAGTTCACCGCCAACACCATGGGCATGGTCTCCGAGGCGATGGGGCTGACGATCCCCAACGTCTCGATGATTCCCGGCGTTTATGCCGAGCGCGCGCAGGCTGCGCGCAAGGCCGGGCGCCTGGTGATGGAAATGCTGGAGCGGGGCGGGCCGTTGCCGCGCGAGATTGTCACCCGCCAATCGCTGGAAAACGGTGCGGCGATCGTTGCCGCCACCGGCGGCTCGACCAATGCCGCGCTGCATCTGCCGGCGATGGCCAACGAAGCCGGCATCGCCTTCACCATCGACGACGTCGGCGAGGTATTCGCGCGGACGCCGCTGATCGGCAATCTGCGCCCGGGCGGCAAATACACCGCCAAGGATGTCTACGACATCGGCGGCACCGCGGTGGTGATCCGTGCGCTGGTCGAGAGCGGCCACATTGATGGTGCTTGCCTGACGATTACTGGCAAAACCATCGCGGAAGAATATGGCAGCGCCAACGCGCCTGACGGCGAGGTCATCTATCGTACGTCAAAGCCGATCATGCCGGACGGCGGTGTCGCGGTTCTCAAGGGCAATCTGTGTCCCGACGGAGCGGTGATCAAGGTCGCGGGTCTCAAGAGACTGGTGTTCGAAGGCACCGCGCGCGTGTTCGAGGATGAGGAGCATTGCGTCGATGCGGTGCGCAATCGCAGATATAGCGAGGGTGACGTTCTCATCATTCGCAACGAAGGCCCAGTCGGCGGACCCGGCATGCGCGAGATGCTGGGTGTCACGGCATTGATTTACGGGCAGGGCATGGGCGAGAAGGTCGCGCTGATCACCGACGGACGGTTTTCCGGCGCCACCCGCGGCATGTGCATCGGCTATGTCTCGCCGGAAGCATTCGTCGGCGGTCCGCTGGCGCTGGTGCGCGAGGGCGATCGCATCCGTATCGATGCTGGTGCGCGCCGCATGGATGTGCTGATCGACGAGGCGGAACTTTCCGCGCGGCGACAGGCGTGGAAACCGCGACCGCCGCGTCACCGCGCAGGAGCGCTAGCCAAATACGCCCGATTGGTCGGCCAGGCGCCCGGTGGCGCCGTGACGCATGACGGCGCCGCCGAGTGGCCGTGGTTCGATCAGTAGGCATAATCCGGAAAAGTGGGAACCGGTTTTCCGAAAGATTATGCCTAGATAAAGAACTAGAGCAGGACGACGATTCGACGTCATCCTGCTCTAGTCAAGAGGCTATGCCACCTTGACCATGAAAAAAATGTAACGCAAAAAGCACTTGGGCAGGCCGTATCATGGGCGGGTTCCTCTGAAGGAGATCACCGATGCGCAAATGGCTCAAACATGCTGATAGCGATGACGTGACGATGGTGGTGTCGGGCTTTCTCGCGGTCGCAACGTTTTGTGCGTTTGTATTGATCTGGTTTGTCGAAGCCCCGGCGCCGGAATGCGGAAGAAATTGCGCCACGGATTTCTCGTCGGTAAATCGCTAGAGCCGAGTCCCTTCTTGAACAGTTCCCTTCTTGAAACTCAGGTGACCGCTAGCTTGCGGTCATAGCGGGGATCGCGCCAAACCTCGGTTCGGATGCATTCGGCGAGGATTTCGACGGCATCCCATACGTCAGCATGGCGGATATAGAGCGGGGCAAAGCCGAAGCGCATGATGTCGGGCGCACGAAAATCGCCGATCACGCCGCGTTCGATCATGGCCTGCACCACCGCATAGCCCTTGTCGAAGGCGATCGATACCTGGCTGCCGCGCAGCGCCGACTGGCGCGGGGTTACGATCTCAAGTTCCGGTAGCAGCGCGGTGACGCGCGCGATGAACAGTTCGGTGAGCGCGAGGCTCTTTTGCCTGAGCGCGGCGACGTCTACTCCGTTCAGCGCATCGAGCGCCACGTCGATGCCGCGCAGCGAGATGATTGGCGGGGTGCCGCACAGGAAGCGCTTGATCCCCGTGTCGGGGTGGAAATCGCGTTCGAACGCAAACGGCGCAGCATGTCCCCACCAGCCCGAAAGCGGATGGGTCGCGGCGGCCTGATGCGCCTTGGCTACCGCGATGAAGGCGGGCGATCCCGGACCTCCGTTGAGATATTTGTAGGTGCATCCGACCATGAAATCGACCGCATGACGGTCGAACGCGAGTTCGATCACGCCGGCGGAATGGCATACGTCCCATATCACCAGCGCGCCCGCATCATGAATTCTCCGGGTGATCGTCGCCATGTCGAGCAGCGCGCCGCTGCGATAATCGACATGCGACAGCACCACGACGGCTGTGCGTTGATCCAGCAGCGTATCGAGCGAAGCGCCGTCCGCGCCGATCAAGCGCCGCTGCATCGGACGTCCCGCCGACTTCATCGCGCCTTCGATGATGTAGAGATCGGTGGGGAAGGAACCTGCTTCGGCGATCACCACGTCGCGATCGGGCCGCAGTCCCATCGCGGCATGAAGCGCCTTGAACAGGTTGATCGACGTGGTGTCGCTGACCACCGCCTGGCCGGGGCCGGCGCCCAATAGCTCGCCGATGCGGTCGCCGAGCCGGACCGGCATGTCGAACCAGCCGGCGGAATTCCAGCTTCCGATCAGGTCGCGGCCCCATTCCTGCGCGATGGTGCGATGGAGGATCTCCGTCGCGGCGCGCGGCATCGGGCCGAGCGAATTGCCGTCGAGATAGATCAGGCGATCGGGAATCACAAAACGGTCGCGGAAAGCGCCAAGCGGATCGCTGAGGTCGCGCGCCACGCAGGCCTCGCGTGTATCGGGCGATGGGGACGGCATCTTGAACACCCCGCGGTCGAGAGAACGGCAGCGCGCCCGATCATGGTTGCGCTTTGCCCTCAGCAAATCCCGATTGACAGCAAAAGTCTATCATTTTAGGCTTAAAGTAATCCGCCAATCCTTCTGCCGGGGGTTTGGCGGCCATCGACAGGGTATACTGCGATAGCAGGTACACCTGGAGTACCCTGAATCGACACGTCGCGTTCGGTTTTACCGCAACGAGGATGAGGCCCATGCGCATGCCGGCGGACGAATCCAGGAAATGACCGATCATCGCGCCGACCCGTCACAGGACGCATCGGGCGCGAAAGCTGGCGCGACAACTGACGTCAGTATGTCCTATTCGGACTATCTCCAGCTCGACAAGATTCTGAACGCCCAGCATTTGCTCTCGGCGGCCCACGACGAGACGCTATTCATCATCCAGCACCAGACCTCCGAACTCTGGATGAAGCTTGCGATCCACGAATTGAACGCGACCTGCCGGCTGATCGCGGCGGACGGTCTGCAACCGGCGTTCAAGACCCTGGCGCGGGTATCCCGCATCCTGGAGCAGCTCAATTCGGCCTGGGACGTGCTTCGCACCATGACGCCGAGCGAATACACCCAGTTTCGCGATGCGCTTGGGCAATCGTCTGGTCTACAATCCTGGCAGTACCGGATGATCGAGTTTCTGGTCGGCAACAAGAACGCGGCGGTGCTGCGTTTTCACGAGCACGACAAACCCGTGTTCGAGCGGCTCGAAGCCGCGCGCCGCGCGCCCAGCCTCTACGATCTCACGATACAATTGCTGGCCCGCCGTGGCCTGCCGATTGATCAAGCGGTGCTGGAACGCGACGTGTCGCTGCCGCATGCTGACGATGACAGCGTCAGCGCCGCCTGGCTCTCGGTCTATCGCGAGCCCTCTCGTTTCTGGGAATTGTATGAGCTGGCCGAAAAGCTGGTCGATCTGGAAGATTACTTCCGCCGCTGGCGCTTCAATCACGTCACGACGGTGGAGCGGGTGATCGGCTTCAAGCGCGGCACCGGCGGTACCGGCGGCGTTTCTTACCTGCGAAAGATGCTGGACGTGGTGCTGTTTCCGGAGCTCTGGCGTTTAAGGACCGAACTCTGATGGAGCTGATCGACATCTCGCCGCCGCTGCGCCTCGGCATGGGCGTGTTCCCGGGCGATGCGGCCTACCAGGTGTCGCAAACCTTCGCCATCGGCCCCGGATGCCCGGTCAATGTCAGCAGCGTCGCGATGTCGACCCATTGCGGCGCGCACGCCGATGCTCCGCTGCATTACGACTCACGGGGAGCCAGCATCGATGAGCTCGAACTCGGTGATTTTATTGGGCCGGCTCGGGTGATCGATGCCCGCGGCGCCGGTGCGCTCTGTCAATTTGAAGAGATCGCGTCCGCGCTCGACGGCGCGCCGCCGCGGCTGTTGTTCCGGCTGATGGACCGGCTCGATCCCATGCTGTGGCCAACCGGCTTCCGCGCGCTGGCCGCGGAAGCCATCGAGCAGTTGGCGGCCCGCGGCACGCGCCTGATCGGTGTCGATGTCCCCTCGGTCGATCCGGAGACCTCGAAGGACCTGCCGTCGCACATGGCCTGCAACCGCCACGACATACGCATTGTCGAGAACCTCATGCTCGCCGATGTCGCCCCCGGCGATTATGAGTTGATCGCGCTGCCGCTGAAGCTGCAGGGCCTCGACGCAGCGCCAGTGCGTGCGGTGCTGCGGCGGCCGTCCAAGCCATGAACATCGTCATGAAACATCGCCTTGAAACCTACGCGATGAAACATCGCCTTGCCGTGCCGGATTCCGCTATGCTGGAATCGATCGGACCAGGTCGGGGCAGCGTCCCGACCTGGCGGCGCCGAAGTCGGAGAGAACAGCGGGGATGAAGGCTTTGTCATTGCGGTCGGAAGTTCAGGCGCAATCCGTAACCGCAGGCGCACAGGCGGCCGCGATGATCGAGATATCAGGGGTTTCGCAGGTTTTCCAGACCTCGGGACGTCAAAGCCATCTGGCGTTGTCGAACATATCCCTGACCATCCAGGATGGCGCCTTCGTTTCGATCCTGGGCCCCTCGGGCTGCGGAAAATCGACGCTGCTCTATATCGTCGGCGGCTTTGTCGCCCCAAGCCAGGGCACAGCCAGTGTGAAGGGCAAGGCGATCACCGGACCCGGCCCGGATCGCGGGCCGGTGTTTCAGGAGTTCGCGCTGTTTCCCTGGAAGAGTGTGCTCGGCAACGTGATGTACGGCCCGCGCCAGCAGGGCGTCAGTTCGACCGAGGCCGAGGCGCAAAGCCGCCAACTGATCGAAATGGTCGGCCTCAAGGGGTTCGAACATTTCTACCCCAAGGAATTGTCCGGCGGCATGAAGCAGCGCGTCGCACTGGCGCGCACGCTGGCCTATCATCCCGCGG
>Ga0302314_10021313_pt1 | contig 10677 bp, 7 predicted proteins | sample III_Palsa_N2_3_FD_200533 | JGI IMG/M metagenome (GOLD analysis project Ga0302314, IMG submission 200533) | Peat permafrost microbial communities from Stordalen Mire near Abisko, Sweden - III_Palsa_N2_3 | ecosystem: Environmental > Terrestrial > Soil > Palsa > Peat permafrost | place: Sweden... | reverse complement strand
AACCGGGCCAGCGGCCGCGGCTAGGCGACCTTGTAGATCCAGCCGAACGGGTCGGGCTGGTGTCCGTACTGGATCCCGATCAGCTCGGAGCGGAGCCGCATCGTCACCGGCCCAGGCTCGCCCGAGCCGATCGTCCAGCCGCCCGACGCGGACAAGACGGCGCCGACCGGGGTGATCACCGCGGCGGTGCCGCAGGCGAACACCTCGCGGAGCGAACCTTCGGCGCACCCGTCACGCCACTCGGACACCGAGATCCGGCCTTCGGTGGCCGGGACGCCAAGGTTGGGGGCGAGCGTGAGCAGCGAGTCCCGGGTGATCCCGGGCAGTAGCGAGCCGGTCAGGGCGGGCGTCATGATCTCGGCGCGGTCATCGGACCCGTACACGAAGTACAGGTTCATGCCGCCCATCTCCTCGACCCACTGATGCTCGGCCGCGTCGAGCCAGACCACCTGGTCGCAGCCCTGGTCCACGGCCTGCTGCTGGGCGGCGAACGCGGCCGCGTAGTTGCCGCCGCACTTGACCGCGCCGGTGCCGCCGGGAGCGGCCCTGGTGTAGTCCTCGGACAGCCACACCTTGACCGTCTTGCCCGCGCCGAAGTAGGAGGCGGCGGGCGAGGCGATCACGCAGAACAGGTACTCGGACGACGGGTGGTTGACGCCGAGCCCGCGCTGCGTCGCGATCATGAACGGGCGCAGGTAGAGGCTGTTCCCCTCGCCTTCGGGTATCCACTCCCGGTCCTGGGCGACGAGCAGCTCGAGCGCGTGCAGGAACGTCTGCTCGGGCAGCTCGGGCATGGCCATCCGGCGGCAGCCGGCGTTGAACCGGGCCGCGTTGGCCTGCGGGCGGAACATGACGATGGACCCGCTGTCCTGGCGGTAGGCCTTGAGCCCCTCGAAGAGCTCCTGGCCGTAGTGGAACACCGCGGTGGCCGGGTCGAGCGCGAACGGGCCGTACGGCTCCAGCTTGCCGTCGTGCCAGCCGCGCTCGGCCGACCAGCGCAGGGTAATCATGTGATCGGTGAAGACCTGACCGAACCCCGGCGCCGCCAGTATCCGCTCTCGCTCGGCGGCTGGCACCCGCGCCTGGGACGGGTGGATCTCGAAGTCGATCTCGGTGGCGGGGCTATCGGTCATCACTGATCGGTCCTTCTCTTCTGGTAACGCCGTGTTGGAAAGGGCTAGCCGGTCACTCGCTCGGCGATGTCCTCGCCGATCTCCACGGTGGTCCGGGCCGCCCACTGGCCCTGACGCTCGATCACGTCGTCCGCGACCGCCTGCTCGATCTTGGCCGCCGCGGCCGGCATGCCCAGGTGAGCGAGGAGCATCGCCGCGGACAAGATCGCCGCGGTCGGGTCGGCCTTGGACTTCCCGGCGATGTCCGGCGCACTCCCGTGCACCGGCTCGAACATCGACGGGAACGCCCCCGTGGGGTTGATGTTCCCGCTCGCCGCCAGGCCAATGCCGCCGGCGATGGCCGCGCCCAGGTCGGTGAGGATGTCACCGAACAGGTTGTCGGTCACGATCACGTCGAACCGCTCGGGCGCGGATACGAAGAACATCGAGGCCGCGTCCACGTGCTGGTACTCGACCGATACCTCGGGGAACTCCTTGGCCAGCGAGTCGACGGTCCGCTGCCACAGGTCGCCGGCGAACGTCAGCACGTTGGTCTTGTGCACGAGCGTCAGCTTCTTGCGCGGCCGCGCCATCGCCTGCCCGAACGCGTACCTGGCCACCCGCTCCACGCCGAACGCCGTGTTGAAGGACTCCTGCGTGGCCAGTTCCTGGGCGGTGCCGCGGCGCATCACGCCGCCCGCCCCGGTGTACGGCCCCTCGGTGCCCTCGCGCACGACCACCATGTCGATGGTCTCAGGCGACCCCTTGGTCAGCGGGGATACCACGCCCGGGTACAGCCGGACCGGCCGCAGGTTGACGTAGTGGTCGAGCTCGAACCGCAGCCGCAGCAGGAGTCCGCGCTCGAGGACCCCGCTCGGCACGGTCGGGTCGCCGACCGCGCCGAGCAGGATCGCGTCGTGCGCCCTGATCTCCTCGAGGACCGCGTCCGGCAGCGTCTCGCCGGTGCGGTGCCAGCGTCGCGCGCCCAGGTCGTAATCGGTCGTGTCGTAGGTGACGTCGGGCGTAGCGACCGCGAGGACCTTGAGGGCTTCGGCCGTCACCTCCGGGCCGATGCCGTCGCCGCCGATGACGGCGAGCCTGATTGTCGAAGTCATAAAGTCAAACCCTAACTTCCCGAAGGTGAACGGACCCGGCTTACTCTTCTGCCCTCCGTTACTCTTCTTCGCTCAGCCAGCTCATCAGCGGGCGGAGGTGCGCGCCGACCTGCTCGATCTGCTCGTTCTGCTCGGCCTCGCGGCGCTTGAGGAAGTTCGGCTTGCCCGCGTCCATCTCCTCGACGAGCTCGCGGGTGAACTGGCCGTCCTGGATCTCGTGCAGGATCTTGCGCATCTCCTCGCGGGTCGAGTCGTTGATGAGGCGCGGGCCGCGGGTGTAGCCGCCGAACTCGGCCGTGTCCGAGACCGACCAGTACATCTTGGAGATGCCGCCCTCGTACATGAGGTCGACGATCAGCTTCATCTCGTGCAGGCACTCGAAGTAGGCCGCCTCCGGCTGGTAGCCGGCCTCGACGAGCGTGGCGAACCCGGCCTTGATCAGCTCGGAGACGCCGCCGCAGAGCACCGCCTGCTCGCCGAACAGGTCGGTCTCGGTCTCCTCGGTGAAGGTCGTCTTGAGCACGCCGGCCCGGGTGCCGCCGATGGCCTTGGCGTAGGAGAGCGCGAGCGGGAGCGCGTTGCCGGTGGCGTCCTGCTCGACGGCGACCAGCATCGGGACGCCGCGGCCCTCGTTGAACTGACGGCGGACCAGGTGGCCGGGCGCCTTCGGCGCGACCATGCAGACGTCCACGTCGGCCGGCGGCTTGATGAGGCCGTACCTGATGGCCAGCCCGTGGGCGAAGAACAGCGCGTCGCCCGCGACGAGCGACGGCGCGATCGCCTCCTTGTACACCTCGCGCTGGAGGGTGTCCGGGATCAGCACCATCACCAGGTTGGCCTCCTCGCACGCCTCGGCGGGCGTCAGGACGCGCAGGCCGTCGCTCTCGGCCTTCTCCCGGCTCTTCGAGCCCGCGGGCAGGCCCACCCGGACGTCCACGCCCGAGTCGCGCAGCGAAAGCGCGTGCGCGTGCCCCTGGCTGCCGTAACCGAGGACGGCGACGTGCCGACCCTGCACGATCGAGAGGTCGGCACTGTCGTCGTAGAAGATCTCTGCCACTGGAATGGCCTTTCATCGTCGTAGTAACAGGAAATTAGGCAGAACGCTCAAGGGGGCGCAGCGTGCGGTCCGTGATGGACCGGCCGCCGCGGCCGACGGCGATCGTGCCGGACTGGACGAGCTCCTTGATGCCGAACGGCTCGAGGACCCGCACCAGCGCTTCTAGCTTGTCATGACTGCCGGTCGCCTCGACGGTCACCGCGTCGAGCGCCACGTCGACGACGTGCGCGCGGAACAGCGCGACGGTCTCCAGGACCTTCGACCGGGAGTCGGCGTCGGCCCTGACCTTGATCAGGATCAGCTCGCGCTGCACCGCCTGGGCCGACTCCAGCTCGACGATCTTGAGCACGTTGATCAGCTTGTTGAGCTGCTTGGTGACCTGCTCGAGCGGGTGCTCGTCGCAGTTCACCACGATCGTCATCCGGGAGATCTCGGCGTGCTCGGTCGGCCCGACCGCGAGCGACTCTATGTTGAAGTTCCGCCGGGAGAACAGGCCCGCGATGCGGACGAGAACGCCGGGCTTGTTCTCCACCAGGACGGAAAGCGTGTGCTGGTCCATGCCGTTCATTCCCCGTCCTCCGCCCACTTGGGCGCGATGTCCCGGGCGTAGCTGATGTCGTCGTTGCTGGCCCCGGCCGCGACCATCGGCCAGACCATGGCGTCCTTGTGCACGATGAAGTCGATCACCACCGGCTGGTCGTTGATCGCCATCGCCTGCTCGATCACCGCGTCCACGTCCTCCTTGCGCTCGCAGCGCAGGCCGATGCAGCTGTAGGCCTCGGCCAGCTTCACGAAGTCGGGGATGCGGGTGCCGTTTTCCTGGGCCTTCTTGTCGCCCAGGTTGGTGTTGGAGTAGCGCTTGTCGTAGAACAGCGACTGCCACTGGCGGACCATGCCGAGGTTGCCGTTGTTGATGATCGCGATCTTCACCGGGATGCCCTCGATCGCGCAGGTGGCCAGTTCCTGATTGGTCATCTGGAAGCAGCCGTCGCCGTCGATCGCCCAGACTTGTGAGTCAGGCATGCCGACCTTGGCGCCCATCGCGGCCGGGACCGCGAACCCCATCGTGCCCGCGCCGCCCGAGTTGATCCAGGTCCGCGGGTTCTCGTAGCCGATGAACTGGGCCGCCCACATCTGGTGCTGGCCGACGCCGGCCAGGTAGATGGCGTCCGGGCCGGCCAGCTTGCCGATCCGCTCGATGACGTACTGCGGCGCCAGGGTGCCGTCTTCCGGCTCGTCGTAGCCGAGCGGGTACTTCTCCAGCAGGTGGTTGAGCTGCTTCCACCAGGCCGTGTAGTCGCCCGTGCGCCCGTGCTGACGGTCGGCCTCGATCGCGGTGGTCAGCTCGGCGATGACCTCCTTGCAGTCGCCGACGATCGGCACGTCGGCCCGCCGGTTCTTGGAGATCTCGGCCGGGTCAATGTCGGCGTGCACGATCAGCGCGTCGGGGGCGAACGAGTCGAGCTTGCCGGTCACCCGGTCGTCGAAGCGGGCGCCCAGCGCGACCAGCAGGTCGGCCTTCTGCAGCGCGCCGACCGCGGCGACCGTGCCGTGCATGCCGGGCATGCCCAGGTGCAGCGGGTGGCTGTCGGGGAACGCGCCCCGGGCCATCAGCGTGGTCACCACCGGGGCCCCGGTGAGCTCGGCCAGGGCGCGCAGCTCGGCCGCGGCGTCGGCCTTGACCACGCCGCCGCCGACGTAGAAGACCGGCCGCTTGGCGTCGGTGATCATCTTGGCCGCCTCCCGCACCTGCCGGGAGTGCGGGCGGGTCACCGGGTGGTAGCCGGGCAGGTCGAACGGGACCGGCCAGGTGAACTCGGTCATCGCCTGCATGGCGTCCTTGGCGATGTCGACCAGGACCGGGCCGGGACGGCCGGTGGCGGCCAGGTGGAAGGCCTCGCCGATGGTGCGGGCGATGTCTTCCGGCTTGGTGACGAGGAAGTTGTGCTTGGTGATCGGCAGGGTGATCCCGGATATGTCCGCTTCCTGGAACCCGTCGGTGCCGATCAGGTGGGTCGAGACCTGGCCGGTGATCGCCACCACCGGGACCGAGTCCATGTACGCGTCCGCGAGCGGCGTGACCAGGTTGGTGGCGCCCGGGCCGCTGGTCGCCAGGCAGACGCCGACCCGGCCGGTGGCCTGCGCGTACCCGGTCGCCGCGTGTCCCGCGCCCTGCTCGTGGCGGACGAGGATGTGGCGGATCTTCTCCGAGTCGAGCAGCGGGTCGTAAGCGGGAAGCACGGCGCCGCCGGGAATGCCGAACACGACGTCGACGCCGACCTGCTCCAAGGCGAGCACGAGGGCCTGCGCCCCGGTGACCTTGGCCGGGAGGGCCGGCGTGACTACCTGCGGCGGCACCGCCGCGGCTGTCTCCTGGGTGGTCGTCGCGGCCGGGGCGGTCTGCGGCCGGTGCGGCGCTGGCTTGGGAGCGGCGGCTCTCGTCGGGATGTCCAACGGGGAGGGAGCGTGCGCCTTTGCTGGGACTGGGCTCGTCTGCTCGGTCATCGGGTGGCTTCCTTGTCACGGATGTGCGTGCGGGTAGGCATTAAAAAACCCCTCGTGCCGGACGGCAGTCGAGGGGCGCGCGCAGAAGCTGGCTGGAGTCAGCTCTCTGCGCGCCAGCCAATTACGAGGATGTGGTTCCGCTTCACGGTTACACCCTCACCCACAAGCCGGCCTTCCGTCAAATTATCACGCTCTCCGTCTCACCATCTGAGACGGACTGTCCGGAAATCTTACTGCCCGGGCTCCGGATGAGCGCCTCGACGCCGGTCGCGGCCATCGGCCGCGCGACCAGGAAGCCCTGGCCGTAGCCGCAGCCCATCTCGCGCAGCTCGTCGAGCTGGCGCGGGCGCTCGATGCCCTCGGCCATCACCTGCATGCCCAGGTCCCGGCCGACCTGGACGATGGTCCTGGTGAGCAGCGTGAGCACGGGATCGGTGCCGAGGCCGGCGACGAAGGAGGGGTCGATCTTGATGATGTCGGCCGGCAGCTGGCGCAGGTGGGCGAGCGAGGCGTAACCGGTGCCGAAGTCGTCGATGGCGAGCTTGACCCCGAGCTCGCGCAGCTCGGCCAGCCGGTCCGCGATCAGCCCCACGTCCTCGACGAGCATCCGCTCGCCGATCTCCAGGGTCAGCGCGCTCGGCGACAGGCCGCTCTCGGCCAGCGCCCCGGCCACCTGCGCGGGGAACTGCGGGGCGTTGAGCTGCCGCAGGGCCACGTTCACCGATACCCCGACGTCCAGGCCGGCGTCCCGCCAGTCCGCGCCCTGAGCGCAGGCCTTGCGCAGCACCCACTCGCCGAGCGCCACGATCAGCCCGGAGTCCTCGGCCACCGCCAGGAAGGTCCGCGGCGATACCGGCTCGTCGCCCCGCCACCAGCGCACCAGTGCCTCGGCGCCGATGACCCGCGACGTGGCCAGCTTCACGATCGGCTGGTACTGCAGCGACAGCTCTTCCCTGGTGATCGCGCGGGCCAGGTCGCTCGCCAGGTCCAGGCGCCGCACCACGTCCGCGTGCATGTGCGCGGCGTAGACCTCGACCCGGCCGCCGCCGCTGTCCTTGGCCCGGGCCATGGCCACGTCCGCGTTGCGGAGTACCACCCCGGGGGCGCTCTCGTCGGCCAGCGCGACGCCGACGCTCGCGGTCAGCCCGATCTCCCGGTCCGCGATCCGGAACGGCTCCCCGGCGACGATGCCAACCAGCCGGGTGGCCAGCTCGACGATCTCGGAGTTGCCGATCGCGTTCTCGATCAGCACCGCGAACTCGTCGCCGCCCCACCGGGAGACGGTCTCCTGGGACGGCACGACCGCCCGCAGCCGCCGCGCCGCCTGGGCGAGCACCAGGTCGCCAGCGCCGTGACCGATCAGGTCGTTGACCGCCGCGAAGCCGTCGATGTCGAGGAAGATGACGCCGGCCCGGCGGTCGGCCGCGGGCTCGAGCACCTCCCGGGCGCGCTCTTCCACGTAGGCCCGGTTCGGCAGGCCGGTGAGGCCGTCATGGAAGGTGAGATGCGTCACCTGCTGGCGCAGCGCCACCTGGTCGGACACGTCCCTGACGCTGACCAGCAGCCGGGCCGGCTCGCCGGGCATCCGGTACAGCAGCACGGCGCACTCGACGTGCCGCCAGGTGCCGTCGGCCGCCCGTACCCGGCAGGAGAAGCGGCCGTTGCCCGCCGCCGCGGCGGCCACCGCGGCCGAACTCACCGCGGCCGAACTCACCGCGGCCGAACTCACCGCGGCCGAACTCACCGCGTCCGGGCTCACCGGGGCCGCTTCCTCGGGCAGGCCGATCACGTCGGCGACCACCGCCCGGACGGCGGCGACATCCTCGGGATGGACGTAATCGATGAGCTCCCGGCCGACCAGCTCCTCGCTTGAGTAGCTGAAGCCGGAGACCAGCGGGCTCGCGTAGCTGATGATCCCGTCGATGTCGCAGATCATCACGATGTCGCCGGTCCGGTCGGCGAGCTCGCGCAGGCTGTTGCTCGCGTCCCGCCACATCCGCACGGACAGGCCGTTCTCCTTGACCAGCATCAGGACGCGGATCGCCATGACGAGGACGGCGGCACCGCCCGCGATGACCAGCGCGAGCCCGGACGCGGGCGCGCTCACCAGCCCGTTCACGACGATCACGGACGCCGCGATGACCGCGGCGACCGACGCGATGATGGTGGCCGCGCCTGAGCTCGTAACCGGCGCCCGGCTCACGCCGAGCAGGCCGGTCAGCGACTTGTCGGCCGTTCCGGCCGCGGCCGGGCTCGGCCACAGGGCCAGGCCCCAGCGCGCGGCGATCGTCCCTACCCAGGGCGCGAGGCCGAACAGGCAGGCGGTCACGATCATGGCCAGCTGCTCAAGGACGCCCTGGTGGCCGCCGGTGATCCGCGCGCCGACCCCGATCGAGTCGGCGACGGCCAGCACGAGCAGCGCGACGTAGGGGACGAGGACCCGCCGCCACGCGGCGGTCAGCACCGGCAGCAGCGCGCCGAGCACGGCCAGGTCGGCCAGCGGGTGCAGCAGCTCGAGCAGGAACGTGTGCGGCCGCTCAAGTGAATGGTGGTACTCGGAGCCGAACATCAGCACCCAGCCGATGACGAGCAGGGCGACGGCCATGACGTACCCGTCGGCCAGCCCGGGAAGCACCGAGCCTGAATCGCTCTTCTTCTCCCCCTCGGCCAGCACCATGACCCCGGTCGCCGCCGCCGCGAGCGCCAGCAGCGGCGCGACGTCGGCCAGCGAGAGCGTCCCCGCGGTCAGCGACCCGGATAGCACCTGCGACACGATCAGCCCGGCCAGCCAGAACAGGGCGGCTCCGCCGAGCCAGCGATAGCCCCGGGCGACCGTTCCCGTATACCGCGCCGCGCCGCCCCACAGGCCAACGACCGCGCCGGCCGCGGCGAGCATGGCGAGGACGCTCACCGTCGGTCCCCCGTCGTCTTGTGCTGCAACCGGGGCTCCTTCCGGGTCTCGTTTGACCGCCCTGCTGCCCTGCTGGGTGGGTGTTAAGCCTGCTGCTCACGGACTGCCCGCGCTGAGGATCAGGCAACGGATCGGCAACGATCAGTCACCGGCACCGGGTGCCGTCCTGGCTGGGCCGTAGTTCACTCTACGTACCCGAGATCACGCTTCGGTTGAGGAAGGGCGTCTGTTTTCTCCCGGGGGTCGGCCTTCCGCACGAGGGGCTTCCGCCCCCCATCCCCCCTGGCCCCCGCACCCCCCGATGCGGTGGTGCGCCGGCCCGATCGAAGCAAGGATATCGGGCCGGCGGACCACCGCGAATATCCCGCCGGAAAACAGTCAGGGATAGCTGACCTGACTAGTAAGCGGTGCTGATCACGTTCCGGCCTGACTAGTAGGCGCCGCTGATCACGTTCCGGAGCGGCTCGCCGCCCAGGTAGGCCTGGGCCTGCTCACGGACGAGACGGGCGACCCGCTGCCGCGACACCGGGGTGGACGCGGCCACGTGCGGCGTGATGAACGCCCCGGGCAGCGCCCAGAGCTCGTGCCCGGGCGGCAGCGGCTCCGGGTCGGTGACGTCGAGCGCGGCCCGCAGCCGTCCGCTCGCCACCTCCGCGACCAGCGCCGCCGTGTCCACGACCGCTCCCCTGGCCGCGTTGACCAGCAGCGCGCCGTCCTTCATCCCGGCGAGGAAGGCCGCGTCGACCATTCCCGCGGTCTCCGGCGTGAACGGGACGAGCAGGACGACCACATCGGCCTGGGGCAGCACCGAGGCGAGCTGCGACAGCGGGGTCACCCCCGGCTTGGCCCGGCGCGCCACCCGGGTCACCGTCACCTCGAAGCCGGCCAGCCGCTGCTCCACCGCCGCGCCGATCGACCCGTAGCCCACGATGAGCACGTTCTTCGTCGCGAGCTGGTCCGTCCCCTGGTAGGCCCACCGCCCGGCGGCCTGCTCGCGGGACAGCAGCGGGAACCCGCGGAGCGAGCCGAGCATCGCCGCGACCACCCACTCGGCGGTGGCCGCGTCGTGGGCACCGCGGGCGTTGCAGAGGGAAACGCCAGGCGGCACGTGGGGGCGGATCCAGTCGACCCCGGCGGTCAGCGTCTGCACCACGCGCAGCCGCGGCATCTGCCCCACCGCCGCGATGCTCGCCGGGCTCGGGAAGAAGCTGGGCACGTAGAACTCCACGTCAGCCGCGCTCGGCGGGACGGGCACGGCGCCGACATCGCCGGCCTGGCCCACGTCACGCCCGAGCGCGACGATCTCGACATCCGCACCGGGCAGCCCGGTCACCTCGGTCGCGACCCACTCAGCAGGTACCCACATCAGCACCCCTCCCACAGTACTGATCTAGACTCGCTGCAACTACGCCGATCTTTATGCCAGCTCTCCCCAGGGGCCGAAATTGCACAAAGTCCTAATCGCGAACCGCGGCGAGATCGCCGTCCGGGTGGCACGTGCCTGCCGGGACGCGGGTCTGGCGAGCGTCGCCGTCTACTCTGACCAAGACCTGGACGCCCTGCATGTCCGGGCGGCCGACGAGGCCTACGCGCTCGACGGCTCGAGTCCGGCCCAGACCTACCTGGACATCGGCAAGCTCATCGCGGTCGCCCAGCGGTCCGGCGCCGACGCGGTACACCCCGGCTACGGCTTCCTGGCCGAGAACGCCGCGTTCGCGCGGGCGGTCATCGACAACGGACTCACCTGGATCGGGCCGCCGCCGGCGGCGATCGAGGCTCTCGGGGACAAGGTCCGGGCGCGGGAGATCGCCAAGCGGGTCGGCGCGCCGCTCGCGCCGGGCACCGACGGGCCGGTCAGCGGCCCGGCGGAGGTCAGGGAGTTCGCCAGCGTCTACGGCCTGCCGATCGCGATCAAGGCGGCCTTCGGCGGCGGCGGGCGCGGCCTCAAGGTCGCCCGGGTGGACGAGGAGATCGAGG
>Ga0302314_10021312_pt1 | contig 10677 bp, 10 predicted proteins | sample III_Palsa_N2_3_FD_200533 | JGI IMG/M metagenome (GOLD analysis project Ga0302314, IMG submission 200533) | Peat permafrost microbial communities from Stordalen Mire near Abisko, Sweden - III_Palsa_N2_3 | ecosystem: Environmental > Terrestrial > Soil > Palsa > Peat permafrost | place: Sweden... | reverse complement strand
TCGGCATCTCCGCGACCCAGGCGGCGCACGGCATGAATGTCTGGGCGATCATGGTGTTCCCGGCGCTGTTCGCCGCCGGCATGTCGCTGGTCGATACCACCGACGGCATCATGATGATGGGCGCCTACCACTGGGCGTTCGTGAAGCCGATGCGCAAATTGTATTATAATCTTACCATCACACTCGTTTCGGTGGTGATCGCGGTGCTGATCGGCGGCATCGAAGCGCTCGGGCTCGCTGCCACGGAACTGCACCTGAGCGGCTGGTTCTGGAATGCGATCACCGCTCTGAATAATAATTTTAATAGCTTGGGATTTATCATTATCGGGATCTTCATCCTGGCCTGGGTCGTCTCGGTGGTGGTGTACCGGTATAAAGGGCTGGAAACATTCGAGGTTAGGGGCAGTCACGCGGAGTAGCGAATGGAAAGGGCAGGGTGTTCTTTTTTGTGAACAAAAAAGAACCAAAAAAAACTTTGTCACTTGTGTGGGGCACGGGCCGTGCCATACGCAAGTGACAAAGTTTTTTTGGTTCTTTTTGTTCACAAAAAGAACAAACCCTAGTCCTTATTCCCTACCCGCTCAGCAAATAATGCAGCAGCTTGACTTCGCCGCGGCATCGCTGCGCGCGGCGTCGAGGCTACGATATTTATAGTGTTTCTTAACCAGCATCCATTTTTTCGATTCAGCGGGATCCAAAGTCATATCACCACTGGTATCCGTCAGGCTGCCATTGTCCATCACAAACCCCATCGCGCGATAGGCCGCGGTGGATAACGCATTGTGCGAGTTCAGGCTGATCTGATGGTCTTTGCTGCGGCCTTTACATAGTTCGAACGCCTGCTCGATCATCAAGGCCCCAGAGCCGGGATAATTTCCGGTCGTAACCAGATTCTTTACCTCGAAGGCAGATTCCGAATGTCCGCCATCCATCTGCATAACCGCGGTGATCTGTCCTTCAACCTTCAAGAGGTAAGTCGGGTAGCCGCGACCAGCCTGCCTTACCATGATATCGAGGATCGTAAGGGCGAGATTCGCTCGGGCATCGCCGATCATGGCGGCAAAAAGGGTCCGCAGCTCGGCAATGGCGGCAAGCAGTTGCGCATCGCTGATTTCGATCACGGGCGCCTTGGTGATCCAAGTGTCAGGCGTCCTGATCACCTTGCTTGCGCTGGTTATACTGCTTGAGATTGTCTCGGTCGAGGCGCTCGACATTGACGCGGTACCCCTTACCTCCGGGCCGATGGTTCGGCCCGGCCAAATCTCTATCGTACGTCCAGAGCGCTTTCAATCGGCCGCCTGGCGCGGCGCGTTCTGTCTCTTGCCGAAAACCGCGATCGGGACGATCCTTCCGACTAGTTAGGGAGCAAGGCGCGGCATGAGATTGGCGACCCTGAAGACCAGCGATCCGGACGGTGAGCTGATGCTGATCTCGAGCGATCGGCGGCGCTGGGTTTCGGCGGCGCAGATCGCACCCAACCTGCAGCTTGCATTGGAGGCTTGGAGCGAAGTCGCGCCGCGTCTGCGCGAAGTTTCCGCGGCGCTGGAAAGTGGCGAGTTGACAGGCACGCAGTTTGAACCCGCCGCCGCCGCGTGTCCCCTGCCGCGCGCCTATCAATGGCTCGACGCGTCGGCCTACCTCGCGCACGGGCGGCTGATGCAGCAGGCCTTCAAATTGGCGCAGAATCCGCAAGGCGATGCGGCCCCGCTGATGTACCAAGGTGGCTCCGATCGCTTCATCGCCCCCACCGCAGATGTGCCCTTCGTTTCCGACGCCGACGGGATCGATTTCGAGGGCGAATTTGCGGTCATCGTGGACGAAGTGCCCATGTCAACCAAAGCCGCCGACGCGCTCGCCCATATCAAATTGGTGATGCTGGCAAACGATTGGAGCCTGCGCGGCCTTGCGCCGCGTGAGCTTCGTTCCGGTTTCGGCTTCGTGCAGGCCAAACCCCCGACCAGTTTCGCACCGATCGCGGTCACCCCGGATGAATTGGGACTGGCGTGGCGCGCAGGCCGGACCGATCTCGCGATGAATGTATGGCGCAACGGAGATTTGTTCGGTGCCCCTCCAGGCGGCGCCATGGATTACGATTTCGGCCAGTTGATCGAACACGCCGCAGCAACCCGCACTTTGTCCGCGGGCACCATCATCGGCTCGGGCACGGTTTCGGTGGGAGACCCGTTCGGCGTTGGATCGTCCTGCATCGCCGAACGGCGCGGCGGCGAAATGATCCAGTTCGGCGAGCCCCGCACCGACTATCTGCGCTTCGGCGAGCGCGTGCGCGTGGAAGTGCTGGACGCGCGAGGGCTTTCGGTGTTTGGGGCGATCGATCAACAGGTAGTGAGGGCGTGATGCGGCGTCTGATCGACATTTCGATTCCGCTCGAAAATGAGGTGCCTATGGACCCGCCGTCGATGCGGCCGCGCATCAAATATTTCGATCACAAAGACACCTTACCCGAACTTTCAGTGTTCTTTCCTGGACTCGATCCCGCGGCTATGCCGGGCGGCGAATTCGCCGCGGTCGAAACGATCGCACTCAGTACCCACTGCGGCACCCATCTCGACGCGCCCTATCATTTTGCCTCGACCATGAACAGCGGCGAGCGCGCGATCACGATCGATGAGGTGCCGCTCGATTGGTGCCTGCAGCCAGGCGTGAAGCTCGATTTCCGCCATCTGCCGGATGGCTACCTGGTGCAGCCGGCCGATGTGGAAGCGGAACTGGCCCGGATCGGCCACGTGCTGAAGCCGCTCGAGATCGTGCTGGTGAACACCCGCGCCGGATCGCGCTACGGGCAGCCGGATTTTCTCGCGGCCGGCTGCGGCCTGGGGCGCGCCGCGACGCTGTATTTGCTGGAACGCGGCGTGCGCCTGACCGGAACCGACGCCTGGAGCTGGGACGCGCCGTTTCCGCACACGGCGCAGAAATACCGGGAAACAGGAGACGCTTCGCTGATCTGGGAAGGCCATAAGGCCAGCCGTGAAATCGGCTATTGCCATATGGAGAAATTGGCGAATTTAGAATCGCTGCCGGCGGATGGATTTGCCGTTTCCTGCTTTCCGGTGAAAATAAAGGGCGGATCGGCGGGATGGACAAGGGCAGTGGCGATTCTCGAAGAATAAGGAAGTCTTCTTTTTTTGAAAAAGAGAAGCAAAAACTTTTGTCAGTTTTTATGGGCGCGTTTAAATTTGGGGATTCCAGTTGAAATTTAGAAGATTTGGCGTATTTGCAGGATTGGCAATGTTACCAGCATGCGCTGCGCCTTTTCGTTCGCCTATCCTCGCTAACGGTTGTAGTTGTGCGGAGTTTCCGTCCGGCCCTGCTCCTGGCAGCGAGGAGGATCTTGTTGCTAACGTCGGCGACCGAGTATTCTTTGATTTCAACAAATCCATGCTAAATCGAGAATCAGTTGAAACCCTGACCCGACAAGCGGCGTGGCTCGATAAATATCCTCAAGTGATCGTCCTGATCGCCGGCAACGCCGACGAGCGCGGCACCGAGAGCTACAATCTGGCGCTAGGCCAACGCCGTGCGCAAACTGCGCGTGACTACTTGGTCGCGCAGGGCCTTGCGGCATCACGCATCCAGATAGTTTCGTATGGCAAGGAGCGCCCGGTTGCCGTTGGCGACGACGAGAGTTCATTCCGGCAGAACCGCAACGCGATTACCTCAGTTCAATGATCCAACGAGCAGCCGTTGCCTCCCTTCGTAGGGCGGGTCCTATCACCCGCCATTTTCCGTACCGTCCTCCCCTTGTCATTGCGAGCCGCTGGGCGAAGCAATTCATCGTTCAACCCGTGAGGTTCGGCCTTGCGCTGGGGATAGTGCTGCTCATCGCAGGTAGTTGCTGGGCGCAAGTCTGTCCCATCGCCGGTCAAAAGGATGAAGTGCGCATCACGCTTTATTTCGGCCGGGATCGCACAGGCGAGGCCCCAGTTTCCGATCGCGAATGGCAGATTTTCTCGGCCTCTGAACTGACGCGCGAATTCCCCGACGGCTTCACCGAGACCGATGGTGTCGGCCAATGGCGCAACCCGGCGACCGGTCAAATCGTGCGTGAACCGACCAAGGTCGTCGACGTAGTATCAAGCGGCAGTGGTCTGGTAACGAAGATCACTACGGTAACCCGCACCTACGAAAAGCAGTTTGGTCAGATTTCCGTAGGGGTGGTAACCAACGCCGTCTGTGCCGCGTTCTAACCACAGCGCTCACCCTAATTGACAAAGTTTTTTTGCTTCTTTTTGTTCACAAAAAGAAGATTCTTTACCTCGTCTTTTTTAGTACCGATACAAATCGTGCTTAAACGGTCCCTTCACTGGCACGCCCAGGTACGCAGCCTGATCCTCACGCAGTTGCGTGAGTTGTGCCCCGACCTTTGCCAGATGCAGCTCCGCCACTTTCTCGTCGAGCTTCTTGGGCAGCGTATAAACCTGCCGCTCATAGGTGCCCGAGGGCGCATTCCACAGTTCGATCTGCGCCAGCACCTGGTTGGTAAACGACGCCGACATCACGAAGCTGGGGTGGCCAGTAGCGTTGCCCAAATTCACCAGCCGGCCCTCGCTCAGCACGATCAGTCGTTTGCCGTCGGGGAAGATCACCTCGTCGACTTGCGGCTTGACGTTTTCCCACGGGTAGTTGCGGAGCGCGCCGATCTGGATCTCGCTGTCGAAGTGGCCGATGTTGGCGACGATCGCGCCCGACTTCATCGCCCGCATGTGCTCGATCGTGATCACGTCGATGTTGCCGGTGGCGGTGACGAAGATGTCGCCTCGCGGCGCCGCCTGTTCCATGGTGACGACCTCGAAGCCTTCCATCGCCGCCTGCAGCGCGCAGATCGGGTCGACTTCGGTGACCAAAACCCGGCAGCCCGCCTGGCGCAACGATGCTGACGAACCCTTGCCGACATCGCCGAAGCCCGCCACCACCGCGACCTTGCCGGCCATCATCACGTCGGTGCCGCGGCGGATGCCGTCGACCAGGCTTTCGCGGCAGCCGTAGAGGTTGTCGAACTTCGACTTGGTCACGCTGTCGTTGACGTTGATTGCCGGCACCAGCAGGGTGCCGTCGCGCGCCATGTCGCGCAGCCGGTGCACGCCGGTGGTGGTTTCTTCCGAGATGCCGCGCACGTCTGCCAGCATCGCCGGATATTTCTCGTGCATCACCAGGGTCAGGTCGCCGCCGTCATCCAGAATCATATTGGGCGTCCAGCCATCCGGGCCGTGGATGGTCTGATCGATGCACCACCAGAATTCTTCCTCGCTCATCCCTTTCCAGGCGAACACCGGAATACCGGCGGCGGCGATCGCCGCCGCGGCGTGGTCCTGGGTCGAGAAGATATTGCAGGAAGACCAGCGCACCGTGGCGCCGAGCGCGATCAGGGTCTCGATCAACACCGCGGTTTGGATCGTCATGTGCAGCGATCCGGCGATCCGGGCGCCTTTCAGCGGCTGGCGCGCGCCATATTCCTCGCGCAGCGTCATCAGCCCCGGCATCTCGCCTTCAGCGATCTTGATCTCCTTGCGCCCCCACGAAGCCAGCGAGAGGTCTTTAACCTTGAAGTCGATGATGCCGCTCATATGAACTCCTGCAGGGGGCCTGCCGGAGTTCATATAATGATATGTTTATATATGCAAGGTTAACAGCGCGGCTAGCCGTTCGCTTTCGCCTTCAGCGCGGCGATCAGCGCGTCCAGGTCATTGCCGTTATTCTGCATGTAGGACGCATACTCGCTGCGCGTGGTGAGCCGCATCGATGTGCCCTCGACCACCAGGTCGGTGATCTTAGGCGAGCCGGTTTGGTCGCTCACGATCCAGTCGACGTTGTTGGGCTCGTTGTTGGGCCGGGTCAGCACGGTCTCGACCGAAACGCTGCCGTCGTCGCGCGGCATCACCTGGCCGACCTTGAAGGTCACGCCCTGGTAATCGCCGAGATTGGCGGTGAGATTACGCATCAGCGTGGCATGGAACACCGCCAAGTAATCCTGCTGTTGTTGCGGGGTCGCGCTGCGCCAGAACCGGCCGAGACAGAATCTCGCCACCCCATCCACATCGACATTGCCGTCGACGATCGCCTGCAGCGCCTGCCGGCGGGTGGCGCTGTCGGCGCCGCCGTTGATCAGCCCCACCAACTGGTTGCCGGTGGTGGTGACCAGAGTCGCCGCCTGATCGGGCGCCACCGCGGCCAGTGCCGGCGCCCCGAGCAATAGGGTGAGCGCGGCGAACGCAAGCAAGCCACGGCGCGGAAGAAGCGGGATGGCGGCAAATCTAGACGCAAAGCTAGGCATGGGAGCTGGTTCCGTTCCGTTGCGATCACTGAGGTTGGTTCGGGTCATCGCCGGCCTTGAGCGCGGCGATCGTGCTTTCCCGGTTCTGGCGGTACAGACTGCGGATCGTCGCGTACGGATCAAGTGAGGTTTTATTAATGACATCAAGCTCATCCATCGCACGCTCGTACTCGTCGATCGCGGTAATGCCATATCGTGACCAGCGCATCGCGTTCACGCCGTGGCCGTTGTGAATCCAAGTAATCGGGTCCATCGCGACGTCGACCCCGATGCCGATGCCGTCGCGCGGATTGCTCGGGCCATAGACCGGCAGCTCGAGGAATGGCCCCGCCGGCGCGCCCCACACCGCCAGGGTCTCGCCGAAGTCGGCGTCGTGATACTTCACGCCGGCGTAGGCGGCGACGTCGAACAACCCACCGATCCCGGCGGTGCTGTTTACCAAAAAGCGCCAGAAGGTGGCGGCGGCCCGCTTCGGCTTGCCCTGCAAAATATCGTTGCCGAGGATGATCGGGCTATCCAGGTTCAACAGGAAGCGATGGATCGGGTCGCGCACCAAAGTCTTCGGCGCCACCGCGCGGTAGCCCTCGGCCAGCGGCCGCAGCACGACATTGTCGAGCCCGTTGTTGAATTTGAAGAACACCCGATTGGCGGGTTCGAACGGATCGTTCGCCTCGTTGTATGCCTGCAGATCGTCCGGATCGGTCGGTTTGGTGGCGCACGCCGTGAGATACGGCAAAACTCCCAGTGACATCGCCAGCAGCAGCCAGCGCCTCAGCGAAGCTATTTTCACGCAGGTCCCCCGATCGATTCCAGTAGCCTTTACCCGGCACCGGGCAGGATCGTAAGGACCCGGCCGGCAACCCAAAGCCTAGTCTCTATCACCCGAGCACTGCACTGCAACACACCGGGTGCGGCATAAATGCAACGCTGGATCGCAAACAAAGTTTTATCGCCCCTGCGTCACATGGCGGCTAGACGCTTCAGGGTGACGAAAAACCCAAGGATGCCGTTCGTTGGCCTTGTGAACCATGTATGTTCGGTTTGGTGCAGGTGCAAGAGCCGTCTCACTGGCGAGAACATCACTGATAGACTTGCATATATAAACATGTCGTTATATGTCTGACCGAAAGAGCCCTTGGAGCTTCCATGACCGGTCCCGCCGACCTGGTATCGCCCGACCGAACCCTGCCGCGCTGGCTCACCGGCCCGCGCCTGCCCGGCCTGCCCGACCCGGTCTCGCTGCCCACCCCCGCCCTCTCATTTGAGTTCTTCCCCCCCAAAACCGAGGCCCTCGAACAACAACTTTGGGCCTGCATCCGCCGCCTCGAGCCGCTCGCCCCGCACTTCGTCTCGGTCACCTACGGCGCCGGCGGCAGCACCCAAGAACGCACCCACGCCACCGTCGCCCGCATCGTGCGCGAAACCACCCTCACCCCCGCGGCCCACCTCACCTGCGTCGGCGCCACCCGCGACCAAGTAAACCAGGTCGCCGCCCGCTACTGGGAAGCCGGCATCCGCCACATCGTCGCCCTGCGCGGCGACCCTCCCCCCGGCACCACCTACACCCCCCACCCCAACGGTTACCCCTACGCCGCCGACCTCGTCGCCGGCCTGAAATCGGTCGCCGACTTCGAAATCAGCGTCGCCGCCTACCCCGAAACCCACCCGGACGCCGCGAGCGCGGAATCCGACCTCGACAACCTGAAACGCAAACTCGACGCCGGCGCCACCCGCGCCATCACCCAGTTCTTCTTCGACACCACCCACTACCTGCGCTTTCTCGACCGCGCCCTCGCCGCCGGCATCACCGCCCCGATCGTCCCCGGCATCATGCCCGTCACCAACTTCGTCCAAGCCGCCAAATTCAGCGCCTCCTGCGGCACCCAAACCCCCGCCTGGATGACCTCCCTCTACGAAGGCACCGCAGAAGACCCCGAAACCCGCCGCCTCCTGGGCGCCATCATCACCGCCGAACAAGTCCGCCTCCTCCAAGCCAACGGCGTCGACGAGTTCCACTTCTACACGCTGAATCGGCCTGATCTCACCTATGCGATCGCCCACGTGCTCGGGGTGCGAGGAAGAAAGGTAGGGTAAGTCTTCTTTTTCTTCGAAGAAAAAGAAGCAAAAAGAATTTTGAACGCTTTGGGCTGGAGGGAATGACGGTGAGGTCTTTACCTGAGAGGCGAGACGGTGAAGCCTGGCTGGTTCTTTGCCTGCACTCGCTGGGATGGCTCAGGGGCGCGGCAGCGTTTGCGCGGGTTGGCCCGGCAAGTGCGGCGCCCCTGAGCCATCCCAGCGAGTGCAGGCAGTGAGCAAGCGAGACCTCTCCGGCTCCCTCCAGGCAAGGTCTGATCGCCATCCCCCCGGCCAAAAAACGTTCAAAGTTCTTTTGCTTCTTTTCTTTCAAGAAAAGAAGACTTCGTTCCCCTTTCTCCCTCGCGCCCCAGCACGTGGTCGATCGCCTAATAGGCGATACAGACCGATTTCACCTCGGTGTAGGGTTCGAGCGCGTTAGGGCCGAAGTCGCGGCCGAGGCCGGATTCTTTGAAGCCGCCGAAGGGCATGTTGGGATCTAAGGGGATGTGGTTGTTGACCCAGACCGTGCCGGCGTTGATTCTCGGAATCAGGTCCATCGCTTTGGTCAGGCTCTCGGTCCACAGGCTGGCGGCGAGGCCATATTTGGTATCGTTGGCGAAGTGGATGGCCTGGTCGGCGCCGTCCACCGCGGTGAGGGCGATAACCGGGCCGAAAACTTCGTTTTGCATCAGGGGGTTGGATTGATCAGCGCCCAGGGCCAGGGTGGGGCTGACGAAGTAGCCGTGCTCCGGGGCGGCGCCGCCTTGGATCAGCTCCAGGCCGGAGGCGCGAGCGGCGGCGACGTGGCCTTGGACCTTGTCCCGATGCGGGCCCGAAGCCAGCGGCGAGACTTGGGTCGATTCGTCCAGGCCGGCGCCCAGCTTCATGTCGCGGATCGCAGCGGCCATACCGTCGCGCAGCTCGGGGTAAATCGCGCGGTCGACGTAGATGCGCGAGATCGCGGCGCACACCTGGCCGGAGTTGAACAACGAGCCCGCGAGCAGGCCGGGGATGGTTTTGGCGAGGTCGGCGTCGCGCAGCACCACGGCGGGGTTTTTGCCGCCGAGTTCGAGCGAGAAGCGCGCCATCCGGTCGAGCGCGAGCTTGCCGATGTGCTTGCCGGCCGGGGTCGAGCCGGTGAAGGAGATTTTGGCGATCAGCGGGTGGGTCACCAGCGCCTCGCCGGTGAGTGGACCGGTGCCGTTCACCACGTTGAACACGCCCGCCGGCACGCCCGCCTCGATCGCCAGTTCCGCCAAGCGGAACGCGGTGAGCGGGGTGACTTCCGAGGGTTTCAGCACGATGCTGCAGCCCGCGGCGAGCGCGGGGACGATTTTCCAGATGCTGATCGACATCGGGAAGTTCCACGGCGCGATGCCCGCCACCACGCCCACCGGCTCGCGCCGGGTGGAGACGTTGAAGCGCGCGCCGGGCGGGAACGGGATCGACACGTCGAGCGTGAGGCCGGTGATTTTGGTGGTAAGCCCCGCGACATAGCGGATGTATTCGACCGAGGCGCCGACCTCGACCGCGCGTGCCAGGTGGATCGATTTGCCCTGGTTCCAGCTTTCGAGCTGCGCCAGTTCCTCGCCGTGGGCGGCGATCGTTTCGGAGAATTTATACAGGATCCGCTCGCGGTCCGCCGGCCGCAGGTTGCGCCAGGTGCCGGCCTCGAAGTGGTGGTGGGCCGAGCGCACCGCGCGGTCGACGTCGGCCGCGCTGGCCTCGCCGAGTTCGACGATGACGTCGCCGGTGGCCGGGTTGAACACGCTGGTGGTCGAGTCGGACTGGGTCGCGTGGTACTGGCCGTCGATGAAGCTGCCCTTGATGCGATCGATCAGGGCCTTGGTCTCGGGTAGCAGAGCGATAGTCGACATGGCAGTTCTCCCCAGGGTTGGGGGGATTTTAGAAGGGGATGGGGGGGAAGTGAAGGGAGGAAAAGAGCGCAGGATTCGGAGCGAGCGTAGGGCAGAAAAGCTCTTGCGCATTCCGCCTCTTTTTGAACAAAACGCCACCCCTCCTGATTTTCAGGATCACCCTCTCCGCTTGACTTATCGCGGCATGCACAACAGCGTATCCGCCGCACCCTTTCATCACCCATGCCGGATTACCGTCGCAACCGCGTGCCGGGAGGCACCTTCTTCTTCACCGTGAACCTGCGCGACCGCAGCGCCGGCCTGCTGGCAACGCACGTCGATGCGCTGCGGGCGGCGGTGCGGCAGGTGCGGGACGGTGCGCCCTTTCACGCCGACGCCTGGGTGATCCTGCCGGACCATATGCACTGCCTGTGGACCTTGCCCGAGGGCGACGCC
>Ga0302314_10021310_pt1 | contig 10677 bp, 6 predicted proteins | sample III_Palsa_N2_3_FD_200533 | JGI IMG/M metagenome (GOLD analysis project Ga0302314, IMG submission 200533) | Peat permafrost microbial communities from Stordalen Mire near Abisko, Sweden - III_Palsa_N2_3 | ecosystem: Environmental > Terrestrial > Soil > Palsa > Peat permafrost | place: Sweden... | reverse complement strand
ACGCGCTACCGCCCGAGCTGACCGCCGTCTCGTCGGCAACCCCGCCGGCGAGAACCGCCAGGGTCCCGCCGCTCACGATCGCCCCGCTCACCACCCCGCCGCTGGAGACGTTGGCCGCGCCGCCGGCGAAGATCGTCGCAGCGTTGGCGGTTCCATCCACCCCAAGGGCGCCGCCGCTCGAAATCACCGCGTCGTTGTCGGTCCCGCTGGCCAGCACCAGCTCGGACCCGCCGCTCGAGATCGTCGTCCCGTCCGCCACCCCGCCGCTGAACACAGTCTGGGCGCCGCCATCGACGATCTTCGTCCCGCTGGCCGCGCCGCTCGCGAACACACGCTCGACGCCCCCGCTGGAGATCGTCGTATCGCTCGCCACGCCGCCACCAGAGATGTACGCGGAGCCGCCGGAGGAGATCGTCGCGCCAATCTCAGTTCCGTAGACGATCGCGACCCCGCCGCTTGACACAATGGTCCCCGAGGCCACCCCGCCGTTCTGTATGCTGGCCGAGCCGGCGGAGGAGATCGTCGCCCCGCTGATCACGCCGCCGGAGTAGACGTATTCCTCGCCGCCGCTGGTGACAGCGCCACCCACCGTCTTGCCGCCGGAGGAGACATATTCGATCCCGCCAGACCCGACGGTCCCGCCGCTGGCGACGCCGGCGATGTAGGCGTCGGCGTTCGGGCCGCTCAGCACCGTCGCCGTCGCGCTCGCCCCCGAGCTGACCACCAGCTCACCGTAGGTGACCCCCACCCCGCTGATCGCGCCGCCGGACTCCACCCACAGATAGCCGTAGTAGTCCTTGGAGGTGTCGCCCAGCGTCACCCCGCTCACCTGGCCGCCGGAGTCGAAGTTGTAGCCAGCCAGCTCCCCGGCCCCGTCCAACTTGCCGCCCGACGACACCGTCACGGCGCTGCCCACCGACCCAGACGACAGCGTCAGGATGCCGCCGCTCAGCACGGTCGACCCGCTGATGTTGGCCGCGCCGCCGCTGGAGACCGTCAACCCCCCCACGCTCGTCGTGGCCGTCGCCGAGCTCATGCCGATCCCGGACCCGACGCCCACGTCCTGGCCGCTGGTCACAAGCAGGTCGTAGGTCGCAAAGCCGCCGGAGAGCACGTCCACCCCCGAGGCCACCCCGCCGTTCTGTATGCTGGCCGAGCCGGCGGAGGAGATCGTCGCCCCGCTGATCACGCCGCCGGAGTAGACGTATTCCTCGCCGCCGCTGGTGACAGCGCCACCCACCGTCTTGCCGCCGGAGGAGACATATTCGATCCCGCCAGACCCGACGGTCCCGCCGCTGGCGACGCCGGCGATGTAGGCGTCGGCGTTCGGGCCGCTCAGCACCGTCGCCGTCGCGCTCGCCCCCGAGCTGACCACCAGCTCACCGTAGGTGACCCCCACCCCGCTGATCGCGCCGCCGGACTCCACCCACAGATAGCCGTAGTAGTCCTTGGAGGTGTCGCCCAGCGTCACCCCGCTCACCTGGCCGCCGGAGTCGAAGTTGTAGCCAGCCAGCTCCCCGGCCCCGTCCAACTTGCCGCCCGACGACACCGTCACGGCGCTGCCCACCGACCCAGACGACAGCGTCAGGATGCCGCCGTCGAGCACGGTCGTGGTCTCGACGATCCCCCCCGAGAGCACGAGCAGTTCATTGCCGCCGGTGACGACGAGGCCGGAACTGGTGACGCCCGACGAAATGGTGATGGTGGTCATCGCTCACATCCTCGCATCGAGGTTGCTGAATCGGCGCGGGAGCGCGCCGGCGCGTGTCGAAAGCCCGTCAGATCGCGCGGGTACAGTCTCCCGGGGTCAGATCGGAACCCCTTGATCCAGTACTTGCGCCAACACCCATTTTATGCTGGTCCCCGACAGACGCCAGACGGCTAGCGCTCTTACCAGCAAGCTCGGCGCGCGAGACTGACGCGGCCAAACATACCGCGCCTGCGATACTGGCAGGGCGACGTCACCATGTGTCAACCTCTGTATTGCCTCAAGTCGACGCTGTGAGCAGCGCAGCGTCCTAAGGTCGCGGTTCCCGATCGACGGCGGCGAGGACGGGTCGGTCGACCGAGAGCGGCCCCGAGCTCGAGAACAAGTCGGGCGCAGCGGCGCCGGCCGGGACCGCGAAGCTGGCCATGGCCTGGATGGCGCGACCAACCATTGTGAGCCATTCCCTCTTGCAAGCGCGGCGCCTGACCTTAAGGCTCTCCAGGCCTCAACACGTGCGCCGGACGGCGCAGGAGTCCTAGATGCCCGCTGCGCCTGCCGCCAAGTCCGCCGAAGAGCCCATCGTCAGCGCTCATACCGGCGGGACTCAAACCATGGGTTCGGAAGGGGCGCCGGAGGCCTCGTCAGCGACGGCGTCGAAGGGCAAGGCGAAGGCCGCCGCGCGAGGTTCCGGCGCGCCGCCCAAACCCAAGCTGGCCTATCCGCCAGCGGCGTCTTCACCGACCCAAGAGGGCCCGGCCGGCATCCGCTACGACTTCAACGGTGGCGCCCGCGTGCTATTGCCGGCGCGGACCGATGGCAAGTGGTTCACGCGTCTGCGCGATCTCGACACCGGCAACATCCTCTTCGAGAGCAAACTCGACTCGCCGGAGCACAGTCAGGGCGCCTTCGTGTCCAGCTCCAAGCGCTACTACGTGCGCTTTCGTCTCGAGGTTTATGACGACGAGGCGCTGTTCTTCGAGCACGACTACGACTGCAAGGATCGCGAGGTGCTGATCCAGTTTCCGGTCGGCACGCTCGGCGACACCATGGCTTGGTTTCCCTACGCGGCGCGCTTCCAGGAACAGCACGGGTGCCGGCTGACCTGCGCGATGTCAGGCCTGATCATTCCCCTCCTCCGCGACGAGTACCCTGAAATCAAGTTCGTCACCCACGAGGAGATGGAGGAGCAAAACCTCGCCGATACGTTCTACGCCACCTATTCGCTCGGCCTCTTCTTCGACGACAAAGACAATGTCTTTCAGCCGACGGACTTTCGGCTGGTAGGTCTGCACAAGACCGCCGCCTACATCCTGGGCGTCGACCCGCAAGAGACTCCCGCCAAGATCTCGGTTTCGGACTCTGACCGCCCTATCCCAGAGCCCTATGTCTGCATCGCCGTCCAGAGCTCAAGCGGGTGCAAGATGTGGAACAATCCGCTGGGTTGGCGCGAGGTGGTCGCCCACCTCAAGGGCCTGGGCTATCGGGTGATCTGCATCGATCAGAAACCGGTGCATGGATCTGGGCTGCTCTATACGCACATCCCGCATGGGGCCGAGGACGAGACGGGCGATCGTCCGCTTACGGAGCGGGCGCGCTGGCTCAAGCATGCCGACCTGTTCGTGGGCCTTTCGAGCGGGCTGGCGTGGCTCAGCTGGTCGACGGGCGTCCCCGTGGTGCTGATCAGCGGTTTCACCCACCCCACCAACGAATTCGCCACGCCCTTTCGCGTGATCAACTGGCATGCCTGCAACAGCTGCTGGAACGACCCGGCGCTGAGGTTCAAGCACGACGACTTCATGTGGTGTCCCCGGCATCAGAACACCGATCGTCACTTTGAATGCACCCGCCTCATCACCAGCTCGCAGGTGGTTTCGACCATCAACCGGGCGTTGGGGCGGTGAGCGAGAAGCCTTCGCACCTGTAGCTTTGGGCCGCCGCCAGGATTGACTCGAGGCCGCCCAGCCGGCGCGTGACCACCCGCCCGCCGCGGCGAAGCTGAATGCTGACCTGGTGCGCGCCGACGATGCGTTCGCCTGGGATGCGCACGATGCCGCCGCTGGGGCTAGCCAGGTCGTCCTGGAAGACGGCGAGGCCGCGATGGGCGATGGCGAGGGTATCCGCGGTCGCCTTGATCGGGGGTCCATTGTCGATCCGATAGACGGCGTCAAAGCTGTCGCCGCCGAGGCGCACGGTCAGCACCCCATGGTCATAGTCCATGCCTGAAGCGCTCACCTTGCAGGCGGTTTGTTCTGCGAAAGGATCGCCCCTCACGTAGAGGACCCAACGGCCGAACCGGCGCCACCCCACATATGCCTTGGGGGGCTTGGCGCGGGCCTGGCGCCCGGAGATGGCGGGCGTTTTTGGAATGGCGCCCACCGAGCCGGTGTCCGCCGCCGAAAGCATCAAGGAAAGGGCGATCGCCAGCATGGCGTCCTCTAGTTGGGGTCGCCGGCCGGCGCCGACGCGCCGGGTCCAGCAATGGGTTCGATCGGGGCGTCCGGCACAGGCGGCAGGCCGACGTGCTGACCTGTGGGTCGCTCACTGCCCGCGCCCTCGGGCGACATCGGCGGCAGGCGGCCGGAACCAGCGCCAAGGCCATCGAGCGCGCCGACGGCGCCCTCCCAAGGCGCGGCCCCCTTGCCGATGACAGCCTTCAAGTGCTTGGACGGATCGTAGACGCCGGCGCCTGGCACCAGCAGTCGCGCTTCGAGCAGGCCCATGGAGGCCAGGAGCGTGGCTCTGGCGACATATTCGTCATGTCGGCCCTGGACGAGGTTCACGCGGCTGTCGGCCAACTCCAGCTCGGCGTTCAGGAGCTCGATCGTGGTGCGCTGGCCAACCCGTTCCTCGACCTGGTTTCCGGTCACCGACTCGCGCTCGACCTCCACCTGGCGGGTTTCGATAGAGAGCGCCTGCCGCGTCGAGGCCAGCTGGGCCCAGGCCTGGGTGGTTTGTTGCACCACGCCGCGCCGCTGGGTCTCGATATCGAGCATGGCCTGGCGGTCCTGGTCGATCGCCTGGCGTATGCGCGAGCTGGTGAGCCCGGCGGTGAAGATCGGCTGGTTGAAGGTCAGGGCGGCGGTAACCCCTCGCGCATACTGGCTCTCATAGTAGGGCTCCACGGGGCTGGCGTTGGCATCCACGCGAAGCGAGACCGTGGGCCCCAGAGCCGCTTTGGCCGCCGCCACCTTCTTTTCCGCCGCCCGCTCGGACTGGATGGCCGACAGGAGCTGAGGATTGTTGGCCTCGGCCGTATCGAGCGCCTGGTCCAGAGAGGTGGGCAGTCCGGCCAGGTCGGGCTCCGGTTCGAGGGCGCCCGGATTTTGGCCGACGGCGTTGAGATATTCGGCGCCGCTGGCTTCGAGTCGACCCTGGGCGAGATTGAGTTGAGCCCGCGCCGACAGCAGGCGCGCTTCCGCCTCGGCGATGTCCGTCCGGGTCAACACCCCCATCTGGCCCTTGGCGCGGGTCTCGTCGAGTTCGCCGGTGAGATTGGCGATCTCATCCTGGAGGATGCGAACGGTCTCGCGATCCCGGCGCACGTCTTCGTAGGCGGTAATGACGTTGACGATCAGCTGCGCCTCGGCCTGGCGCAGGCCTTCGCGGCCGGCAAGCACCTCGGCGGTGGCGGCGCCGACCTGGGCGTGCACGGAACCGTTGGTGAAGAGTGGCTGGACCACGGAGAGATCGACCGTGCCGTTGCCCGCCTGATAGGTGACATCGGCGGGCCGGCTGAAGATGCTTCCAGGCTCCTGAACCCTCGTTCCCTGATAGGCCCCCTGGCCGGTGACGCTCACCTGGGGGCCGTAGCCCGCTCTCGCCTGAACCAGGTCCTCGTCGGTGGCTTGCAACTGAGCGCGTTGGGCGCGAAGCGCGGGGTTGGTCTGGTAGGCGAGCAGGATCGCGTCATAGAGCGACTCCGCTGCGCCGACGCAGGGGACGCAGAGGGTCAACAAGCCCACACCGAACATCGCGCGCCGCATCGCCGAAGCCTCAGCGCTCATGCAGGCTCTCGTCGGTCTTGCGGGCCAGCGGCGAGAGCAAGTAGTCGATGATGGTCCGATCGCCGGTGCGGATCTCGGCGGTCACCGCCATGCCGGGCCTCAGTTGGCGGACTTCGCCATCCACCGTCATGGTGGTTCGCGGGAGCGCGATGCGCGCGACGTAGGGGGCCGAGCCGCCCGGCTGCGCGCCCTGCGCCGACGCCGGCTGGCTTTCCTGGGCGTTCGGCGGGGTCGCCCCACCTTGCGGCGGCGTCGGGTCCACCGCGTCGCGGCTGACGCCGATCACCTTGCCATCCAGCAGGCCGTAACGCGTGAAGTTGAACGTCTCGACCTTCACTTTCGCCGTCTGACCGACGTGCACGAAGCCCACGTCGCGGTTGGCCAGCTGGGCTTCGACCACCAGGTTTCGCGTGTCCGGGACGATCACCATCAGCCGCTCGGCGGGCATCACCACGCCGCCGAGGCTATGGATGGTCAGTTGCTGCACGACGCCGCCGATCGGCGCGCGAAGCTGCGTGTCGGCGGACTTGTCCCGCGCCTTCACGAAGTCCTGGCTGAGCTCGTCGACCTGTTCCTGGGCCTTGCGAAGGTCCTCAAGAATTCCGGCCGTATACTCGGCCCCCGAGGCCGACCTCTGACGCTCGAGCGCGGCGCGCGCCGCCACCGACTCTTGGGCGCGGTCGCTCTGAACCATCAGATCGTGGCGCGCCTCGGCCAGTTGCTGCTGGGCGTCGAGGTAGGAGAGGCTGGTGCCGTAACCGCGGGCCGTCAGATCGCGATGGATACGCTCTTTCTCCGCCAGCATCGGCAGGGTGGCGTTGATCTTGTCGGTCTCGGCGGCGACCTCGGCCGCCTCGGCGCGCTTCTCGTCGATCTGCTGGGTGAGATCCGCCAGCTTCTCCGCCTGCTGCTCGGCCTGGGCCTGCATCGCCGCCTTCGCCTCGGCGATCCTGTCGGCCGGCGCATCGGGCGGGGCCACGAAGGCGCCGGGCCCGCCTCCGGAGAAGGTCGCCTTGAGGGCCGTCAGGCGCGCCACGTCCAGCTTGGCCTGCAGGAGATCGCGGGCCAGGCGGTTCTGGTCAGCGCCGGATTGGGTGGGATCGAGCTCCACCAGCAGTTGGCCGGCGCGCACCTGGTCGCCGTCCTGAACGTGGATCGCCCTGACGATTCCGGGATCCAGGGGTTGGATGAGCTTCACCTCACCGCTAGGCGCGATGCGCCCCTGGGCCGTGGCGAGGATGTCGACGCGGCCGACGAAGGACCACACGACGGCGCAGACGAAGAAGGCGGCGATCACCAGCGCGAAGAGGCGAGCCACGGGCGAGGCGGGTGTCTCGATCACCTCCAGGGCGGCGGGCAGGAACTCGCGCTCGTCGCGACGCGCGAAGGCGGCGATCAACGCCTTCGAGGGGCTGCGCAGGATGTCAGCGAGCGACACTGATCAGCCCGCCTCGTTGGCGAGGGCGTCGGCGCCCGCGGTCTGCAGCGCCCAAAGCTCAGCGTAGCGGCCGCCGGCGTGAAGCAGTTGTTTGTGTGTTCCGTCCTCGACGATCTGCCCGGCCTCGATGGTGACGATCCGGTGTGCGTCTCTGAGGGTCGAGAGACGGTGGGCGATCAGAAGGACGGTGCGGCCAGCGCAGATGCTGCGCATGTTGGATTGAATCGCCGCCTCGCTCTCATAGTCGAGGGCCGAGGTGGCCTCGTCGAAGATCAGGATGCGCGGGTTTCCGGACAGGGCGCGAGCGATCGCGATCCTCTGCCTCTGGCCGCCGGAGAGCGAGGCCCCGCGTTCGCCGATCATGGTGTCGTAGCCCTCGGGAAGGCTGGCGACGAAGTCATGGGCGCCAGCGAGTCTGGCCGCCTCCATCACCCGTTCCATGGGCAGCGCGGGGTCCGCCAGCGCGATGTTCTCGCGCACGGTCCGGTTGAAGAGGACGCTTTCCTGCAGCACCACGCCCATCTGGCGGCGGAGCCAGTTGGGGTCCGCCAGGGCGATGTCGATGCCGTCGACGAAGACGCGCCCGCTCTGGGGGACGTAGAGCCGCTGGACCAGTTTGGCGAGCGTCGATTTGCCCGAGCCCGAGGCGCCGACCACGCCCAGGATCTGGCCGGCCGGGATATCAAGATCCACGGCGCGGAGCGCCGGTTGAGCATCGACACGGTAGCGAAATTCCACCGCCTCGAAGCGAACGTGGCCAATGATCGGCGGCAAGCGCCCCTGCGTCGACGCGCCCGGTTCCGGAACTGAATTCAGGATATCGCCGGTGCGATCGATCGAGATGCGGACCTGTTGGAAATCCTGCCACAGCTGGGCGATGCGCAAGACCGGCGCGGCCAGCTGGCCGGAGATCATGTTGAACGCCACCAGTTCGCCTACGGTCAGGCGGGACTCGATAACAAGTTTGGCGCCGAAGAACAGGATCAGCACCTGGGTCACTTTGTTGATCAAGGCCGCGGTCTGGCTGCCGAGCGTATTGAGGGTCACGACGTCGAACGAGGCGCGCACGTAGGCGGCCAGTTGTTCCTCCCATCGCCGCTGCATGACCGGCTCGATGGCCATCGCTTTCAGTGTCTCGACCCCCGAAACCGCTTCCACCAAGAAGGACTGGTTCTCTGAGCCGCGGCGGAAGCGCTCGTTGAGCCGCTCCCGGAAGGCCGGGGTGAGACCCAGGCTCAGCAGCACGTAGCAAGGCAGCGCCGCGGCGACGATCACCGTGAGCATCGGGCTGTAGATGAACAGCACGATCAGAAAGAGGATGGCGAACAGCAAGTCCAGGACCAGCGTCAGAGCCTGGGACGTGAGAAACTGCCGGATCGTGTCCAGCTCCCGGACGCGGGCGATGGTGTCGCCGACCCGCCGGCTCTGAAAATAGGCCATCGGCAATGCGAACAGGTGGCGGAACAGCCGCGCGCCGAGCTCAACGTCGATGCGGTTGGAGGTGTGCGCGAGCAGCCAGGTGCGGATCGCGCTGAGGGCCACCTCGAACACCGAGAGTGCGCCCATTCCGATCGCCAGCACCTCAAGGGTGGAGAGGCCGCGATGGACGAACACCTTGTCGATGATCACTTGAAAGAACAGGGGCGCCAGCAGCCCGAACAGCTGGACGAAGAATGAGGCCACCAGGACTTCGGTCAGAGGCTGGCGGTATTTGCGCATGGCCGCGACGAACCAGCCGATGCCAAAGCGTTGGTGCGCATCGCCAAGGGTCGCCCGGCGCGCCACCAGCAGAAGCCTGCGGTCCCAGATGTCGATAAACTCGGCTAGGTCCACGGCGTCGGCCTGAGGTCGGCGCGGATCTTGAATCAGCACCTTGCGCTCGTTAACGGCGCCCAGGACGACCCAGGCCCCGCTCTTCAGACGCGCCAAGGCCGGCAGTGACGTGGCCTGGAGTCGCTCGGGATCGGATACGATCAGTCGCGCCTTGACCGGAAACCTGCGCGCCGCGCGCAACAGGTCGTCGCCTTCCAAAGCCGGTTTGCCGCTGCGATGGAGGATCTCCGCCGCCTCGGCGGCGACGCCGATCAGTCGCAACAGGAAGGCCAGCGCCGCGGCGGCGGTGTCTAGCGGCAGTTCTGACTCATTCACGTCGCCCACGCCGCCTCCGGCGCGCGACCCAACGTTGGCAAAATCATGCGGATTGGCCCCAAACGAACGCAGGCCGCCGTCCGCGCACCCGGTCGACGGGTGGAATGATCAAATGCCGTGTCACAGAGCTATCGCGCCGGCCCCCGTCTCCTGCCCGCTCCGGAAGCGCCCGGCAAGTCGCGGCACTGGTTATGCCAAAACAGCTCCCAGCGCGACGGCGCGCAAGCTCGTCTCAGCCGATATTTTGCCGATGGAATGCGAACCAGTCGCAAGTGGTGTCACTCGGTCCTGTACGTCGCCCCGGCGGCCTGACAGTCGGGAAAGGCCGACATCATTACCAGCCTTTCGAATTGTCCATAACACGGGCAACATGCCTGTGATGGCGCGATCCGGAAACAGCGAAGAGCCCGCGGCCAAGGCGCCGCCGGTCGAGGTGGTCTATTTTCCAGCCGTCTTCGACGCCGATACGGTCGACAGGGCCAAGTCGGTGATCCTGACGCAGGAGGGTCCCGAGGCGACCACTGAGCGGCGATGGGCTGTCGAAACGCCCTATGTCGCCGAACTGATTGGCCAGGCGGTGACGCTTGGCCGCGACGTCATGCTTCTGGACTATGGCTGCGGCATCGGGAGGTTGGCGAAACTGTTGATCGAGACCCATGGCTGCTTTGTCATTGGAGTCGACATCAGCGCGTCCATGCGTTCGATGGCGGTCGACTATGTCGCCTCTGATCGATTCATCGCGCTCTCTCCCGAACAGCTGGACACCCTGGCGGCTGGCGGGCTGCGCTTTGACGCGGCGATCTGCGTTTGGGTGCTCCAGCATTGTTTGAATCCGGATGAGGACGTGGCGCGAATCCATCGCGCCATGGCGCCCGGCGGCGCGGTCTTTGTCCTGAACATGCCCAAGCGCGCGGTGCCCGCCATCCGCTCGAGTGGGGCGGACGAGCAATTCATTTGGGCGCATGACGGGATCGATGTCGCCGCCCAGCTGACAAGCGCCTTTCTTCTTGTCGCCGACGGCAGCCCAGAGCCCGACCGAGCGCCGAACATGGCCGATGCCGGGGCCTATTGGCTAAGCTTGCGACGAGAGTGAGCCCGCCTTGCCGAGGCCAAAGCGCCTTCGTGCTCTCGCCCCTCTAGTCCGACCGGCCACTGAAACGCCCTGCTCTACGGTCTGGGCTCACGATCGACCGCGGCGAGGACGGGTCGGTCGACCGAGAGCGGCCCCGAGCTCGAGAACAAGTCGGGCGCGGCGGCGCCGGCCGGGACCGCGAAGCTGGCCATGGCCTGGATGAACACGTGGTGGGCGGGGGTGAGCGGCGGGTCGACCACATAGGTGCCGCTGTGACCGTCGCTGGAGAGGGTGAAGTTGCTGGTCA
>Ga0302314_10021309_pt1 | contig 10678 bp, 6 predicted proteins | sample III_Palsa_N2_3_FD_200533 | JGI IMG/M metagenome (GOLD analysis project Ga0302314, IMG submission 200533) | Peat permafrost microbial communities from Stordalen Mire near Abisko, Sweden - III_Palsa_N2_3 | ecosystem: Environmental > Terrestrial > Soil > Palsa > Peat permafrost | place: Sweden... | reverse complement strand
AGATGGGTGGACCCGCCGTTGCCCAACTGGTCGTAGTCGATGACCGGCCAACCGTCGTCGGCGATCGTGGCCACACTCAGCAGGTAATCGTGCGTACTTCCTGGGCCGCCGTGCACCACGACCACCGGGCAGAGCCCGGAATCCAGATGTCCGCTTATCCGATACCAGGTTTGATAATCCCGGAATGGCACAATGCCTTTACGCATCGGCTTCCGGCCTCTTCGGCCGTCCTCGCCCACGAGACATCTCCTCCGCGCATTGCGGTCGCAAATCACGTGTGGCCGTCTCGAAACCAGAAGACTTTCAACCCCGGAACAGGCAACGATCCTTTGCGGATACGCCTCGGCTAATACGAGTCTTGCCCTGCCCGTATCAGCAATAGCGGCGAGTCTGCCCGACCGCTTGTCCAGGATGTGCTGCCGGTTCAACGATAAGCAGTGGATTGTACCGGTAGGAACCCTTAACCGACCCCTCAGTACTCGTGACAGGCGGCTAGGGGTCGGTTCACGCAGAAATTCGAAGCCCCTAAAATCTCGGCTTTTCGACCGCCCGTGGCCACAGCGGGGACATAGTTCGTTGCAATGCTGCGTCCGCAGTGCCCCTGCTGCGTCCGCAGTGCCCCTGCTGCGTCCGCAGTGCCCCCTGACCGAAGCAGGTGCCCGACATGCCCGCCACCGCCGTGGTCAAGGCCACCAGCGTCGAGGTGCTCGACACGTCCTCGGCTCCGGCTAGCCAGTACCTCGGCGTCCGCGGCGTCGTCGGTCTCACCGCGTGGGCAGGGCTGCTTCTGATCGCCGAACTCAAGCCAGGAGATACCGTCTTCGTCTCAGGGGCGGCAGGAGCAGTCGGTTCGCTGGTCGGACAGATCGCCCGGATGAAGGGCGCGGCACGGGTCATCGGCTCGGCCGGGGGCCCGGTCAAGACACGGGCACTGGTCGAGGAGTTCGGGTTCGACGCGGACATCAGGACAGATCAAGACCGCTGAGACCGCGTTCGAGGGGCTGGAGAACACTCCGGAGGCGTTCCTGGCGCTGTTCGCCGGCGCCAATATTGGCAAAATGCTGGTGCGGATCTGACTATCCGGCTTGCAGCTTCCTGACGACGTCGAGCGCGTCGTTGATATGGCCGCCGATATTCATCATCGAGTTGACGACGAGCCGCACCGTGCCGTCGCGGTCGATCACGTAGGTGACGCGGCCGGGGATGAACCCGAGCGCCGACGGCACACGGTACAGTTTGCGCACCTTGCCGCCCTCGTCGCTGAGCAGCGTAAACGGCAGCTTATGGTGATCCGCGAACGCGGCATGCCTGTCAACGGAGTCCGAGCTTATGCCGATGACCTCCGCGCCCGCGTCGCTGAAGACCTCATGGCTGTCGCGGAACGCGCACGCCTCGGCTGTGCACCCGCTGGTCTCGTCCCTCGGGTAGAAGTACAAGACAACGACGCGCTCCCCGATCCGGTCGTAAAGCCGTACCTGCTCGCCGGACTGCGACGGAAGCGTGAAGTCCGGGGCCTTGTCACCGACTCCGATGCCTCGTGCCATCTTCGCCCTGCCTCTCTAACGTTTTACGGAGAGTATGCCCAGCGGACCAGGAACCCGAAGTCCTCGAACCGCCCGCCGAGGGTGAGGGCAAGGTGCGGGCCTGCTGCACTGTCCAGTCGCCGGTGGGATGCGCCGTGACGCCGCCCAGGTGCATCCGGCGGGTACCGTGCTCGAACCAGGTCACCGTCCGCCCGCCACCTCCAGCGGGCACTAGCCCCGCCACTGGCGGAGCCTGATCGCGGGCCGAGCCGAGAAGTTCGCGCTCCGTGATCAGCATGTCCGCGAACAAACCGCACGCTGGATGTCACGCCGCACCTCGGTGATCGACCCGCAATTCCTCTGATTCAACAGGCGCATCGCGTCATGCGCCCGCTCTATTGTCTCGGGCGGCCCAGCCAGCGTATGGATAGCCGCAATGTCCCGGAAACGCTCACGTCGGAACACGATCAGACAACCCTGCCGCGCCCATATCCGAGAAACAAAAATCACGGGCATCGACACCGGTAAGCCTTTTTTATCCTGCGTTTGCCTCGCGGACCTGAAGAACGTGGATGGCTTTGGCGAGTTGTCCGGCCCGCCGGGGCAGCAGCGGAGCCTGCGGAGGCCGCGGAGGCCGCGCCAGGTCTTGAGCTGGGCGTTCGCACGCTCGCCGGGTGAGCGAAACTTCCGGGCGCGGGCTCCCGACAGCGCGACTGTCTCATCCACGTACCGCCAGGCGATGGCTGGCTCCGGCCGGGAAGAACTCGAGCCGGTCATCCGCGAGCAAGCCGCCCGCGCCAGTGGACCACCGCTCGCGCCGCAAGACCTGGCCAGCTTGCTCGGCAGGGCAGGCGTAACCCGCCTGATGCGGGCCGCCAGAAATAGCTGCGGCCTTGCCATTATCGCCGATTTCTATTGACCATGTGACTGGCATTCTGCTGCCGACCCCAAAGCCGGGTCAGAGAATTCCTGATAGGTAATTGTAACCCCATCATATGAAATGACTGCTTCGCCAGGAGCGGCCGTATTACGCCATAACGCACCGTTACGACGAGCGGGTGTTAGGACGAGCGGACGCCGCATGGCCGAGGCGACCCAACCGGCGGCCATCGCCATTTCGGCTCGTCCAGAGCCACGTAGATGGCGGTGTTAGCGGTTTCCGTCGTTACAGTTACGCAGCCGTAACATCGGTCAGCCTGCTTGACTCAAATCACTCTAAATGGTTGTATTAAAAGGTGCAGTCCGCCTAACCAGGAACAACCTTGGTAACACCAGCTCCATCGGATTGGTTCTCCACCCAGCGGCAACCAACAGACTGGACGTTGTAATGCCTGAGATTTGTACTGGCGCGCGGACGTGCAATTCCTGCGGGGAAGCCCTGAACGAGAAATCTGCAGGAAACAAATCGTCGACATCACGCTACTGCTCCAACGCATGCCGACAGCGGGCATACCGGGAGCGGTCGATGACGACCGTAGTCGGCCTGATGCTACCGGACGGGTTTCCGCAAAGGCTGACCAGCTTCGTCGGCAGAGAAGCCGACATCGTCGAGGTCAACCGCCTGATGCGCGCCTCGCAGCTGCTCACGCTTGTTGGCCCTCCCGGTGTCGGCAAGACCCGCATGGCGATGGAGCTGGCAGAGCAGCGGATCCGGGCCGGCAAGACGGAGGTCATGCTGCTCGGGCTGGACGACAGCGCTAGAGACTCGGTACCGGAAAAGTTGGAGCGCGTTTTCGCGGCCGACGCGACGCCGCGGGTACGCGGCACCCGCCCGCCCTCCGACCGGCTGGTCGTGCTGAACGACTGCGACCAGGTACTTGAGGAATGCAGCCGGATCCTGTCCCAGTGCCTGCCGAGCCAGCCGAGGTTGCAGGTGCTCGTGACGAGCCGCGAAGCCCTGCGGCTTCCCGGAGAGGTTGTCTACACGCTTGCGGGCCTGTCGCTGCCGACGCCGATGGCCGCCGGCAGCGCGGTCGAACACCTCAGGTCGGACACGGTCAAGCTGTTCACCGACCGCGCGCGGGCAGTCGACCCTGCCTTCTGCCTGACCGACCTGAACGCGGACACCGTCGGCCGGATATGCGCGAAGGTCGACGGGTTGCCCCTGGCAATCGAGCTAGCCGCCAGATTCATTCGGGTGTTCTCGCTCACAGAACTCGCCGACCGCCTGGACGATCGGCTGTCCACGCTCCTTGGCGGCTGGAGAATCGCCGTAAAACGTCACCTTAGCTGGCGCGCCGCGGTTGCCTGGGGATACGAACTCCTCGACCCATCAGAGCAGGAACTCTTCCGAAACGTGTCGATCTTCCCTGACGGGTTCGCCGTCGACGCGGCCGCGGCGGTATGCGGCCGTGCGAGGGACGATCCACTGGTACTAGCGTCCCTTGTCGCGCTCGAGGCCAAGTCGCTCATCAGTACCACCAGGAGATCAGTCACCGCGCCTACCCGGTTCCTTATCCTCGACTCGATTCGCTGTTACGGGCAGGAGCGGCTCGCCGAGGCCGGGGAACAGGCCCTGGCTGGCGCGCGACTGGTCGAGTGGGTCACGGACATGGTTCTAGCGTCGCTCGAACCCGTTTTCCCGACCATGCCGCAGGTACGCGACATCGGCGAGGAACGCGACAACATCCGAATGGCCCTGCGGCTGGTCGCTGGCAGCGACGACGAGCGTCAGCTACCAATGGTGGCCGCGCTGGTGGCCGCCGAAGCGATGCACGGTGAGTTCACCGAGGACACACGGGACATCACCCGACGGGTAATGAACAGCACCGATGATGGCTCGGCGTACCGATATCTCGGCGCCGAAGCCGCGGCGACGCTAGCCGCTCATCGGAAGGACAACGCGGCCGAGCTGCGCCTTACCGAGCAGGCCGTCGCGCTGAGCCGTGCGACCCCGGGCCGCGCGGACACCGTCCGGCTCATGCTTAAGCTCAGCTTGATCCAGGACGTCCACGGCGACCACCGTTCGTCGCTGGCCAGCCTAGAGGAATGCTGTGTGCTCAACCGGCTGCTAGGTGACGAACGGGTAGACGCGCTGTGCCGCAGCCAGCTCGCCTGGCTGCACTTCGTCCGTGGCAATGAAGCCACCCGGCTTATTGAGCTTGCGTTGCCGCTCTTGCGGGAGCGGGGCCCGCTCACCCTCGCCTCTCACGCCATGAACACGGCAGGCGCTATTGCGCTGGACCGTGACGACCTGTCCGAGGCCGCGGCCATGTTCCTGGAGTCGCTGCGCAACGGGAGCAACTATCCACACACGACCGCCTACGCCCTCGCCGGGCTCGGGATCGTGGCGATCCGTCATTCACGGTTCGAGTGGGGGCTGAGGATCATCGCGGCCGCGGAGGAACTCGACGGGTTCGGCCTCCGAACCCGCGGCTGGTGGCGTACCGCCGTGCCTGCGGCAAGAGCGGCCGCCGCCCGGTTGACGTCCCGGGCTCAGTACGACTCCGCGCTAGCCGCCGGCCGGGCCATGTCGCCGCGTGAGGCGGTCAGATCCGCGCTGGCGGAGCGGTCGGGGCACGGGCGGGACACCGTGGCAGGCACACACCCGTTGAGCCAGCGTGAATGGCAGGTGGTGACCCTGCTGACCCAGGGACTGACCAACCGGCAGATCGCCGCCCGGATGCACCTGTCGGTACGCACCGTCGAAACGCACGTACGCAATATCCGCGACGCCCTGGGCCTGCGGTCACGGACTCACGTCGCGGCGTGGGCGATAGAGAACAGTGTCCAGCGGCCGGGGGACGCACTGTTCGCGTCATTAGCGGCGCAGGCAGGGAGCGTTCACGGCAACCGGCGCAGTCTGCTCGACAGGAGCGGACCGATCTCGCGCAGCGCCTCGGGGGTCATCATGCGCAGATGCTCGAATGCGACGCTGTGGGTGTCGATGTGTCCGGTGACATGGGGTCTCCAGTCGTCTGCCAGGTCGGCGGCTCCGGGCTGCGCGGGCCCGGTGATCAGGAGCATGTCGCCGTCGAACGGCTTCAGCGCCCCAGATGCGTCGCCGAGCCGGAAGTGGTGGGCGGTGGTGTCGATGATCGCACCGATGGCCTGCTGGCTGAGACTGCCCAGGGCGGTGCCGGTTCCGCCGAGGATCCGCCGGATGCGCTCGGGCTCCGGGAGGGCGGTGCCGACTTCCGTCTCGAACGCCGCGCTGTGGTTGAAGGCTGCGCTGTGGTTGAAGGCTGCGCTGTGGTTGAAGGCTGCGCTGTGGTTGAAGGCTGCGCTGTGGTTGAAGGCTGCACTGCCGTCGAAGGCCGTGCGCAGCAGGTCATGCGGCGTGTATCGGCCCGCCGCGCTCCGGCCCGCCGGACGGGCATCGAGGACGATCAGCAGGGGCACAGGTTCACCCTCCGCCGCGAGACGGGCCGCGAGTTGGTGGGCGATCCGACCGCCAAGTGACCATCCAAGGAGAAGGTACGGACCGTGCGGGCGCAGCGTTCTCATTCGGGCGGCGTAGGTGTCGATCAGCGCATCCATGCTGGCGGGCCGGGTGGCGCCCGGCCTGAGCCCGTCAGCTTGCAGACCGTAGACAGGGTAATTGGGCGGGACGAACCGCAGCAGGCCTGCGTAACTCCAGGCCAATCCGCTGCTGGGGTGCACGCAGAACAGCGGCGGCAGGCTTCCTGAGGGGCGCAGGGCGAGCACCGGCTCGAGCGCGCTGGCCCCGTGTTCCGCCCCCATGAGGGTTGCGCACAATTGGGCCGCCGTCGGAGCCTCGAACAGCGTGCGCAGCGAGGTCTTGACGCCGAGCACCGAGTGCACGCGGCTCTCCAGCCGGATCGCGAGCAGCGAGTCTCCGCCGAGCTCGAAGAAGCTATCGTGCACCCCTACTTGGCCGCGCTCGAGGACTTCAGCGAACAGTTCACAGAGCAGGTCCTCGACCGGGGAGCGCGGCGCCCCGGACGCATCGGACGCAGCTGCGGGCTCCGGCGGCGATTCTGGCTCGATGAGAGGTTCGGGCAGCGCCGCCCGGTCGATCTTGCCGGACGGCGTGAGCGGCAGGGTTTCCAGCCGGACGAAGGCGCTGGGGATCATGTACTCGGCTAGGTACGCGGCGAGCGCGCGCCGCAGCGTGGTCCCGTCCGGCGACACCGACGCGGTCGATGCCGAGTGCGCGTTGCTGCCGGCCGGTTCGTCGGGATCGAGCGTGAAGTAAGCCACCAGTTGCTTGGCGCCGGTCCGATCGGCCTGTGCGACCACGACGGACCGGCCAAGCCCGGGGACGCGGTCGAGCGCCGCCTCGACTTCGCCCGGCTCCACCCGGAACCCTCTGATCTTGACCTGGCCATCGCGGCGGCCGATGAAATCGAGCAGGCCCGAGGGCGTGCGGCGCACCAAGTCGCCGGTGCGGTACATCCGGGCGCCAGGCGCGGCGTCCAGCGCGGCGACGAAACGGTCGGCGGTCAGTGCCGGGCGGCCGAGGTAACCGCGGGTCAGGCCCGATCCTGACAGGTACAGCTCGCCCGGCACCCCGTCTGGCACCGGCCGCAGACGATCGTCCAGGACGTGGGCCCGCATACCGTCGAGCGGTCCGCCGATCGGCACTGGCGCGGGGACCGCGGTTCCGGCCGTCCACCGCGCCTGGGTCGCGAACAGCGTCGTCTCCGTTGGCCCGTAGGCGCTGCGCACGACGAGGCCTGGGGCGTGGCGGAGTACCCGGCGGACCGCTGCGGGCGGCACGACGTCCCCGCCGGTGATCACCTCGCGCAGGCCGGCGAAGCACTCCGGATGCTCGTCGGCCATCACCTGGAACAGCCCGGCCGTAACCTGCAGGGCAGTGATGCCTTCGGCGGAGATAAGCCGCGCCAGGCCGACCAGGTCGTGTTCAAGCCCTTCCGGGGCCACCACGGTGCACCCGCCGTTCAGCAGCGGCACCCAGACCTCGTACGTCGAGGGATCGAACGAGTATGGGGCGATCATCAGTACCCGGCTGTGCTCCTCTCGGCCGAACATGCCGTCTGCGGCGAGGCCGAGCACGTTGCGGTGGGTGACTGCGACGCCTTTGGGAACTCCGGTGGATCCCGAGGTGTACATCACGTGCGCCACGTGCTCCGGGAGCCCGGGGATCGCGGGATCGTCTGTGAGCTGAGTGGCCGTCGCATCGCTATCGTCATCGAGGAAGTACATGGTCGGCAGATCCACCAGGCCGTGCGCGCGGGTGGCCTTGTCGGTCACCAGGATGCGAGTGTTTGTCTCGGCCGTGATGCGCCGGATTCGCTCCGGCGGGAGGGCCGGCGGCAGCGGCAGCTGGAACGCTCCCGTCTTTGCCACGGCGAGCAGCGCCTGCACCAAAAGGGCGCTGCGCTGCATCGTCACCGCGACCGGGGTCTGCGGGCGCACCCCGAGGCCGATGAGCCGGCGGGCGATCCGGTTGGCCGCCCGGTCGAGCTCCCGGTAGGTGAAAGACGACCCTTCACCCCGCAGGGCGACCGTGTCCGGAGTCAGGGCGGCCTGGCGTGCGAACGCCGCCTGCAGGCAGCGGAGCGCGGTCAAGCGGGCCACGTCCAGTGCATTCCATCGGCCGAGGTCACCAGGCCCCCGTCCCTGATGGGCTCCTCGTCGATGTGCCCGAGCACCGCCTGCACCTGGATCTTCGCCCCCTCCTCGAGCAGCGTCTCGACGGCCTCGGACCCGAACAGGGGTGCGTCGGCATAGGCGTCGGCGTCGACCAGGCCCGCCTCTCGGGAGGCTCCCCCGCCGACGAGCTCGGCGAAGGACTGCAGGGGGGACGCACTATTGCTGGTGACCTTCTTGGCCTTCCAGAAGTAGGACTCGTGATCTTGATGCAGGTCGTAGAAGGAGACCAGGAAGTCGTGGAAGACTGAGTACTCCCGACGGTATCTGGCCGCGAACTCCTCGAAGCAGCTGTCCTCGTCCGGATCTTCGCCGGACAGCACGGTGTTGATCGACCGCGCGGCCAGCAGGGCGCTGTAGGTAGCCAGGTGCACGCCGGAGGAGAAGACCGGGTCGATGAAACAGGCCGCGTCACCGATCAGCACCATGCCCTTCCGCCAGAAGCTGTCCCGGTCATACGAGTAGTCCCGCCGGGCGCGGATCTCGCCGTAGGGTCCGCTGTCCACCCGCCGAGCGTGCGCCAGCTGCCGCGCGATCAACGGGCAGCGCTCGATGAGGCCGGTCAGCGCCTGTTCCTTATCGCCTCGAGCCAGGTCAAGCGCGTCGTGCCGGAGGACCGCCCCGACGCTGGTGAGCGTCTCGGTCAGCGGTATGTACCAGAACCAGCCGGCGTCGAAGGCGGCGCACAGGATGTTGCCGGAGTTGGGCGCGGGCAGCCGGGCGCCACCCTCGAAGTAGCCGAAGAGCGCCAGGTTCCTGAAGAACTCCGAGTAGCGTCGCGAGCCGCCGACCCGGTCGCGGATAGCGCTGTTGTTACCTGAGGCGTCGACGACGAAGCGGCTTCGCACGGTGGTTCGCACGCCGCCGGAGTCGGTGTAGACCACGCCGCCGACCCGGCCGCCGGAGTCAAGCACGCCCTCGACCCGAGCGCCCTCGCGCACCTCGACGCCCTTGTCCCGCGCGTTGTCCAGGAGGATCTGGTCGAACTTCATCCGCTCGACCTGGTAGGCGGTGGACGTGGGGCCGGAGAAAACGTCGGAGGCGGCGAAGGCGAAGGTCCACGGCTCGGGGCTTTCGCCCCACTGAAAGGTGCCGCCGCGCTTGGGCATAAAGCCGGCCCCGGCGAGCCGTTGCGACACGCCGAGCAGCCGACCGATCCCGTGCACGGTGGCGGGGAGCAAGGACTCGCCGATCTGGTACCGGGGGAAGTGCTCCTTCTCGAGCAGCAGCACACGGTGGCCCTGCGCGGCGATCAGGGTGGAGACAGCCGAGCCACCAGGACCGCCGCCCACGACCACGACATCGGCGTCTATATCCATAGTCGCTCCTCCCCTTTTGCACGGTCCGACACTGTGAGTCCAGTTGATTCGAACCGTAACGACACCGGGCGGTGCGCGTGATCTGCGATCACCGCAGTTACGCGGGTCCTGCCGATGCCGAGGAACTCCATCACCTCTTCGCTGATCCGCTGGACGGCATCGGCCTTGATCATCATTTCGTTGTGCGGGCAGTCGACTTTGAACCTTCGCACCTGGCCAGAGACGCGAGAACTCCACCGCTCAGCAACAGAATCCTCGACGTTGACGCCGGAGACCAGAAGCAGGTCGCCGTCGATCACGCGGACCTTGTGTTCATGCAGGATCCTGGCGTTGTTCCTGACAACCTTCTGATAGGCATCGCGCTCCTCACCAGTGAAGAGCCTGCTCATCTCCTGCTCTTCCCGAGCGTTCTCCAGGAGACTGCCCGGCGCATCGATGAGGCCATCCGCAAGGTCCCTCCTGGGATAGCTGTCCACCAGAATCAGACCGGCCACCTGGTGGCCGGCCTCCCGCAACTGGACGGCCATTTCCTGGGCGACCATGCCGCCGAAGGACCAGCCAAGCAGGTAGTACGGCCCCGTGGCCTGAACCGTGCGGATCTGCTCCACATAATCCGCGGCCATATCCGACAGCGAGCCGGGCAGCTCCTCTCCCCGCAGCCCACGCGGCCCCACTCCATAGAGCGGCTGATCCGGCATGCACCGCGACAAGCGCAGGTACTCGAACCCCACGCCAAACCCCCCGTGAACACAGAACAGCGGTGCCCCATCACCAGTCGGGCGAATCGGCACCAGGACCCCGTCGTTCTGCTGGCCTGCAGACGATTCCAGGCCCGCGGCCAGTCCGGCGGCCAGTCCGGCGGGGGTTGGGTCGCTCAACACCGCCCGGATCGGCATCTCTATTCCCAGTACGGCGCGGATCCGCGAGACCAGCCGCACCGCCAGCAGCGAATGCCCGCCGAGGGCGAAGAAATCGTCGTGCACGCCCACCTGCGGCAGGCCGAGCACTTCACCGAACACCGCGCACAGGACTTCCTCGCGTACTGATGCGGGCCCGCGCCCGGTACCGGCCACGGCGGCATAGTCCGGAACCGGCAGGGCGGCCCGGTCCAGCTTCCCGTTCCGCGTCACCGGCAGCCGCCCAAGCACCACCACCGCCTGCGGCACCATGTACTCCGGCAGCCGCCCCGCCGCCCATTCCCGCAGCACCCCACCCAGACCACCATCCACACCCCAGGCGTCACCCGCACCCGCGCCCGCG
>Ga0302314_10021308_pt1 | contig 10678 bp, 9 predicted proteins | sample III_Palsa_N2_3_FD_200533 | JGI IMG/M metagenome (GOLD analysis project Ga0302314, IMG submission 200533) | Peat permafrost microbial communities from Stordalen Mire near Abisko, Sweden - III_Palsa_N2_3 | ecosystem: Environmental > Terrestrial > Soil > Palsa > Peat permafrost | place: Sweden... | reverse complement strand
CACGCAGTAAGCAAGCGATAATGATCGGGGGCAGCGCCCGCTGCCCCCGATTTTCTTTGGACTGTGTTCCCCAAGACTGTGTTCCCCAAGAGCGTGTTTCCCAAGGACGGGCCGATGCGAAGAAGAATAACAATAACGGCGCTGGTATTGGCGTCGGTGGCTTTTCCGGCGGGGGCGGAGACCGTTCAGGAGCGTGCCGCGACCTGTTTTGCCTGTCACGGCGAGCACGGACAGTCCGAAACCGAAAATACGCCGTCGCTCGGCGGGCAGCAGGCGCCTTATGCGCTGATCCAGCTTTTCATGTTTCGCGAAAAGCTGCGCAGCTTCGAGCTGATGAACGAAATGGCGAAGGCATTCACCGACGACGACCTTCGTACCTTTTCCGATTTCATTGCCACGCTGCCCAAACCCACGCCCCTGGCCGACCCCGGCGATCCCGCGCGAATGGCGCGCGCCCAGGCGCTGGTGCAGCAGCACCGCTGCAATACCTGCCACAACACCGATTTTTCCGGCAAGGACAACGTCCCGCGCCTCGCCAACCAGCGTGAGGATTATCTCGCCAAGACCATGCGGGAATACAAGGACAACAGCCGCCACGGCTATGACGCCACCATGGCCGAGGTGCTGCAGCCGGTGACCACGGATCAGATCGCCGATCTGGCTTATTTTCTCGCCCGGGTGCGCTGATCCCTTCCATTGAACCCTGGATGAACCTTGGAGCCCTGCGGTATGGCGCTGCCCCGGCGGCGGCGTTACAACATGGGCGATCCAGGGGAGTTGGTCATGGATGGTCTTTGGCGTCTGCCGGCTGCTGAACTCGCTGCGCTCATCAGGTCGAAGAAGGTCTCAGCCAAGGAGGCCGCTTTCGCCGCGCTGACCCGATTGGACGCCGTGAACCCGTCGATCAATGCGGTTGTCGACCATCGGCCCGAAGAGGTGCTGGCACAGGCCGGGGCCGTCGATGCGGCGATCGCGCGCCACGAAGATGTCGGTGCGCTGGCGGGGGTGCCCGTCACCGTCAAGGCCAATGTCGATCAGCAAGGCTTCGCCACCACCAATGGCCTCAAGCTGCAGCGCGATGTGATCGCGCACACCAACAGTCCGGTGGTGGACAATCTGCGCAAGGCCGGTGCCGTTATTCTGGGGCGGACCAATTGCCCGGCGTTTTCCTACCGCTGGTTCACCACCAACCTGATCCACGGCGACACCAAAAACCCGCGTGATCCCGGCATCACGCCGGGCGGCTCATCCGGCGGCGCGGGAGCGGCGGTCGCCGCGGGCATCGGCCATATCGCGCATGGTACCGATATCGCCGGCTCGATTCGTTACCCCGCTTATGCCTGCGGCGTTCACGGCCTGCGCCCGACCGTGGGCCGCGTCGCGGCCTTCAATGCGTCGCTGCCCGAACGCTCGATCGGGCCGCAGATCGCGGCGGTATCCGGGCCGCTGGCGCGCACCATCGGCGATCTCAGGATCGCGCTGGCGGCGATGTCGGCCCCGGACATGCGCGATCCCTGGTGGGTACCGGCGCCGCTCGAAGGGCCGGCGATGCCGAAGCGGGCGGCGGTGTGCCTTGCGCCGGATGGCCTTGAGCCCGTCGCCGAGGTGAAGGCGGCGGTCGCGGATGCGGCCAAGCGCCTTGAGCGCGCGGGATGGGTGGTCGAGGAAATCACGGCAACGCCGCCGCTGCGCGAGGCCGCCGACCTCCAGACCAAACTCTGGATTGGCGATGGCTATGAAGCGCAGTTCGACGCCGCCGAGCGCGAAGGCGATCCCGGCGCGCTCGCCTGCCTGCGCGGCAACCGCGCCAAGGTTTTCCCGTTCGACGTATCGACCTTATCCAGGGTGCTGACGCGGCGGGCGACATTGGCGCGGGAATGGCTGCTGTTCCTTGAGACTTATTCGGTTGTGCTGATGCCGGTATCCGGTGAATTGCCGTTCCCGGATGGCCTTGATCTGCGCGATGACGCCTCGTTCGCGCGGGTATGGCGCGCCCAGTTGACGCAAATTGCTATTCCCTTCATGGGGCTGCCTGCGCTAACGGTCTCGACGGGTCTGGTCGGCCGCCTTCCCGTCGGGGTTCAGGTGGTTTCCGGTCGCTTCCGCGAGGATCTCTGTTTGCTCGCGGGCGAGGCGATTGAAGCCGGTGGAACGCCGTCGGCACCGGTCGACCCCGCGGGCTGAACGAATTTCCGAAGGGCGTGAAGGAAGCACGATGGCAGGTATTTACGATTTCACGGCGACGTCGCTTGCCGGCGAGGCCGTTCCGCTGAAGCGATATGAAGGTCAGGTTCTGCTGATCGTCAACACCGCGAGCGCCTGCGGATTCACCCCGCAATACAAGGGCCTCGAGGCGCTGCAGCGCACGCTTGGTCCGCGCGGCTTTTCGGTTCTCGGCTTTCCCTGCAACCAGTTCGGGGGCCAGGAGCCCGGCGATGCCGCGCAAATCGAGCAATTCTGCGCGAGCAATTATGCGGTCAGCTTTCCGTTGTTCGCCAAGATCGACGTCAATGGCGGCGATGCGCATCCGCTGTATCAATATCTCAAGAGCGAAAAATCCGGGCTGCTCGGCGCGTCGATCAAATGGAATTTCACCAAATTCCTGATCGATCGTTCCGGCAAGGTGGTCGCGCGGCACGCGCCGACGACAACCCCGGAAGCACTCACAAAGGAAATCGAGGCGTTGCTGTGAACGAAAAGAACGAAGCCATGACCGGCCAATTACCCGACCGGCTCTCGAGCGATCCGAAAAGCCCTTACTACAATGAAGAGATTCTGGCGCGCGACGTCGGCATTCGCTTCAAGGGCGTCGAGAAAACCAACGTCGAGGAATATTGCGTCAGCGAGGGCTGGGTCCGCGTCACCGCGGGCGCCGCCAAGGATCGTTACGGCAACCCGCTCACGATCAAGGTTCACGGCCCGGTCGAGCCGTATTTCCGCAGCAAGCCAGCGTCCTGATTTTCGTCATGGCGAGCGGCGACAGCGACCACGCGCTCCAGCTCATCGCATTTTGACGTCCAACGATCGCTTCTTCGACGAGGGCCCCGGAAGGGGCCTTTTTCATTTTTAGAATTGGTCGAAGAGCCAAACTCCGCTGTAGCCTGAAACTTGCTGGCATGTACTAAGACCAGCGCGGGTGTCGACGGCATGTGGGTGTCGCGCTCAACGCCGCATAACCTCGCGACGAGGGTTCAATCGGGGCGAATGATGGATGAATTGAACGGACGCATGATCGCCTGCCAGTTGTTGATCACGGGCCTGATAGCGCGTGTCGCCAACAATTCACCCGATCCGTTGCGGTTTCTCACCGATTTTCGCGACGAGATCAGGGCGGTGGTGGGCGGAATCAACATCGCGGGAATGGACAATACCGATCGCGTGCGGCAGACCGCGCAAAAAACCATCGACGAGTTGTTTTCCCTGATGAAACCACCCAGCATCGATTGACCGGTGCTGCTGCACCGGAAAGGCCCGATTTACGGGCACTTCCATCGCTCTTTTTAGAACGATTTCAAATTCGATTTAGAACGATTTCAATCCTGAGATTAGAATCGATTTGATCTGGATGGATTCAAGCATCCTGGCGCCCTCGTCGCATTGACCCGAAATTTTCCGCTCGATACCAACCGCCGTGGGCTCGCTGCAGATTCAACGGCATGCGAAAATTTAGTTCGGTCAGGGGCAAGTGGAATGAATCAAGTCAAAGCACCGAGGTCGCTGCGTTCGAACGTGGCGATGAACTCGGTCAATGCCAGGTTTGAAAACGCCAGGTTCGAAAATTACTCCGGCCGAAAGGTCTCCGCGGTCGCCGGGCTGGTGGCGGTGGCCTCGTTCTCAGGCGCCGAAGCGCAGCAATCGAACCTTCCGCCGGTGACGGTCGATGCGCCGGTGGCGCGCCCGCGTCCCGCCGCGGGGGCGCCTTCGCCGCAACAGGTCAGGGCGCGCAACGCGCTGCGTCGCGCGGCGCGCCGTTCGCAGCCCGCAGCAGTGCCGTTTCCCAACGCCGGCGGCCTGAGCGCGGACCGCAATCCCTATGCGGATGCAGCGGCGCCCTACAAGGTCGACCATATTCAGGCCTCGGGCAAATTTCCCGAACCTTTGCTGAACACGCCGAAGACCGTCACCGTGATCAGCAAGGACGTGCTGGCCGACGAGAACGCCACGTCGTTGAAGCAGGCGGTGCTGAACACCGCCGGCGTGACGCTCGGCACCGGCGAGGGCGGCAACGCCTTTGGCGACCGCTTCTTCGTTCGCGGCTTCGACACCCGCAATGACGTGTTCATCGACGGGGTGCGCGATTCCGGCGTCAGCGTCCGCGAGAATTTCTTTACCGAGCAGATCGAAATCCTGCGCGGACCGGGCTCGTCGTTTGCCGGCCGTGGTACGACGGGTGGCGCGATCAACATCGTCACCAAGCAGGCGACCACCGAAAAAAGCTTCTACAATATGGATACGACGTTATCGACCGATCCCGGCGCGCGCGTTACGCTCGATGTCAATCAGGTGATCAGTCCAACGCTGGCAATCCGCGCCGGCGGCGTGTTTCAGGACTCTGATGTCGCCGGCCGCAGCTATACCACCGACGATCGCGGCGGCGGCTTCGTTGCCATGACGTGGAAACCCGTCGATGCGGTAAAGGTCACCGCGGACTACGTTCACACCGACATCCACGGAATGCCGGATTTCGGCGTGCCGTATCTCCGGACGGGACCCACCAACGCCGCCGGTCAATATACGACCACCGCCGGCGGCCCGGCCCCGGAATATGGTGTCAATCGCGACAATTTTTACGGCTTCGTCAACCGCGATTTCTTCGAGGTCCATCAGGATATCGCCACCATCAACACCGAAGTAAAGATCACTCCCGACCTGACCTTCAGCGACAAGGTTCGGGGCTCGAAGTCGCTGCTCAATTACATCGGTACGATTCCGGAGTCAGCCGTTCCTACGGCGAACACGCTGACGGCCAACACGCTGAGCCGGTATCAGCCAACCGACGTCGTCGCCAACCAGAGCGACTTCACGTACAAGTTCGATACCGGCAACTGGAAACACACCGCGGTCGCCGGCGTCGAGGTCTCGCGCGAAACGTCGAGCATCGATTCATATACAGGGCTGACATCGGAAAACCTTAATGGCGCTGGGATGTTCAGCAGCAGCGGGGCGCCGACCAACGTCAGCATCACCAATCCGCAATACACTTTCGCGCCGTTCTCGGCGACGCCCACACTCACGGGGAAGCCGACGCAAATCGCGATCGATACGACAAGCGGCTACCTGATTGATTCCGCCAATTACCGTGATCTCGTCATCCTCAACGGCGGTATCCGCTTCGACGACTACGGCATCAAAGCCAGTGGTTATGGCACGTCGGGCTCGGTCGCGGGTCTGTTTGGTTCGCAAGCGGCGGAATTCGGAATGCCGAACTTCAATCTGGGCCTGACGCTGAAGCCGCTGCCGATTACCAGCGTCTATATTGCCTACGCGACGTCGTCTGATCCGGTGGGCTCCGAATTCGACGGCACCAGCGCAGCTTACGGCGGACTTGCGCCGGTCATCAATGGGGGTTCGAACCAGATATTTGGGCCGATGAAGAACACCGCGATCGAGGTCGGCAATAAATGGGAGTTGTTTCAACGTCATTTGCTCGTGAGCGGCGCGCTGTTCCAGACCAACGTCACCAATGCGCGAGAATCGGTGAACGTCACCGCAGCGAACCCGACAGCATCAGGTTGCACCTATAATGCTCAGATAGGAGGAGCCTCGCAGCCTTGCATCACCGCCGGTGCAGCCTATGAAATCCACGGCATCGATCTCGAAGTCACCGGCAAGATCACGGACAAATGGAGCGTATTCGGCGGCCTGGTGCTGATGAAGTCGGAGGTGACGAAGTCGCTGGTTCCCTCGGCCGACCCCGCCTTGTACCCGACAAATGTCGGCTTGCCGCTGGCCAACATCGCCAATCAGTCGTTCAGCTTGCTCAGCAAATATCAGATCGACGATCGGTGGGAGGTTGGCGGACAGGCCGTCTATCGTTCTTCAATGCCCGGCGGCACCTTGCTTGCCGCGAACCAGGGCACGATGCTGCCGAGCTTCTGGCGCTTCGATAGCTTCGCGGAGGCGAAGCTCGACAAGAACTGGAAGGTGAAGCTGTTCGTCAACAACATCTTCAACAAGCTCTATTACACGGCGTTTTATCAAAGTTCGGCGCCGTTCACGCTGGAAGCGCCTGGCCGCACGGCGTCGGTGATGCTCTCGGCACGGTTCTGAGTGTTGATACGATGCTGATCTGCGTCCCCAATGTACTGACCAAGGATGAGGTGGCGGATTTCCGCCGCATCATGGACGATTGCGCGTGGGAGGACGGCCGCTCGACCGCCGGCGCGCAATCGGCGCTGGTGAAGAGCAATGAGCAATTGCCGCCGGACAACGAAATCTCGCGCCAACTCGGCAACCGCGTGGTCTCGGCGCTGACGGCCAGTCCGCGGTTCATTTCGGCGGCAATCCCGCTGCAGATCTTTCCGCCGCTGTTCAACCGCTATGCGGCCGCGGACAGGCACCATTTCGGCATCCACGTCGACAACGCCGTGCGCGGCGATCGCCTGACCGGGCTGCGGATCCGGACTGATCTGTCGGTCACGCTGTTTCTCTCCGAACCGGACGAGTATGACGGCGGAGAGCTGGTGATCGAGGATGCCTATGGCTCCCATGAGATCAAGCTGCCCGCCGGCGATCTCGTGGTTTATCCCGCGTCCAGCCTGCATATGGTGACGCCGGTCACGCGGGGCCTGCGCGTCGCCTCGTTTTTCTGGCTGCAGAGCATGATCCGGGATGCCCATGCCCGCAGCCTGATCTTCGATCTCGATACGGCAATTCAAGCCCTGGTGGAGCGGCTCGGGCGCGATGATCCGGAGACGGTCAAACTGACCGGCATCTATCACAATCTGATCCGCACCTGGGCTGAAGTCTGATTGGGCAGAAGTATGAGCCGGTCGCGCGTGCGAAAACTTCGGATCTGACGGCGAGACCGGCGTGACGATCAGTCCGCCGAAAACGACGACAGCCGCATGTCCAGCAATCGCCGGCCTTCGGTCTTCAACAGTTTTTTGACCGCACTGGAAGCTGCGACCGTGCCCTGGTTGGCATAGGCCTCGTGGTTCTTCTCGATATCCTCGAGGCGATAGAGATAGTTGACCATGAAGCCTGCGGATTCGCGCAAGCCCTTCGGGGAGAGGTCGCCGAGCCAGTCGATCCGCTCCAGCCGCGCGCCATTGCCGAGATGGAATCGCGCCACCGAATCGATCAGCCGGCCCTTCGGCGTGCGCGCTTTCAGAAAGTAATACGCCGCCAAAGGCTCGAGCACCGCACGCAATTGCGTCGCCAGCTCGGTATTCTCGAACCAGTCGGGGTTTTCCAATTGTTCGAGCAGCGTCCGGTCCTCGTCGGATACGGGAGCGTCGCCCGCCTGCTTCAACCAGTGCATGAAGCCCGGCACCGGCGACAGCGTGACGAAATTCTCCAGCTTCGGCAGTTCGCGCCGCAATTCCTCGACCACCTGCTTGATCAGGAAATTGCCGAAGGAAATTCCACCCAGGCCGCGTTGCGTGTTGGAGATCGAATAGAACACGGCGGTGCGGGCGCGCTCGATCGGAACCGGCTGGCGGTCTTCGGCCAGCAGCGGCGCGATGGCGCCTGGAATCGATTCCGTCAGCGCCACCTCGACGAAGATCAGGGGCTCGTCGACCAGCGCGGGATGGAAGAAGGCATAGCAACGCCGGTCGATGGGATCGATGCGACGGCGCAGATCGTCCCAGTCGCGGATCTCATGCACCGCCTCGTAGCGGATGATCTTTTCCAGAATGTTCGCCGGCGTCGACCAGTCTATCCTGCGCAACACGAGAAACCCCCTGTTGAACCATGAGGCCAGCAAATGCACGACGTCGCGGTCGAGCGCCGCGAGGTCCTTGTCGCCGTTCATCAGATCGAGCAGATCGGCGCGCATCGCCACCAGTTCGCCAGTGCCGCCCGGCGCGCGGTTGAGCCTGCGGATCAGTTCCTGCCGCCGCGGCTCGGAGGCAAAATGCAGGTCGCTGGCGTCAGCGTCATTGGGTTGGGCCCGCCAGGCCTCGATCGCGTGCGCCAGCCGTTCGCGGTCCGGGCCGTAATTGCGGGCAAGGTTCCCGAAGAACGACAACCGGCCGGTCTCGTCGAGGTCATGGTAGCGATCGAGCACTTCGCGCGCCATCGCGGTGCCGGAAGCCTCGCCGCGACCCGACAACAAGGCCTCGCACAGCTGGATCAGGTCGGAGGCGTCCTGTTTGGCATCGGACGATCCGGCGCGGCGAAGCAAAATCCGGCCACGCTCGGAAATCGAGGCGAGAAGATCGGAGAAGAAGGCGTTGCTGCTCATGTCGGGAGGGTCGTATCCAAAGGAGGCGGAATTGTTACATCGGATTGAAGGCGAAGGGGATCACAAATCAAGTGCACACTATAGTGCACAAAAGAGTAGCATGCTGATCATCAAAAGTCGTCATGGCCGGGCATAGCCGTCCGAAGGACGGCGTCGCTTCCGCTCGCCGATGCCCGGCCATCCATCTGCTTCGAAGAAGTTTTATGAAGATTGATGGATACGCGGGTCAAGCCCGCGTATGACAACCATCAATGTTGAAGCGTCTGGCCTGCCGTCTGATCATGGACCATGCAGGCCCTCATTCCTTGTCCGCAAATTCGGTCGGTGTCTTGCCGGTGACCTGCCGGAACGCGTGTGAAAACGCCGGGACACTCGCATAGCCCAAGTCGGCGGCGAGCTGTTTGACCGAGACGTTGGTCTGCGTCGACAGTTTTTCGATCGCCGCGGCGATTCGCGCGCGCTGGCACCAGCTTTTGAAACTCAGCTGGGTTTCCGTCGAGAACAGCCGCGACAGCGTCCGCGCCGAGGTGCCGACCGCGCGCGCCAGCGTTTCGATCTCGTACGAAGCGGTGGGATCGCCGAGCACGATGTTGGCCGCGCGCCGGCAGCGCGGCTCCTGCGGCAGCGGAATGAAGGTCGCGGAATCCTCGGCGTGATGCAGCTCGAGCAAGGCCAGCCTGACCAGCAAGTCGGTGCGACCAGGATCGTTGTGGCCGTCGAACAGCGCCAGAATGGCCTCGTGCAGCAGGCGCGACACCCGCACCACGAATTCCGCATCCAGGCTCCGGCTGCGCTGCTCGCGCTCAAGCCACGCCAGATCGAAATATAGCGTGCGCATCTCGATATCCGCCAACACGTCGATGGCGTGTTCCGATCGCGCCGGCACCCACACCGCGCGGTCCGGCGGCACCAGCCAGCGCCCCTTCGGCGTTGTGACCTGCATGGTGCCGCGGGCCGCATACACCAGTTGCGCCTCGCGGTGCATGTGGGGGTCGAGCCGCACGCCCTTCTTGTAATGGCGCGCGACCAGATGGACGCCGTCGCCCGGTAAAGGGCGGCCTCCCCGGATGGCAGCGATTGGCGTTTCGGCGATACTCATTGGCCACATCCCGTCAGGACAAGACCCTATAACCTATTTCAGAACATCGCGGGAAACGTCTCAAGAACGTCGCAAGAAATGCCCAAGGAATCTTCATGAACAGCCCCGTCCGGGTGATCGGCTTCGTCAACGCCGCGCATTTTATCGACCATTATTCGATGCTGATTTTCGCCGCCGCCGTGATCGTGATGGGGCCGGCGCTCGGCATGGCCTATTCCGAGCTGTTGCCTTACGCCACCCCGGGCTTCGTCGCCTTCGGCGCGGGTTCGCTGTTGACCGGCTGGCTCGGCGACCGCTGGAGCCGCCGTCATATGATGGTGATCTTCTTTGTCGGGATCGGCATCTCGATGATCGCGGTCGGCCTGGTGCGGACGCCGCTCGAGCTCGGCGCGGCACTGCTGTCGATCGGGCTGTTTGCGTCGATCTATCATCCCGTCGGCACCGCCATGATCGTGTCCTACGCCGACAGGCTCGGGCGCGAGATGGGTCTCAACGGCGTCTGGGGCAATCTCGGCGTGGCGTCGTCGGCGCTGGTCACCGGCGTGGTCGGCCAGTATCTCGGCTGGCGCTGGGCCTTTATCATTCCCGGGATAGTGACAATCCTGATCGGCATCGCCTTCATGCGCACGGTGGTGCACGAGGATCGCTCCGGCTTCAAACAGGCCGCGGCACAGGCGCGCGTCGCCAAGCAGGATATGTGGCGGGTGATCGCGGCGTTGTTGATCGTGGTGATCGCGATATCCACCACCTTCAATGCGGTGACGGTGGCGCTGCCGAAACTGTTCGCGGAACGGCTGGCCGATCTGACCGCAAGTCCGGCGCTGCTCGGCGCGATCGCGGCCTTTGTCTATGTGTTCGGCGCGATGACGCAATACACCATCGGCAAACTGATCGACCGCCATTCGCTGAAGGCGGTCTCGCTGCCGCTGTCGTTCGTGCTGGCGCCGTTTTTGTACATGGCGGCGACATTGTCGAACCTGCCGCTGATCCTGGTTTCGATCGGCGTCGTGATGGGCGCGTTCGGCCAGGTGACCGTCAACGACGCCATGGTCGGCAAATACACCAGCGAGGAATGGCGTTCGCGCGCCTATGCGGTGCGTTATTTCGTCGGCTTCACCGCGGCCGGCGCGTCGGTGGGGCTGGTGGCATGGCTGTACCAGCAGGGCGGC
>Ga0302314_10021302_pt1 | contig 10680 bp, 5 predicted proteins | sample III_Palsa_N2_3_FD_200533 | JGI IMG/M metagenome (GOLD analysis project Ga0302314, IMG submission 200533) | Peat permafrost microbial communities from Stordalen Mire near Abisko, Sweden - III_Palsa_N2_3 | ecosystem: Environmental > Terrestrial > Soil > Palsa > Peat permafrost | place: Sweden... | reverse complement strand
GAAACAAGATTTTTACGAGATGCTGGGTGTCGCGCGCGAAGCGAGCGCGGACGACCTCAAGAAGGCGTACCGCAAGCTCGCCATGCAGTTCCATCCGGACCGCAATCCGGGCGACAAGGCGGCCGAGGTCAAGTTCAAGGAAATCAGCGAGGCCTATGACGTCCTGAAGGACGAGCAGAAGCGCGCCGCCTATGACCGGTTCGGCCATGCCGCGTTCGAGAACGGCGGTGGGCGCGCGGGCGGCGGCGCCCCGGGCGATTTCGGTTTCGCCAGCGGCTTTGCCGATATTTTCGACGAGATGTTCGGCGATTTCGTCGGCGGCCGGCGCGGCCAATCGAGCTCGCGCGGTTCCGACCTGCGCTACAATCTCGAGATCAGCCTGGAAGACGCCTTCAGGGGCTCGACCGCGCAGATCCGCGTGCCGACGTCGCAATCCTGCGATAGCTGTAAGGGCAGCGGCAGCGAGGCGGGCTCGAAGCCGGTCACCTGCACGACCTGTGCGGGGGCGGGCAAGGTGCGCGCCCAGCAGGGCTTCTTCACCATCGAACGGACCTGCCCCAGCTGCGGCGGCGCCGGTCGCGTGATCGAGAACCCCTGCAAGTCGTGCGGCGGCCAGGGCCGCGTCCGCAAGGAAAAGACCCTGTCGGTCAATATCCCGGCCGGCGTCGAGGAGGGCACGCGCATCCGTCTCGCCGGCGAGGGCGAGGCGGGCATCCGCGGCTCGCAACCGGGCGATCTCTATATCTTCCTGTCGGTCACGCCGCACCGGATCTTCCAGCGCGACGCGGCCAACATCCATTGCCGCGTGCCGATTCCGATGACGACGGCGTCCTTGGGCGGCCAGATCGAAGTGCCGACCATCGACGGCGCCCGGGCCCGGGTCACTATCCCGCCCGGGACCCAGTCGGGCCATCAGTTCCGGCTGAAGTCCAAGGGCATGTCGGTGCTACGCTCGCCGGCCCGCGGCGACATGTATATCGAAGCCGTGGTCGAAACGCCGGTCAACCTGACCAAGCGCCAGCAGGAACTGCTGCGCGAGTTCGAAGGCGAAGGCGGCGGCGCCAAGACCAGCCCGGAATCCGAAGGCTTCTTCGCCCGCGTGCGGGAATTTTGGGACGATCTAAGGGATTAACCGACCCTTTGCCGCATTTTGCGGGAGGGTGAGGGTCGTCGAGGCGAAAGCGGCACCGCGTTCGTCTTTGTCTTTGAAAACCCTCACCCGCCTCGCTTCGCTCGGCACCCTCTCCCGCGAACGGCGGCAGAGGGTTTAGCTGGGGAACTCGCTGTCCGCAGGGAAATCCTGGCGGTCGTCCCATTGCTTGCCCTTGACCGTCCGCTGCTGGCGGACCCAGCCGCCTTGACCGTCGGCGTGGTAGCGAATGTAATCGACCACATCGGGCAGATCTTCCGGCAGCGCCTCGCCGGGCTTGACCGCCTGGAAGCGCGGATCGGCGAAATCCGGGTGGCAGCTCACTTCCAGAATGCTCTCGGCCCGGTCTTTCGGGCGCAGATGCCAGGTGATGCGGGCGGCCTGGACCAGGGTCATCTCCTCGTCTTCCCGGCTCGCGGCATCGACATAATGCTGCCAGACCAGCTTGTCGCCCTCGACCGTGGCAAAGCGGGTGATCAGGCCGGCATAGAGCCCGTCGCCGGTCGAGCAGTCGTTGCCGACGGCCCAGACCATCCGGCCGCCGGCTTGTGGCAGCGCATGATCCGACGTCGCCGCCAGCTCGCAATCGAGCTGGCGCTCGACCAGCACCTTGCCGTTCGGATCGATCAGGCGGACCAGCGCCCGGCGCGGCTCGGTCTCGGCGAAATTCCTTTTCAGCGCCGCATCGGCGACGACGCCCGGCGCCGCCAGGAAATCCGCCGGATCCTTGCTGCCGCCCCACATGGCGCTGCGCATCGCCGGGGTGAAGCGCGCGTCCTCCAGGATCTCGATCCGGCGTTCGGAGGGCTTGCCCGCGTCGGCGACCACGGTGGACTGATGGACGACGAATTCGATCGGCTTGCCGGGCGAGCAGGCGGCCAGCGTCAAGGCCAGGACCGGCAGCGCCAACAGACGAGGCGTCATGCCGTTGGCCCGAACTGGGTCGCGACGTCGCCCTGAAACGTCAGCGGCCCGGTGTGGCTGAGCTTGCTCTGCAGATCGGCCCAGATCTCGCCGCCCATCGCGGTCCAGCGCTGGCAGAAGCTGAAATCCTCGGACAGATAGGCGCCGGTCGCGCGGTCGATCAGGCAATCGAACAGCGCGAAGCGGTGCGGGCTGTCCCGCAACGGGTCATGGGCCTGATGCTCGCGGCTATATTGCAGCTCCGGATACTGCGCCTGCATGCGCTCCAGCACCGACCGCCGGATCATCAGGAAGCCGGTGCCGGCATAGCGCACCTTGGCGAAGCCGTCCTTGACGCCGATCCGGCCCGGCTCCAGGAATTCGATGACATAGGACAATGCTGCCGCCTCGATCGGCTCGCGCCCCTGGGCCGCGATCGCCTTGACCTTGGGCCAATCGATCTTCTTGGTCGGATAGACCCCGGCCGCCATGTCGGCGCCGAAATCCAGCAGCCGGAACACCTCCTCCGGCTCGAAGCCGATGTCGGCGTCGATGAACAGCAGATGGGTCGTGGTCGGATTGCCCAGGAAATGCGCCACGACATTCTGGCGTGCCCGGGTGATCAGTGCGTCGCCGCCCTGCATCAGCACGGTGAAGCCCACGCCGCGCTGATCGCAGGCGCGTTGCAGCTTCAGCAGCGATGCGGTGAAATGGCTGGTGACCTGGCCGCCATAGCATGGCGTGCCGATGGCGAGATGGATGGGTGGGCTCACGCGGCGTTCTCCTCGGCAGCGTCCAGGGCCAGCAACCGGGCCAGCCGTTCGGCGCTGGGCGTGCCGGGGGCGGCGGAATAGACGATCAAATTCAGGTCGTTGGCATCGCTCACTGCCAGCACGGTATGCTCCAACTCCAGCAGGCCGACAACAGGATGATCGAACCGCTTCAACCCGTCGCTGGGCGCGATCACGTCATGCTGGCGCCAAAGCGGGCGGAATTCCGGGCTGGCCGCCATCAGCTCGTCGACCAGCGCCTGATAGGCCGGGTTGCCGCCGGCCCGGGCGAAACTGGCGCGGAACCGGGCGACGCAGCGCCTGGTGTCGTTCTCCCAGTCGGGCAGCGCGCGGCGAAACGATGGGTCGGTGAACAATAGCCAGACCATGTTGCGGTCCAGCGGCGGCCGCCGGTCGAAATCGCCGAACAGGCGGGCGGCGCCCCGGTTCCAGGCGACCGCGTCCCAGCGCCCGTTGCGCACCAGGGCCGGCTGATCATGCAGGCTATCGATCAAGCGCAGGATCAGCGGACTGACTCCGGCGGTGGTATCGAGCGGTGCGGTCGGTGCGGCACGCCCGGCCAGCACGAACAGATGAGCGCGCTCGGCCGGATGCAGCCGCAGGGCCGACGCGATCCGGTCGAGCGCCCCGGTCGAGACCTGGATGTCGCGCGCCTGTTCCAGCCACGTGTACCAGGTGACGCCCAGGCCGGCGAGCTGGGCGACCTCTTCCCGCCGCAGCCCCGGCGTGCGGCGCCGGCCGCCGGGCGGCAGGCCGACGGTCCCCGGCCGCAGCTTGGCGCGCTGGTTGACCAGGAAAGCGCCCAGGCCGGCCCGGTCGATCGCGATCCTATTCATCATGGCACCTTTTATACCAGGATAAATGCTTAGATTGTCCTAGTAGAAACGACCGTTCATTCTGCCTCCACAGCCCGCTCGCGATCCAGCGATTTCGGCGGGCGACGATTTCGAGGGAGATATCATGACCGATCGCAACCCCATGTCACGGTTCTGGGCGCCGATCTCGGTGCTGATCGGCGGCGGCTTCGTCGTGGCGCTGGATAATTTCATCGTCAATGTCGCGATCCCCCATGTGAAGGCCGATCTCGTCGCCGGCTATGCCGCGGTGCAGCTGGTCGTGGTCGCCTATGGCCTCGCCTATGGCATGAGCCTGATCACCGGCGGCCGGCTGGGCGATCTCTACGGTCGCAAGCGTTGCTTCATGCTGGGCCTGGCCGGCTTTACGGTGGCGTCGATGCTGTGCGGCTTCGCGCCGACCGCGGCGCTGCTGATCGGCGCGCGTCTGCTGCAGGGCGTCGCCGGCGCCGTCATGTTTCCCCAGGTGCTGGCCATGCTGCGCACCCAGATCGCACCGGAACGCCGCGGCCTGGCCTTCGCCCTGCTCGGCATCGCCATGGGGCTCGGCGCCACCTGCGGCCAGCTGCTGGGCGGGATCCTGGTCGATTGGAACCTGTGGTCGCTCGGCTGGCGCCTGGTGTTCCTGATCAATCTGCCGGTCGGCATCGTCGGTGTGGGCGCAGGTTGGTGGGTCCTGGAGGAAACGTCCCGCGCGGCGCGGGTGCGCTTCGATTTCGGCGGCGTCGGTTTCGCGGTGCTGACGCTCGCGGCCCTGCTGATTCCGCTGATCATCGGGCGCGAGCTGGGGTGGCCGCTCTGGGCGTTCGGCCTGCTTGCCGTCAGCCTGCCGCTGGGCATCCAGTTCGTGCGCTGGGAACGGCAGGTCGCCTGGCAGGGCGGCACGCCGATCGTCGATCTGGCCCTGTTCCGCTCGCCGACCTTCGTCGCCGGCCTGGCTTTGTCGGCGACGTTCTACACCACGCTCAACTCGTTCTACCTGTCGCTGACCCTGGTGCAGCAGATGGGCCTCGGCGCCACCGCGTTCCAAACCGCGCTGGTCTATCTGCCGCTGTGCCTCGCCTTTCTGGCCGGCACGATGGCGGCGCTGCGCTTCGGTGGCCGGCGCGTGCTCGATGCCGGCATCTTCCTGACGCTCGTCGCCTATGGCCTGGCGGCGCTGAACGGATCGATCGCCGGGCCGGCTTGGTCGGCGCACAGCCTGCTGCCCAGCCTGACCTTGCTGGGTTTCGGCCAGGGCCTGTTCCTGACGCCGCTGCTGAACGTGATCCTGAGCCGGGTCGAACCGCAGCTGGCCGGCGGCGGCGCCGGTATCCTGGCGACCTTCCAGCAGGTCGGCGGCGCGCTCGGCATCGCCGTGGTCGGGCTGCTGTTCTTCGGCGCGCTCGACGGCACGCCGGATGGTTTCCGCCACGGCTTCGAACTGGCGGCGCGCTATGGCTTCGCGGCATCGCTCGGCTGTCTCGCCCTGCTGCGCGTGCTGGATCAGGCCGATCGCCGGGCGACCGCGTCGCGGGCGGCGGTTACGCCGTAAGCTTGGCCTTGGCGACGGCGACCGGCTTGGCCGCCGGTTCGCCGTCGGTCTCGGTCAGCACATGGACCAGGGCCTCGCGGATCTCGCGGATCTTGCTCTCATGCTCGATCTTCAGGCCGAAGACGTCCTTCACGTAGAAGACGTCGACGACCTTCTCGCCATAGGTCGTGATCTTGGCGCCGGAAATCTGGACGCCCTGGGCGGTCAGCGCGTGAGTGAGATCGAACAGCAGGGCCGGGCGATCGCGGCCGTTGACCTCGACCACCGTATGGGCGGCCGATGCCTTGTTGTCGATCAGCACGCGCGGGGCGACGGTGAAGACCCGGGTCCGGCTCGGGAACGCCGGCCGCCGTTTCAGCTCCTTGCGCGGGTCGAGCTTGCCGCCCAGCACATTCTCGAACAGCACGGCCAGTCGGGCGAGCTTGTCGGGCCGGTCGAACGCGCCGCCGGTGGTGTCCTGGACCCAGAACGTATCCATCGCCATGCCGTTCACCATGGTGACGATGCGGGCATCGACGATCATGGCGCCGGCCACCGACAAGGCGCCGGCGATGCGCGAGAACAAGCCCGGGTGATCGGCGGTATAGACCGTAATCTCGGTGACGGAGCGGGCCTGATCGACCCGGTTCGCCACCGTCAGCGGGGCACTTGACCGTTCGGCCTCGCGCATCAGCCGGCCGTGGCGGGCCAGCGTCGCCGGATCGTGCGATAGCCAGTAGAACGGATAGCCGCGCTGGATGAATCCGGCGAAATCCAGGGGGCTGAACTCGGGCAGCAGCCCGCGCACCTGGTCCTGGACCTTGGCGATGCGCACGTCGCGTGGGTCGGCGACGGCCCCGCCCGACATGACGTCCTGGGCCCGGTTATAGAGCTCGCGCAGCAAGGCCGCCTTCCAGCCGTTCCAGACGTTGGGCCCGACCGCGCGGATATCGCAGGCCGTCAGGATCAGCAGCAGTTTCAAGCGCTCGGGAGATTGCACCAGCGCCACGAAATCCTGGATCGTCTTGGGATCGTCGATGTCGCGTTTGAATGCGGTCCGGCTCATGACCAGATGGTTCAGCACCAGCCAGGACACGGTCTCGGTCTCTTCGACATCGAGACCCAGGCGTGGCCCCAGCTTCAACGCGATCTTGGCGCCCAGTTCGGAATGGTCGCCCGGACGACCCTTGGCGATATCGTGCAGCAGCACGGCCAGATAGAGCGCCCGGCGCGACGCGATCGTGTCGATGATCGAACTGGCCAGCGGCAGCGCTTCCTTGGACTCGCCGGCCTCGATCTTATGGAGCTGGGCCAGCGCGAAGATCGTGTGCTCGTCGACCGTGTACACATGATACATGTCGTACTGCATCTGGGCCACGACCCGGCCGAAATCCGGCACGAAGCGCCCGAACACGCCGGCCTCGTTGAGCCGGCGCAGGCTGGTTTCCGGATCGATCCTGGATGTTAGGATCTCCATAAACAGCCGGTTCGCCTCGGGATTCACCCGCAACTTCGCATCGATCAGTTTCAGCGACTGGGTCACCAGGCGCAGCGCACGCGGATGGATGTCCAGCCGATGGCTCTCGGCGACCTGGAACAGGCGCAGCAGGTTGACCGGATCGTCCTCGAACGCCCGGTCGGACACCAGCGACAGGCGGCCGCCATCGATCTTGAAACCCTCGATCGACTTGGTGCCGGGCAGCAGGCGGCGCCAGAGCGAGATCGGCTTGCGCTTCTGATCGGCCTCCAGGGCGGCGATGAAGATGCGGGTCAGATCGCCGACGTCTTTCGCGATCAGGAAGTAATGCTTCATGAAACGCTCGACGCCGCGCGTGCCGGCATGGTCGGTATAGTTCATGCGCTGGCCGATCTGGGCCTGCACGTCGAAGGTCAGCCGCTCCTCGGGCCGGCCGGTCAGGTAATGCAAGTGGCAGCGCACGGTCCACAGGAAGATCTCGGCCCGATGGAACCGGCTCGCCTCCTCCCGGCTGAGGATGCCGCGCTCGACCAGCTCCTCCAGGCTACGGACCCGGAACAGGTATTTGGCGATCCAGACCAGGCCGTGGAGATCGCGCAAGCCCCCCTTGCCTTCCTTGATGTTCGGTTCCAGCACGTAGCGGCTGTCGCCCAGGCGCAGATGACGCGCGTCGCGCTCGGCCAGCTTGGCATCGACGAAGCCGATGCCGCTGCCCTCGATCACCTCGCTCTCGAACCGCTTCTCCAGATCCTCGAACAGGGTCTGGTCGCCCGAGACCAGGCGGGCCTCCAGCAGGGCGGTCCGGATCGTGACGTCGCCGGTCGCCTGGCGCAGGGTCTCATCGACCGAGCGGGTCGCGTGGCCGACCTTCAGGCCCAGATCCCACAGCACATACAGCAGGAATTCCACGACCTGCTCGGTGTGCGGCGTCGATTTGTAGGGCAGCAGGAACAAGAGGTCGATGTCGGATTGCGGTGCCAGCTCGGCCCGGCCATAGCCGCCGACCGCCAGGATCGCCAGCTTCTCGCCCTTGGTCGGGTTCGGGACCGGAAACACGGTGGTCAGCGTGATGCGATGCAGCGCGCGCACGATCGTGTCGATCAGCCAGGAATTACCGGCCATGGCGGAGGCGCCGTCCTGGCTCGCCAGAAAGCGCGCTTCGATCTCGGTCCGGCCCCGCTGCAGCACCGGCTTCAGCTGCTCGACCAGGACCGGCTGGGCATTCTGGCTGCCGCGCTGCTCGATCGCGGCGTCGAGCATGGCATCGAGAGCGGCCGGGTCGACGATCCGTTCGGGGTGGGACAGATGCTGCATCCGGCCATTTCGACGCGGAATCCCGATCGGCGCAACCGGTGCGTCGGCGATGGCCGTCTTCTTCCGTCTGAAACGGACGTTCGGACGCGGCAGGGAGCGCATGGGGACAGGGTTTCCGAAGCGGGTTAATCAAGTCCGAATGTGAGGACGGCGGCGGCCGTTATGAAGTGCCGAAGCCGCAGGGCGGCTAGTCGCGGCTCAATCCGACCAGACGATAGACCAGATCCAGCGCCGCCTTGGGCGTTAGTTCGTCCGGATTGATCGCCTTCACCGCCGCTTCGACCACCGACGGCGGCGGCGGGGCGAGCTTCGAGCTCGGCCGGCGCGCGGCGCTGAACAAGGGCAGATCGTCGGCGAGCCGGGTCAAGGCACCGCCGGCGTCGCCCTGCTCCAGGATCTCCAGCACCTCCTCGGCGCGTGCGATGACCGGCTTGGGCAAGCCGGCCAGCTTCGCCACATGGATGCCGTAGGACCGGTCGGCCGCGCCCGGGGCGACCTCGTGCAGGAACACCACGTCGCCCTGCCATTCCTTGACCCGCATGGTGTAACAGGCGAGATCGGCCAGGCGGGCGGCCAGCGCGGTCAGCTCGTGATAATGGGTCGCGAACAAGGCGCGGCAACGGTTCGACTGATGCAGATGTTCGACTGCGGCCCAGGCGATCGACAGGCCGTCGTAGGTCGCGGTACCGCGGCCGATCTCGTCCAGAATGACCAGCGCCTTCGGTCCGGACTGGTTCAGGATCGCCGCGGTCTCGACCATTTCGACCATGAAGGTCGAGCGGCCGCGCGCCAGATCGTCGGCGGCGCCGACCCGGCTGTAGAGCCGATCGACGATGCCGATATGCGCTTTCTCCGCCGGCACGTAGCTGCCGATCTGGGCCAGCACGGCGATCAAGGCATTCTGGCGCAGAAACGTACTTTTGCCGGCCATGTTCGGGCCGGTCAGTAGCCACAGGCGCCGGCCGGGCTCCAGCGTGCAGTCGTTGCCGACGAAGCCGGTGCCGGTTTGCAGGCTCGCCTCGACCACAGGATGGCGGCCACCGACGATCTCGAACGCGACGCTCTCGTCGATCTCCGGCCGGCAATAGCGCCGTTCGACCGCCAGCTCGCCATGGCCGGCGGCGACGTCGAGGGCGGCCAGCGCCGAGGCCGCGCGCTGGATCTCCTCGGCGTGTCCGACCGCCTCGCCGACCAGATCCTCGAACAGGGCCAGCTCCAGCGCCAGGGCCTTGTCGCCGGCCTGGCCGATGCGGGTCTCGATCTCATTGAGTTCGATCGTGGTGAAGCGCATGGCGTTTGCCATGGTCTGACGATGGATGAACCGGCCGCCGGCGCCGTAGTCGAGCTTGGTCGCGTGGGCCGGCGTTACCTCGATGTAATAGCCCAGCACGTTGTTGTGCCGGATCTTCAGGCTCGCGACGCCGGTCTCCTCGACATAGCGTGCCTGCAGTGCCGCCATCATGCGGCGGCTCTCGTCGCGCAAACCGCGCCATTCGTCCAGATCGGGCGAATAGCCCGCCGCGATGAAACCGCCGTCGCGCGCCAGCAACGGCAGCTCCAGGCCCAGAGCGCGCATCAGCCGGTCGACCAGGATGGCATGCTCGCCCAGATCGACACCGGCCGTGCGCAGCAGGCTGCCGGGCACGGCGTCCGGCCGGGCCAGCACCAGCGGCCGGATCCGCGCGGTCGCGGCCAACCCGTCACGCAGCCCCGCCAGATCGCGTGGGCCGCCGCGGCCCAGCGTGATGCGCGACAAGGCCCGCGCCATGTCCGGGCATTCCTTCAGGAACGTGCGGATGTCGGTGCGGAAGCGCTCGTCGCCGACGAAGCTCGCGACCAGGTCCAGCCGCGCATTGATCAGCAGCGGATCGGTCAGCGGGCCGGCCAGTTCGGCCGCGAGCCGGCGGGCGCCGGCGCCGGTTACGGTCCGGTCGATCACCGCCAGCAGACTGCCGCGCCGCTCGCCGGTGAGCGTCTGCGCCAGCTCGAGATTGCGCCGGGTCGCGGCGTCGATCTCCATGACCGCGCCGGCCGAAATGCGGCGCGGGATGCCCAGCTTCGGGTGTTTGCCCTGCTGGGTCAGGTCGATGTAATCGAGCAGCGCCCCGCCGGCGGCATATTCCGCCCGCCCGAACGTGCCGAAGCCGTCGAGCGTGCCGACGCCGTAGAGCTGCGCCAGGCGCCGACGACCGCTTTCGCTGTCGAAGCGCGCGCCGGGCAGCGGGGTCAGCACGGCCTTCCAGTCGCCCAGCACTTCGAACAGGTCCGGGCGCTGCAGCAGTCGGTCGGAGATCAGCAGCTCGCCGGGCGCGAGGCGCGCCAGCGCCGCGCCGACCTGGGCGGCATCGACCGGCTGGAATTCGACCTCGCCGGTCGACAGCTCGACCGAGGCCAGCGCCAACTCGCCGGCGGCCTCCGCCAGCGCCGCCAGGAAATTATGCCGGCGGGAATCCAGAAGATTGTCTTCGGTGATCGTGCCGGCCGTGACGATGCGGACGACGCCGCGCCGGACCGGCTGCTTGCCGCCGCGCTTCTTCGCCTCGGCCGGATCCTCCATCTGCTCGCAGATCGCGACGCGGAAGCCCTGGCGAATCAGCCGCGCCAGATAGGCGTCGGCGGCATGGACCGGCACGCCGCACATCGGGATATCGGCGCCGTCATGCTTGCCGCGCCGGGTC
>Ga0302314_10021301_pt1 | contig 10680 bp, 7 predicted proteins | sample III_Palsa_N2_3_FD_200533 | JGI IMG/M metagenome (GOLD analysis project Ga0302314, IMG submission 200533) | Peat permafrost microbial communities from Stordalen Mire near Abisko, Sweden - III_Palsa_N2_3 | ecosystem: Environmental > Terrestrial > Soil > Palsa > Peat permafrost | place: Sweden... | reverse complement strand
CCTGGAGCGAGGACGCCGGACGGGCCGAGCACGCGCACCCCGAGCTCGCCCAGCCGCTGGTGCCAGCCGCCCCAGAGCAGCTTGGCCACCGCCGCCGTACCTGGTTCGGCGGTGCCGAGGGTGCGCAGCGCGTTGCACCGCATCACCTGCAAGTCGGCCCACTGGACCATGAGTTGCTCACGGATCACCGGATCGTCGGCAGCCCCGGTGCGCACCGCCTCGGCCAGCACCCCGTCCAACTCCCGTGCGTAGCCGATCTGTCGGCCGAGCATGCCGACCCCGCGCTCGAACGAGAGCAGGGTCATCGCGACCCGCCAGCCGTCCCCGGGCTCACCGAGCACCTCGTCGGCGCGGGCGTCGTCGAAGAAGACCTCGCTGAACTCGGCCTCGCCGTCCAACTGCCGGATCGGGCGGACGTCCACCCGGCCCGGCTGGTCCATCGACAGCAGCAACAGGCTGAGGCCGTGGTGCCGGTGCGACCCCGGCTCGGTGCGGGCCAGCACGAAGCAGCGGTCGGCCCAGCGGGACAGCGAGGTCCAGGTCTTCTGGCCGCTGATCAGCCAGCCGTCGCCGTCCGGACGGGCGGTGGTGCGCACGGCGGCCAGGTCGGATCCGGCCCCGGGTTCGCTGTAGCCCTGGCACCAGATCTCCCGGCCGCTGGCGATTCCCGGCAGGTGGCGGTCCTGCTGGGCCCGGCTGCCGTGGCGCAGCAGGGTCGGCGCGAACAGGTGCTCGCCGATCACCCCCATCGGCGCGGGGGCCTGTGCCCGGGCGTACTCCTCGGCCCAGACCACCTGCCGGGTCAGCGAGCCCTCCCGCCAGCCGATGCCGATCCAGCCACCTTCGCCCAACTCGCGCTCCCAGGACCGGCGGCGGTCGAGTGAGAGCGAGGCGCGGGGCACGGTGCGGAGGTCGGCGAAGGGCGCGTCCGGGCCCTCCAGCCGCTCGCCGAGCCAGCCGCGCGCCCGCGCGCGGAACGCCTCGTCGTCGGCGCTGAAGGCGAAGTCCATGTCCGGCCGTTCCCTTCCCTCGGTGTCGTCTTTCCGCTGGGCACTGGCACTGCGCTGGGCGTCAGCGGTCAGGCGTTGGGGCGCTGCTTGGCGGCGGCGGCCTGGGCCATCGCCGCCAGCTGCGCGAGCCTCGGCATCGGGTCGCTGCCGACCGCCCCCGGCAGCGCCTCGGCGATCCGGTCCGGGGTCCAGGCGCCGCCCTCGGCGTACATCGCCCGCAACTCCCGGGGCTGGGCCCAGACCGCGATCTTGGGCCCGGCGACGGTGTAGACCTGACCGGTGATCCCGGCAGCCCGGTCGGACAGCAGGTAGACCACGAGCGCGGCGACGTCCTCCGGCTCGCCGATCTCGGTGAGCTCCATCGGGACCCCGGCCGACATCCGGGTGCGGGCGACCGGGGCAACGCAGTTGGCACTGACTCCGTACTTGTGCAGGCCCAGCGCCGCGCTGCGGACCAGCGAGATGATCCCGCCCTTGGCCGCGCTGTAGTTGGCCTGGCTGACGCTGCCGGCGTGGTTGCCGCTGGTGAAGCCGATCAGGGTGCCGCCGCCCTGGGCCCGCATCAGCCCGGCGGCGGCTCGGAAGACGGTGAAGGTGCCCTTGAGGTGGGTGTCCACCACGCCGTCCCACTCCTGCTCGGACATGTTGAACAGCATCCGCTCGCGCAGGATTCCGGCCACGCAGACCGCCCCGTCCAGCCGTCCCCAGGTCTCCAGTGCGGTGCGGACCACCCGTTCGCCGCCGGCCATGGTGGACACGTCGTCGGCCACCGCCACCGCCTCGCCCCCGGCGGCCTCGATCTCCTTGACCACGGCGGCGGCCACCTCGCTGGTGGGGTTGCCGCCGTCGACGGCGACGCCGTAGTCGTTGACCACCACCTTGGCGCCCTCGGCGGCGCAGCCGAGCGCGACCGCCCGGCCGATCCCGCGCCCCGCGCCGGTCACCGCGATCACTTTGCCCCGCAGGAACTCGCTCACGCCGCAGCCCTCCTCAAGTTTCTGACGGACCGTTAGATTCTATGAGCGAAGCAGTGGCGGAAACCAGAGCTGAGCCATCGTCAGATTTGAGCAGAGGAGGCCGACGTGCCCGCACTCACCGACTTCGACGCGTTCCGCGACATCGCCAAGCAGGTCAACAACTGGGGCCGTTGGGGCCCCGAGGACGAGATCGGTACACTGAATCTGATTACTCGTCAGCACGTGCTGGACGCCGTGGCCACGGTCCGTACCGGCCACCGCCTGTCACTGGCACTGCCACTGCGACAGCAGGGCGTGCAGACCGGCATGATCCCCGGGCGGGTCAACCCACTGCACACCATGGTCGCGCTCAACTGGGAGATGTTCGGTCCCGGCGCGATCGCCACCAGCGACGACGTGGTGACCCTGGGACTCCAGGCGGCCACCCACTGGGACGGCCTGGGCCATGTCAGCCACGGCAACCGGATCTACAACAACCGGCCGGCGAACGCGGCGATCACCGCCCACGAGGGCGCGGTCCACAGCGGAGTCGAGAAGGCCGGTCCGGTGCTCGGCCGGGGCGTGCTGCTGGACGTCGCCCGCGCGCGGGGCGTGGACCGGCTGGCCCCTGCACACCTGGTCACCCCCGACGACCTGGAGGCCGCCGAGGAGTTGGCCCGGACCACGGTGCGGGCCGGGGACCTCGTGCTGGTGCGCACCGGACAGATCCAGCTCTACCTGGCCGGAGACCGGGACGGTTACGCCTACCCCTCCCCCGGGCTCTCGCTGCACACCCCCGCCTGGTTCCACGCCCGCGATGTGGCGGCGGTCGCCAACGACACGCTCACCTTTGAGATCTTCCCACCCGAGATCGACGGACTGTACCTGCCGGTACACGCCCTGGACCTGGTGGAGATGGGGATGATGCAGGGCCAGAACTGGAACCTGGAGGCGCTGGCCGAGGAGTGCGCCGACGACGGGCGCTACGCCTTCCTGCTGTCCGCCCCGCCGGAGCCGTTCACCGGCGGAGTCGGATCGCCGGTGGTGCCGATCGCGGTCAGGTAGCCGGGTCGACCCGGACCAATCCGGGTCGGCGACCGAACAGAACGGGTGGCGAGACGCCGCGCAGCTCACCGCACAAGCTGCCCGGAATCCCGCCACCCGGTCTCGACGTCCGGATCACCCCTGGGGCCCTGCCCCGATCCGCGCCGGTATGACCCGTATTCGCCAAGGACGCGGCCCCTTGCGGCCAGTCGGCCACCCGCGCCCTCAACGTCCCCTCACGACGGGTCCAGTCCAAGCGTGATCAGCCGGACACTCCACGTCAATGGCCAGTCCGTGATTCGGATTGGTTGCGTACGCTTTCGGTCGACACCCCGGAGCGGGTCTGACCAGAATTCAACCCTCCGTACGAACTACTCGCCGCCGACCGGACTTCCCCGCGCGCCGAGGACCGCAGTGCGACAGCGGACCGGCGGACGGGCTCGGGCACCGCCGCGCGGGAGCCGTCGGGCGACCGCCCACCGCTCAACGTAACCGCTGGTCAGCGGCCTGTAACCACGGCCGGAGAGTGCCTCGTACCCCCCGTTCGGACGTCCACGGAGCGGCCCGCGACCCCCCACCCCGGAACCGCTCCCACCCCCACCACGGCCCGCCCGCCCCTCCACAGGACCGTTCGCCGGGCAGCCACGCGGCCACCAGGCCGAGGCTCGGGGTGATCACGGTTATCGGGACGTTTTCTCGGCGAGACCGAATCGTATCCGCGAATCCGCAGGCCGGAGTCCGGTTGTGTGGGAGATGCCCGGCGGCGGCCGAGCACGAAGCGAAAGACCCTTGGGATGGGAAGATATATGCCAATTTCCCAAGTCATAGGCCCAATTGACCCCCGCCGGCAACCCCCTCCCCGGGGCCGGGTGCCGCAGGGCCCGCAGGGCGGGCGCAGGGTGCGGAGCGCGGGCGCGCGGGCGCGCGGGCGCGCGCAGGGGATGTTCGGGCGCGGGTGCAGCGCGCGGAGCCCAGGGTGCGGAGCACGGACGCAGGGTGCGGAGGTGGGGGCGCAGAGGTGGGGGCGCGGGGACGTGGGGTGCAGGGGCGCGGCGCGGGGGCGCGGGGCGCGGAGAGGTGTGCGCAGCGCGGGGGCGCAGGGTGGGGGTGCTGGGCGCGGGGCTCGGCGGTGGGGGCTGGGGTGGGTGGGGGTTAGCTGACCAGGAGTTGTTGGAGACCGAGGACGGCTACGTCACCGAGGGGTGGGGCGGGGGTGGGGCGGTCCAGTTGTTCGATCTCGCACCACACGCGCTTGCCGTTGCCGTCCGGGTGCCAGCCCCAGCGGTCGGCGAGGCAGTCCACCAGCTCCAGGCCGCGACCGCTGGTCGCCTCGCCGCGCGCGCAGCGCCGTCGGGGCGGTTGCGGGCTGGCGTCAGCGACCTCGACCCGTACCGGCCGCCGGTCGGCGTCCGTGCCGATCGGGAAGACCAGCCGCAGCACCGCCGGGGAGCCGGTGTGCACCACCGCGTTGGTGACCAGCTCGGAGACCACCAGCACCAGCGTCTCGGCCAGCGGGGCGTCCGGATCGAGGCCGCACCCGGCCAGCCGGGAGCGAACCCATCGCCGGGCCCGGCCGACCTCGGCCGGATCGGCCTGTACCGCCATCTGTACCTGAAGCACCTGCACCGCTCACACCACCCGTACTTGCGGGATCAGTTGTGCCTTGGACAAGGACTTGGACAAGGACCCGACCCAGGATGATTCGCCCACGCCAATCACGGCAAGCGCTTCGGGCATATTCCAACGCGGAGACAATCCGGGGGTGCATACTGCCCCCGAAGGCCCCCGCACTGTCGTCGCGGACCCCGGCGGGGTGCGACCGGACGTCACGGCGCACCCGGTGCGGGCCCGCGCGGAACGACACCAGCGTCCCTGCTGCCGCACACTCGGCTTCCGATCCGTCCGCACGTCTGGAGCGTAACCGAACCGTCACCGGAACAGCGGCAAGCTGCCTGCGTCCCGGCAAAACCACCCTTCCTACACATGTCCACAGGCGTGTTCACAACTGGGCGGCCAGCTCTTCGGCGCACTCGTGCGGCCCGGCGAAGCCGCCCTGCCAGACCCAGGCCCGCTTCAGCAGCAGCTGCACGTCGGCCTCCCAGGTGAAGCCCATGCCACCGTGGATCTGCAGGCAGTCGCGCGCGCCGCGCACCGCCGCCTCGTCCGCCAGCAGCTTGGCCCCGGCCACCTCGGCCCGGGCCGCAGGGTCCAGTGCCGCCAGGTCCAGCCGTGGACCGGCGTCCAGCAGCACCGCCGCCGCCCGGACCGCGACCCTGGCCGGCTCCAACCGGCCGACCATGTCCGCACACAGGTGCTGCACCGCCTGGAACGCGCCGATCGGCCTGCCGAACTGCTCCCGCTGGCGGGCGTATCCGACCGCCGACTCCACCGCCCGCGCGGCCAGTCCCAGCTGTAGCGCGGCGGTCAGCAGCGTGCCCTCGGCCCAGAGCCGGGCGGTGTCCGTGCCGATGACCGGACGCCCGGGCGGCAGCGGCCCGGTGAGCTCCCAGAGCGGCGTCAGCGGATCGACCCCGCGCACCGGCCGGGCCACCGCCGCCGCCACGCGCGGCTCCAGCAGTCGCAGCTCCCCGGCGGTCGAGTCCAGCACCAGCAGCAGATCGAGCGACGGCAGCTGCTCGACCAGCAGCGGTCCGCGCCCGTGCGGCAGCCGGACCAGCCCGGCCACGCCGTCAGCAGCGGACACCAGCCCGAGGGCAGCGGCGAGTTCGGTGGCGACCAGCGGTCCCGGCAGCAGCGCGCGGCCGGCCTCCTCGAACACCAGCACCGCCTCGGCCAGGCCCAGGCCGAGGCCGGACGCTCCGGGCGCGCGCAGCGCGAACAGCCCCGCCGCGTGCAGCTGCGCCCACAGCGCGCGGTCCAGCGGCCCGCCCGCGTCCACCGCGGCCCGCAGCCGCTCGCGGCCGAAGCGACCGGCCAGCAGCTCCCTGGTCGCGGTCTGCAACTGCCGCTGGTCCACGGTCAGCCGGAAGTCCATCAGTTGCCTCCTGACCTGGGCAGGCCGAGCACCCGGCGGGCGACGATGTCCCGCTGGATCTGCGAGGTGCCCGCGGCGATGGTGTACGACAGGCCCTGCAACCGCTGCATGGTCCAGGCCTCGGCTGTCCAGGCCTCGGCTGTCCAGGCCTCGGCTGTCCAGGCTTCGGCTGTCCAGGCTTCGGCCCCGTCGCCGTCCGGTTCGGACAGCAGCAGCGCGCCGCTGCCCAGCACCTCCGCCGCCAGGTCGTACAGCTCCTGCCGGGCCTGCGAGAAGCGCAGCTTGAACACCGAGGCGCCGGCCCCCGGCACGCCGCCCGCGCCCGCCTCGGAGACGTTCCACTGCACCAGCCGCCACAGCGCGGTGAACTCCCCTGCCAGCGTTCCGATCCGGCGGCGCAGCCCGCCGTCCGTCCAGGCGCCGTTGTCCCGGGCCAGCCGGGCGAGCCGGCCCAGCGTCCGGCGTCCGGCGACGACCTCCCCGGCGAAGGCGGTCCCGCGTTCGAAGGACAGCGTGACCATGGTCACCCGCCAGCCGTCGTTCTCCGCGCCCACCCGGTTGCCGACCGGGACCCGTACCTCGTCCAGGAACAGTTCGGCGAACTCGGTGGTCCCGGCCAGCGTCCGCAGTGGGCGGACGGTGACGCCGGGGGCGTCCATCGGCAGCACCAGCCAGCTGATGCCGTGGTGCCGGGGCGCCTCCGGGTCGGTGCGGACCAGCAGTTCGCACCAGTCGGCGACCTCGGCGTGGGAGGTCCAGATCTTGCTGCCGCTGACCACGTAGCTGTCGCCGTCGCGGACCGCGCGGGTGCGCAGCGCCGCCAGGTCGGAGCCCGCGCCGGGCTCGCTGAAGCCCTGGCACCAGATCTCCTCGCCGCGCAGGATCGGCGGCAGGTAGCGGCGGCGCTGTTCGGGGCTGCCCTCGGCGGCGATGGTGGGTCCGGCGTGCAGCAGGCCGACGAAGTTGGCGCCGACGTAGGGGGCGCCGGCCCGCTCCGTCTCCTCCAGGTAGATCAGGTGCTCGGCCGGGGTGGCCCCGCTGCCGCCGGCCTCGACCGGCCAGTGCACCCCGGCGTAGCCGGCGTCGTGCAGCCGCCGCTGCCAGCCGGTGTCGTAGGCCCGGCGTCCGGGCCAGTCGGCGGGGTCGGGCGGCGGTGGCAGCTCCGGCAGGGTCTTGCCGAGCCAGTCCCGCAACCCGCGCCGGAACGCGGCCTCGGCCGGGCTGTCGCTCAGGTCCACGGCGCTCTCCCCCTCCTGCTCGTCCCGGGACTATGTCAACGGTCTTCCGCTGGAGTCGAGTTGCCGGTCGAGATCGAGTCCGAGCATACGGATGGCGTTGCCCCGGATGAGCTTGTAGACGACATCGGCCGGCAGCCCGGCGACATGGTCCAGGGCGACCGCCTTGGTCTGCGGCCAGGTCGAGTCCACATGCGGGTAGTCGGTCTCGAAGGTGACGTTGTCCACGCCGACCGTGTCCAACGAGGCCACCCCGTGCTTGTCCCGGAAGAAGCAGGCGAAGATCTGCCGGTAGTAGTAGCTGGACGGCGGCTCCGGGATCAGGTCGCGCACCCCGCCCCAGGCCCGGTGCTCGCGCCAGACGTCGTCGGCGCGCTCCAGGGCGTACGGGATCCAGCCCATCTGCCCTTCGCTGTAGGCGAGTTTCAGCTTCGGGAAGCGCACCAGCACGCCCGAGAAGAGGAAGTCGGTCATCGAGGCCATGGCGTTGTTGAAGCTCAGCGTGGCCTGCACGGCCGGGGGCGCGTCCGGCGAGGCGGCCGGCATCTGCGAGGAGGAGCCGATGTGCATGCAGACGACGGTGCCGGTGGCCTGGCACTCGGCGAAGAACGGGTCCCAGTAGCCGCTGTGGATGCTGGGCAGGCCGAGGTAGGTGGGGATCTCACTGAAGCAGACCGCGCGCACCCCGCGCGCGGCGTTGCGCTTGATCTCGGCGACCGCCAACTCGACGTCCCAGAGCGGGATCAGGCACAGCGGGATCAGCCTGCCGCCGCTGTCGCCGCACCACTCCTGCACCATCCAGTCGTTGTAGGCGCGGACGCAGGCCAGCGCGACCTCCTTGTCGTGCGCCTCGGCGAAGGTCTGGCCGCAGAACCGGGGAAAGGTCGGGAAGCAGAGCGAGGCCTCGACGTGGTTGTCCTGCATGTCCTCGATCCGGGCCTTGGGGTCCCAGCAGCCTCGGCGCATCTGGTCGCGGGTGATGCCCTCCAGCGTCATCTCGTCCCGGTCGAAGCCGACCGCGGCGATGTTCCGCTTGTACGGGAACTGGAGGTCCTCGTAGATCCACCAGTCGGTGGGCGGACCGGCCGGGTCCATGGTGATCCGGTACTTGCCACCGACGTAGGCGAGTTCGCCGATGCCCTGGCGCAGCGGCTGCGGGCCCCGATCCCGGTATTTGGCCGGCAGCCAGGTCCGGAACAGGTGGTCGGGCTCGATCACGTGGTCGTCCACGCTGACCACCATGGGAAGGTCAGGAGTTGACGCAACGTCAGTTGTGGTCGCACGGTCCATGTGTGCACTCCCTCCGGAATCCGGTCACCCGGACCCTTTACCTGACGACCCGTCAGATTCAGACTAGTGAACCGGACCACGGGCGGCAAGCGCCCGGCGGGGGGCAGGGCCCGGGTGGAGGGAGTCGGCGATGGCCGTACGGCTGGACGAACTGCTGGACCCGGCGCGAGCGGCGCTGGTCACCTGCGAGTGCCAGAACGGCGTACTGGGCGAGGCCGCGGTGTTCCCGGCCCTGGCCGAGGCCGCCCGGGCGGCGGGACTCGTCCGCCACGTCGGCGAACTGGTCGCCGCCGCACGGACCGTGGGCGTCCCGGTGCTGCACTGCCTGGCGCTGCGCCGGGCGGACGGCCTGGGCGCGAGCGGCAACGCCCGGCTGTTCGCGGCGGCGGCGAGGACGCCGGTGCCGCTGACCCCCGGCTCGGCGGCGGCCGCCCCGCACCCGGGCATCGGCGCGGACCCCGGACGCGACCTGCTGCTCCCCCGGCTGCACGGCCTGGGCCCCTTCCAGGACACCGGGTTGGCCTCGGCCCTGCGCAACCTGGGCGCGCGGACCGTGGTCTGCGTCGGGGTGTCGCTGAATGTCGCCCTGCTGGAGCTGGTGCTCGGCGCGGTGGGAGCCGGCTTCCAGGTGGTCCTGCCGCGCGACGCCGTGGCCGGCACGCCGCCGGAGTACGCCGAGGCGGTGCTGCGGCACACGCTGGCCCTGGTCGCCACGGTGACGGACACCGCAGCCGTCGCCGACTACTGGCGCGCGGCGGGCACTTGAGCGGGCACTCGGGCTGGTACTTGATCGTCGTACGAACGAATGAGTACCTTCGAAGTCTGCTTGACGTCTCGTCAGATACCCTCGAATACCCTCGAAAGGACCGCGATGAGCGATACCAGCAGGCCCGACCGGCTCACGGACGCCCCGACGCTCTGGGAGCTGCTGGAGCGCCGGGTCGCGCTCACCCCGGACGCGCCGATGCTGATCCAGGAGCTCCCCGACACCGGCACCGGCACCGGCACCGGCACCGAGACCGAGACCGAGACCGACGCCGGAACAGGAGCCGGGCCGGACCGGGTGCTCAGCTTTCGCCAGGTGCGCGATCGGGCCGAGCGGGTCGCGGCCGGGCTGCGTGCCGGGTACGGCGTCGGCGAGGGCAGCCGGGTGGCCTGGCAACTGCCGACCCGGGTGGAGACGGTGCTGCTCTCGCTGGCGCTGGCGCGGCTGGGCGCGGTGCAGACGCCGGTGATCGCCCTGTACCGGGGGGCCGAGGTGGGCCGGATCCTGCGGGAGGCCGAGCCGCAGCTGTTCCTCGTCCCCGGAGTGTGGCGGGGCTTCGACTACCTCCGGCTCGCGGCCGACGCCTCCACGGACGGGAACGGGAACGGGACCGGGACCGGGGACGGGACCGGGCCGCTGGTGCGGGTCGCGTACGCGGAGGCCGACCTGCCGCAGGACGACCCGGGAACGCTGCCCCCGCCGCCGCGCACCGACCTGGGCGACGAACGCGCCCCGGTCCGCTGGGTCTTCTACACCTCAGGCAGCACCGCCGCGCCCAAGGGAGCCCGACACACCGACAGGACACTGATCGCCGGCGGCGCGGGCCTGGCCGAGGCCATGGGCACGGGCCCGCACGACGTCGGGTCCATCGCCTTCCCCTACGCCCATATCGGCGGCCCGGCCTACCTGGTCACCATGCTGCTGCGGGGCTTCCCGTCGCTGTTGGCGGAGGTGTTCGCACTGCCGGACACGCTGGCCGCCTTCCGCCGCAACGGGGTGACCGTCGCCGGGGGCAGCACCGCCTTCTACTCCGCGTTCGTCGCCGAGCAGCGGAAACTGCCGCCGGGCGAGCGGCTGCTGCCCACCCTGCGGCTGATCTCCGGCGGCGGCGCGCCCTGCCCGCCGGAGCTGTACCACGAGGTGGTCACCGAGCTGGGCTGCGAGCTGGCACACGGCTACGGCATGACCGAGGCGGCCGCCATCTGCATGGGCTCGCCGCTGGACAGCCCCGACCAGCTGGCCCACACCGAGGGCCGACCGGTGACCGGCGCGGAGCTCCGGATCGTCCGAGTGGTCCGCCCGGAGGGGGGCGCCGGGGCAGCGGAGGGGGGCGGGGACGCCGCGGCCGGGGAGACCGGGGAGGTGTGGCTGCGGGGGCCGATGG
>Ga0302314_10021300_pt1 | contig 10680 bp, 5 predicted proteins | sample III_Palsa_N2_3_FD_200533 | JGI IMG/M metagenome (GOLD analysis project Ga0302314, IMG submission 200533) | Peat permafrost microbial communities from Stordalen Mire near Abisko, Sweden - III_Palsa_N2_3 | ecosystem: Environmental > Terrestrial > Soil > Palsa > Peat permafrost | place: Sweden... | reverse complement strand
TGCCGTCGCCGTCGACCAGGACCTTGCTCGACTTGGCCAGGTCGCGGATCTGCTGGGCCGCCTGGTCGGCGTCCACCAGGGCCTTGTCGGCATCGGCGATGATCGCCTTGCGCTCGCGCAGCTCGGCGGTCACCGACTGCACGTCGCTCATGATGGCGTCGAACTTCTGGATGTTCTGGTCGGACAGCACCCGGTTGACCCGGTTGAGCGAGTCGAGCGCGGTCTGCATCAGGGTGCCGCCGCCGGACAGCAGCGAGGCGAACGCGCCCGGCTTGGCCTCGATGATGCGCGGCTGGCCCTGCGGGGTCACGTCCTTCAGCAGCTGCTTGGACACCGTGCCCGCCGTGATCTGGATGTAGTTCACCCCGGTGATGCCCTGTGGTTCCAGCGAGGCCTGCGAGTCCTGCCGGATCGGGGTGTCGGCGCGGACCTGGATCTTGGCGATGACCTTGTTGGGGTCCTGCGCGTCGAGCTGGATGTCGTTCACCTCGCCGACCTTGATCCCGTTGAACTGCACGTCGCCGCCGCGCGAGAGGCCGCTGATCGGCCCGTGGAACACCACCTCATAGGCGTCGTACTTGGCGCTGAGCGCGAAGTTGGTCAGCCAGAAGATGAAGACGATCATCGCGATCAAGAGGATCGTCGAGATCAGGCCCACCAGGGCGTAGTTGGCGCTGCGCTCCATCAGTGGGCTCCCGTCGCCGCGGCGACCGCTTCTCGGGAATCCGCCGAGGCGCGACCGCGCTTTCCCATGAAATATTCCCGGATCCAGGGATGGTCGAAGTGCTCGAGTTCGCGCACCGGCGCCATCGCCACCACATGCTTGTCCGCCAGCACGGCGACCTGGTCGGTGATCGAATAGAGGCTGTCGAGGTCGTGGGTGATCATGAAGACGGTCAGGTCCAGGCTGTCGGCAAGGTCGCGGATCAGTTCGTCGAAGGCCGCCGCGCTGATCGGATCGAGGCCGGAGGTGGGTTCGTCGAGGAACAGCAGCTCGGGGTCGAGCGCCAGGGCGCGCGCCAGGCTGGCCCGCTTGATCATCCCGCCGGACAGCTCCGACGGCTTCAGCGCGCCCGCGCCGGCCGGCAGGCCCGCGAGCGCGATCTTCAGGTCGGCCAGTTCGCCGACCTCCTTGGCCTGCATGTCGGTGTGCTCCAGTAGCGGCGCGGCGACGTTTTCCTTCACGGTCAAGTTGGACCAGAGCGCGCCCTGCTGGAAGAGCACCCCCCAACGCCGCTCGATGGCGGTCCATTTGCGCCGCGAGGCGTGCTCGATGTCGGCGCCGAAGATCTTGACCGTGCCGGCCTCGGGCCGTTTCAGCCCGATGATGGTGTTGAGCAGCACCGACTTGCCGGCGCCCGAACCTCCGACCACGCCCAGCACGTCGCCGCGCCGCACGGTCAGATCGAGATCCTTGTGGATCACGTGGTCGCCGTAAGCCGAGTAGAGGCCGCGGACCTCGATCGGCGGCGCGCTCTCGTCCAGAGGATCGGCCGCCTCGGTCATATGTTCAGCTTCATGTAGATGATTGCGAACATCGCATCGACGAGGATGGTGGCGAAGATGGCGTGAACAACCGCCGCTGTCACGCGCCGGCCGAGGCTTTCCACGTCGCCGCCCACTTCCATGCCCTGCCGGCAGCCGATGCCGGCGATGATCACCGCCAGCACGGGCGCCTTCGACATGCCGACCCAGAAGTGCGTCGCGCCGACGTTGTTGATCATCTGCTGTTCGAAGAACACCGGCCCGAGGCCAAGTTGGCTCCAGGCCACCACCATGCCGCCGGCCAGCCCGGCGATGGTCGCCGCGAAAACCAGCAGCGGGATGGTGAAAAGCAGGGCGAAGAAGCGCGGGAACACCAGGGCGTCGAACGGATCGACGCCCAGCACCCGCATGGCGTCGATCTCCTGGTTCATCTTCATCGAGCCGATCTCGGCGGCAAAGCTGGAGGCGGAGCGGCCGGCCAGCAGCAGCGCGGTGATCAGCACGTTGAACTCGCGCAGCACCGCCACGCCGATCAGTTCGACCACATAGACCTGCGCCCCGAAGGTGGTGAGCATGTTGGCGCCCAAGAGCCCCACCACCGCGCCGATGAAGAAGGTGGTCACCATCACGATCGGCACGGCGTCCAGCCCGGCCCGTTCGGCGAGCGCGAAACAGGCCGCCCAGCGCACCCGCCGCGGGTTGGCGATCGCCCGTCCGGTGGCCACCAGCAGGTGTCCGAAGAACACCAGGGTGTCGAAGACTTCCAGCCCGAGGTGGATCACCCCGCGCCCGATCCGCTCGAACAGCTGGTGGAACGAGCGATGGCGGACGACCGGCGTCGGCTCGGCCTTGGTGGCGCGCTCGACCAGCTCCAGCAGCCGCTCGACCTCCGGCCGGGCGACCATCTTGGGCGGCTTGGGCGCGGCGGCGGCGGCCTTCAGCAGGCCGTAGGCGCCGGCGGTGTCGCAACGGCCGATCTGGCGCAGGTCGAGGGTGACGTCCGAGGCGCCGGCGAGGGCGCTCTCCAGGCGCTCATTGGCCCGCCCCATCTCGATGGCGGTCCAGTCGCCGGTGCAAAGCGCCGTGCGCGCGCCGTCGGCCTGGCTGAAACTGAAGTCCGCGGGTGACGCCATCGGTCCTCAAAACTCCCTCTCAAGCGTAACCCTAGCAGACGAATTCAGCGCTCGCTAACACCCTAAAAATGAGAGGCGGTCGCAGCGCAGGCTGGCCGCGACTCTCTTGGGCGCTGCAACCGCAATCACGTCGCGACTCACCCCGACCTTCGCTACGCACGGTCCTCCACGCGAGAGGCTTGAGATGCGGACCATCGCGGTCATCGCCCGCAAGGGCGGCTCGGGCAAGACCACGGTGGCGGTGCACATGGCCATCGCCGCCCATCTGCGCGGTTATCGAACCCTGCTGGCCGATTCGGACCCGCAACGCTCGTCCGGCGCCGTATTGCGGGGCAGGGTGGGGGCCGGTCCGGCCTATACCGAGACCTCCGGACCGCAGCTCTTCAGCATGCAGGCCGGCGCCCTGCGCGCCGACATCGACGCCTGCCTCATCGACACCGCCGCCGGGGCCGAGGACGAGCTCGCCCACGCCATCGTACTGGCCGACCTCTCGCTGTTGGTGATTCGGCCCACCTTCCTCGACTTCGCCGCCGCGATCCGCACCGCCGAGGTGCTGCGCCGACTACGGCGGCCGGGGCTGATCGTGCTCAACCAGGCGCCGGTTTCGCGCGCCGGGGCCGAGCCGCCGCTGGTGAAGAAGGCGCAGGAGGCGCTGCGGCTGATGCGGCTGCCGCTCGCCCCCATCATCCTGCGCGCCCGCACCGCCTACCAGTCGGCGCTCGAGACCGGCGCCTCGGCCGAGGAAACCGCCCCCGGCGCCATCGCCGCCCAGGAGATCGCCGCCCTCTGGAGCTACATCGAACGCCTCACCTTCGGCGTCCCAGCCGCCGCGGCGCAGCGGCGGGCGTAGCGCAAGGCCGCGTCAACCGTGGCCGGCCGCGGCGTGCAGGAACGGCGTGCGATCGGTGGGCGCCGTGCTGGAGATCACGGCCGTCTTCGCCGCGTCCGCTGGGGCGAAGGCCGCGGCGGTCTGAGCGAAGGCGAGCGCCTTGGGGTCGATCAGGGTGCCGCCGTGGCCGTCGCTGAGCACCGGATAGGCGTCGGCGATGGTTCCGGCGAGGGTGAACTTGTAGGTCTTGCCGCCGTCGGTCAGCACCAGGGTGGAACCGCTCACCGTGGCGGAGGCGCCCGCCACGAAGGCGATGCTTCGCAGATCGATATCCTCGCTGGCGCCGCTGAAGTTGGAGATGACGTTGGCGAAGGTCCCGCCCGCCGCCGGCGCGTCGGCCGCATCGATCTGCAGCACCGCCGAGCCCGTCAACGGCTCCACGAACGTTACGCTGCCGGTCCCGATCGCGCCGGCCGCGCCCAGCTCGATCGTCCCGCCGCTGATCACGGCGTGTCCGGCGAACGCCGCGCCGGCGCCGCTGATCAACAGGTCGCCGCCGCCCAGCTGGGCGATCACGCCCGATCCCGACAGGGTCCCGGCCAGTGTCCCCGCGCCCGCCACCCGCACCTGGCCGTTGTCGACCAGCACGCCGCCCGAGAGCAAGGTCAGGTCGCCCGCCGTGCCGCCGGAGGAGATCGTCTCGGCGCCGCCGCTGGACACCACGCCGTGATTGTCGAGGCTGCCCGAGAGGATGTAGCCCGCGCCGCCGCTCAGCACCTTGGTGTCGGCGGCGACCCCGCCTGACGAGATGATCTCCCGGCCGCCGGCGCTCACCAAGGTTTGCGTGGCCGTTCCCGAGGCCAGCACATAGGCGATCCCGCCGCTCAGCACCCGGATCGCGCTGGCGGCGCCGCCTGAACTTACGGCCTCCTTGCCGCCGCTCGACAGGATGTCGCCGGAGGTCGCGCCGCCCGAATAGACGTCGACGTCGCCGCTGCTCACCACCGTGCCCGTGGCGATCGCGCCGGACTCGATTTGAATCGTAGCGGAATCGATGACCGTCACGCCGCTGGCGGCCCCGCCCGACAACACCTCGATGCGGCCGACATCGCCAAGCGTCAGTCCGCTGACCACGCCGGCGACCGTGCTGTCGCCGACCAGGTCTCCCGGCCCCTCCAACGCGCCGCCGCTGGACACGGTGACCCCGCTGGCGACCCCGCCCGACGAAACGTACGCCAAGCCGCCGCTCTGCACCGTGGTCCCGCTCGCGGCGCCGCCCGACCTGACGACCAGTCGGCCATCGTCGCCGACCACCGTACCGGTGGCCGTCGCGCCGCTGTCGATCTCGATCTCGGTCGGAGCTGTCGCCGAGGCAAGTGTCACGCCGACGGCCGTCCCGCCGAACTGGAGTTCAAGGCTACCGCCGGCCGCGACCCCCACCCCGCTGAGCGACCCGGCGACCCTGTTCACGCCGGCCAGGCCTCCCGGCCCCGACACCACGCCGCCCTTGGCCACCGTCAGGGTTTCCGCGTCCGCCCCCAACGCCAGACTCAGGGTCACGCCGCTCAACACCGTGGCGCCGGCAAGAAGCTCACTGGCCCCGCTCGAAAGCGTCACGCCGCTCAGCACCGTCGTGTGCATCACCGTGTCCGATGAGACGGTCAAATTGCTCGCCAGGTTCCCGCCGAAGACGAAGAGCCCGCCACTTTGGACCGTGTCGTCGCTGGCGGTTCCGCCGGACAGAAACAACGTCCCGCCGCTCTGGGCGATGTCCTCGGAAGCCGCGCCGCCAGAGATGATCTCTTCAGTGCCGCCGTTCTCGACCGTGGTGCGAGTGACCGAGCCAATGACCTCGATTGTCGCGCCAAGCGAGACCACCGCGCCCGTGGCGGTCGCCCCGGAGTCGACGTAAGCCGTGGCGGACGTGGCGAGCGTCACGCCGCTGGCGGTTCCGCCCGACAACACTTCGAGGAAGCCGCCCGACCCAATCGTCACCCCACTGACCGAGCCAGCAACGCTGGTGTCGCCGCCCAGTTGTCCCGGCCCCGATATGACCCCGCCCTTGGCCACCGTGAGGCTGTAGCTTTGGTCGTCCCCCGCCAGGCTCAACGTCACGCCGCTGAGCACCGTGGCGTAATGCAGCTCGATGCCGCCGCCGCTCGAAACCGTCACGCCGTCGAGCACCGTCTTGCTCGTCGCCAGACCGGCGGTGAGGTTGCTCGCCAGGCTCGCGTCGAAATAGAGCGTCCCACCGCTCTGCACCGTCACGCCGATCGCGGTTCCGCCGGCCTCGAGGAACAAATCGGCGCCGCTCTGCACCGTACCGCCGGAGGCCACGCCACCGGCCTGGATGTACTCGGTGCTGTCGGACCCGACCTGCGTGAGAGCGGCCGAGCCGTCGACCTCGACGTAGCTGGCGGCCTGGACCACCGTGCCCGTGGCGCTGGCGCCGCTGTCGATTTGCAGTTCGCCGTCGGAGCCGGAGACCGTCACCCCGCTGGCCTTGCCGCCGGAGAGCACTTCGAGGTCGCCGTCTATCCCGACCGTCACCCCGCTCACCGAGCCGGCGTCCGTGCTGGCGCCGTCCAGTTCTCCGGGGCCGAGCAGCTTGGCGCCCTTGTCGATCGTCAGGCCGTCGACGTTGGTTCCCGATCCCAGGCTCAAGGTCACGCCGCTGAGCACCGTGGCGCCCACCAGTTCGATCCCCGCGCCGCTCGACACCGTCACGCCGCCAAGCACCGCCGTGCTTGTCATCGCTCCGTAGAGATAGGCGAAATTCTGGGTCAGGTTGCCGCCGAACACGAGCAGCCCGCCGCTCTGCACCGTGATGCCGCTCGCCGTCCCGCCGGACGACAGCATCAGCACGCCGTCGCTCTCGACGACGCCGCCGGAAGCCACGCCGCCAGAGCTGATGACTTCTTCGCCGTCGCTTTCGAGCACCGTGCCGGTGGCGCTGGCGCCGGCGTCGATCTCAATGCCGCCGCCGGAGACGCTCACGCCTCGGGCGACCCCGCCGGACGACAATTCCAGCGTGCCCTCGACCATCACCTGGCTGGCCACGCCGTAGACAACGGAGTCGCCTTCCACCTCCCCCGGCCCCAGCAGCAGGCCGCCCTTCGACACCGTGAGGGCGAGCCCGACCCCGCCTGACGACAGCGTCGCCGAGCCGCCGCTTAGGATCGTACTGGAATCGACCTCGCCGCCCGAGAGCACGACGAGCGGGTCGCCGCTCGAGATGGTCAGGCCGGTTCTTTCGACGCCGGAGGTGATGGTGATGGTCATCGGTCAGTCCTTCAAGGGATTGGCGCGGCCGCTCCGAGGCAGCCTCCGACGCCCACGGCGGCCACGGTAGGTCGGTCGCGGGCGGGCCACAACCGCGGCGGGGTGCGGCCGACGTTCATCGAATGTCGCAGGGTCAGAAACGCGCGGCGGCGGCCGAGCCCGTGGCGTGCATGAACGGCGTCGCGCCGCCCGGCGACGTGCTGGAAACCAGGGCCGTCTTCGCGGCGTCCGACGGTGCGAAGGCGGCGGTGGCGTGGGCGAAGGCGACCACCTTGGGATCGATCGCCCTGGGATCGATCAACGTCCCGCCGTGGCCGTCGCTGAGCACCGGATAGGCGTCGCCGATGCTGCCGACGAGGTCGAAGGTGTAGGTCTTGCCGCCATCGCTCAGCACCAGGGTCGAGCCAGCCACGGTGGCGCTCGCGCCCGCCACGAAGGCGATGCTCCTGAGGTCTATATCCTCGCCCGCGCTGCTGAAGTTGTAGATCGGGTTGGCGAAGGTTCCGCCCGCCGCCGGCGCGTCCGCCGCATCGATCTGCAGCACCGCCGAGCCAGTCGATGGCTCATGGAACTGCACATAGCCGCTTCCGAGCGCGTGCGCCGTCCCCAGCTCGATCGTGCCGCCGCTGATCACCGCCGCGCCGTCGTAGGCCGCGCCCGCCCCGCTTATCAGCAGGTCGCCGCCGCCCGTCTCGTCGATCTGGCCGCTGCCCGACAGCGTCCCGGCCAGCGTCCCGGCGCCCGCGAACACCACCACGCCGTCGTCGTAGAGTTCTCCGCCGGCGAGCAGCGCGACCCCGCTCGCCGTCCCGCCGGCGTAGACGACCTCTTTTCCCCCGCTCGAGACGGTCGCCCCGACGGCCACGCCGGTCAGGTAAACGGACTCCTGGCCGCCAAACAGCACCTTGGCCCCGCTCGCCACCCCGCCGGAGGAGACCAGTTCATAGCCGCCGAAGCTCACCACCGTCCCCGTGGTGGTCCCCGAGTTGAAGACGTAGTTGACGCCGCCGCTGAACACCGTCGCGCCGACGGTGCTGCCGCCCGCCGAGACGGCCGCCTTGCCGCCGCTCAACTGTGTCCCGCTCGCGACGCCGCTCGAGTAGACGTACTCCGAGCCGCCGCTCAGCAGCTGCGTCCCGCGCGCCACGCCGCCCGACGAGATGAGCTCCTTGCCGCCGTTCTGGACGATGTCCCCGGAGGCCACGCCGCCCGAGAAGACATAGGCCAGGCCTCCGCTCAGCACGGTGGTCGACTTCGTCACCCCGCCCGAGATGGACTCCATGCCGCCGGCGCTCACCGTCGTTCCCGTGGTCGTCCCCGAAACCAGCACATAGTCGATCCCGCCGCTCAGCACCTGCATGCCGCTCGCGGCGCCGCCCGCCCTAACGGCCTCCTTGCCGCCGGCCTCGACGGTGTCGCCAGAGTCCGCCGCGTACAGATCCGCCGCGCCGCCGCTGCTCACCACCGTGCCGGTGGCCGATCCATAGTCCAGCAGAAAGGCGCCGCCCGAGACGATCGTGCCCGTGGCGGTGGCGCCGGCGTCGATTTGAAGTGTGCCGCCGTCGACGACGCCGCTGGCGGCGCCCCCGGTCAGGAGCGTGATTTCGCCGGCTTCAATCTCCACCCCACTGACCGAGCCCGCGACGTAGGTCTCGCCACCTACGCCCCCCGATCCGAGCACCACCGCGCCCTTGGACACCGTCAGGTCGATCGTCTCCGCCCCTGACCCCAGGCTCACCGTCACGCCGCTCACCAGCGTGGCGCCCAAGAGTGAGATCACCCCCCCGCTTTTAACGCTCGCCCCGCCCAGCTCCGTTGTGGTCGTCACCACGGCCGGCACGGTGAGATCGCTCGTCAGTCTCCCGCCGAAGTCGAGTGTCCCCCCGCTCAGGACCGTCTCGTTGCTGGCGGTCGCGCTCTGCAGGAACAGATACCCCCCGTCTTCGACGATATCCCCGGAGGCCACGCCGCCGGAGTAGACGACCTCCACGCCCTCGCTTGCGATTATGTTGTTGGTGGCGCTCGCGCCGGACTCGATTTGAAATAGGGATTGATTGGCGACATTCGCGCCGGTGATCGTCAGGCCGCTGGCGGTCCCGCCCGAAAAGAGCGTGAGCTGGCCCCCGCCTGCGGTCCCACCCGTGAGTGTCACCCCGCCGACCAGGCCGAAGACCGAATCGTCGCCTTCCAGGTCTCCCGCCCCCTCCAGCACGCCGCCCTTGGACACCGTCATCTCATCCGCGAGCGCTCCCTCCGACAGCGTCGCCGAACCGCCGCTAAGGATGGTCGTGAAGGCGACTTGGCTGCCGGAGAGCGCGACGAGCGGGTTGCCGCTGGAGATGATCAGGCCGGGGTCGAAGGAGCCGGAGATGGCGGTGATGGTCATCGGTCAATCCTTCGCGGGGTCGCGCCACCTTCGGGCGAGCAAAACAACCCTAGCCAAGAATCTCTTCGGAACCCCGATCAAAATATCTCAGATTCTCTCAGCACGGCGTCTAGCCGGCCGTCAGAGGCGTCCAGCCGTAGCCGAGGCGGTCGCGTGCAGGAACGGCGTCTGTGCGGTGGGCGAAGTGCCGGAGACCCCGGCCATCTTCGCCGCGTCCGACGGCGCGAACGCGGCTGCGGTCTGGGCGAAGCGGGCCACCTGGGGATCGATCAGGGTTCCGCCGTGGCCGTCGCTGAGCACCGGATAGGCGCCGGCGACGCTGCCGGCGATATTGAACTTGTAGGTCTTTCCGCCATCGGTCAGCACGAGCGTCGTGCCTACCACCGTCGCGGTCGCCCCCGCGACGAAGGCGATGCTCCTGAGGTCGATGTCCTCGTGGGCGCCGCTGAAATCGTCAATCGTGTTGGCGAAGGTCCCGCCCGCCGCCGGAGCGTCCGCCGCGTCGATCTGCAACACCGCCGAGCCGGTCGCTGGCTCGACGAACGTCACGCTGCCGGTTCCGAGCGCCCTGTAGGCGCCCAGCTCGATCGTGCCGCCGCTGATCACCGCGTCGCCGCTGAACCCCGCGACAGCGCCGCTGAGTAGCAGGTCGCCGCCGCCAGTCTCGACGACCGAGCCCGATCCATCGAGCGTCCCGGCCAGCGCCCCGGCGCCCGTGATCAGCACCTCGCCGTTATCGACCACCACGCCCCCCGAAAGCAGGCTGAGTCCGCTCGCGGTCCCGCCGGAGAAAATTTCATCACGGCCGCCATTGGAGATCGTCGTCGTCGAGGCGACGCCGCCCGAGGAAACCACTTCCTCGCCGCCGCTGCTGATCACCGTCCCGATCGCCGAGCCAGTCGAAAACACAGTCTGCGCGCCGCCGCTGCTCAGTATCGTCGCCGATGCATGTCCGCCCGAGGAGACGTATTGCCGGCCGCCGATCAGCACCGTGGTCTCGCTCGCCACGCCGCCCGACGAGACCAGCTGGTAGCCTCCGCTCACCACCGTCCCCCTGGCCGACCCCGCGGCCTGCACAAATTCGACCCCGTCGCTCTGTACCGTCGTGTCGATGGCGACGCCCCCCGCGAGGACGTGCTCCAGGGCGCCGCTCCGCACCATGGTCCCGCTGGCCAAGCCGCCGCTGATCAGCAGGGTCGCGCCGCTCTCGACGGCCGCGCCGGTGAAAGCGGCGTCCGGGCCCGCTTCATAAAGGATCGAACCGCCGCCCAAGACAGCGTCGAGACTTGTCGCGCCGTCGGCGTAGATGACCGTGCCGAAGCCCGTGATCCCGCTGGCGGCGCCGGCGCCGTTTATCGCCAGGAGTCCACCCGACAGCGCGGCGGCGCTGACCGTCCCGTAGTCGTCTATTTGGCCGCCCGTGTCCACCGTGACGCCGTTGACCGCGCCGCCGGAATAGATCGTCTCGGTCCCGCCGCTGGACACCGTCGCGCCGACGGCTCTGCCGCCCGAGAGGACGTATTCCAGTCCGCCGCTCAGCACCTTGGTCGCGCTCGCAACCCCGC